>OLSI01001021.1_pt1 | contig 20808 bp, 15 predicted proteins | sample 1672661 | NCBI WGS metagenome assembly OLSI01 (sample SAMEA3136711, study PRJEB25190) | human gut metagenome | biome: human gut; feature: human-associated habitat; material: faeces | place: Austria | collected 2013 | reverse complement strand
GATTTTCCGTTGGATTCCATATCAAGCTGCTGTAAATGTGCCGGGAAACGGCTCAAAGCCTGTGAATACGGAAGTACTGCTGTGCTCGGATATCCGAGGATATTTCTCTCGTATACACCGATCAGTGCATCCAGCATAGCCGGGTTCTGCATTACATCCTCATTCTTTGCAAGTCTGTCTTCTTCTGCTGCACCTTCCAGGAACTGTGCAAATACTTCCGGTCCGAATGCTAGAGATAATACAGCACCACCAACAGCAGATGTAGAAGAATAACGTCCGCCGATATAATCATCCATAAAGAATGCTGCAAGATAATCATCACTCTTTGCAAGAGGAGAAGTCTCACTTGTAACGGCGATCATATGTCTGGAAGCATCCAGACCAGCGTTCTTAAGTGCGTCTTTAACGAAGGATTCATTTGTCAGTGTTTCAAGAGTTGTACCTGATTTGGATACCAGTACAAAAATGGAATGTGCTACATCAATTGTACTCAGAACGCCTGCTGCATCGTCCGGGTCTACGTTGCTGATGAATTTGGCTTCCATTTTGAATTTGTCGTTTTTCTTTGCCCAGTTTTCAAGAGCAAGGTACATTGCGCGAGGACCAAGGTCACTTCCGCCGATACCAATCTGAACAACAGTTGTAAATTTCTCACCTGCTGCATTTGTGATCTGACCTGCATGTACTTTGTTTGCAAAATCAGCGATCTTCTGCTGCTGTTCTACATAGAAAGCACGCTTGTCCACGCCATCTGCTGTAACAGTATCTCCAAGCTGTCCACGGGTAAGCTGATGAAGAACAAGACGTTTTTCACCTGTATTGATCACTTCTCCATTATAAAGAGCTGCATATTTTTCTGTAAGCTGAGCTTCTTTTGCAAGTTTCTTAAGAGCTTCCAGTACATCATCATCTACCTGCTTTGCAGCATAGTTATATGCCATTCCTGCTGCCATCGGTACGCTGTAATTCTTTACACGCTCTGCACCGTTCTCGCCGGTCATCACTTCTGCAAGATTTACTTTTTTTACATTGGAAAGCTCTTTGTATGATTCAAGAGTATCCAGATTGTTCCAGGTAATCATAATCAGATTCCTCCTTAAAATTAAATATTCCTGCTGTTTCAGGATTCATTCTCAATCTCTTTGATTATAATATCAAATGGGGGTAAATTCAACCCCGCAGTTCCACACTCATCTCATGCCATGCCTCGCCGCCCCAGACAGACCCGCCGATACCATGATCTTTGAAGCCGAACTTCTGATACATTTCTACTTTATCCGGCAGGCAGGTCAGGATCAGTTTTTCTCTGCCGTTTGCTTTTTCACGTTCTTTATAGCAGCGCACCAGTTCCCTTGCCAGTCCCTGACGCTGATATTCCGGAAGTACATCCAGTCCCAGAAGCATGATATTCTTTCCATTCGGATCATGCACCTCTGCATCTGTAAAAAAATCATCCGTCAGATGTTCTCTGTCCGTGGAAAGCCCGTTGAGAAATCCTGCAATTCGTCCTGTAGTACGATCTTCTGCTACAAGAAAAAGCTCCGGTGCTTTATCCACACGTTTTTTCATGTGTTCATAAGAACATGCTTCATTTGGCGGAAAACAGATCTTCTCTATCTCTGCTGCCTGTGTGATTTCCTCCTGACGGATGTTTCTAAAAATATACTTTTCATTAAACCGACTTGTGTCGTTTTTCTCTGTCATAACTTGTCACTCCATTTTATTTATCCTGAATTATAATTTCTTGTACAATATTACCATTTTTACGTATCATATGCCACCAACAATTAAACACACACCCGTATTCTCTCAGTCGCAGTTCACTCTTATATATAGTTTTTTCGATAGTCATACCGATTAAGTATGTATTTTTTCTTTACATGCAATATAAAAGGGTATAACATGGAAGTACACTAATATTATATAAAGGCGGGTAAAATTATGGACTATTCAATTAACACAAAATGCGTTCAGGCCGGTTATACGCCGGGCAACGGAGAACCTCGACAGATTCCGATCTATCAGTCAACTACTTATAAATATGATACAAGTGAAGATATGGGCAAACTGTTTGACCTCGAAGCATCCGGTTATTTTTATTCCAGACTTCAGAATCCGACAAATGATTATGTTGCTGCAAAAATCACCGCACTCGAAGGCGGCACTGCCGGAATGCTGACTTCTTCCGGTCAGGCTGCAAACTTCTTCACAATTTTTAATATCTGCGAAGCAGGCAGCCACATTGTTTCCTCCTCTTCCATCTATGGCGGTACATATAACCTTCTTGATGTCACCATGAAAAAAATGGGGGTTGATGTTACTTTCGTTGATCCGGACTGCACCGAAGAAGAATTAAATGCTGCTTTCAAAGACAACACAAAAGCCGTTTTTGGTGAATCTATCGCCAACCCGGCACTGACTGTCCTCGATATCGAAAAATTTGCAAAAGCTGCACACGCACATGGCGTGCCGCTTATTGTGGACAACACCTTCCCGACACCGGTAAATTTACGTCCGATCGAATGGGGTGCTGATATTGTTACTCATTCCACGACCAAATATATGGACGGTCACGGCGCTGCACTCGGTGGTGCAATCATTGATGCCGGCAAATTTGACTGGATGGCTCACGCAGACAAATTCCCGGGGCTCTGCACACCGGATGATTCCTATCATGGAATTACCTATGCAGAAAAATTCGGCAAAGAAGGTGCTTTCATCACCAAATGCACCTCTCAGCTTATGAGAGATCTGGGATGTGCACAGTCTCCGCAGAGTGCTTTTATACTGAATCTTGGTCTGGAATCTCTTCATGTACGTATGCCGCGCCATGTAGAAAACGGACAGGCTGTTGCTGAATTCCTTGAACAACATGACAAAGTGGAATTCGTCAACTACCCGACACTTCCATCCAACAAATACTATGAAATTGCCAAAAAATATATGCCAAACGGCGGATGTGGTGTTGTATCCTTTGAATTAAAAGGCGGTCGTGCCGCAGCAGAAAAATTCATGAAAAATCTGAAACTTGCTGCCATCGAAACACATGTGGCAGACGCAAGAACCTGCTGCCTGAACCCGGCAACCTCCACGCACAGACAGATGAACGATGAACAGCTTGCCGCTGCCGGAATCCCGGCCGGACTGATCCGTATCTCCTGTGGCCTGGAAGATAAGAATGACCTGATTGCAGATATCGCCCAGGCACTGGATGCAATCTGAAAATAAGAATTTTTAATTAACTGAAAACACCGGGTGCGTCATTGACACACCCGGTGTTATTGGTTTATTTCTTTATTTTGACTTTCTTTGCAGAACTCCATTCGGAATAATAGGTTACTCCGGATACTTTTTTGTAGGAGCGTACTTTCACAGAATAAGTTGCTTTCTTTTTGAGTGATTTAAGCACTTTGTTCAGTGTTTTATTTGACTTGACAGTAATTGTTTTCTGTTTTTTACCAGTCTTATAATTCACCTGATATCCGTTTGCTTTTGTATTCCTTGTCCATTTTACAGTTGCTTTCTTTGACGCGTTGTTCTTGACAGATGAAATGCGGTTCTGTTTGAGATAATAATACGTTTTTCCAACATATGCGCCTTTTATGCTTCCTTTATAAGCGCAAACTGCATATGTGTATTTTCCACCGTTTGTCGTTGCCCCAGTATCTGTATATGCAGCTGTTGCTCCGTTGGTAACCGTCTTGATTGCCTTATATCCGCCTTTTCCGTACGCTCTGTAGATGATATAGCCCTGTGCTCCACTGACTCTGTTCCAGGTCAGTTTTATGCCTTTCTTCGCATTTGCAATTGATGTGATATTTACTGTATCAAGTTTTTCAATTACAGGCGCCGTCGGCTGTTTTGGCTTTTCAACAATCTGGAAGGACACGGTTTTAGTGTCCGTATAATTTCCGATACCGGTAACAGAAACACTTGCTTCTCCCACACGGTTGTTGTCCTGATATTCCAGACGATAATCTGTGCCCTCACTTAAAGTGGTGTCTTCCAGAAGTACCGTCACTTCCGGTTTTACTTCTTTTCCGTCATAGACATATGTAGAAGCAGCCAGCTTAACTTCGCAGGATTTGATGTTTTTAAGAGTTCTCGTGGTGCGTGATATTTCTTCCTTACAAAGTGTACATCTCTGTACCTCATCATATTCCACATCGCCGTTTTCCAGTGTTTTCTGATTCTCTATTATCTGTTCGATGACATGATTTTCATTGACACCAACTGCAACCATCGTGCTGGCTTCTTCATGGTTTGCATCACCGGAAACAGTTACTTTGATCAGTGCAAGGCCAGCTTTTTTACCCGTAACTGTTGTCTCATTGATATCAACCAGATCAGGAGTGGAGGTTTCAAGAGAGATATCACCGATTCCATCTGCCTGAATTTCCGTTGATGCCTTGACATGAATCTGTTCATCCGTGCTTGCAGCCGAAACAAACTGTTTTGCCTTTGCAATAGTAAAGCCTTTTTCCACTGTTCCTTTAATGCTGACATCTCCTGTTTTTGCAGTTATGATGACTTTGGCATTTCCTGCATTAATATTATTCGCATAGGTAACCGTATAATCGTCTTCACTTACAATTCCGTTGCTGTTTTTTACAGTAATCTTTGGCGTTTTCTCTTTACCGTCATAAGCTGTTTTGCGATAAGAAAGTGTAACCGTGCAGTTGCTGAGAGCTGTCTGACCCAACATCGGAATTTCTTCTGTGTATTCTGCATCACAGTCGGCACATTTGTATTCTATGGTTCCGTTTAACAGGTAAGTAGCCTGTTTGGTAACGGTTCCTTTATCCCATTTATGCGGTGCCAGATCTGTCTCTTTGCCCTTATGGCTGTCTCCACAGTCAGTACAGGTATATGTGATAAAGCCTTTTGTTGTACAGGTAGATTCTGTTATGGTCTCTTCATAATTGTGTCCCTTTGCGCTGCGGATATCTGACTTCGTCTCATAATCACAGTTTTTGCAGGTCAGAAGCGTATAACCTTCTTCTGTACAGGTTGGGTCTTTCACCGTGCATTTATATGTATGGCCTGTTGCACTCTTATAATCAGATACATACTCATTTCCGCAGACATCACAGATATTTTCTGTATATCCTCTGGAAACACAGGTTGGAGCAACAACCTTTTTCGTATATTTATGGCCGGACGCTCCCACATAATTATCCGTATAGGTATATCCACAGTTTTTACAGGTATAAACTGTGTAACCCCTCTCTGTGCAGGCAGGAGCTTTAACTGTTGCTTCGTAATCATGCTCCAGAGGATCTGTATATGTATCATAATAAGTATAATCACAGTTTTTACACTGGTGTCTCGTATATCCCTGTATCTGGCAGGTCGCCGGTACTACTATATCCTCCATAACATGTTCTTTATGCGGTATGATATTTTCACGTTTTGTATTTCCGCAGACTGCACAGGTGTAAACTGTGTATCCGTCTCTTGAGCAAGTAGGTTCGATTACTTTGCCATCATCATACTGATGGGCATTCAGGTCTATCTCCAGTTCTGTTCTGATTTCTTCGTTGCAGACACTGCAGACCTGAACATCGTAACCCTTTTCATTACAGGTTGCATCTTTATGATCTTTCACTGTCAGCTTATGTCCCGTAGCCGGAATCACACCTGTAGAAGCCTGTCCACACTTGTCACAGGTGAAAGATTTCTCCCCGTCTGTGGTACAGGTTGCCGGAGTGATCACCGTGTAGTCTTCGGACATATGGACCGGGTTCTGGGTAACATTATTTTGGTTACTGAAAAATTTCTGTGCAGCAGATGAAGTCCAGGTACTGTTGCATGCATAATAGGTGATGGTTCTGGCAGTATATTCACCCATCTCAAACATAGAGTTAAAGTCTCCAAAATCTCCCATAAATGTTATATCAACAAGGTTTGAAACTGCCAGTGCCTTTTCTCCTATGCTTGTCACTCCTGCCGGGATTTGGATGCTTCTAATTGCGCACCACCAAAAAGCACCATCTCCAATAGTCTCTAGTTTACTTTCTTTTTCAAATTTTACTTCTTTTAGATTAGAACATCCATCAAATACATAATCTCCAATACTAATTATATTTTCTGGAATGTTTATTTTCTCTAAACTCTTGCATAGAAAAAATGCCCGTCCTTCTATAGTTGTCACACTTGAGGGAATCGTAATTTTCTCTAAACTACCGCAACCCTCAAATGCCGCTTCTTCTATAGTTGTCACGCTTGAGGGAATCGCAATCTTCTCTAAATTACGGCATCCATAAAATGTTTGATATGAAATTTTATCCAGTTTTATATCTTCTGCAAATAAACACTGCGTCATCCCACTACAGCCCGAAAATGCGGAATCACCAATATATGTAACACTTGCCGGAATTGCTACTCTGGAAATTTTTTCGCAGTACTGAAATGCTCCTTTTCCTATATTTTTCAGATAATTAGGAAGCTTATCACTTTCTAACTCAAGATTTTCACAATCTGAAAAAGCATTCTCATCAATATATTCTATATTTTCATGGAAGGTCACTTTTTTAATATTGTGTCCATGAGTAAATGCCTCTTTCCTGATACGTGTAACATCCTGTGGAATCACTAAATTCTCCAAAGCTTTTCCACCAACATAATATTCCAATTTCATTCTCGGATCTGGTTTTAATGAACTGAATGACGGTCCTTCTTTCATATTCAGCCATTGTGACAGATCTTCAATATATATTTTCTGTAAATTTGTGCATCCACTAAAAGCACTGCTTTCGCAATTATTCAAGTTTGATGGAATCTTAATGCTACTTAAAGAACTACAGGTATAAAATGCTCCACTACCAATTGTTGTTACACTTTCAGGAAAACTGATCTCCTCTAATGTACTACAATATTCGAATGCCATATTATTTATACTGTTTAGCTTTTCAGATAATTTCACACGTTTTAATGCCGTACAGCCTTGAAATGCACTATAATCTATACTTGTAACACTGTCCTCAATTTCCGCCCATTTCACTTTCGTTAATCCATAAAATGAACTGGACATAATATACGAAATTCCCTTTTTGACACGCACCCCTTCGATGATTCCTTCATACTCACCCCACGGTGCAGTCGTTATCTGATGTCCGTCCAGTGCATACTTAATGGAATATTCAGTGCGTTCACCGCTGCCTGTTCCTACAGACAGCTCCAGTACATGATCTGGTGTGATTCCCCAGAAAATATTGCCATCATCACCACATACGATGTACGGTGCCGGGATTACTTCTTCAACTACTTCACCACACTTCTGGCAGGTCTTTTTCATTGTTCCGGTCTGATCCCGTTCTGCCGGTTTTGTAATCACTCCCGCATCCCATTTATGCGTTGTGCCGTATGCTTTTGTGACTGCAAATCCCCAGTCATCTGTGCTGTAGTCTGTCGTCAGTCTCAATGTCACGGAGCTTCCCGGTACGACCACGGTCTTTCCTGCAAGTTGATCATTGATAAACTTCTGATACAGTTCTCCATCTTCTTTATAAATATAGAAAAAGTCATCATAGTTTGTTTCAAACTTCGTTTTCGCATCAAAAGTCAGGATGATTTCTTCTGCACCTTCCATGGATACCGTCCAGTCTGTCGATGTCTCTGTATTGTACGGATGATCTGACTGAAGCTCTGTCGTGTCGATACAGTTGATACAATTATTATAATCTTTGCCGACATTGCCACACACAGAACAGGTTGCATCATAATATGCGGTATTGTCCTTTGTCGGATAATTCTTGCCATCCGTCTGGATCTGCATTTCATCATTTGTACGCACGTAAGTATGGTGCGTATTTGCCGTTGTTCCATTTATTGTACAGCAGGGTTCCCATGTCACATCTGTATAAGCTGCTCTGAATGCATCTGTCCATGTAACATCTGCTTCTTTATAATAAACACTTACTTTCGCAGTCCCGGTAAATGCAGGAATTACTGTCGGCGCATTTCCGGAATAATAGAGTTCTGCCTCAGCTTTTGAACAATTTTGAAACGCATCTGCACTGACTGTCTGCAAAGTGTCTGCACTGATAGCCACATTCGTAAGATTTGTTCCATCCACAAAAGCTCCGCTTCCGATTTCTGTGATACCTCTCTGAATCGTTACAGTAAAAACCTGTGTCATATCCCACGGATAGTTGTCCTGACCATTATCCTTCTCAATTGCGCCTGAACCGCTAAACTGCAGATTTCCGGCGTCTGAAAGCAACCAGTTTACACCTGTGGCAAGCGTACCACTGGCTGTGATTGTCTCTCCCGTCTGCACTGCCACTTCATTTTCTGAGAAAATATCCTCTGCTTCTGTAAATTCTATTTCCGCATTCTCATCTGTTTCATCCTGTGAAGATACATCTGTCGGATTTTCTTCCGTAATCTCTACTTCATCTGTATCCCCGTCTGTGAATGCGACTTCATCATTCTCTGCTTCTGAGGCTTCATTCACACTGATATTTGCATTGTCATCTGCAGATGCATTTACTTCGGCAACTTCACTCTGAACAGCCACTTCGTCTTCACTGCCATTTTCTGTTTCTTCTACATATGTCGTGTAATCACCTGTCATATCAGCGTCTGCATAAACAACAGCACTGTTTAAAACCATCATACCAGCCAAAAGCATGGATATTATTCGTTTTTTCATAGACTTCTCCTTATAATGTGTATAATGTTTCTTATAGTATCACAAAATAAGGAAATATCTAATTACCTGCCTGCATAGAAACCGAGTTCTACTTTTTATACAAATTACAGTGTTGCTTTTTATGCACTTTTCTATTAGGCAAACTATCATCCCCTATAGTTTTTCCTGCAAAAGAAAAAGGAACTCCATGCTTTTCAGCACAAAGTTCCTTTGAATCATTATTTAACTAATTTGCAAGTACGTATGCCCCAAACACTACAGGTACTGCCATCATCACTGCAATTACTGAACTCTGAATGAGAAATGCAGCCACACAGGTAAAGATTGAAAATACGATTATTTTCATCCACGCATCTGCTTTCAGTTTTCTTTTTTTTATCAATATACAGGATATGATCAGTACTGTCAGAAAAATGAGCAATACTATAAACAGCACTGCTGCCAATAATAATAGTAACCAGACTCCTTCCACTGCCAATACCGGTTCCACCAGCACTTCTTCCAGCACCGCCGGAACTACAACTGGTACTACTACCGGCGGCTCCACCGGAACCAGCGGCGGTACAACCACCGGAGGCACGACCGGAACTACCAGCGGCGGAAACAATGGTTCTACTGGAACTTCCACAGGAAGCACTGACAACAGCTCCACCGGAACCACAGACAACGGTTCTTCCAATGGCGGAGACTCCTCCAGCAGTGGCGAGACCACTTCCACCGAAGCTCCCCGTTATTTCTATGACGGCAGCGGAAACCGCGTGGATGTAAGCCAGATGCCGGACGGAAGCTGGCAGGATGCCAACGGAATCTCTTACACCTTCTACGAGAACGGCGTCAAAGACTCCAACGGAAATGAGTATTACTACGATCCACCTGCAAACGGAAACAGCTCCGTTGAGGTAGGAAGCAAAGCCGATTTCTACGACAGTCAGGGCAACCACATCGTCTGCACCATGGATGAGAATGGAAACTGGGTGGACAGCGAAGGAAACATTTATACCTTCGGAGAAAAAGGTGTCACTGATTCCAACGGAAACTTCTATCCCTACTAATAAAATATCAATGCCTGTATTTTCTTCCGGAGTACAGGCATTTTTCCTGTCCAAATTTTCCATAAAAAAACTGCTGCCCCAACTTTCCGGGCAGCAGTTTCTTATATAGGAAGAAATTATCATGCATTCTTTGCAGTGGTTTTTACCAGCAGCTCTTTTCCGGAGATTCCCGGCTCGGTCATATTAACCGGATCCATGATCTCGTTTAACTCATCCTCAGTGAGAAGTCCCTCTTTCAGAATCAGATCACGGACAGATTCGCCGGTCTTGATGGCCTGTTTTGCGATATCTGCGGCTTTCTGATAGCCGACATGGGGGCAGATGGCGGTGATGACGCCCACGCTGTTCTCCACCAGATAACGGCAGCGGGTCTCGTTGGCGGTAATACCGGAAACACAGTTGTCCACGAAGGTCTGAACGGCATAAGCCATCGTATCGATGGACTGGAACATGCAGTAGAAAACGATAGGCTCGAAAGCGTTGAGCTCCAGCTGACCGGCCTCTGCTGCCATCGTGATCGTCACGTCATTACCGATGACGTTAAAGGCCACCTGGTTTACCACCTCGGGGATAACGGGGTTTACCTTACCAGGCATGATGGAAGAACCGTTCTGTTTTGCCGGCAGATTGATCTCGCCGAAACCGGCTCTGGGGCCGGAGGACATCAGTCGGAAATCGTTGGCGATCTTGGAAAGCGTCACGGCACAGGCCTTGATAGCTCCGGATACTGCTACGAAGGGATCCAGGTTCTGGGTAGCATCGATAAGGTCAAAAGCCTGTACAAAATCCATTCCGGAGATCTCCACCAGGTTGGGAACGATCCGTTTCAGATAAGCCTCGTCGGCATTGATGCCGGTTCCGACAGCGGTTCCGCCCATGTTCAGGGTCCGCATCTCATCCATGGCTTTGTCCATACGGTTGATATCACGCATCACAGCTACGGAATAAGCCTTGAACTCCTGGCCCAGACGGATGGGAACGGCATCCTGCATCTGGGTACGGCCCATTTTGATTACATGGTCGAACTCATCTGCCTTTTTGCTCAGAGCTTCATAAAGACGACGCAGCTCCTTTTTCAGATTTTTCAGAAGACGCAGGGAAGTCATTTTTCCGGCGGTGGGAATGACATCGTTGGTGGACTGGCTGCAGTTTACATGGTCGTTGGGGTTTACGATGCTGTAATCACCCTTCTGGCCGCCCAGAAGCTCAATGGCACGGTTGGCAATGACTTCGTTGGCGTTCATGTTCAGAGAAGTTCCGGCGCCTCCCTGAATCGGATCCACGATAAAGTCCTTGTGGAACTTTCCTTCCAGAATCTCATCGCAGGCCTTCACGATCGCATTGGCAATCTTTTTATCAATGATGCCCACCTCGCAGTTGGTGATGGCAGCGGCCTTCTTGATATATGCCAGGCTGTTGATGATCTCCGGATGCATGGAAAGACCGGTGATATGAAAGTTCTCAGCGGCTCTTAAAGACTGTACGCCGTAATACACGCCTTCCGGCACATCCTTGGTTCCGATGGAATCCTTCTCCACACGGTAATCGATTGTTTTCTTCTCTTTTTCCATTTCCTTTTCCTCCACAACACTTATATTTCAATTTTGATTTTTTTCGTTGCCCCCATTATAGGAGCATGGTAAAATATAATCAAATACATATATTACTATATCAGTTATAACTTTAAAGCTATATCAAAAGGAGAAAATACAAAAATGTTCCAGGGAATGAACTATGTGTATGAAGTATACAAGGAAAAAAGCTTCTCCAAAGCTGCAAAAAATCTCTACATCTCCCAGCCGTCCCTAAGCGCCAACGTCCGCCGTGTGGAAAATAAGATCGGCTACCCCATCTTTAACCGGAACACCTCCCCTCTCACTCTCACCGAATGTGGGGAGCGCTATATCCAGTCCGTGGAGGAAATTCTCGCCATTGAAAATTCCTTCTCAAGCTTTGTCAACGACCTGGGTGGCCTGAAAACCGGCCATCTTACCTTAGGCGGAAGCAGCCTTTTTTCCTCCTGTGTCCTCCCGCATCTCATCGGTGATTTTACCCGCCGCTTCCCTCTGGTGAAGATCAATCTCATTGAGGAGAGCACGGCCCGGCTGGAGGAACTTCTCCTCTCCGGCGTTCTGGATCTCGCCATCGACAATTATCCCTTCAACGAAGCCGTCTTCGGCAGACGGCTTTTTCATGAGGAACACCTGATTCTGGCCGTTCCCAGAGCTTTCCCCATCAACCGGCGTTTTGAAAGCTACCAGCTCTCTGTGGAGGAGATCTGCAGTGGCGCTTTTCTGGACAAAAAAACTGCCCCGGTTCCCCTGGAGCAGTTCAAAGATGAAGCTTTTATTCTGTTGAAACAGGAAAATGATACCCGACGGCGAAGCACCCTTCTCTGTCAGGCCAATGGTTTTTCCCCCAGAGTCGTTCTGGAGCTGGACCAGCAGATGACCTCCTATAACATCACCTGTGCCGGTATGGGGATCTCCTTCATCAGCGACACTCTGGTTCGCCATGTCACTCCCCATCCGGACGTGATCTACTACAAACTTCCCGGGGCTGAGACCCGGAGAAACCTTTATTTCTACTGGAAAAATGGAAAATACATCAGCCGCGCCATGGAGGAATTTTTAAACATTGCGTAACTGTTCAGTACCTTCACAGTTATGCGCAAAAATCCAATGAAAATCGCCTTCGGCGATGGGATTTTTGCATGCAACCCTCGGAATTTTGGCATATTCATGCCAAAACACCTCGCGGGACAGTGGATTCCAAATAGTTACAGTCTTGCTATGGAGGAAAAACAGGTCAGCCCCAGGTCACGGTAAACGTGCTTCCCTCGTCCTGTATACTATCTACAGAGATCTTTGCGCCCAGGCAGCTGACGCCATGTTTTACGATGGAAAGGCCCAGGCCCGTACCGCCGATCTCCTTGGAACGGCTCTTGTCCACCCGGTAAAAGCGCTCGAAAATACGATCCTGATGGATCAGCGGAATACCGATACCCGTATCTTTCACGGAGAAACCGAACTCGCCGTCCTTCTGAAAGATCCGTACAGTCACCTTTCCCTGCTCCTTGTTATACTTGATGGCATTATCCATCAGATTGTATACAACCTCTTCCAGAATGGTTTTCGTGGTCTCAAAAACAAAAGACTGCCCGATGACCTCCACCTGAATCTCTTTCCGGTCGGCGGCCTCCTGAAGCCGTTCTTTGCAATCTTCCACGACATCCAGAAGATCCACGCGCTCTTTTTTGTACTCGGTGATGCCCTCATCCAGCCTGGAAATCTCCATGACATCTCCCACCAGAGTGATGAGCCGCTGGGCCTCATCGTAGATCTTACCGGCCACCCGTTTGACATCCTCCGGCTTCACATAGCCGTCCTGCATGATCTCCGCAAAGCCGGAAATCGAGGTCAGCGGCGTCCGAAGCTCGTGGGAAACGTTGGCCGTAAACTCTCTTCTCAAAGATTCGCGCTGCATTTTTTCCGTCACATCCACCAGAAGAAGAACCGCACCGGTGACTTTTCCATCTTCCAGCACCGGGTTGGCAATCAGCTGACGGACACCGTCCTCCAGCTCGATAAAATCTGCCATATGTTTTCCCTTCAGAACACCTTCCACAGCCTTCCGGAAAGGCTCGCTCCGGTTCATCGTGAGAACGCTCTGATCCGTCACCGCTTTTTTCGCTCCCAGAAGCTTCACGGCACTGGTGTTGCAGGAAAGGATTTCCGTCTGCTTGTCGATGACCAGAAGGCCCTCGCTCATGTTGTTGGTGATAATCGCAAACTCCTCCTGCTGCCGTTTTGCCTCGGAAAGCTGCTCCCGGATGGTCTTCTGCTGCTTGTTGATCCTGGTGAGAAGCGGCGTGATCTCATCGTAGGTGTCGTTCATCTTCGGATCATCGAGGTTCAGTTTGTTTAAAGGCTCCACGATCTTCCTGGATGAATGGAAGGCTGCCGCCAGAGACAGAATCAGCATGAGAAAGATCATAAGCAGGATCGGCTGAATCAGTCCACCCAGGATTCTCACGATTGTATACTGTGTACTTGACACACGAAGGATCTGACCATTCTCCAGACGCAGAGCGTAATATACGGTCTTTTCCCCGAGAGTGGCGGAAGTACGGGAGGCATAGCCTTCGCCGGATTTCTGAGCCGCCTGAACTTCCTCCCGGTCCTGATGATTCTCCATGGTACCGGCGTCTGCCTTATTGTCGTAGAGTACCGTTCCATCCTCATCGATGAGAGTCACACGCTCTCCTGTTTTGGAAAGCCTGTTAAGACTCTCCACACCGTCATTTTCCACCGCAATAGCCAGGTAGACGGCCTCCTGTTTCAGTTCTTTTTCCAGCTGATCCCCAAAATGTCCGTAGAGAAGTCCCATAATCAGCCCGATGCTGATTACCAGAATCACCGCGGACACAGAAAAGATCGAGCGAAAGATACGCTTTGTCACTTTTCACTCCCCCTTACTCGTTGCTCTTATGTACTCCTGTGATGGAATATACCACCCACTCGGCGATATTTACCGCATGGTCGCCGATCCGCTCATAATACTTGGCCGTCATCAGAAGATCCAGGGCAACTTTGGCATCGATGTCCTTCGCATAGATCAGATCAATGAGCTCATTTTTTACCCTGTTAAAAAGGTCGTCCACCTCATCGTCCGAATCGATCACGCGCTGAGCCAGATCCAGATCATCCTGCACAAAAGCGTCCACGCTGTCCGTCACCATCTTCACCGTCGCCTTCGCCATGGCCTCGATGTGAACCTTACTTTTTGCCTCGCTGAAACGGATATAGGGCACCATGTCCGCGATATCGGAGGCCTGGTCGCCGATCCGCTCCATATCGGAAATCATTTTCAGCGCCGCGGAAATTTTCCGGAGGTCTGAGGCAAAGGGACGCTGCAGAAGAAGCAGGCGCATGCAGATATTTTCAATCTCACGCTCCTGCTGGTCGATCTCGCCGTCCACAGAATACACCTGTTCCACCTGACTTTTTTCATCTCCCAGAAGCGCTCTGGAAGAAAGTGTGATCGCCTGCTCGCACAGGCTTCCCATTTTGATCAGCTCTACATGCATCTCTTCAAGCTGCTCGTCGAATTTGGTTTTCATCATCCAAACCTCCCTGTAATATAATCCTCTGTCCTCTTGTCTTTCGGCATGGAGAAAATCTGCTCTGTTTTTCCGAACTCCACAATCTCGCCCAGCAGGAAAAATGCGGTCCGGTCTGAGATTCTGGCTGCCTGCTGCATGTTGTGAGTTACCATGACGATGGTGTAGTCTTTTTTCAGCTCCAGAGCCAGTTCCTCGACTTTCGCTGTGGAAATGGGGTCCAGCGCACTGGTGGGCTCATCCATCAGAAGCACCTCGGGCTGAACGGCCAGGGCTCTTGCAATGCAGATTCTCTGCTGCTGGCCTCCGGAAAGTCCTAGGGCACTTTTTTTCAGGCGGTCCTTTACCTCATCCCAGATGGCAGCTCCCCGGAGGGAATTTTCCACCAGCTCGTCCAGTTTTACCTTGGAACGGATGCCGTGGGTTCTGGGGCCGTAGGCGATGTTGTCATAGATGCTCATGGGAAATGGATTCGGCTTCTGGAAAACCATGCCCACCCGTTTCCGGAGAAGGTTCACATCCATATCCCTGTAAATATTCTCGCCGTCCAGAAGGACCTCTCCCTCGATGCGGCAGCCCTCCACCAGATCGTTCATCCGGTTCAACGATTTCAGAAGCGTAGATTTTCCACAGCCGGAAGGACCGATGAAAGCGGTAATCTCTTTTTCCTGAATGTTCAGGTTGATATTTTTCAGGGCCTTAAATTCCGAATAGTAAAGGTCCAGATTTTTGATCGTCAGTTTATCCATTTTCTTTTCCTTTCGTCAGTTGTTTAGTGTACTGTGTCATTCTGCGGAATTTGAGTGGCACAGTACACTACCTATTCTACTTGATACCCAGTTAATAAGCAGAACCAGGAGCAAAAGTACCACTGCCACTGCGTAGGCCTGGTCTGTATACAATCCCTCTTTGGAAAGGTTGTACATGTGTACAGCCAGCGTCGCGCCGGATCCCATGATGCTGGAGGGGATCTGCGGGATGGAACCTGCCGTGTAGATCAGGGCGGCTGTCTCACCCACGATACGGCCGATGGAGAGAATCACGCCGGAGAGGATTCCCGGGATGGCGCTGGGCAGAACCACACAGAACACCGTACGCAGTTTTCCGGCTCCCAGACCAAAGCTTCCCTCCCGGTACATATCCGGAACGGATTTCAAAGCCTCCTCTGTCGTACGCATCACCAGCGGAAGAATCATGATGGCCAGCGTCAGCGCGCCGGCCGCCAGAGAATAACTCCATTTCAGGTAGGTTACAAAAAACAGGGAACCGAAAAGACCGTATACAATAGACGGAATACCGGAAAGAGTCTCCGTGGTCAGCCGGACGACTGCCACCAGCTTGTTTCCCTTTTTCGCATACTCCGTCAGATAAATAGCGGAAAAGATTCCAAGGGGAACGGCAATCAGAAGCGACAGCACCGTCATGATCAGTGTATTCACGATGGAAGGCAGCATAGAAGCATTTTCCGTCGTGTACGTCCAGGAAAAAAGGGAAGGCTTCAGGTTCGGCACACCCTTAATCAGGATGTATGCAATCAGAAACAGCAGCACCACAAAGGTGGCTAGGGCGGAAAGCATCACCAGCAAAAACAACAGAAACGAACCAGGATGTCTCCGATAAGACTCCATTCTTTTTTTGAAATTACTCATGTTCCTTCCTCCTGTTCAGCATGGATACGGAAAAGTTAATAATCAGAATGAATACAAAAAGCACAACGCCTGTGGCAATCAGCGCGCCTCTGTGAAGGTCTGCCGCATAGCCCATCTCCAGGACAATGTTTGTCGTCATGGTCCGGACGCCTTTCAGAAGGCCCGCTGGCATTCTCGCCTGGTTTCCCGCTACCATAACCACGGCCATGGTCTCGCCGATAGCCCGGCCGATGCCTAAAACTACGCCTGCCAGCACACCGGACTTTGCAGCCGGAAGCATAACGCGGAAGATGCTTCTCTCCTGGGTAGCACCCAGAGCCAGGGAACCTTCATAATAGCTTCTCGGCACCGCTCTTAAGGCCGCCTCCGTCACACCGATGATCGTGGGAAGAATCATGATACCCAGAAGAATAGAAGCCGTCAGGATGCTGGTTCCTTTGCTGTGGGGCAGTTTCCGGATCAGCGGCACCAGCACCGTCAGTCCGAAGAAACCGTAGACCACAGAGGGAATGCCTGCCAGAAGCTCTGTGGCCGATTTCAGAAAACCATAGATTTTTCTGGGGCAATACTCCGCCATGAAGATGGAAGTCATGATGCCGATAGGAACGCCGATGATGATGGCTCCCGCGGTTACATAAATACTTCCCATAATCATGGGCAGAATTCCGAAAATGTTGTTTCCCGGTTTCCAGCGGGTACCCAGAAGAAATTTAAAAACGCCGATCTCCTGAATCGCCGGAATACCGTTTGCAAAAAGGAAGAGGCAGATCAGTGCAACTGCCAAAATCGAGGTGCAGGCTGCGATGAAAAAGACCGCATGCATGAGTTTTTCTTTTATCATTCTTACTCTCTCCGTTCGTAACTGTTCAGTACCTTCACAGTGGCTACTGAATAGTTATTTTCAACCATACTACCAGAAACAGCGGGCCGGAAAGTGAGGCCCGCTATCATTTCTTTATCTGTCCAGTAATTATTTCTCCAGATCAGCCCAAGTGGTTGTCTCACCGGTGAATACGCTCTTTACCTGATCGGAAGTCAGCTCATCAATCGGGTTGTCGTTGTTTACGACTACTGCGATACCGTCGTTTGCAATCACGGTAGCAGTCAGGCCTGCCTCGGTCTCAGAATCTTTCAGCTCTCTGGATGCCATTCCGATGTCACAGATGCCGTCGATGGTGTTCTGCATACCGGTAGTGGAATCGCTGGTCTGAATCTCGATCTCTACTTTATCATTTACTTTCTCATAAGCTTCTTTCAGTTTCTGCATTACCGGGGAAACGGAAGAGGAACCAGCTACTACAACTTTACCTTCAGCTCCGTTTGAGGTGTAATCCTCCGGCTCGCCGACAGCGATGTATTTGTTTTCCTCGACAACTGCCTGGCCGTCTTTGCTCATGATGTAGTTGATAAAATCCTGTGCTGCGTCGCTCACATCGCCTTTGGTTGCGATGTTGAAGGGACGGAAGATCTTGTAGGTTCCATCGTTGATGTCATCTACGGTAGCTTCTGCTCCATCGATCTTGACTGCTTTGACGCTGTCATCCAGAGAACCGAGGGAAATGTAACCGATGGCATACTCATCATCTGCTACGGTAGTCATCATAACGGAGGTGCTGTTGGTGATGTTTGCCTCGTCGGTAGTCATATCGACTTTCTCGCCGTCCTGCTCTTCCTGAATACCGAAAAGCTCGATGAAAGCACCTCTGGTACCGGAACCATCCTCACGGGAAACAACGGTGATATCTTCAGATGAATCAAAATCTGCTGCGGATGCCCCGCATACGGTAAGCCCCATGGTCATAACTCCGATTAAAGCTGCTGCAACTAATTTTTTCATAATTTTTGATCTCCTTTTTATCTATGCCCCTGCGGGCTTTTTTCTTTACCTCGTTTACGTTTCCAAGTATAGAAAAGGAATGTAAAGTCAAAAAGCGCAGCTCTGTAAAATCCGTGTAAACCATCGTAAGATTTCCGCAAAAAAATCCCCCGCGAGAAGACCCGCAGGGGAAACATCATTACTTGTAAAAAATCTGGGCGATCGGGGAATTTTCATCTAGGATCACGGTCTTGTCGCCGCCCTTCATGGATTCCCTTAGGGCATCGAGGCTGCGGACAAAGGTGTAAAATTCTGTCCGTTCCGCATCGCCGTAGGCTTCTGAGAGAACCCGCATGTACTCTGCCTCGCCCTCGGCCTCCAGGATCTCCGCCTGCTTTTCCGCATCGGAGATCTGAATGGCCACCTCCTTGTCTGTGGTGTTCCGGATCACCTTTGCCTCCGAGTTTCCTTCCGCTGTATAAGTAGCGGCGATATTTTCCCGCTCGGAGATCATGCGCTCGTAAACCGCTTCCTTATTGTCATTCGGAAGGTCCAGCTGTTTGGTCTCAAAGGAAAGGAGCTCGATTCCGTACTGTTCCATGTTGGTGCCAATGTTTTCCATGACCTTCTCGGAAAGGCTTCCTGTTCTCCCGCTGATGACCTGATCCTGATCCATACTGCTGATCACGTTCTTTGTGGCATTGTATACACTGGTATTCAGCCTGCTCTCCGCATTGCTGAGGGAGGAGTTCAGGGTCTGGGCAAACTTGAGCGGATCCTCGATCCGCCATAAAACGTAGCTGTCGCAGATCATCGTCTTTTTGTCCTTCGTGATAACGTCCGAGGGCGTCAGATCGTAGATCAGCGTCTCCTTCGGCAGGGTGGACACCGACTCCACAAAGGGCACTTTAAAGTAAATGCCGGGCTCCTCAATGATTCGTTTTACCTTACCAAACTGACGGACCAGCTGATATTCGTTCTTCTGGGCCACCGTCAGGGACGAGGCCAGAGCGATCGCTCCGACCGTAAAAATTCCAAGGCCTGCTGCCATTTTCTTCTTCATATGCTTATTCTCCTCCATTATTGTCTTCTGTATCGGCTGTCACGGTCTCTCCACCGGAAAATTTTTCCAGGGGAAGGACTTTTTCTACACCGTCGCCGCTGTCGATCACCAGTTTCACATCCGGAAGCACCGTCTCCATGGCTTCGTAGTACATCCGCTCTTTCGTGATCTCCGGATTTTTCCTGTATTCTTCATACATGGCGTTGAAACGGGCCACCTGGCCTTCCGCCTCGTTGATGCGGGTTTGTTTCGCGGCCTCGGCATTTTTGATTATCTGGTCTGCCTCGGCTTCTGCCTCCGGAAGCTTCTCGCTCCGGTATTTCTCCGCGTTATTGAGGGTCGTCTCCTTGCCCTGTTTGGCCGTTTCTACCTTTTTAAAGGCCTCCATCACTTCTGTTGTCGGGGGCTCGGAGTCCTGCATCGTGATATTCGTGAGCATGAGGCCGATCTCCTGCTGCTCCAGCTGTGCCATGATCATCTCTTTGATCTTCGCCTGGATCTCACTTTTTCCGGTGGTCAGGACATCGTCCACCACATAGCTTCCGATAACGTTTCGGATGCAGCTCTGAGAAATATTTCTCAGGATCTGCTCCGGCTCTCTCGATCCGTAAAGATAGGCCACCGGGTCGGAAATCCGGTACTCCACGAAGAAATCCACGTCGATAAAGTTATAATCGGAGGTAATCATGATGCTCTCCGCCTCCACCATCTCGTTGTTTTCCTCGGTGTAGCCCACCGGAAAACCCTGGATTGTGGTGTTCACCTTCCGAACCTCCTGAATAAAAGGAAGCTTGAAGTGAAGACCTGTCTCCGTCACGGCTTTTGGTTTACCGAAGGTCACCAGCACGGCCTGTTCCTGCTCCTGAATCTGATAAAAGGAGCCAAAGACCGCCGGCACAAGGACGCCTGCCGCGATGGCAGCTCCCACAACCAGTTTCATGTGCTTCATTTTTTTGCTTTTGTTCTTCTTCGGTTTGTTTTCTTTTTCCGAAACCTGTTCGTAAATAACATCCTTCCAGTTCTGATTCTGTTCTTCCATAGTTCTCCTCCGTTTTGTGGTGAAAAAGGGATTTTGAGTACAAAAAAAGACCTTTACCTAAGCATAATGTATGTCTTAGACAAAAGTCTCGCTAATCGCTTACATGACGCGGATATTTCTATCGTCCTGACGCCATCATGTACCATTCTGCTCCTGACGGAACAGCCTGGCAGCTACTCCCTTTTTTGTGTTGGTTTATATTTTAATCCGCGCACCGCACTTCGAAAATACGCCACAGGCGTTACTCCTACAGCCAGCTCAGCCCAGGTTGCCTTACGTCACACAGGAGTATCTGCTTAGTGCTGCTGTATTCCTACCCTGACACGGTTCACAGAGTCCTGTTGCGTAAGACCCAGACGTCAACGCCACTTATAAAGGGCAGCTCCACAAGATACAAGCCTCAGATTGGCA
>OLSI01000993.1_pt1 | contig 21298 bp, 17 predicted proteins | sample 1672661 | NCBI WGS metagenome assembly OLSI01 (sample SAMEA3136711, study PRJEB25190) | human gut metagenome | biome: human gut; feature: human-associated habitat; material: faeces | place: Austria | collected 2013 | reverse complement strand
TGCAGTTAGGATGTTAGCACCAGCGGCAGTCTCTTCAGCGGCTTCGCCTGAAAAAATTAAAGAGATAGAGCTGAATTTGAAGCCAGTAACTGAAATCACAAATATCAATGATTTTAAATCAATTACGTATTCTCCATCAGATAAAATGACTTTGAAAGAAGTTATTGTATATGAAGGGTATGATAAAGTAACGGGTCCGATTGCTTCCGTATATAATTCTGATAAGGCCTATACAGTTATGTATAACTTTGAGTACGATAAGAACGCGTATAGCCTTGACTCTTCTTATAGTAAAGTAAAAATAAATTCCAAGTATATACAGGACTGGAATTGCAAGTTCCGTTGGGGGGTGCGCTCTACAGGTTTGTGTGTCTTATCCAAGTCTGAAAGATACAGTTGGTGTAACCTTTAAGCCAAGAGATCAATGGAGTGGCAGCATTTCTAACATGTATGTTGGTCATGATCTGGGTGAAGTCTATTCCGTTTGGCTTAGTTATTACAATGGGTTAAATCAAACTGATAAAAGCATTGGTAGTAATGCAGCATATGATCCAACAAAAGATTATAGTGTATGTATTACCATTAAGGGGAAAGATCATGCTGTTACCATTTCGCCTGATTTAACAAAGGATGATGTCACAATTAATTATGGCACTATCTGGAAAGTTGCCTGGGATGATGATAATAGTTATACAAAAATCTATGTGAACTTCCCAAGGGAAGAAGACAGCGAATATACCGTCAAAGCCAAAAATGCTGAAATAACGAATGAAGCAGGGGAACCTGTTTCTAAAGCAAAAGCAGGGACTGTCCTTACCGTGAAGCTCAAGGATCTTGAGAAAGGATACGCTTTTGAGAAATGGGCAGTTGATGATAATAGTACAGATGTGGAGTTTCAGAATGTGAAGAGTACGACAACAACATTTGTTATGCCAAAAGGAGAAGTTTACATTTCTCCAGCTACTCTTCGGATAGCTAATGTGTATTCTAAAAAGTTGACTTATAACGGAGAAGAACAAACTGGGGTATATTTACATGATGTGTATGGCGGCGGTTCATCTATCGGCACACTTACCGGACATAAAGCGACAGAAGCAGGTACCTACACTGCCAGGGCTAGTTTAAATAAAGGCTATATTTGGTCTGATGGCACTACAGAAGACAAGAATATTGTATGGACGATTGATAAAGCTGACCGAGATGGACCAAGAGGATTGCGCAGCTATATGCCAACGAAGGAAGGAGCCAACGATGGCGGTATATTAGCAACAACAACGGAAATGGAATACCGAAAAGTCGGAACAACAACATGGAAAGACTGCCCGGATAAAGAGGTTACCGGGTTATCCACGGGAGACTATGAAGTAAGATATAAAGACACCAAATCTTACAATAGAAGTATAGCCATAATCTATACTGTTCCAATATGGGGACCAAAGACATGGATAACATGGATTGAAAATGGAACACCAGATGGAATACAGTTACCAAAAAATGCTACGATTACCATTACTGCAAACCCACCTGAAAAAGGCAAAGAATTTGACAAGTGGGTTCCCAATGCATCAAGTAATGTAAAGTTCGAGGATGAAAAGAGCGAAGTTACAAAAATGACGGTATTAGGAGGAAACGTAACTGTTAGAGCTACATACAAAGATAAAGAAACACCGGGGGCTTTGAAATACGATCTAAACGTAATTAATGGTCAGGGTACTGGAAAATATGCAATTAATAAAACAGTAGAAATCACTGCAAATCCAGCTCCAGAAGGTAAAGAGTTTGATAAATGGGTTGTAGTAGAAGATACGGTAGCGGTAGCAGATATAACAAAACCGAAAACTACCCTTACAACAAAAGGTGTTGATGCATGGGTTGTAGCTACATATAAAGATATTGGATCCGTTGCTGTCGATCATACATTAACAGTCGTAAACGGAAGCATTTATAGCAGCTCTAATCCGGGAAAATTCAAGCGAAATGAAGCAGTAACACTCTATTCTAAAGAAATCAAAAACTTTGATAAATGGGTTGTGACATCAGGATCGGTTGTGGCTATACTTCCAAATGAAAATACGCTTAATGTAACTATCATAACATCCGACGAAGATACAACGATTGAAGCAACTCGTAAGAGCGATGCATCAGTACATACACATACATATGGAGCATGGAGCAATGATGATGCAGATCACTGGCATGAATGCACAGATGCTTCTTGTACAGATAAGGCAGGAAGTGTAAAAGACAAAGCAGCTCATGTATATGATGATGATGTAGACACAACCTGTAATGTATGCGGATACGTTCGTACAGTTACACCACCGGCTATAACACCGGATTACAAGTTCCTGGAAGGAGCAAATGGTAAGTGGACAAAGAGCAGTGATAAGAATCTTGCTTTCCGTGCAAATGGTGAATTCTCTAAATTTACAGGAGTAAAGGTTGATGGAACAAAGATTGATGCTGATAAGTATACAGCAGTTTCAGGTTCCACAATAGTAAATTTAAAGAAAGAGTATCTTGAAACATTATCTGTTGGTAAACATACATTGACTGTTGTGTATACAGATGGTGAATGCAGTACTGAATTTGAAATTAAAGCTGCAAGTACTGCAAAGAAGGATACTACTGATAAGGAGAATAAATCATCTAAAACGACTGCAGCCAAACTAGATAATGCAAAAACACCGAAAACAGGAGACAACAGTAATATATTACTTTGGTTTACACTGTTATTTAGCAGTGGTGTGGTGTTAATGGGAAAAGCATTTGCAAACAAAAAGAGAAAACAGGATAGATAGGATTTTCTTCATAGTCACAAGAACTGCCTCTTGGCCAAAATGGTCAAGAGGCAGTTCTTTTAATCTATAGTTTTCTTATTGTAGAATAATCTTACGGATAGGCTGTGTTTCTTCTTCGGAAAGTATCAGACAACTGTTGCCGATGAAGTAATGAAAAATAGTGAAAAAATAGTGAAAAAATAGTGTAATTTTACTGTTTTTCTCCGGCAATCGCCAGATATTCATAGGTTGGACGGAAATCGGTGTTGTCGCATTGCTGGCGATATTGCATGAAAATGCGATCCATAATATGCGGTATTTCTGTCTCAATCGGTTCAAACAGGATGATCAGATACTGCATGGAACTGTAACGGGTACAGCTATCCACACGGCGAATCTTCTGGCGGATAGCCTTTTCTATACATTCCAGAGCCTGTTCAATGGCTTCTATATTCGGAATCGTGTCGACAGCTGTTTCCATGGTGACCATCACAAGATAACAATGACATTGGCTGCGAATACTGAGCTGACTCATATACTCATATTGACGGGCAAAGTCACGGTAATTCAGATCCATGGCACCGATGTAGGTGCCGCTTTCCCGCAGGGATTTGGCTACGAGCTGAAGATCTTTGCCAGTACTGGAGGTAAGAAGTTCTTTACGGTCAATCTGCTGATAGAAGAAGAACTGATTTTTACCGTTCTGTTTGACATAATATAAAGCTTTATCTGCTTTCTGGTAACAGTTTTCAAAGTTATCACCGGCTGTGCACATACAGATTCCGGCGGAAAGCGTAGCACTTCTGATTTCGACATCTTTGGAAATGGCCAAACGGAACTGATCGAAGAGTTCCTGCATTTGTGTTGTGACAGAATCATGAGTTGCTTCCGGCAAAAACAGCAGAAATTCGTCGCCGCCCAATCGACAGGCGACGCCCTCATCGGAGTAGCGTGACAACAGATTGCCCAATAGTTTCAGTGCCCGGTCTCCGGCTTTGTGTCCGTGGATATCATTGATCTTTTTCAGATTATCCATATCCATAAAGATCAGACAGCCATTGTGTTCCTGCATCAGCTGTGCGATCATTTTCTGACCGGTATTTCGCATAGGGAGTCCGGTAAGAAGATCAAAATTTTCTGATTCCTCCTGGCTCTTCATCGTATTCATAACATTGGAAATGAAGTTGCTGATTTCAAATTCCATGCCAGGAAGAGCTGGCTCGTCATCAATTTCCAGATAAGTATCTGTGATCGTCAGACGATTCTCATCCATCAGTCTGAGAAAAATATCTGCGATTTCCGGATCGAACTGAGTTCCTCTGTTTTTGCGTATTTCTTCATAAATTGTTTCTTTTGGAAGAGAATTACGGTAAATACGGCGGGAATTCATTGCGTCATAGCTGTCAGCAACAGCAACGATTCGCGCATGAATCGGAATTTCTTCACCTTTTAGACCGTCCGGATAACCATGGCCATCATAACGCTCATGATGAGATCGGGCAACTTCGGTTACATGATTGATGATCGAAACATTTTTCAAAATCTCAGCACCAATAACCGTATGTTCCTTAATAACAGCGTACTCTTCGTTTGTCAGTTTGGATGGCTTGTTTAAAATAATATCAGGGATGCCGACTTTTCCGATATCATGCAGATGAGCTGCATGTCGGAGATTGACGATTTCAGAGCGATTCCAACCCATTTCCTGCGCAATCAGTGCAGAGTATTCCGCAACACGATGGGAGTGCCCTCTGGTGTATTCGTCCTTGGCCTCGATGGTTGTAGAGAGAGTCTGCATCATCTGTAAGGAAATTTTTTCCATCTGCCGTTTACGTTTCAAAAGCTCCTCTTTTTGACGATGCATTTCAATGGTATGCACATTCTTTATTGTACGGATAATGTTAATGAAAAGAAGGATCAACATGCTGACACCAATAAAAAGACCGGAAATCAAAACTACAAAATATGTAGAAATGGATTCGATGGCGATGGCAAGCATTGCAATGATCAGGCCAATCAGCACCAATTTGTTTTTCCGGTATTCTTTCTTTCGCATATCCAGACAGAAAGTCAGGAAAACCAGAAAGAAGGTGACTGCAAGAATCACGTGGGCGCCCGGCAGAGTTTCAATAAAATCAGCAGTGCCAGTCAGATGAAGAACCAGACAGATCAAAAAGTTACCAAATGCCGCACAGCCGAGGTAAAAGTAAGGCTTTTTATAACGCCCCTGCTGAATGAGATCTGCATAAAAAAGTACCGGGATCGGAACGAGCATGATCATCACAAAGCATAAAGTCCCCAGTGCAGATGGATTCGGAACTATAAGCTGTCTGAGCTTGGATTCGCCGAGCATCCATGTAGCTCCCATGGTCATGCACCATCCAAGATATTCCATATCGAATTTTCTGTCATAGACAATTCCGAGTGCGATACTGAAAAGGATGGTAATGATACCGGCGAACAAGATAAAGAAAGCAATAATAGTCTCAAGCCCGTAAGATTCAAAAATATATTCCCAGATATCACTCTTGTCTCCGGAATAGATCTCATTGACTACACCGGAATAGTTAGAGGTATTGGTAGTCAGCTCAATACGGAGTTCTTTTCCTGCATCTGCTGCTGAAGTAGGACAGAAAACATAACAGCTGGCAGAATTTTTCCCAGTCAGTCGATGGTCTTTGGTTGAGTATTCAGTGCGAAGCACTCCGTCAATATAGAAACGGATATCCTGCAGAGAGGAACGTATAGCAAGTGAACTTTGCGTATAATTTTCAGGAAGTGTTGTGGTAATGACCATAGTCTCTTTTGCAGGAACATTGTAATGTCCGGGGACGGCAATCTGTTCTTTGCTTCCATCGGAGTGAATCCAGGTAAAAGTACCACGATATGTGATGTCGCTGGATTGGATTTTGGCATTGTGATTGTTAATTCCTGTGAATTGTATTACCAGAAACCAGATAAGTATCAGGAACATCAGAAGATAGTAAAATCCGATCTGGATTTTGCTTATTTTATAGTTTTCTTTTGTCAAAACAGAGACTCCTTATCTACAATTTTGGTCTATTTGAAGATATTATACGATGTGAGTGTCAAAAGTGAATTTTGCCACTTACTGATGTAACCGGATTGCTCCATTGCTACGCAATTCCCACAATCCTTAAACATCATTATACTATTTGCGGACAATATTTGCAATTAAAGAGAAGGAGGAATGGTGGAAAAAGACAGGTCATGGAAGTTGAGAAATACCAGAAGATAGATTATAATTTTCATAAAATATTTTGTGTATGAAAGGGAACGTAAAATGGTAAAATTAAGCACACTTTGTTATATTGAACAGGATGGAAAATATCTGATGCTTCACCGGACTGTCAAAGAAAATGATATCAATAAAGACAAGTGGATCGGAGTAGGCGGTCATTTTGAAAAAGGGGAAAGCCCGGAGGAATGTCTTCTTCGTGAGGTATGGGAAGAGACGGGATACACGCTGACATCCTGGAGATATCGTGGGATTGTAACCTTTGTATATGGCGAAGATGTAGTAGAATATATGTCGCTTTATACGGCAGATGGTTTTACAGGAACGCCGATTGCGTGTGATGAAGGAGAACTGGAATGGGTAGAAAAGTCTAAGATCGGAGAACTGGAATTGTGGGAAGGGGATCGGATCTTTTTTGAACTCCTTGAAAATGAGCAGCCGTTTTTCTCATTAAAGCTTGTATATAACACAGATGATGTTCTGGAATATGCAGCGTTAGATGGAAAAGAGATGAAAGATTTCAGAAGAAGAGAGTGTTAAAGTGGAATGTCGAATAGTGTGGAAAAGTTACGAAAGTAATGTTTTAGCATGGAATGTTGAGTCCGCTCATTTGGATAGTGTATGATGATAAAGATTCTCATTAAATGAAGGGGGAAAAGAGAATGTACAGTGAGTTGACAAAGATGGAAGGGAAAAGGATTGTAATCCGCACATTCGGTTATTTTGATATTTTTGTGGATGGGGAAACGATCCCTTTTTCATGTAAGAAAGCCAAAGAACTGTTGGCACTTCTGGTTGACAGAAGAGGAGGATTTGTGACGACGGGGGATGCGATCAGTTATTTATGGGAGGATGAATGTACAGAAAAAAGAATAAAAGATAAATTCCGCAAAGTGGTAAAAGAACTTCGGAAAACGTTAAATGCATACGGAATCGAAAGAGTCCTGCACCGGGTAAATCAGGAGAGCCGTATCCGCACAGAGCATGTGGAGTGTGATCTGTATGACTACCTGGAGGATGAAGAAAAACATAAAAAGCTGTTTAAAGGAGTGTATATGACGAATTACAGCTGGGCGGAAAACACTTTGGGAACGTTGTTGAATCAAAAAGAATAATGGGAAATATAGCAAAAATCGGGAGACTGTTATCAGACAGCCTCCCGATTTTTTTGAAGAGATTTTATTGGACTACACATTCTTTGTACAGTTTTTTGATTGTGAATGTCTGCTGTAAAAGGAATAAAAAATGAATGGTTCAAAAGATTTTGTAAAAGAAACGAAAAAAGGATGAAAAAGAAACGGTTTTTGGACGGAAAAGAAACGGAAATCGGTTGTATGGATGTGTAAAATGAGGAAAGGATCCGAAAATAAAAAGAAAGAGAGGAAAAAGAATGAGACAATTGAGACGGCTGTTATCCGTTTTGGTAATGGCAGTAACGATCGTGGGGATGTCGATGACGGTATTTGCACAGGAAGATGTGGTGAAAGGAGGTAGTGGAAGCCTGACGATAGCGAATGCATCAAAAGGAGTGGTGTATTCTGTTTACAAGGTGTTTGATGCGAAAGTAAATGCTGATGGAACTTCAGTGGCGTATACCAAAAAGAATCTTGCTGATAATCCATATTTTGAGAAAGATTCAGCAGGGAATGTATTTACAAAAGAGGAAGCTTATCGACCAGAGTCAAAAGAACAATTATCCGAAGGTGCAATTGAATGGATTAAGAAGAACAGTACAGAAATATCGAGTGTGACATCCGATGGCTCTATATTAAAATTTACCGGTCTTCCATACGGCTACTATTATGTCACCAGCACTTTAAAAGATGGCGGTATGATTATGGTAACGAGTGTTGCAAAAGACGCGCAGATCGTGGACAAAAACAGTAAGGAGCCGCAGTGGACTCCAGGGGATGACGGGAATGCCGGAGGGAAAAGTATTGTACTTGACGATGGTAAACAGGTAAAGGAAAATAATGTCAGTATCGGTGAAACGGTTCATTTCCGTTTACAGATCAACACCTCGAATTATGTTGCAGACAAGCAGATCAAGGAATTCATTATTGAAGATACTCTTCCGACCGGATTTGATGCAGCAAAGATCACATCTGTGATGATTGAAGAAGAACCGTTGGAACAGTTTGAAAATACAACTTTCCCGGTTACGATTCCTTGGGCAGCGGATGAAGGAGAAAATGGCTGGAAAAATCTTTATGATACCGGGGCAAAAATTACCATTGATTATACGGCTGTGTTAAACGATAAAGCAGTGATCGACGGTGAAGGAAATAAGAACAGTGCCAGATTTTCATGGAATTATACGACAGAGGAACCGGGAAAAAGCTCGATAGAGGATTCTACAACAACAGATACCTATGCGGTTGTGATCCAGAAGGTCAATGAAAAAGGAGAGGCACTTACCGGAGTGGAATTTGAAGTGCCGTTCCCGGTTCAGGCAGAAGAAGAAAGCGGTGTGTATACTGTAAAAGGCGGACAGACCGGAACCGGAAAGGTGAAAGCCGGAAGTGATGGAGCTGTGGTGATCAAAGGTCTGAAGATGGGTGATTACAGAGTTACAGAAACAAAAGCACCAGAAGGATATAACAAGCTGACGGAGTCATTTCTGGTAAGTGCCGAAAAGATCAGGGCGACAAGGACGGACGCCAGCACATATCTTGATGAAAACGGAAATGTTACAGAAAGCGAGACTGAGACAAAGGTAACTTATACAAATGCAGATTTTGCAGCAAAGGTAAAAGTTGTTGTAAATAAATCAGGAAAACTTCTTCCGGGGACAGGTGGAACAGGTGAAATGATCTTTACGGTCAGTGGAGTACTGATTGCAATTGTTGCAGGAGTTGTCCTGTTGAATACAAAAAGACGAAAACGAATTGTATGATAGTGAATGAGCCGGAATGAAGGGGAAGACTTTGCTTTTTTATATGGACAGGAATCCTTCTTGTGGGAATCGCGGTCATGCTCTATCCAAAAGTCGGAAAGATCTGGAATGCCGGTCGGCAAAGCAGGGTGGTAGATGGATATGAAAGGACAGTGGAGAAGCTGGATGCCAAGAAGGAAGAGAAAATGATCGCACAGACAAGAGCGTATAATGTGATGCTTCTGGAACAGAATAACCCAGTGCCGAATGACAAAAATGCTGATAGTTATGGAGCACTTTTGAATATGACATCTGACGGTGTGATGGGATATCTGGAAATTCCGGAAATCCGGGTGAAACTTCCGATTTACCATGGAACGGGTGATTTTGCAATCTGCAATGGCGCAGGACATGTGGAAGGAAGCAGTTTCCCGATAGGCGGAAAGGGAACACATGCGGTGCTTTCTTCCCACAGAGGACTGCCGGGGGCGAAACTTTTCTCGGATCTGGATAAGCTGAAGGTGGGAGACTATTTTACAATTACAGTGCTCCGGCAGACGATTTTCTATCAAATCGATCGGATCGATATTGTAGAACCGGAGGAAACGGGACTGCTTGCCCTGGATAAGGAGAAGGATTACTGCACATTACTGACATGTACGCCTTACGGTATCAATACCAAACGGCTTCTGGTGCGGGGCGTACGCTGTGAGGTGACGGAGAGAGCGGAGCCGATCCGGACAGGCGAGAAGACGTATCGGAGATGGTATGCTGCAATCGGTCTTAATGTATTCGTGGCAGGCATGATCTTGTGCTGGAAAAGGAAGAAAAAAAGAAGAGGATAAATATAAATGAGGGGGATAAAAATGCAGACAGTATTTGCTGAAAAAACAGAAGACCGGTCGCTGGATGATAACAGACATATCGGGGAGCTTTTCTTTATCCGGATGTACTGGGAAAAAGGGAGGATTCCGTCTGGAAATATTCTGTACTGGAAGGATGCCAAAAGAGAGGATGCACAGATCAATTTCACAGGATTTGACGGGCTTTTGCTGTATCTGGATGAAACTTGCGAGCAGAATGGCGTGCTTCTGAGAAAAGCGCAGGTCCGACGATGCCAGAAAAGAAGACGTTATCTGGAGACTGGGAACGTGCCGGACATGGAACAGATGAAAAAATCGGGGCACGCAGCAATCTTCTGGTTAAAGGTGATGGGAAGAGAGTTTGCCTCGTTTCAGGGAATCGTCCACATCTGGGGAAGGGATTATCCGTACCGGAGCGGATTTGAACTGATTATTCTGCTGAAAGATATTGTAGGATTTACAGAGAGGCGGGGGACAAGAAGAAACTGGATGGCGGAGAGAAGCTGTTGATGAATATTGCAAATAAGATTTTGCAAAATGATTTTTTCGTCTGCAAAGGATTGTGAAGTCTTAAAAGACATATTATAATGACATAAGAAACTACAGACAAGACGGACAGGAGATGCAGACAATGGAATTATGGGATATTTATGATGCAGATAAGAAACCAACAGGAAGAACGATGAAGCGCAATGACTGGTGTCTGAAGAACGGGGAGTATCACCTTACTGTTCTTGGCGTTGTAGCAAGACCGGACGGGAAATTTCTGATCACTAAAAGGGTAATGACGAAAGCCTGGGCACCGGGCTGGTGGGAGGTATCCGGCGGTGCTGCGCAGGCGGGAGAAGCGTCTTACGATGCTGTATTAAGAGAAGTCAGAGAAGAAACAGGACTGGATGTAAGCCAGGCAGACGGAGGTTATCTTTTCACTTACAAGAGAGAGAATCCGGGGGAAGGAGATAATTATTTCGTAGACGTGTATCGTTTTGTGATGGATATTGATGAAAAAGATCTCCATCTTCAGGAGGCAGAGACAGATGGTTATATGTTTGCAACATTAGATGAAATTAAGGCATTTGCGGCAGAAGGAAAGTTTCTGCATTATGACAGTATAAAGAAAGCATTTGAGATGTAAGTAAAATAAAAATCGGATTATCGGGGAAATGACAGATCGCCTGATAATCCGATTTTTTATAAAACAGAAACTCTGAAAAAATATGCAATACATAGCGAGTATCTGTTTCTTTCTGCTACTTGCAATATGATGCAATCACTTTCAACACCTTATCCATTTCCAGTGGCTTTGCGAGATGCTCATTGATTCCAGCATTCTTTGACTTCTGGATATCTTCCGCAAAAGCATTGGCGCTGAGGGCAATGATTGGAACCGTTGGGGCATCAGGGCGGGAAAGTCCGCGGATCGCCTTTGCGGCATCCAGACCATTCATAACCGGCATCATAATATCCATAAGAATGATGTCGTATTCATATGGCTTTGATTTTTCAAAAAGCTGGACGGCTTCCAGTCCGTTGATGGCTGTGGATACATTAAGTCCTGCGGCTTCCAGAGAGAAAACAGCAATCTCAAGGTTCAGTTCATTATCCTCTACAACAAGAATATGAAGATCCGTAAGATCTGCGGGGTGACTCCTGCGGCGCACTACTCATAAGTATTGGTAGAAGTATGATTTTCACTGGTTTCAAATACATAAGCACGGTCGGCGTCTATAAATTCTCCGATCGATTTGAGCATAAAATTGATACCGTCAGCCAGATCTTCTGCTTCATGAAGCAGGGAAATCTGATCTGTCATAAAACGTTCGGCTTTCAGCTCAGCATATAAAGTTGCATTATCCTTGTCATTATTCATAAGGAAGTTCCTCTCAAGTAAAGTGTAAAGTTTATAAAATTACTTTACCTTGTTTTTGCGAATTCGTCCACGAAAAATTTAAAATACAAACAAATTGTCTGGTGGTTGAAAAAAAGAAGGAATGATTCTATAATTTCAATTAGACGAAAAAGATTTTGTCAGGAGATAACAGGAGGAAAATGAAATGGCTTGTACAACAATACTGGTTGGAAAAAAGGCATCGTATGACGGTTCTACGATGATCGCAAGGAATGATGATTCACCGTCAGGCGCTTATATGCCGAAAAAATTTGTGGTGATTCATCCGGAAGATCAGCCGAAGGTATATGAATCAGTGATTTCGCATGTGAAAATAGAATTACCGGAGAATCCGATGCGTTATACCGCCATGCCGAACGCAGTTAAGGGGGAAGGAATCTGGGCGGCAAGCGGGGTAAATGAAGCACAGGTAGGAATGACGGCAACCGAAACGATCACATCCAATCCACGTGTGCTTGGAGCGGATCCGCTGGTTACATATCAGCCGAAGTCAGACGACCAGGAAGAAATTGCAGGTGGAATCGGGGAAGAGGACATTGTATATATCGTGCTTCCTTATATCCACAGCGCAAGAGAAGGCGTGCAGAGACTTGGAAGTATTCTCGAGAAATACGGTACTTATGAGATGAATGGGATTGCATTCGAGGATGTAAATGAGATCTGGTGGCTGGAAACAATCGGCGGACATCACTGGATTGCCAGAAAAGTGCCGGATGAGGTTTATGTGGTGATGCCGAACCAGCTTGGAATGGATGAATTTGATCTGGAAGATGCACTTGGTGAGCAGAAAAATTATATGTGTTCTCCGGATATGAAGGAATTCATTGAGAAATATCATCTGAACCCGTCCATGGATGGAAGCTTAAATCCAAGAGATGCTTTTGGAAGCCATGATGACTCGGATCATGTATACAATACACCGAGAGCCTGGTTTATGGAACGTTACCTAAATCCAAATTCATACAGCTGGGACGGACCGGATGCAGATTATACACCAGTATCCGATGATATTCCGTGGTGTATGGTTCCGGAAAAGAAGGTTACAGTAGAAGATGTAAAATATGTTCTGTCTTCACATTATCAGGGAACACCTTATGATCCGTATGGAGCTTACGGGGACAAATCAATGAATGGTGCTTATCGTTCCATTGGTATCAATCGAAATGATTTTATGTCTTTGATCCAGATGAGACCGGATCAGCCGGAAGATTCCCGTGCAATTGAATGGGTGGCATTTGCATCAAATGCATTTAATGTAATGGCTCCATTCTATGCAGATATTGATGAAACACCGGAATATTTTGCAAATACGACAGGGGAAGTTTCAACAGAGAACTTCTACTGGTCAAGCAGAATGATCGCCGCGATGGCAGATGCTTCTTATAAAAAGTCTATTTTCCATATTGAGCGTTACCAGGAACATGTGATGGCAAAGGCACATCAGATCATAAACCGGTATGATGACGATCTTACGAAAGAAAGTGATATAGCAAAGCGTATGCAGATCAAACGGGAAGCGAACCGGGAGATTGCGAAGATGGTGAAGAAGGAAACTTCGGATACACTGTCTAAGGTTTTGTACGAACTGAGCAATCAGATGAAGAATTCTTATGCGAGATCGGATGCATAAATAAAATACGAGTGGGAAAAGAAGAGGGCAGAAAAATCATAAAATGATGTAAGTGTTAAAATAAGAAAAAAGTTGATAAAAAAATAATTTTATAAACAGAAAGGTTTGAATTTTGTAGACTAAGGTATTATAATAGCGTAGGAAGTTGAAAACTTCTTAATCAAATTCAAACAAAAGGCAGGTGAACAGAATGGACAGTTGTGATAGTCATGGGCGAAGTATATACGCAGGATGGGAAAATGGCAGCAGTTCATTCTGTTTGTTCGTATAGCATTTCTTATCCTGTTTTCCCGTATTGACATTCATAATTGAATATTGGATGAAAGACAGAAATGTGGAGAATTTTAGACTTTGATTCTGCATGTTTTTGTGCTGGAAAAAGGATAAGGAGGGCGAAAGTTATGGAAAATACACAGGATTATCAGGACTACCAGGACTACAGAGCTGAGATCCTGGGCATTGTAAGAAGCAATGCCTCTCCGGGAATTATGAGAAACAAACTGGAAGACTACCATGAGAATGACCTTGCAGATGTATTCCCGGATCTCTCCGTTGCAGAGCGGCGGAAATTGTGCCGGATTCTGAATCTGGACATGCTTGCGGATATCTTCGAGTATATCGATGAAAAGCAGGCTGCTGAATATCTGGATGAGATGGATGTGCGGAAAGCAGCAGCAATTCTTTCCAGAATGGAAACAGATGCGGTTGTAGATGTACTGCGGATGATTCCAAAAGAAAAGAGAGCTCTTTTGCTAGAGCTGATGGATGATGAAGCCAGAAAGGATATGGCAGTTATTGCTGCATTCGATGATGAAGAGATCGGTTCAAGAATGACCACGAATTACATTGAGATCAGAGAAAATCTTACTGTAAAGCAGGCGATGACCGAACTTGTCAGTCAGGCAGCAAAAAATGACAATATTTCTACAATTTTTATGGTGACAGCGGATCACACCTTCTACGGTGCGATGGATCTGAAGGATCTGATCACGGCAAGACAGGATACACGTCTTGAGGATCTGATCGTGACATCATATCCATATGTATACGGTCACGAGCTGATCGATGACTGTATCGAAAAATTGAAAGATTATTCGGAAAATTCTATTCCGATCCTGGATAACGATAATAAACTTCTCGGTGTTATCACATCCCAGAGCATTGTAGATCTGGTCGATGATGAGATGGGTGAAGATTATGCGATGTTCGCTGGTCTGACTGCAGAAGAAGATTTGAAAGAGCCACTCAAAGAGAGCATGAAAAAACGTCTCCCTTGGCTGCTTGTTCTGCTGGCACTGGGAACAGTTGTATCTTCTGTTGTAGGTGTATTTGAGCAGGTAGTAAGCCAGCTGACGATCATTATGTGTTTCCAGTCACTGATCCTGGACATGGCAGGTAACGTCGGTACCCAGTCACTGGCGGTAACGATCCGTGTTCTGATGGATGAATCACTGACAGGAAAGCAGAAAGTAGAACTGGTATTCAAAGAGATGCGGATCGCATTTTCAAATGGTGCGATTCTTGGAATTTTGTCATTCCTCGTATTAGGACTTTATATTGCACTTTTCAAAGGAAAGACCTGGACATTCGCGTATGCGGTATCCGGCTGTATCGGTCTGTCTCTGATGGTGGCAATGGTAATTTCCGGTGCGGTGGGTACACTGATTCCTCTGTTCTTCAAGAAGATCAATATCGACCCGGCGGTAGCATCCGGACCACTTATTACGACCATCAACGACCTTGTTGCGGTTGTAGCTTACTATGGACTGTGTGGTATTCTGCTGATCGGAGTGCTTCATCTGGCGGGATAATTATAAAAGAGAGTAAAACGAAGTGCGTGTAGGATATAAATGCTTTTACTGAATAAAACGGTAAAGACAGTACAGTATCCCACATGCATTTCTTTTATAGAAAATAAAAATAAAAAAATAGATAGAAACTATAGGAATGATTATCTATAGAGAAAAACAATTTGAAAATTAAAATATCTGGTGCTAGAATGTAAAAAGCATGTCGGAATAATATCAGAGATATGTTAAAGGGAGGAACATTATGAAAAAAATGAAAAAATTTGCAGCTCTTCTCCTTGCAGTATCAATGGCAGCAGGTATGGTAGCCTGTGGAAGCTCAGATAAAAAGGAAGAGACTACAAAAAAAGAAGAAACCAAGAAAGATGACAAAGAGACAAAGAAACTGGAAGGAACTCTGAAGGTTGTTACAACAGGGGATGCTTATCAGCCTTTATTTGATAAGTTTACAGAAGAAGTAGGACCGAAGGTAGAATTCATTTCTATGTCTTCAGGAGAAGTTTTATCAAAGCTTAAAGCAGAAGGCGGAACACCTGCAGCTGACCTGTGGTTCGGGGGCGGAATCGATGCATTTATGGATGCAAAAGATAATGACCTTCTTGAAAAAGTAGATTTTGATGCAGCTGATGAACTTGCACCGGAATTCAAAGACAGTGATAATTACTGGTTCTCAAAAGGTGTTACTGTTGTAGGATTTATTGTTAACAATGATATTTTAAAAGAAAAAGGACTTGAAGCTCCTAAATCATGGGATGACCTTACAAAAGAAGAATATCAGGGAGAAGTCCTGATGTCTAACCCGGCTATTTCAGGAACAAACTACGCAGTAGTAAACGCTCTTCTTCAGACAAAGGGAGACGAAGAAGGTTGGAAGTATTTTGAAGCTCTTAACAAGAACGTAGATTACTATTCAAAACGTGGTTCAGATCCAAGTACGAAGACAGCAGCTGGTGAAGTTGGTATTGGTATCACATATATCAATGGTACACTGGATGAACTGAAAGAACAGGCAGATGTTGATGTAATCTATCCTTCAGACGGAATGCCATACGTTCCGGAAGGCGTTGCAGCATTTGCAAATGCAGACAATACAGAAGCTGCAAAAGCATTTATCAAATGGTTCTTCTCTGATGATGAGAACATGAAGATGATGGCTGAAATTGACAAGAACAATACCTGTCTTTTGGTAAAACCAAGTCTGAAAGGACTTGAACTGAACTTTGACAAGGATCAGCTTATGAAAGAAGATCTTTCTCTGTTCGGATCAAAGAGAACAGAGATCCTTGACAAATGGAGCACTCTGATGGGAGATAAAGGTGAAGAATAGAAAACCTAGAGAAAAACGGGCATCATTTTATGATGCCCATTTTTATAATATATTGGATTATTTTATATTAGCAGTGCTGGTAGCAGGTGTGTTGATCTTTATTCTGTATCCGCTTCTTTGCATGATCAGACAGAGTTTTGTGGGAGAAGAGGGATTTTCGACAGAAGTTTACAAGAGCATCTTCAGTGCCAATCTGCAGCTTGTAAAAAACAGTGTTTTTGTAGGTGTTTTATCCGCATTCTTTTCAACAATTCTGGGGCTGCTTGTATCAATCTGTGTATGGACAGCAGGGAAGAAACTGGGCAAATTTCTGGAAGCGATTTTGCTGATCAGCATGGTTTCGCCGCCGTTTATTGCTTCGCTCGCTTATATCCAGCTTTTCGGAAGAAACGGTCTGATCACAAAAGGAGTGTTCGGACTTTCGCTGAACCCGTATGGATGGCTTGGTGTTGTTGTAATGCAGACGTTATTCTTTTCTTCATTAAATGCACTGATGATTATCGGAATGCTGAGGAAAATGGATATGTCGCTCGTAAGGGCATCTTTTGACCTTGGAGCATCCTCCGGGTATACATTGTGGAGAATTGTTGTACCACTGTTAAAACCGGTACTACTCAGCTGCTTTTTGCTTTCGTTTATCCGGTCGATCGCTGATTTTGGAACGCCTGTTGTGATAGGTGGACGTTTTGAAACAGTTTCGACGGAAATTTATATGCAGGTAATCGGATATTCCAGACTGGATAAGAGTGCGGCACTTAATGTACTGCTTCTGATCCCGACGATTCTTGTTTTTATCCTGTACCGCTATCTAATGCAGAAAAATGAAAAAGTCATCAGCGGAAACAGTAATAAGACGGTAGAAGCGGGAGATACATTCCGGGTTCGTGGGCTGTCAGCAGTGATTGTATGGCTGGGCGCAGGTATCTTTTTTGTAATGATGGCGCTTGAATACGGATCCATTTTTCTAAACAGTTTCAGTAGAAACTTACGTGGGAAAATCACATTTACAACGATGTATCTGGACGCACTTCTGGAACGGAATATGGATACATTTATCCGGAGTGTGGAATATGCGCTTATTGTAGCAATAGTCGGCAGTCTGATCGGTATTTTACTTTCGTATTATATTGAAAGACGAAAGATAAAATTTGGCGGAGTACTGGACTTTATTATTACACTTCCGTATATGCTTCCGGGAAGTTGTTTTGGAATCGGATATATTCTGGCATTTAATCATGAACCGTTAAAACTTACCGGAACAGCGGTCATTGTTATCTTGAATATGATCTATAAACAGATGTCAATTACAACGAAGGCTTCGGCATCCTCCCTTTTGCAGATCAGTACAGAGCTTGATGCAGCAGCGCGGGATCTTGGAGCGAATAAATTTCTGGTAATGAAAGATGTCATTCTTCCGAATGTAAAGCAGGCATTTGCAACGGGATTTATCAATAATTTTACAAGTGCGATGGTTACGGCAGGAGCAGTTATTTTCCTGGTGACACCGGGACAGAAGATTGCAGTATTTACATTATTTGATTGCATTAACACAGGTCGGTATGGAGAAGCATCTATGATTGCGACATTTATTATTGTGATCACAATTTCAGTAAATGTGCTGTTTTCGATAATTGTTGCATGGAAAGGGAAAAAGAAACGTGTATTTAGAACTGAAAAACATAAGTAAAAGTTTTGGTGAAAAAGAAGTAGTAAAAGATTTATCACTCTCCCTTCCAAAGGGAGAACTGTTGTGTCTTCTGGGAGCATCCGGCTGTGGAAAAACGACAACACTCAAAATGATAAGTGGATTTTTAAAAACAGATAAAGGGCAAATCCTGGTTGATGGCCAGGATATCACCACACTGGCTCCGGAGAAGCGTCCGGTATCGACTGTTTTTCAGTCTTATGCATTATTTCCACATATGAGTGTTCTGGAAAATGTGATCTATGGTCTGAAGTTCCGTGGCATCCGAAAAAAAGAAGCCAGAGAAATGGGTATGGAATATCTGAAAATCGTAGATATGGAAGAATATGCCGGGGCATCGATCGGGGAAATTTCCGGAGGACAGCAGCAGAGAGTAGCACTGGTCAGATCTCTGATCACAAAACCGAAGGTGCTTCTTCTGGATGAACCGCTTAGTAATCTGGATGCGAAACTCCGGGTCAAAATGAGGGAAGAAATCCGTGAAATCCAGAAGAAATATGAAATTACAATGGTTTTTGTAACGCATGACCAGGAAGAGGCAATGGTACTTGGAGATCAGATCGCTATTATGGATCAGGGAAAGTTGGTTCAGATTGGAAAGCCGGAAGAGGTGTATCTGCATCCACAGAATGATTTTGCAAGAGATTTCCTTGGAATATCCAACCGTTTTACTGATATCCATGGAAATACAATATGCTGCAGACCGGAGGAACTGGAATTTGCAGCAGAAGGTTCTGTGAAAGGAATTGTAAGACAGGAAGAATTTCTTGGGTTTTACAGACAGTATTATGTTGAAACAATGAATCATGAACATATTATTGTACGGACAGACAGAAATATAAAAGTAGAAGCTGGCAAAGAAGTGCAACTTCGGGTGAAATAAAAAAGACACTGTGCAAGGTGACAATATCAGTTTGATATGCTACCCTGCATAGTGCCTTTTTTATTTTGAGGAATGACCGGTCAGACGTGCATCATCCCTGACATCACACAACCTCCTACAGCACCGGCATTTTTCAGTTCGTGCAGTTGTGCTTCATCAATTTTGATTCCGCCAATGCCATAAACCGGAATCTGCACAGCTTGGCATACATTCTGCAGAAATGGAAGTCCCCGTGGCGGGAGCCCTTTCTTGCAGTCGGTAACATAAATATGTCCTGCTGTGAGATAGGAAGCTCCCAGCTTTTCCGCTTCGACTGCTTCAGAAACAGAATGGATGGAAGTTCCAACTGTATGAAAATCGGAAACCACTTTCGGATTTTCAAGCAAAAGTGGAAGTGGTAAATGTAGCCTGTCGCAACCGAGTTCTCTCGCAACGGCTGGATAAAAATGCGGAATAAACGGAACTTTAAACTGTTCACAGATTTCCTTCACCTGCCGGGCAAGAGAAAAATATTCCTCTTCCGGCAGATCTTTTTCACGCAGGATCAGAGCTTTCGGATGCAGCTTGCAGACACGGGTAATCTGTTCTGTAAAAGGACAGGAACAGAGATGGCGGTTTGTTACGGCAATAAGATCTCTATACATAGATATAATCACTCATAACCGGCTGCATATTGTTGGAAAGAAGTGCCTGTCCACGGGTACGAAGAGGAACATGGTGTTCGGCTTCTTCCGCTGCGTGGGCAGAACGGTCTTCCCGGATACGCTGTGCAGCTTCAAACTCCTCCTGCGGTATGATCTGGAGTTCGGGCATCAATTCGGAGCGGGCATCTCCGCAGCGGAGAACACCCATATAGGTCAGGTTGCCGACCATTCCTCGCAAACTGCCCGGATGCCAGCACTTTCCAGAGCGGGCGCGGTATCCAGCATTGTTCAGATAGGTGGCGATGTGCTGCGGACCATAGCCCTCATACACATACTTGTCAAAGACGATCCGCACTACGGCAGCTTCCTGTTCGTTGATGTGCAGTTCGTAGAGTTCGTGTTTGCGCTTGTTGATACGCCCACTCCGTACAAGGTCATAGCCATAAGGCGCATTTCCGCCCTTGAAGTGACCTTCTTCCACAAGCTGGCGCAGACTGGTGCGGGTTCGGACGGAAGTTTTTTCGCTCTCGCCATCTGCCTGCCAGAAGCGGATGTAGTTCAGCAATTTGTCGGTGTGGTTGTCGAATCGCTGCTCACCCTCTTGGGTACTCCATACCCGGATGCCGTTCCGTACAAACCATTCCACAACAAAGGGAGTTTCATCTGCGATACGACCAATGCGGTCAAACATGAACACCAGCAGGATATCGAACTTTCCCTTCCGGGCATAGTCCTTGATGATTTGCAGCTTGTCGCGGGCGGCGGCACGGACTTTGTGGCCAGACACGCCCTCTTCCTGTTCTTCATGGACGATGACCCAGCCCTTCGCTTCGGCAAATTTGTGACACGCCTTGCGCTGCATGGGAAGGTCTGCTTCATGGTTCGAGTTGAAATCCACCTGCTTATCGGTGGAAACGCGGTACAGACAGCATACACGATTATTCGTCATAAATATTCTCACTTTCTTTCAGTGAGATGAATGATGATTCGGTTGTCAAAGAACATTTGGGAGCAGTTCCCTGGTTGACCCGAACACCGCTTCCATCTCCAGTATAGCGTATAACGTGTGTTTCGTCCATACCTTTCAGCTTGCTTTCTTCGTATAACTTGTTGCAAGCAGGATGTCACGGATGCGCTCAAAGGTTTCGGTGTTGGCTTCCTTAGCAAAGCTGAGAACGACCGGATAACCGTTGATCACCAGATACTGCTTATTGGGGTCGTTGTCCAAGGGGATGTTGGTTGCGAGCTGAGAAAACTTTTCTGTCATTGCATCACTGTTCCTTTATTATTCTGTTTCTTTTTGATTCATGTGCCGATCATCCAATCAGTTCTTTCAATCGTTCCAGTTTTTCCTGTGTTGTTTCCTTGCGGAAGCTGACCCCGATGCAGGAGACGGGAACGCACATTTCCAGCAGGCGGTCGTAGATGCGGGCGTGGGCGGTATCCTGCGGATGCCGAATATCGTCCAGTGTCAGATTGGTCGTGACGATCAGGGGCTTCCGGCTGCGGTAACGGCTGTCTATGATGTTGTAAATCTGTTCCAGTGCATACTCCGTGCCACGTTCCATTCCAAAATCGTCAAGGATAAGCAGCGGGAAGCTGCAAAGTCGGGAGA
>OLSI01000990.1_pt1 | contig 21308 bp, 19 predicted proteins | sample 1672661 | NCBI WGS metagenome assembly OLSI01 (sample SAMEA3136711, study PRJEB25190) | human gut metagenome | biome: human gut; feature: human-associated habitat; material: faeces | place: Austria | collected 2013 | reverse complement strand
GTTACGACTTTTTTCAGTGTTTTCATCTTATCACTGCTTCCGGAAAAAACAGCCAGGCCGGAAGACCACATCATAATTCGCTGTGGGATCAGATAGACGCTGGCAAGTACAAGACCTTCCATTCCATAGATTCCCTCAGCGATCGGATTACCGAGAAATCCGGCATTGGAACAGATCGTACCGTACTGGAGACATTTATAACGTCCCTCTGCTTCTCCCCGGAACATCAATTTTCCATAGATCACACAAAACACCTGAATACCAATGGAGATAAGAAGGATCTCCAGATAATTTGTAAAATCACCGTCCGCTGCACTCTGCGTAAATGCGTGGAGAATGTTGCAGGGAAGTATCAGATAGATTACAAGATCATTGATATTTTTCTGCCCCTGCGGACCAATGATATGTATTTTTTTCATAAGAAATCCTACAGCTACCAGAATAAAGATCGTGAGCTGCAGTGTCAGCAAAGTTATCATAAATTTACTATATAGTGTCTGCAGTTTTATCAAAGACACTATTTCCTTTCTCTTTAATTGTGTTTCTGTGATAGTTGTTCACCGTCTTTTGAGAATAACATAAACAACCACTTTAGTGTAGCACATCGCAGAAGGAGTCGCAAGAAGTCCGTTTGTACGCAGTTGTATACAAAGTAATCTTAGTTACTGTTCACAGAACAGGAAGCTTTTCCCCTATACATTGACGGGTTATTATATTTCCTGTAAGATGGAAATAAGGTTACACAAATAGAATTACCCCGGAGGCTTTTAAATGAATAACTCTGTATGGGAAAAGCAGCGGAAACGTCTCTTTGAACTGATTGAAATCGGCTCCAACTACGATGCGTGGTGCTGGGGCTACGACTTTTTTAATACTTTTACGATCCTGCTGAATCTGACAGTCAGCATCATGTACACCTTCGATAATATGGAAATGAAATACGGCCCGCTCCTTCTGACGTTGGAGCGCCTGACGGTTGCTTTCTTTGCTATTGATTTCCTGCTTCGTGTATTTACTGCCAAATATCTTTATCCTGATGTTTCAGAACCACGGGCAATTGGAAAATACCTGACTTCTTTTTCCGGAATCGTGGATATGCTGTCCTTTATTCCGTACTATATGCCGTTTTTCTTCCCATCCGGTGCAGTCGCATTCCGTATGCTGCGAATCATCCGTATTTTCCGGCTGTTCCGCATCAATGCTTATTACGATTCACTGAATGTCATTACGGAAGTCATTGTCGGTAAAAAACAACAGCTCCTGTCCTCGGTATTTATCATTTTAATTCTGATGCTCTCTTCCAGCCTCTGTATGTACAGTCTGGAAAATAAAGCACAGCCGGAAGTTTTTACAAACGCATTTTCCGGAATCTGGTGGGCCGCCTCCACTTTGCTCACAGTTGGCTATGGTGATATTTATCCTGTCACCACTATGGGCAAAATTTTCGGAATATTTATCGCATTTCTTGGTGTCGGTATGGTCGCCATCCCCACCGGTATTATTTCCGCCGGATTTGTCGATCAGTACTCGCGCCTGAAGCGAATCGGTGAATACGGACAGGAGGAGGATGTACATTTTATCCGCATCTGCCTTGACAAAAACGACAAATGGGTCGGACACCGCATTGCTGAACTTGATTTTCCACAGAGAATCATTGTTTCAGTAATCCAGCGTGATCACCGCATCCTCGTCCCAAAGGGTGATACGGTTCTGAAAGCCGGGGATGTAATGGTGATCGGTGCGGAATCTTTTCAGGATAAAGACCACATTAAGCTGAAAGAGATTACTCTCCAGCAGCGAAATCCATGGACAAATCAGAATATCCGGGATCTTGATATTTCCAGACATTCGATCATCGTACTTGTCAGACGCCACAAAAAGCTAATCATCCCAAGCGGAAACCTGACACTTCTTGAAGGAGATACCGTTATCCTTTATACCCAGACTCACATGGCGAATGCTGATGATCTGGAGATTTGAAAAATTATTCCGGCAGCAATTATGTCTGACCGATTTTTTAAATGGCTTAATCGGTATTTTGTCTGATCACTTTCAATCCGCTATTGACGGCTTTTCATGTTCTATGCTAAAATCTATCCAGATTCGCAGGTATCTGCGTTTTTATCCAAAATATCGTGTGGACTTTTCTGGTTCAATGCTTTTTAAGTCTGACTATTTTTCGCCACACAATTACCCTTTGCGGTAGTTGTGTGGCGTTTTTTTATGGATATTTACAGATACTAATTTGATGCTATTATGGAGGTTTGTTATGAATGATACATTTATGAAAGAACGGCCGGTCTTTCCGCTGATTTTATCCATGGCAATGCCAATGGTCATTTCCATGCTGGTCAATTCTCTATACAATATCGTGGACAGTTTCTTTGTTGCCCAGATCAGCGAAGATGCCATGACCGCGCTGTCGCTTGTTTTTCCTGTGCAGAATTTTTCAAATGCAATCGCAATTGGGTTCGGTATCGGTATCAGCTCGCAGATTGCAATCTGTCTGGGTGCCGGCAATAAAAAAACCGCAAGCAAAGCCGCTACACATGGTCTGGCGCTGTCCGCCTTACATGGAATCCTGCTGACAGTCATCTGTATTTCAATCATGCCAAAATTTCTTTCTGTTTTTACTTCAGATGAAAATGTCAGCAGCCTTGGCGTCCGCTATTCCACGATTGTATTTCTTTTTGCCATTGTGACCACTATAAACCTTGCGTACGAAAAAATCTTTCAGGGTGTCGGCAATATGAAGGTAACTATGATCGGACTGATGGTCGGCTGTGTTTCCAATATCCTGCTCGATCCTCTGATGATCTTTGGCCTTGGTCCGTTCCCTGCCATGGGGATCGAAGGTGCTGCCCTCGCAACAGGACTTGGTCAGGTACTGAATCTTGTCTTTTATCTGATTGTTTATAAGATGCGTCCGATCCAGGTACAAATCAGTCGCCGGTATCTCCATCCGGATAAATCCCTTGCATCACGGTTGTATTCTGTCGGCATTCCAGGCGCTTTAAATCTGGCACTTCCTTCTGTGCTGGTCTCTGCACTGAACGGACTTCTGGCTGCATATTCGCAGAGTTATGTAGTGATTCTCGGGATCTACTACAAGCTCCAGACTTTCCTGTATCTTCCGGCAAGCGGAATCGTCCAGGGCATGCGCCCGGTCATCGGATATAATTACGGTGCCGGAGAGCATAAACGTGTGAAAAAAATTTATTTTGTTACGCTGTGTATGAGTGGTGTGATCATGCTTATCGGAACGATCATCTGTCTGACTGTGCCGGGACAGCTTATCGGAATGTTCACCACCAATCCTGAGACAATTGCTGCCGGCAAAACTGCCCTTCGGATCATCTGCGCAGGTTTTCTTGTTTCTTCTGTATCTGTTACATCCTGTGGCGCCCTGGAGGGGCTTGGACGAGGCAGTGCTTCGCTGGTTGTCTCTCTCTGCAGATATCTGATCATCATTCTGCCGGCCGCGTTTATCTTAAGTCATTTCTTCGGGGCTGTTGGTGTGTGGAATGCATTCTGGATTGCAGAAGCTTTGACCACCGTAGTGTCATTTATGATCAGTCGGAAGGTTATCGGAATCGGGGCGTAGCCCCGAAGCCCCCTGTTGAGGGAGTTTCCCTTTCTGCAGTCCACCTTTTTTCATGTTCTGGTTGATTCCATTTGAACATTCCCCTATCAGAGTCCACCATTTTTCACTGTTTCATTGACTTTCTCTCCCACAGGGTACCCGATTTTTCTCATTCCGATGACTTCCTCAAGTCTTTCTCTTCCACAAGTCATTACACCGCTCACTTTTTGATGACTTCCTCAAGTCTTTCTCCTCTGCAAGGCATTACACCCCCTCACATTTTCTATATTCCCTCTTGACAAATACCCTTATGGGGTATATATTATCGTCAGAATCATCATACCCCTACAGGGTATTAATCCGAATAATCCACTCACACTCAGAAAGGAGTCTTACCTGTGTCCGATTATAATTGTAATAAAGACCAGACAAATACCGATATTTCCGCAAACACAATGCCTTGCGATACCACATCCGATAAATCACCGGTCTGTTCCTGCTGCAGTATGAAGCACACAGACCGTTCAGAGGCTGACCGCAAGAAACTTGTCAACCGCCTGAAACGTATCGAGGGACAGATACGGGGAATCATAGGAATGTTGGAAAACGATGCTTACTGCAACGACATCCTGATCCAGTCTGCCGCTGTCAATGCCGCAGTCAACTCATTCAATAAAGAACTTCTCGCGAATCATATCCGAACCTGTGTCGCACGTGATATCCGCGCGGGCAAGGACGAGACAATTGACGAGCTTGTGGCAACTCTGCAGAAACTGATGAAGTAACTGTAACAACTGGATAAACATAAAAATGAAGAATTTACAAAAGAGGAATAAACATGAAACCAGCTGACATTATTATTTTACTGATCTTCCTTGTTGGCATGATCTTTGCAGCGCACAAGGCGTCATGCCTCTTGAAAGGAGATTCTCTCAGTATTTCATAAGGAGGTACCATAATGGAACAATATAACGTCACCGGCATGAGCTGCGCTGCCTGCTCAGCCCGTGTAGAAAAGGCTGTATCAAAAGTTCCGGGAGTCACATCCTGTTCCGTCAGCCTTCTGACAAATTCTATGGGGGTGGAAGGAACTGCCTCATCCCACGATATCATCACTGCCGTACAGCAGGCAGGCTACGGCGCCTCACTCAAAGGATCCAACAAAGCACAGGTTTCCATGTCCGAGGCTGAAGAAGCACTCGAAGACCACGAGACACCGATTCTCAAACGCCGACTGATCGCCTCGACAGGTTTTCTCATTGTCCTCATGTATTTCTCCATGGGACACATGATGTGGGGCTGGCCGCTCCCTGCATGGTTCAATGACAACCATATCGCCATGGGACTTGTCCAGATGCTGCTTGCCGGGATCATCATGGTCATCAACCAGAAATTTTTTATCAGCGGATTTAAGAGTCTGTGGCACCGTGCCCCGAATATGGACACGCTGGTCGCACTCGGCTCTATGGCATCCTTTGTATGGAGTGTCTATGCACTCTTTGCCATGACAAGAGCACAGGTGGACGGTGATTCTGCAGCTGTCATGAATTATATGATGGAATTTTACTTTGAATCTGCAGCCATGATCCTGACCCTCATCACTGTCGGCAAAATGCTTGAAGCACGTTCCAAGGGCAGAACCACCGATGCACTTAAGAGTCTCATGAAGCTTGCCCCCAAAACTGCCGTCGTTCTTCGAAATGGTCAGGAGACCACCGTCCCGATCGAGCAGGTACACAAGGGAGACCTCTTTGTGGTACGTCCCGGAGAAAGCATCCCGGTCGACGGTGTGATCGTTGAAGGAGACAGTGCGGTCAATGAATCTTCCCTTACCGGTGAGAGCATTCCGATTGACAAATCTGCCGGTGATCTTGTTTCTGCTGCTACCGTCAATCAGTCTGGTTTTATCAAATGTGAGGCAACGCGTGTAGGCGAGGATACCACCCTCTCCCAGATCATCAAAATGGTAAGCGATGCGGCTGCCACCAAGGCTCCAATCGCCAAGATCGCAGACCGTGTTTCCGGTGTCTTTGTACCGACCGTCATTACGATTGCAATCATCACCACTCTCATCTGGCTTCTGACCGGACATGAATTTGGATATTCACTTGCCCGTGGAATTTCTGTTCTTGTTATCAGTTGTCCATGCGCACTTGGACTTGCCACTCCGGTAGCGATCATGGTCGGCAACGGAATGGGAGCCCGAAACGGTATCCTGTTCAAAACTGCTGTCTCGCTTGAGGAAGCAGGCAAGGTCCAGATTGTTGCCCTGGACAAGACCGGTACGATCACCAGCGGACAGCCTGAGGTGACGGATCTGCTTCCGGCAGATGATATTTCTGAACAGGAGCTTCTCTCCCTGGCACTTGCCCTGGAGAAAAAAAGTGAACATCCGCTTGCCGGAGCAGTTCTGAAATATGCCGCAGAACGTCAGCTGACAGCGCCGGAGGTCTCTGATTTCCATGCACTTCCGGGAAATGGTCTTTGTGCCGTGCTGAATAATGAAACTCTGATCGGTGGAAGTATGAAGTTCGTAAGCAGTCAGGTAACTGTTCCTGCCGCCCTTTTACAGAAATCCGAAAAGCTTGCCATGGAAGGCAAAACACCTCTCATTTTTGCCCGAAATCAAAAGCTTGTGGGAATCATCGCTGTTGCAGACGTTATCAAAGAAGACAGCCCGCAGGCAATCCGAGAGCTTCAGAATATGGGAATCCGCGTTGTCATGCTGACCGGTGACAATGAGCGGACCGCAAGAGCAATCGGTAAACAGGCTGGCGTGGATGACGTTATCGCAGGAGTTCTCCCTGATGGCAAGGAAAGCGTGATCCGCTCCCTCAAAGAGCAGGGCCGGGTTGCCATGGTCGGTGACGGTATCAACGATGCCCCTGCACTTACCCGCGCAGATATCGGTATCGCGATCGGTGCCGGAACAGATATCGCGATCGATGCCGCTGATATTGTTCTGATGAAGAGTCGTTTAAGTGATGTACCTGCTGCTGTACGCCTCAGTCGTGCAACGCTTAGAAATATCCACGAGAATCTCTTCTGGGCATTTTTCTATAATATTATCGGTATTCCGCTGGCAGCCGGTGTATGGATCCCGGTCTTCGGCTGGACTCTGAACCCGATGTTCGGAGCCGCTGCGATGAGTCTTTCCAGTTTCTGCGTTGTCACCAATGCCCTTCGTCTGAATCTGTTTAAGATTCATGACACAAAAAAAGATAAAAAAATCGGTCAGGCTACTTCCATTAAAATAAAAAATGATTATAATATAAAAGAAAAGGAGCAAAAAACTATGATAAAAGTTACCGTAAATGTTGAGGGAATGATGTGCCCACACTGCGAAGCACATGTTAATGAGGCAGTTAAAAAGGCCTTCGGTGTTGAGGATGTTGTATCTTCTCATGAGAACAAGACTACTGTTTTCACGGCACCGGAGAAGGTTGACGAGGAGAAGGTACGTCAGACAATTAAAGATGCCGGATATGAAGTAACCGGCATTACTCAGGACTAAATCCCACACAATTACTATAAGTAGTTTCATCAACAGACGGTTCCGAAGAATATTCACGGGGCCGTTTGTTGTATGTCCGGATTTCATTTTTAATCAAACAGGAGAGTGCTTTATGAAACAAAAGATCAACTACAAATATGTCTGTCTTTTGATGATGCTGATAACCGTCTGTCTCTTCGGATGTTCACAGACTGTTATGGCAGCCGCGGATGGCTCCATAACATGCGGCCTTTCAAAAGAATCCAGATCCTCTGCCGTAGTGCAGAAATCCCGCCATACTTCCAATGTGAAATTATATAAATGTGACGGAAGTTACTGGAAAACCATCAAAAACACCAATGACCGTGCAGTCTTCCCGGCAGTCGATTCAAAGTCCAGCAATATGGTTCTTGGCTGGTCAAGGACACGTGGAAAACATACGCTTTCCGCATCTGACTATAAGGCAGGCGCTCGCATTCCTTCCAAAAACGGCAGATATTATATGGTATTGTTTAAAGCATCCATGGATCGTGCACCATCTGTTATCACCAGACCGACAAAATTTGACAGAGTTTATATGGTTGGAGACTCCCGGACTGTTGATACAAAGCGTGCATTAGGTTCTTCCATACCTTCTAATGTAACCTTTATCGCACGGGGAGGACAAGGCTTAGCCTGGTTTAAATGCGAGGGATACCCCAGTCTTATTCGTTCTGTCTCAAAGCGTCCACGTTCAGAAAGAAAGGCCGTGATCATCAACCTTGGTGTAAATGACCTGAACAACAGCAAAGCCTACGTAACATATATGAGGAAAGTATCTGCCGCTCTGAAAAGATATAACTGCAGGATGTACTATCTTTCCGTGAATCCTGTAAACAGTGCAATGATAGCAGACAGTGAGGCCAGACCTCGGACGGAAGCTCAGGTATCTGCTTTCAATAAAGTGATCTACCAAAAACTTTGTTCCGGAAAGAACCGTTCTTTTACATATATCAATACCTGTACAAGACTTCAGAAATATGGATGGAGCAGTAACAGACACAATGCCGGAATCCATGATGGCTTACATTATTCAGATCAGACCTATCTGAGAATTTTTAATTATTGCATGAAGTACCTGAATCGTTAGAAACATCTGCCAGTGTATTTCTTATAAATCATGTAACTGTTCAGTAGCCTCACAGTTACGAGTCAAAATGCATTCCAAATCACCTTCGGTGATGGCATTTTGCCTTGTATGTCTCGGGATTTTGGCAAAAAACATGCCAAAACACCTCGCGGGATACTACCTTCTGAATAGTTACCAAATCATTTTTACGGGGGATTAACTATGAACAGCACGCAGGATAAGAATAATCCAGAAGAAACTCGAAATCTGGAATATTATGTCGGTCACATTCGGTATGATATGACAAATCTCATCAAATGGCTGGTTCTGGCAATATTAACCGGACTGATGGTCGGATTTATCAGCAGCCTTTTTGCCCGTGCACTGAAATTTGTCACCACTTACCGTACACAGAATACCTGGGTGTTTCTCCTGCTTCCGGTATCAGGTCTTATAATTGTATTTCTCTATCAGAAGTTTGGCCGCGAGGATGGAGGCACCAACCAGGTTCTGTCTACCATCCGCTCACAGGATGATGTACCTTTCCGCTCGGCACCTCTGATTTTTGTCTCCACGATCCTCACGCATTTTGCCGGCGGATCTGCCGGTCGCGAGGGTGCTGCGATCCAGCTTGGCGGAAGTATCGGAAATCAGCTCGGTAGCTGGTTCCGTCTCGATGAAGAAGACTGTCATGTTATGGTCATGTGCGGTATGAGTGCGGCCTTCGCCGCTGTGTTCGGCACACCTATGGCAGCGGCTGTTTTTTCCATGGAAGTCATCAGTGTCGGTGTCATGTACTATGCTGCTCTGCTTCCCTGTGTGATCTCATCCCTGATCGCAGCAAAGTTCGCTGCCGGCTTTGACATCAATCCGGAATCTTTTCATGTCGTAAATATCCCGGATCTGTCTGTTATCACGGGAATCAAAATGGTCGTTGTTGCTGTTGCCTGTGCCGCGATCAGTATTCTTTTCTGTATGCTGCTTCGTGCAGTCGGTGCTCTTTATTCCAGATATTTCAAAAACCCATACATACGGATTCTGGCGGCAAGTGCGATCATTATTGCCATCACTCTCCTTCTCCGTACAGCGGATTATATGGGTGCCGGAAATAACCTCATTGAGCTTGCAGTAGAGGAAGGACAGGTCCGGCCTCTGGATTTCTTATGGAAAATGCTTCTCACTGCTCTGACCATGAAGGCCGGATTCCGCGGCGGTGAGATTGTCCCGTCCTTCTGTATCGGAGCCACCTTTGGCTGCCTGATGGGACATCTTTTTGGAATCTCACCTTCTCTGTGTGCGGCTGCGGGCATGGCAGCACTTTTCTGCGGCGTCACCAACTGTCCGATCACTTCTATCCTGATTGCCTTTGAGCTGTTTGGTTTCCGCGGAGTTTCTTATTACCTGATCGCGGTTTCCATCAGTTATGCCGTCTCCGGATATTATGGTCTCTACAAGGATCAGACAATTGTTTACTCCAAGTACAAAGCAAAGTATATCAACCGTCATACCAGGTTTTAACAACGTTTGATTTTATTAAAAAATGTTATAATTTTAACATTTGATTTATCAAAATCTTTACTTGTACATTAAAAATAATGTGTTAGAATAGATGTGTATTTTTTAGGTAAAGAAAAGTAGGAGGAAATTTATGCGCAAAACAAAAATTATCTGTACCCTTGGTCCATCTACTGACAAGGACGGTGTTCTGGAAAAACTCGTTAAAGAAGGAATGAACGTTGCACGTTTCAACTTCTCCCATGGTTTACACGATGAGCAAAAAGGTCGTATTGATAGCTTAAAAAAAATTCGTACACGTCTTGGTAAACCGGTAGCTGCGCTTCTCGATACAAAAGGTCCTGAAATTCGTATCCGCGAATTTGAAAATGGCAAGATCACTCTGAAGGAAGGCCAGGAATTCACCTTAACCGCAGAGGAAATCGTAGGAAATGAAAATATCGTTTCCGTTACCTATAAGGAATTATATAAAGATGTCAAACCAGGCAACAGCATTCTGATCGATGATGGTCTGATTGGACTTGAAGTTAAGAAGATTAAAGGTCAGGACATTATCTGTAAGGTAATAAATGGTGGTGTTCTCGGCAACAAAAAAGGTGTCAACCTTCCTGGCGTAGAAGTAAACATGCCATTCATCAGCCCTAAGGATCATGATGATATCCTCTTTGGTATCAAGGAAGGCTATGATTTCATCGCTGCTTCTTTCACCAGAACAGCAGCCGATGTCAGGGAAATTCGTGATATCCTTGAGAAAAACGGTGGACAGGAGATCAAGATCATCGCCAAGATCGAGAACCAGCAGGGTGTTGACAACATCGACAGCATCATTGAAGCTGCTGACGGTATCATGATCGCCCGTGGTGACATGGGTGTTGAGATCCCGCTTGAGGATGTTCCGGTTATCCAGAAGGATATCATTGCCAAAGTATACACTGCGGGAAAACAGGTTATCACAGCTACTCAGATGCTGGATTCCATGATCAAAAACCCGCGTCCGACACGTGCAGAGACCACCGACGTTGCCAATGCGATCTATCAGGGAACAAGTGCGATCATGCTTTCCGGTGAGACTGCTGCAGGTAAATATCCTGTAGAAGCACTCAAGACTATGGTCAAGATCGCAGTTCGTACGGAGGCTGATATTGACTTTAATCAGCAGTTCAGTGTTCGCACCAAAGAGCACGCTACAAATGTAACCACAGCAATTTCTCATGCAACCTGTATGACAGCGATCGATCTGAATGCCAAGGCCATCATTGCAGTTACCCGTTCCGGTAATACTGCTCGTATGGTTTCCAAATATCGTCCGGGATGTCCGATCATCGGCTGTACTCCTGACGAACGTACATATCGCCAGATGAACCTTGTATGGGGTGTTACTCCAATTCATATGAAAGAAGAATACAGTATGGAAATCCTTCTTCTTCATGCTACTGAAGCCGCTGAAGAAAAGGGTTATGTCAAAGAAGGCGATGTTGTTGTTCTTACTGTTGGTGTTCCGCTTGTACGCTCCGGTAATACCAACCTGCTCAAAGCAACTGTTGTCGGCGAGTATTAAGAATTGTAGTAACTATTCAGAAGGTAGTATCCCGCGAGGCGTTTTGGCATGTTTTTTGCCAAAATCCCGAGACATACAAGGCAAAATGCCATCACCGAAGGTGATTTGGAATGCATTTTGACTCGTAACTGTGAGGGTACTGAACAGTTACGAATTGTATACAAAAAAAGCCAAGGTCCTTATCCTATGATTTTGAGGATAAGGACCTGTTTTTTGACTTTTTTTGTTATTTATTTCACAATTTTATTTCTCATATATCATTCTTATAATCGGCATCTGTACCATATCCTATTTATCTCTTTCCGGTCAGATCCTTAATTACTTCTCCTGCAATGATCAGGCCGACTACGGACGGAACGAAGGCTGCGGAACCTGGAATATCACGGCGCTCTGTACATTTGTGTGCTGCGCCCGGAGGACAGATACAGTTTGTACTACAGCTGATGGCCATATCCTCGATCGGACGGGTTGGCGTTTCCTGTGAATATACCACTTTCAGTTTCTTAATTCCACGTTTTTTGAGTTCCCGGCGCATAACTTTTGCAAGCGGGCAGACAGATGTCTTATAAATATCCGCTACCTGAAAAGCCGTCGGGTCAAGTTTGTTTCCGGCTCCCATACTGCTGATGATTGGAACACCGGCTTCTCTGGCTTCCATGACGAGCTGGATCTTGGCAGTCACGGTATCCACTGCATCTACAACATAATCATACTGGGAAAAATCAAACTCGTCCCTGGTTTCCGGAAGATAGAAGCATTTGTGGACATTGATCTCTGCCTTTGGGTTGATGTCAAGGATGCGGTCCCTCATGACATCGACTTTATATTTACCAATGGTGCTTCTGGTTGCAATGATCTGACGGTTCAGATTAGTAAGGCAGACTTTGTCATCGTCGATCAGATCAAGTTTGCCAATTCCACTTCGCACAAGTGCCTCTACGGTATAACCGCCGACTCCGCCGATTCCAAAAACGGCAACCCTGGAGTTTGCCAGTTTCTCCATAGCTTCTTTACCAAATAACAGTTCTGTTCTGGAAAACTGATTCAGCATTTATTTAATCTCCTTTTCTTTCTCATCCAGTGTTTCATTCATACTTCCGGTGCGGTAGCCCAGAAGATCAAGGGTTACATAGTCAAAACCATACGATTTGAGCTGGTTTGCGATTTTGGTTCTGTTGTCTTCCTCGACAATCTTTGTAATCTCATCCGGAAGGACTTCGATTCTGGCAATGTTTCCGTGAATGCGGACGCGCACCTGATGGAATCCCATATCCAGGAGGAGCTGCTCTGCCTTATCTACCATGCCGAGTTTTTTCTCACTGATGGTCTCGCCGTAAACGAAACGGGAGGAAAGGCAGGCAAAGGACTGTTTGTCCCAGGTAGGAAGTCCCATTTCTCTGGAAAGTTCACGGATTTCTTCTTTGTAAAGTTCTGCCTGACGAAGCGGGCTGCTGACACCAAGTTCTCTGACGGCGATCAGACCCGGACGGTAATCACCGTTGTCGTCCATGTTGGAACCCTCGGCAACTGCATTCATTCCATTTTGGCGGGCAATCTCCCAGATTTTCTCAAAGAGTTCATGCTTACAGAGATAGCAGCGGTTCTTCGGATTCTGGCGGAAACCGTCGATATCCAGTTCCTCAGATTTACAGATGATCTGACGGACACCGTTTTTCTCACAGAATTCCTTCGCTTCCTTCAGTTCTCTCGCCGGGAAGGAACAGGAACTTGCGGTGACTGCGATCACATTGTCTCTTCCAAGAGCTTCCAGTGCTGCTTTCAGAAGGAAAGTAGAATCTACACCGCTTGAAAAAGCAACTGCAACACTTCCCATTTCCTTCAGATTCTGCTGTAATGCTTTATATTTATCATGGATATTCATTCTTAAGTACTCCTTTTAATCCTCTGCCAGTCAGTCTCTTTAGTCTTCATCAAAGTTTACTGCGTAAACGCCTTCCGGAAGTCTCATTGTAAGGATTCCAAGATTAAATTCATGATCCATAACTGTGATATGATATTCAAAGATCACATCATCCTCAAACTTGGAAAGTAACACATAAGTACCGTTTTCCTTGCCATCGATCTGGTCGCAGATGTCCTCGTAAACTGCTTCTCCGGAAATTTCTCGCGGATAACCTGATGTCTTGATCTTTTCCTCAATTGCCTGATATAATTCTTCCATTTATACATCTCCCTTCAATAACGGATCCCAAAGCTTCGCTCATCCTCAGCAAACGGGATCCTTCGTCTTCTGATATTATCAATCTCTATATAACGGTCATTGTAAAGTGCCTGAATGATCTTGTCAATATCTTCCTCAAGCCCCTGCAGTTCTGTCGAAACGGAACCGTCATATTCATTTCTCGCCCATCCGGTCACACTGTATATCCGGGCCAGATATCCCAGTTTATAGCGGAATCCAACACCCTGAACCCGTCCGTAAAAATCAATTGATTCTCTGATCTTCTGCATGGTTTTTCCTCTGTTTCTGTTTTGCGATATAAGCTATGATCCTGTACCCTGCATATCCGGACAGGATTCCCAGGATAATTCCTCCAAGCACATCTGTAGGATAATGCACATATAAATAAAGTCTTGAAACGGCAATCAGGCATGCAAGTACCAGTGTCGGTTTCCATAGACTGTCCTTCGCGAAATATAATGCACTTACTATCGTAAAAGACGCAGATGTATGTCCCGACGGAAATGAAAAATCCTGAAGCTTTGGAACCAGAAGCTGTATCGTCGTATTCACATCATAGGGTCTTGTCCTTGCAAACAGATTTTTGAGGACCACATTACACAGTATCGTCTGCACAAGCAGTGCTGCCAGCATAATGCTGCCGGTCCGTCTTGTTTTTGGCATTATCAGAAAGATAGCCGTAAGAAGGATCCAGATCATTCCTGCATCTCCAAGACTGGTGATCCAGACCATGATCTTATCCAGAATCGGTATGTGCAGTGTCTGGATAAAATCCAGAATTTTTAATTCGATATTCATTCCTTTTCCCCTTCATTTGCATCGTCCATCGTAATGCATTCCTGTGCCTGTTCCTCTATGTAATGCAGGCTCAGCACTGCCTGCGGCCAGTTGACATTTACGACAGGTGTCTTTTTTCTTTCTTCACCTGCTTTGCGGATCAGGTCGAGCAGTTCCTTCAGCACTTCTCTGGTGAGATAGCCGCCGCGCCAGTGGAAAGTGAGTGTTCTGCCTTTCTTTGCAGCCTGCAGGGATCGTTTGTAGACATCTTCCTGCTTTGTAAAGGAAAGCTTCTTTTCTTTATAGTAAAAATGTTCATGATCTGTACAATGCGGTGCCGGTGCGATCAATGGTTCGTGATCCCGGAAAATACTTTTATCGTCGAGGTTAAAGTAATCATAACGGATGTCCTGTATCTGATCATTTTTGCCAAGAGTATTATCAAATGTTGCATCCAGATGATAGTATACACCGCCAACTCTGACAATATTCCAGGTATGGCGGTATTTGATACCTTTATCTGGGTTGTTGCCGCAGATTGCGATCACACACCAGACTCCCAGTTCATCAAGCAGTACTTTAACCGCCTTGGCGATTCCCTCACAGACACCAACGCCCTGTCCAAGCGGTCCTATGATTTCATGGGAATAGGGTTTCTTGAGTTTATCGTAACGGATGTTTTCACAGATAAAGTCATGCACATATTTTTCCTTTTCCCATTCGGACAACTTTGTAGCTGCCCGTACAAGCTTGTCGATCCGTGCAGTCATTGCCTTCTGATGTTCTCTGATTTTATTTTTTTCAAAAAGATATTCCGGAATGAAAATAATATTAGGTGAGTCTTTGTAGTAGCGGTATTTGTACCCGGTTGCCCAGAAAATCTCCGGATGATCCAGCCTCAGCTGGAAAAAAACATTGTACAGGGAATCCGCATCCAGTGCCGGGATCTGAAACTCATCCGTCAGATTCCGAATTCCCTGCAGCATGGCATGATACGCTGCCTGCTTCTGTTTATCCATATGATTGTAGTAATACTGTTCCATCTTAGTCCTGTCTCCCGGATTTATTTCATGGAGTACTGCATCATCTCATAATGAAGGATACAGCCCTCATAAATCTCCATCGGCAGAAGTGCTCTCGCTACCAGTTTAAGTTCCTCCTCCGGTCTGTCCAGCCGCTGAAGCTGTGCATAATCTCCGTCAATCTGTTTTACTTCGTAATCACATTCTAACATTGTCATCCTCCCTGTTATCTATTGTAAATCGAATGCTTTTAGTAACTGCTGTAACTGTTTACAGTAACTTTTTAGTAACTGTTCACAACAACTTTTTATACTCTCAGTTTCTTTCTTATTTCGCGTAAAATATCCTTCGTTCTGAAAATAAACAATCCTGCCAGCGTCAGAAAACTGATTCCTGTACTTAAGACAGATGGCCAGGTATAGGTTATCATCCCTGCTGCAGTCAGGATTGCCGGAACACAGCCTATGATGGCAGCCTGTATCAGATAGTACAGGTATTCCTCTCGTTCCAGATGATTTATTTTGGCAATCACGGGTATGGAAGTCAGAACTGCCAGTGCCCCGAATGGAAAAACAAAGTCGATCGACCAGCCCCTCCAGCCTGTAAAATGATCCCACAATACACATAAAAACGTTATGATCAGCAGCTGCCACATCTCATTCTTCAGAATACTTCTCCGTTTCATATACGCCACATAAACGATCAGCCATGCACAGATGCATCCTGCTGCTGCAAACCAGAACCAGTTCAGCGTCTCCAGCATCAGATAATTAAGCATACCACAAATTACGGCAATCGCCAGGCACAGAAATGTGAACGTCTGCATCACTTTTAAGTCTTCTTTTTTCTGCTTCTCTGCACAGCCTGGAAATTCATTTTTTTCTTCTTTACAGGAAATCCCTTCTTCCTTCAGCATCCGGATAAAATTTTTCTGGATTCTGTCATCCGGTATTTTGGAGGTAAATCCAACCACAAACTGATCCTCATATGAACAGGAGCATACCTGCAGAGAGTTTGTGCTTGCAAAGACGCCGAACCTTTCAATATAAGGTTTATACTCAGGCGGAAATTTCAATATTCCAATATTGGAATATACCGCTGTAATGCTCCTGCCTCCCAGATTTGCACCTGCGATCAGGAAATATCTCTTGATTTCCAGAGGAACTGCTCTTACAAACGGATTTTTTTCCAGGCGTACATATCCGTTCATGTCCATTGCAATTCTGTCTTTCTGCAGTTTTTCTCTGAACTGTTCTTTGACAGATTCCAGTATCTGCTCAAAGGATGTATTCTCTTCAAATTTATATCCCACTTCGATCCATCCGAAGAAATTTCCCATAGACTGTGACGGAAAATAGTTTCTCAGATTGACCGGAATCATCAGGGTGATCGGTCGTTTCTGTCTATTCTTTGGAATCTCCTCATGAATTGCACAAAGCAGGATCGCTGTCAGAAATATTGTGATGGATACCCCGTAGGAACGGGCTTTTGCCAGTATTTCTTTTACGGAAAAAATCACCTCTGTGATCTGCATATCAGAATGAACAAGTTTTTCGCCCTTCAGCTGTACTGCAGGTGGTTTTTTCTCTTTATTTTTGGGAATTTTGGAAGAATAATACTGTGAAAAGCTATCTTCTTCCTTCTCTCCCGGAGTCGCCTCATCTGCCATCTCAATACGCGGCAGCTCCACCTCAGGATGTGCAAGGATCAGATAATCCTGAACCAGTTCTGTAATAAAATTCATAGCTCCGGTTCCATCTGTGAGTGCATGGTAAACCTCAAAATTAATCCTGTTTTTGTGATAACTCACACGAAATAACAGTGATTTCTGATCCGGTATATAAAGCTGACTGCATGGCGGCTTTCTCTCTGGTTTTACCAGTGCTTTTATTTCGCGACTCTCCAGATAGAACCAGAACAGTCCCTTCCTTAAAACTGCCTGAAACAGCGGATATTTCTCCATTGTCTGATCCAGTGCAGACTGCAGAATATCTGGATTCACATCTTCTTTCAGCTGGCAGTAGAACCGGAAAACCCTGCTGTCATTCCTGCCCGTAACCAATGGAAAAGCTATCGCTGCGTTATCTAATTTTCTCCATTTTGAATATCCTGTTTCCACGTCTTATCCGCTTCTTTCTTCAAAAACTTATTCATGATCTCAAAGCTTTCCTGCACATGAAGGAATCGGATCCCCAGTGCAAAATAACCGTGAAGTGCTTCTGGAATTCTGTGAACTTCCACATAATTTCCTGCGTCTTTCAGACGTTTACCGTATGCCTCTCCTTCATCCCGTAGAGGATCAAACTCCGCCGTCAGGATCAAGGTATCCGGCATATGCGAAAGGTCTTCCTCCAAAATCGGTGCAAAGTACGGGTTCTGCCTGTCCTTCGAACTGCTCTCATACAGTTTGAGGTAATCTTCCATTTTGACTGCTGTGAGAAGATATCCTTCACCGTTTTCCTGTACGGATTTATATGGTGATTCTTCCGTATAACAGTTATTCAATGCCGGATAGATCAGAATCTGCTTCCGGGGCATAAACTCTCCACGTTCTCTTGCCAGAAGACATACAGCCGCTGCCAGATTCCCACCTGCACTGTCGCCAATAATCGTAATTCTGTCCGGATCTGCCGGAAGAATCAGCCTTCCTGTATAAAGTGCTTTTGCAGCCGCATAGCAGTCCTCCAGCGGTACCGGGAAACGATATTCCGGTGCAAGGCGATATTCTACTGACATTACGATATGCCTCGTGGACTGTGCCATTCTGCTGCATACACGGTCATAATTCTCCACACTTTCTGTCACCCAGCCGCCGCCATGAAAAAACAGCAACACTGGATATCTGTCATTCTCTGAGACATCTCCACTCATCGATTCTTCATTCGGAAAATATAATCTCACCGGCACTTCATACGTTCCATTATACACTTTTGTATCCAGTTTTTTCAGAAATATTCGCATCGCATCTAGCTTCTTGATATCCGCCAGCCGCCTTGATGCTTCTACCTCTATATTTCCATAGGACAGTGCGTGTAAAATTGTCTGCATTGTTTTTGAAATCAAAATCTTTTCCTCGTTTTTCTTAGATTATTTTTAATATATCATATCCCTCATTTACACGCAAGAAAGGACGAAATTCTCTCGAATCTCGTCCTTTCTTTTAATCGTGTCTTTCGTCTTTATTATCGTAACATTCGCAGAATCTCGCTGCAAAAGCAGGTGGTTCATTATGTACATAAAGATGTGAAATATCGCCAAAGGAATTCATTCTGAAACTTGCAATTCCTTTGCGTCGTTCCTCTGTTGTTACGGTTGTTACGGAACTTGGTGCAGCACAGGCTCCGTGCCAGAGTACCATTGGAGATACGCTCATCAAATGACTCAGGAGTACGCATTCCAGTCCGAAATGGCAGAAAAAAACAATGGTATCGTCGTTTGCTTTTTCGACTCTGTAGTAGTGTCCTTCTCTGACATAGCCATGTCTGGCAAGGAGTTTATCAAACTCTCCGGTAACGTAATCATAATATTCCCTTGCACCGGCTGCCTGAAGACGTTCGTTTTCAAACCAGTGATCATACTGATAAAAACGTTCATCCATCGTCCAGTCCTGTGGAAGCCAGTCCCAGAGAATAATTTTACGATCCGTCACATCCGGACGGTCAATCAGGACATCAAACTCTCTGAGCCAGTCACATTCTGTCGCTGTGCGGTTCATCTTTTTGAGAGTGAGAGAGGCTGTATCCTTAGCTCTGCCAAGCGGTGACACATAAAAATCTTTGATATCAAGTTTTGAAAGTTTTTCAGAAAGATATTCAGCTTCTTTCCAGCCTTTTTCTGTCAGGGAATCTATGGTATAATCCGGATCCCCATGGCGTACGATCAGTAACTTCATACTTTACAGCCTGTCCTTTCTTACTTTCTGCCGCAGCATTTTTTGTATTTTTTACCACTTCCACACGGACATGGATCGTTTGGATAAATTTTCTTTGTCGCTGCATTTGACGGAATAAATGATGGTGTTGATGCAAGACTTCCCATCGGTACCATGGAAGGCATAACTGCAGATGATGCTTTCGGACTCGACATCCTTGCGATTTCATTTGGTGTGTATCCACGGAAATCCAGCATTCTGGTATTGTTATTTACGTTCATCATAATAGCAGCAAATTCTTCTGTCTGTTTTTCTGAATCAAATACAACATTTTTGTTGTTGAATTCTTCCATAATATCTGAGAGCATTCCATCCATGGAGAACTCTTTAAATACAATGTACATCAATTCTATAACCTGAACTGTATTCAGATGAAGCTCTTCTCTCAGGAAATTTTCCAGTTTTTTGTATGATGGATCCTCAGATGGATATCCATGTTTTGCATAATCCAGAACTTCTTCCGGAGACGGCATATAAAACTCTCTGTCTCCCTGATACTCTTCAATTCTTTCATAAAGATTATCCTGGAGAACGGATTTGAAGATCATCTTGTCGTCACGCACAATGCACATATTGTCGTTTTCTGGGACCTGTTCCAGAATCTTAAGAAACTCATCATAGCTCACTTTATATTCCGGTCTTCTGCGGTACATACGATATACGATTTTTAACGGTGCAATCGCATAAATAAATCCCAACATAGTCTGACAGGAACGCATCCAGCTTACCTGTCTGCATAATTTATGGAATTCCGGAGTATTGATTTTTTTATATAAGGAAATAACTGCTCTCGGAACCTCTGCATGATGATCACTGTAAGAGACCACATAACCTGCATCACTGAGCCAGCCAAGTTTGATCCAGTCTTCTTCTGTCGCAGAGAAACATTTTTTGTCTAAAATTTCCTCAAATGCATCTGCTTCCCATTCATCTGCCTGAAGAAAAATCTCTCTCATTCCTTCCGGACTTAAGACATATCTGGCAAGTTCGTCTGCAAGAGTTTCTTTGGAATCACCACTGCATGTGATGTGAAATTCTTTTACTTTTTCTTCAAGATCTTCTTTTTTATAAGAAAGAAGATACTCTTTTACATCCGGATTTCTGCTTCCTTCTTCTTCCAGTTCAAGCTCTGCCATTCTTTCTTCAATAAATGGGTTCAGATAACTATCTGTAAATTCCTTCATAATTGTATTTGCAGATTGTTTATTATGAATCTCCTGACTTACCGGATTAATGCTGGTCATAAGGATTTTATTGTTTTCTGTATCTGCTTTGATCTCTTCAAAATTACGATGATCAGATTCTCCATCCTGCAGCCTGAAAGTATCTTCAAGATAAGTATTTCTTTCTAATGCATCTGTCCATATGCTTTCATCTTCTCTGCTTACTTCTTTTATGATCACCGGGAAACATACTTCTCTGTCACCATCATCTAATATTGCTTTCTTGACTCTGTTTTCAATATCCACACGATATTCTGGCAATTTTTCTTCTGAATGAATTCTGAAAGTAAACCATTTCTCTGTATCCATCAGATCATTTACAAACGTATCTGCCGCACTTCGGAAATCATACTGCCAGTTTGTAACAGTTTTGCCGCCTTCTGTCCATTCCCGAACATGTACTTTTTTCTGAAAAAATTCAAATTCATATAAAGATGAAGTTTCATATTCCAGAATTTCTTCAAGAACGACTGCCATCTGTGAAAATGTGATATTTGACGGAACAAGACATCGTCTCCAGATGGGGGGTTTTGTTCCTTTTCTGGTTATTTTTAACTGATAAAATTCCATATATTCATCCTTTACATTAAACTTATATTAGGTTTCTTATAATTATAAAGAAAAAAAACCAATGATACAACAGATATTTTATCTGCTCTAGCATTGGTTCTTTTTTATCGTATCTTCAAAACCACATACATGTTGACATTTAAGAATCAATTTAACCAAGCTTGTTGGTCAAGCCCTCACCCTATTAGTAGCAGTCAGCTCCATACGTTACCGTACTTCCACCTCTGCCCTATCAACCTCGTCGTCTTCAAGGGGGTTTACTCCTTTCGGATGGGATATCTCATCTTGAGGGGGGCTTCACGCTTAGATGCCTTCAGCGTTTATC
>OLSI01000963.1_pt1 | contig 21657 bp, 20 predicted proteins | sample 1672661 | NCBI WGS metagenome assembly OLSI01 (sample SAMEA3136711, study PRJEB25190) | human gut metagenome | biome: human gut; feature: human-associated habitat; material: faeces | place: Austria | collected 2013 | reverse complement strand
CCAATTAAAAGGCTTGTTAATATAGGCCGTATTATGGAAATTCTTGCGAGAACTTTGGGATCTGGCCAGCAAGATCTCGCAAGGGCAGGTAAACCCAGCAGCCATCATCACACTGGTGATCGTTATGTTCTTGGTGGCCTGCGCTTGGAACGTTCGCGGCCAGACGGGATACTTCGACAATCACCCTCATCCCGGCGATCCCGAGTAGTCTCTAAGGCAGTGCCTCTGTTCGTTTAGGCAGCAGATATTACTGGTCGATCAACTAACAAAGAAGCTTACCAGTGCGAAGCCGAGCGCTGCGGCGCCCAGCGTGCTCGCGTAGGTTATTGCAAGGTAGGCAAAGCAATATTTATAGCGCTTGGTCGCAAAGAGGCTCACTGCTTCGAAGTTCATCGTGGCCAGCGTCGAGAAGCCGCCCAAGAAACCGACGGTCAAGGTCAAGTACAGCGCCTCGTTCAGCGTGAGGGGCATGACCATGCCTGCCGCAAAGCAGGCGATCAGGTTCACTATGAGCGTGGCAAACGGGAATTGCTCAGGCAGATGGCGCTTGAGCATGCGAGTCAAAAGTCCACGTGAAAGCGCGCCGATCGCACCACCGATTGCGATTCCTATGAGTGCAAGAATGCTCATGAGCGCCTCTCTTCAGAGGCATCGCTGGTGTTTTCGCTCTTAGCGCGTTGCATCTCAAGACGATGCTCGATGCGTCTGCGCTGGATGCGTTTGAGTCGGCGATAGGCAAGCAGGGAACAGGTAGCCCAGCCAGCAAGCGAGGCAATGAAGGTGCCGAAAACAGTCGCGGATACGTAGAGCGCGAACAGGAGGTATTCGCCAGCTTGCAAGAGTGCAAGGTTCTCGGTGCAGAACGCAGAGAGCGTGGTGAAGGCACCAACTAATCCAACGCCGATGCCGCGTGCGATAGGGTGCGGTATGTGTACGCGTCTGTCGAACCACTGATAGACGATATAGATGATGTAGCATCCCACAAGGTTGATGAGCAGCGTTGCCCACGGAAAGCCGTGGGTCGGGATGATGAGCTCGATCAGGTAACGGAGCGTCGCGCCGATCGCTCCCATCAGAAGGACGGTCGCATAGAGAAACGCGGGCGTTGCCATGACCTGCTGGCGCGTGGGGGTCGCGTGCTGGGTTGACGCGCCCTGGGACTGTTCGTGTGGGGAAGACATGCGACCATTCTAGGCGAACGAATGAGCCCTGCGCGCGACAAGTGGGGAACGATGCAGAAAGACAGCTAACGTGCTTGTGGGTGCTTTATATGACAGCTCTATGTCGACATGCGTTGGGAGCAAAAAGGCGTGCGAATTTACGCTACACTACTCGAACGAAAAGAAATCTCGCAAACAGATCAGCAGAGATGATCCTGTTCTCCTCGTGAAAGGAAACGATATGAGCAACGAAGGAAAAAAGGTACGCGTTAACTATATTGGTACGTTCGATGACGGTACGGTGTTCGACTCCTCGGTCGAGCGCGGCGAACCCTTGGAGTTCACTTGCATGGCGGGTATGATGATCCCCGGCTTCGATGCAGCGGTGAATGAGATGGCCGTGGGCGAGACCAAGAAAGTCCATATTCCTGCGGCTGATGCTTATGGCGAGCGCGACGAGCAGCTTGTTCAGCGCATTCCAAAGGAAAACGTGCCCGATGTTGACGATCTGCCCGTTGGACAGACCGTTTACATGCAGGCTCCTGGCGGACAGGCATTCCCGGTCAAGGTGGTCGAGATCACCGATGATGATGTGGTGTTCGACATGAATCACGAGATGGCAGGCAAGGATCTGAACTTCGAGATCACTCTTGAAGAGATCGTGGACTAATCGCTGCTTTTTAGCCCGTTCACAAAACGAATAGAATTAAAGATGTACCCCTCTTCCCGAAGAGGGGTATCATTTATCCACTGAATTTGTATACTTCGCGCGGAGAAAGGAATGGCCATGGGACTAGTTGCCGGTATCATCGGTGCTGCTGGATATGCAGGAGCTGAACTGGTGCGCATCCTTTCTCGCCATCCTGAATTCGATCTGCGCGTGATCACGTCTTCAACCGATGAAGGGCTGCCTATCTCGGAACTCTATCCTGCGTTTAAGGGCGTGTGCGATCTTGAATTCGAGGCGCACAACACCACCTCTCTTGCCGATTGTGATGTGGTCTTCATGGCAACACCGCACACGGCAGCCATGACGCTCGTGCCTGATCTTTTGGCGGCGGATGTTTCGGTCTTCGATCTGTCGGCTGATTTTCGCCTGAAGGATCCTGTCGTTTTCGAACAGTGGTACAAGACGCCGCACACGGCAGTTGATCTGCTGGAGCAGGCATTCTTCGGTCTGCCCGAGATCACGGAAGCAGAATTGCTCGAAGCGCGCGACTTGCACGCTCAGCACCATCCCACCCTGGTAGCCTGCGCGGGTTGCTATCCTACGGCCACTTCGCTCGCTGCATGGCCGGCCGTTGCGCTTTCGGAAAGCGTTGTGGTGGTCGATGCGATCTCTGGCGTAACCGGCGCTGGTCGCAGCGCGAATGCGCGCACGCATTTTTGCAACGCAAACGATAACTTCGAAGCGTACGGCGTCGCAAGCCATCGGCATACGCCTGAGATCGAGCAGATTTTAGGCATTGAAGGCCGCCTCGTGTTCACGCCGCATCTCGCTCCAGCGAATCGCGGCTTGCTCTCAACGGTCACGCTTCAGCTCAACGAAGAAGCGCGCGCTACACAATCCCTCGAGTCGCTCCATGCGCTCTATGTTGAAACCTACGATCGACGACGATATCCCTTTGTTACGGTGCTTCCGCTCGGCCAGATGCCGCGCACCGCTTCTGTGGTAGGCACGAACAATGCTCAGATCGGCATTGCCTATCAAGAGGCGACCGGCTCACTCATTGCTGTGTGCGCGATCGACAATCTCTGCAAAGGTGCAGCAGGTCAAGCGGTACAATGCGCCAACATCGTCTGTGGTTTCGATCAAACGACCGGCCTTCGTATGGAGGCGCTTCCGGTCTAAGAATTTCAGTAAAGGGATATGGTTCTTCTTATGACTTTTCAAACGAATAACGATAGTGATAAAGATTTGGCGTTCGACGTGGTCGAAAGCGGCGGCGTAACGAGTGCTTTAGGCTTCCGGGCGGGTGGCATCCATGCCGGTTTCCGCAAGAACCCCGGCAGGCTCGATATGGCCCTTGTTGAAGCCGATGAACTCTGCCCAGCAGCGGCAACCTTCACGCAAAATGTGTTCTGCGCCGCTCCGGTAACGGTTTCCAAGGAGCATCTTGGCGGACATAATTATGGCCTCGCCAAGGCGGTCATCGTCAATTCAGGTTGCGCGAACGCGGCAACGGGCAGCGTGGGCATCGCCGATGCCGAGCGCACTTGCGAAATCGTTGCCGATGTGGTTGGCTGCTGCGCCGATGAAGTGCTCGTTGCTTCAACCGGCGTGATCGGGCAGCTGCTCAACACGGCACCGTTCGAAACAGCCGTGCCAAAGCTTCACAAGACCATGACGCGCGAAACGGGAAGCGATGCTGCAAGCGCGATCATGACCACCGACACCTATTCCAAGGAGCGCGCGGTTCGCTACGTGAGCCAGGATCCTGCGCTGGGAGGAGCCACGATCACCCTCGGCGGCATGGCAAAGGGCTCGGGCATGATCATGCCGAACATGGCTACCATGATCGCTGTGATCACCACCGATGCACCGCTTGCTCCCGAAGTGCTCCACAGTGCACTCGTTCACAGTGTGAACAAGAGCTTCAACAAGGTCACGGTCGATTCCGATACCTCAACGAACGATACCTGCTTCTTGCTGGCGAGCGGCAAGGCAGCGCCCGATGCGCGCATCGCAGAAGGCTCGCTTGCCTACGAAGAATTCCAGGCTGCGCTCGATGCGCTCACGCAGATGCTCGCTCGCGAGATGGCGCGTGATGGGGAAGGTGCGACCAAGCTCGTTACCGTGAAGATCACGGGTGCAGCAAACGACGAAGAGGCCGATCTGGCTGCTCGTACCGTGGCGAATTCGCCGCTCGTGAAGACCGCTGTTTTTGGACATGATGCGAACTGGGGGCGTATCGCTGGCGCACTCGGACGCAGCGGAGCGCATTTCGAGCAGCAGAATGTTTCGATCGACATCATGGGAATTCCGGTGTGCCGCGATGGTCTTACCGTCGAGTTCAGCGAAGAAGAGGCGCTCAAACGCTTCGAAGAGCCCGAGATCGTGCTCGAAGCGGATTTGGGAGCCGGCACGAGTTCCACCACCATCTGGACGTGCGATTTCTCCTATGATTATGTGCGCATCAACGGTGATTACCGAACCTAAGGCTGCCACCTGCCTCAAGTTGGCACTCATGAGTGTTTGATCGATTTACCAACCGTTGGAGATACCAGTATGAAATATGCAAAAGATAGAAAGCTCACGTCTTCGCACACCGCAGAGGTGCTCATCGAAGCGTTCCCCTATATCAAGAATCAAACGGGCAAGACCATCGTGATCAAATACGGTGGAGCTGCCATGGTTGACCCGAAACTGCGCGATGCGGTCATGTCGGATATCGTCATGCTCAAGATCATGGGAGTGAATCCGGTCATCGTTCATGGCGGTGGCGCGGACATCTCGCGGAATATGGAACGCTTCGGCATAGATGTTGAATTCATCGATGGGCTACGCGTCACTACTGAAGAGGCCATGGAGGTCGTGAAGATGACCTTGATCGGCAAGGTGAACGAGGAGCTTGTACGTGCCATGAATCAACATGGCAACTTGGCTGTTGGGGTCAATGGCGCTGATGCGGGCACCATCGTGGCTGAGCAGGTTCGGCCAGAACTGGGGCGCGTTGGCAGCGTGATCGAAGTGAATCCGGCCTATCTCAAGTCGCTCATCAATGCGGCGTACGTGCCCATCATCGCATCGGTGGGTAAAGGTGAAGATGGCGGTTCGTTCAACATCAATGCAGATGCGGTTGCGTGTGCTGTTGCCGGTGCGATCGGTGCGCAGAAGATCATCTTCCTCACCGATGTGGACGGCTTCTACGAAGACTTCGATGATAAGGATTCGCTCGTTTCGCGCATGTCCCTTCAAGAAACACGCGACATGCTCGCAGAAGGGCGCGTGAGCAAAGGTATGATCCCTAAGCTGCAATCCTGTGTGCTCTCGCTCGAAGCAGGGGTCCATCGTGCTCACATCATCAACGGCACGATGCCGCATTCGCTCTTGATCGAGCTGCTCACTCAAGTGGGCTGCGGCACTCTCATATATAATGATGACGAGCACAATACAAAAGACGAGTACGCCCCGCTCGGGTTGCTGGCCTCTCGTCTCGTCGAGAACCTTTAACGAAGAAGAAAAACTGCCAGCTAACGGGGGAAATAGGAGAGCTTAGAAATGACCTTTGAAGAAGTAAAGAAACTAGACGATACGTATATCATGCACACCTTCAAGCGCAAGCCCGTCTGCTTCGTTGAAGGTGAGGGCGTCACCGTAAAGGACGAAGAGGGCAAGGAATACCTCGATCTGCTCTCGGGTATCGGGGTTGACAGCTTGGGGCATTGCCATCCGCGCGTGGCGGAAGCCATCGCCGAGCAGGCCCAGAAGCTCATCCATGTGAGCAACTACTTCTATATCGAGAAGCGTGGCGAAGTGGCCAAGCTCATTTCGGAGATGGCTAACGAATGTATACCCACGTTCTTCCGTGCTCCTTGGAAGACCTTCTTCGCGAACTCCGGGGCGGAGGCCAACGAATGCGCGATCAAGCTCGCACGTCTCTGGGCGAAGAAAGAGTCTTCTGGCGGTCACATCATTCTCGTGCTTGAAGGAAGCTTCCATGGTCGTACGCTCGCAACGCTCGCCGCTACGGCACAGCCTGATAAGCAAGAGCCTTTCCAACCGCTTCCAGAAGGCTTCATCGCTATTCCGCCTAACGATATCAATGCGCTGCGCAATATTTGGTGGGAGTACCCAGGCCAGATCGCTGCCATCATGATGGAGCCGATCCAGGGCGAGAATGGTGTGATCCCGATCGATCCCGATTACCTGTTCGAAGCAACTAAGCTCGCGCGTCGCAACGGTGCGCTTTCAATCCTTGATGAAGTTCAGACTGGTTTCTATCGTTGCGGAACCTATCCGTTCATGTTCCAGAACGCAGGCATCACGCCTGATATCTTCACCTTTGCTAAAGGCGTGGCATCCGGCATGCCCATGGGCGGTTGCGTTGCCCGCATCGAGGTAGCCGAGGCCTTCGAGCCGGGCGATCATGGCTCGACCTTCGGCGGTAGCAACTTGGCCGCCGCTGCTGCTTACGCAACGCTCGATACGCTCAAGACCGGCAACTTTGGCGAGCGCGTTGAGAACAGGGGCGATTATTTTGCGGACAAGCTCCTCGCTCTGGACGAGGTCACCGAGGTTCGCGGTTCAGGTCTGATGATCGGTGCTGTCCTCAAGGATGAATTCAAAGCTCCGTTCGTGGTGGATGCTGCGCTCGATGCCGGCTTCATCATCAACGCTACCGACGAGCACACATTGCGCTTCTTGCCGCCACTCATCATCGAGGAAAAGGATATCGACAAGTTCATCGCAGCGCTTCCGCAGATCTGCATCGATTCGAAGCAAAAAGAGATCGAAGCTGCCGAAGCTGCGAAGAAGGCCGAAGAAGAAGCGGCTGCTGCTCAGGAAGAATATGAGCGCCTCATGAAAGAAGCGGAAAACGTCAACGCTAATTTCAAAGAGGTCATGGAGATGCTCAAGGATAAAGTGGGCAATGCTGAAGACAAACTGGGCGATGCGCTCAAGAAGGATGCTGCGCAGAAGAAGAGCTCTTCAGACGATGCTACTGAAGGTAGCGCATCTGAGGAGACGAAATAGCTGTTAAAAGCGTGTTGCGCCTACTTTCGTAGGGCACGTTCGCACGCTACAATGCAAAGATGAAATTTGCGCCTGTTAAGGAAGGAAACAACATGGCAAAAGATAAGGTAGTACTCGCATATTCCGGCGGTCTTGATACCTCCGTGTGCATCAAGTGGCTCCAGGAAGAAAAGGGCCTCGATGTCATCGCGGTCGTGGGTGAGGTCGGTCAGGAGCATGAGGGCCTTGAGAAGGTGAAGGAAAAGGCGCTGAAGACTGGTGCGCTCGAATGCTACGTCATCGATATGCGCGAGCTTTTCGTGAACGAATACCTTACTAAGGCGCTTGCTGCAAATGCGCACTTCGAAGGCAAGTACCCGCTGGTCTCTGCGCTTTCGCGTCCACTCATCTCCAAGTTCTTGGTTGATGTCGCGCATAAAGAAGGTGCGAAGTACATCGCTCATGGTTGCACTGGCAAGGGCAACGATCAGGTCCGCTTCGAGACTTCCATTCAGGCGCTCGACCCCAGCATCGAGATCCTGGCTCCTGTGCGCGAATGGGATCTTCATACGCGTCCTGAAGAGATCGATTACGCTGAAGCTCACGGCGTGCCCGTAGATGCTACCAAGTCCAACCCCTATTCGATCGACGACAACCTGTGGGGTCGCGCGATCGAGTGCGGCGTGCTCGAAGATCCATGGGCAGCGCCTCCGGCCGACATCTATACGATGACGGTCGATCCTGAGGCTGCTCCCGATAAGGCGACCGAGGTCGAGATCACGTTCGCTGCTGGCGTTCCGGTGGCGCTCGATGGCAAGGAGATGTCGTTCCTTGAGATCATCGAAGCTATGAACAAAATCGCTGGTTCGAACGGTTTCGGCCGTATCGACATGATTGAGAACCGTATGATCGGCGTGAAATCTCGTGAGTGCTACGAAGCGCCGGCTGCCCTGGCGCTCATCTGCGCACATCGTGCACTCGAGGATATGTGCCTTGAGCGCGAGGTTATGCGTTACAAGGCTCACATCGAGCAAGACTGGGCTGTTCAGGTCTACAACGGTCAGTGGTTCTCGCCGCTCAAGCATGCGATGGATGAATTCATCGCCGCTACCCAGACCTGCCTTGAGGGTGTGGTTCGCCTGAAGTTCTATAAGGGCACCTGTACCGTTACCGGTCGCAAGTCCAACTATTCGCTCTACGACTACGGTCTGGCAACCTACGATGCCGCTGATACCTTCAATCGCGATTCTGCGAAGGGCTTCATCGATCTGTATGGGCTGTCCAACCGCGTGTGGGCAAAGAATCGCCGCGACAACGGCAAGACCGACGGCGATGCGAAAGAGCTCGAAGAAGACGCGCTCAAATAAGCAAGTGGAATATACCAAGCAGCGCTCGGGCGGGTTGTCCGAGCGTTCGTTTTGTATAAGGGGGAAATGAACCCTCCAGTTCCGATCAGGGGACGAACTACGAGTAGATACGGGTAACGGGGAGTAGAAGATATGGCACTGTGGTCTGGACGTTTCGAAGAAGGCGTGAGCGAATTCACGCAGGAGTTCGGTGCATCGTTGCCGGTCGATAAGGCAATGTACAAACAGGATATCGCCGGGTCGATGGCGCATGCGCGCATGCTTGCCGATCAGGGTGTCATCTCGCATGAAGATGCCGAAGCGATCACGGCGGGACTTGCGCAGATCGAGCGCGATATCGAGGAGGGCAATTTTATCTTCGATATCAATAACGAGGACATTCATATGTCCATTGAAGCGGTGCTCACCGAGCGCATCGGCGCTGCGGGCGCGCGTCTGCACACCGGCCGCTCTCGAAACGATCAGGTCATCACCGACACACGTCTCTATGCGAAAGAGCTTTGCCGTGAACTGATGGGTGCGAATCTGAAACTGCGCAAGACGCTTCTGGCGCTTGCAGCGCAGAATGAAGAGGTGCTGCTCCCAGGCTATACGCATCTTCAGCATGCTCAGCCTGTGCTGCTCGCGCATCATTTCATGGCGTACTACTGGATGTTCACGCGCGACTTCAATCGCTTGCGCCAAGCGTTCGATGCGGCCGATATGAATCCGCTCGGTTCGGCGGCGCTCGCAGGCACCACCTATCCTCTCGACCGTGATGCGACCACCCGAGCACTTGGGTTCGCTGCGCCTATCCCGAATTCGCTCGATGCCGTTTCCGATCGTGATTTCCTGCTCGATCTCGATTACGCGGCAAGTGTGAGCATGATCCATCTTTCGCGCTTGGCGGAAGAGATCATCCTTTGGTCCACTTCGGAATTCGGTTTCATCACGCTCTCCGATGCGTTCTCGACTGGTTCGTCGATCATGCCGCAGAAGAAGAACCCCGATTTCGCGGAGCTCATCCGCGGCAAGTCGGGCCGTGTGGTCGGCGATCTTGTGGCGCTTCTCGTTACGATGAAATCGTTGCCGCTGGCTTACAACAAGGATCTCCAGGAAGACAAAGAGGGCGTGATCGATGCTGCGAAGACGCTCTATGATTGCCTTACCTGCATGGAAGGCATGATCGCCACCATGAAGATCAATAAGGATGCCATGCGCATCCAGGCTGAAAAGGGCTATTTGGCTGCAACCGATGTGGCTGATTATCTCGCAAAGAAGGGCATGCCATTCAGGCAAGCGCATGAAGTGGTGGGCCATCTGGTGTTGCTTTGCGATAAGCGCGGCTGCAACTTGGATGATCTGAGCCTCAAAGACTTCAAGGCGGAAAGCGAGCTCTTCGAAGAGGACATCACGGGCGCGCTCGACCTCGAGAGCATCGTTGCGGCACGTACCACTTTCGGTGGCACGTCGCGCGAGGCGCTTCACGACCAGATGCAGCTTGCAGAAGATTCTTACACGCAAGACAACGACTATTTCTTCCAGAAGCAGCCTGCATAAGCTCGAGCGTTCATCATAAAAACCTTACAATTCTTGCCATTCTGTGGCTAAACCGTGTGAATCTTCACCCGTGGCATATGGCAGCCTTGTCGTTCACGCCGCCATGATAAAATACTTCACAGTGTATCCATGGAGGTAAGATGTCAGTTCGCACTCGTAAAAAGAGGGCACATCGCAAAAAGCGTCAACCGTTAAGCAAGGCAATGCTCGCTCTTGTTATCGTGCTGGTCATTTTTGGTGCCGGCGGCATTGCGGTGGCTGCAGCGGCAGCGGTTTGGTTGCAGGATCTGCCCGATTATAAAGATTCGTCTGCTTTCAACTACGCGCAAAAGACCAGCGTTTATGCCAACGACGGCACTACGCTGCTCGCTGAATTCTATGTCGAGAATCGCGATCCGATCGAGCTTTCGGAAATGAGCGATTACGTGCTCGAAGGCACGGTTGCAACGGAAGACGAGCGCTTCTATGAACATGATGGTGTGGATATGTTGGGTATCGCCCGCGCAATCGTGGTGAACCTTACGGGCACTGGCAGGGAAGGCGCTTCGACCATCACGCAGCAGTTCGTACGCAATACGGTGCTTGCCGATGAAGCGAACGAATCCACGATCAAGCGAAAAGTGCGCGAAGCCTATATCTCGCTCGAACTTGAGAAGATGTTCAGCAAAGACGAGATACTCCAGATGTATCTCAATACCATCAATTATGGTCAAGGCGCTTATGGTATCGAAGCAGCCTCGCAACTCTACTTCTCAAAGCCTGCAAAAGACCTTACCTTGCCAGAGGCTGCGACGCTCATCGGTATTCCGCAATCGCCTACGTACAACAACCCGGTCGACAATCCTGAGAACTGCTTAGCGCGTCGTAACCTTGTGCTCGATCGCATGCTCAGCAATAACTACATCACCCAAGAAGAGCACGATGAAGCCCAGCAGACTCCGCTCACGCTCAACATAACGCGCGAAGAGGAAACTAACGGCATCATGAAGTACGACTATTTCACGAGCTATGTGCGCGATACGCTTCTGCAAGACTACTCGGTCAATGAAGTTTTCAAGGGTGGTTTGAACGTGAAGACCACGCTTGATCCGCATGTGCAAGATCTGGCTGAGGAGGCGGTAAATCGTAAGCTCAATAGCTTGCCGGAAAATCTCGAATGTGCCCTCGTGGCGATCGACCCTGACACTGGCTTTATTCAAGCTATGGTCGGTGGGCGCGATTATAAGACCAACGAATTCAATCTTGCCACGCAGGCGAAGCGTCAGGCGGGCTCTTCGTTCAAGACGTTCACGCTCTTGGCAGCGTTGGACGAAGGCTATTCTCCTGAAACGAATCTGAACTGTACCTCGAAGGTGAAGATCGGCAATTGGGATGTGGCGAATTATGGCAATGCGAACTATGGTACTCGCAGTATCGAGAGTGCATTTGCCGTTTCGTCAAATACTGGCTTCGCGGAACTTTGTACCGAAATCGGCCCCGACAAAGTTGCCGATATGGCACATAAGTGCGGTATCGAATCGGATCTCGAGAGCGTTCCTTCCATCACGCTCGGTGTTGAAGAGGTAAGTGTGCTTGAGATGGCGCAGGCCTATGCGACCATTGCCAACGGCGGTACGCTGCACAAGGCAAATTGCATCGAAGAGATCAAGGATTCATCGGGCCAGGTCATCTATCACGCCGATACGCGTGGTGATAAAGTACTCAATACTGACCTTACGCAAGCAGCGGTCGAAGTCATGGAGGGTGTTGTTCAGAAGGGCACGGGCCGAAATGCGGCACTCTATAACGGACAGCCTGTTGGCGGCAAGACCGGTACGAGTGAAGACTATCGTGACAAGTGGTTCTGCGGCATCACGCCTCAGATTTCAGTTGCGATCTGGATCGGCGATCGCAATGAAAAATCGATGCCTACCTGGGTTGCATGCGATAGCATCTTTGGCGACTTTGTAAATAAACTCTTGCGTGGTCAGGACAAAGAAGAGTTCCCTAAGGGCGCAGGTACGATCAAGTTCACCAAGACCGATATCGGTCATGGATCGGGCACGGATGGCGAAACTGTTTCTGCCGAAGGTGAAAAACCTGAAGAGAAGGACGATAAACCAGAAGAGCCAACCACTAACGAGCCAGCCCCTAATCCAGATGGGGGAGGCACGAATACTCCGTCGGGCGGAAATAGTTCAGGTGGAAATGGCTCAGGTGGAACAACTACGCCGCCTAGTAGCGGAAACACGGGAGGCTCTACGGGTGGCTCTGGTGGAACTGGTGGCGGTACCGGTGGGTCCGGGGGTGACTCTTCAGCTCATCCTACGGGAGGCAGAGCGGCTGCCTAGTGGGTCTATGCTGAACTTATGATACGGTTCTTGGATCAGCACAAAGCAGTAATAGCGCACGGACAAAAGAATGTGAATGAAGGAAAGTATGAATAACAAACTTCGAATTGGATCATCGCGCAACTTCGTAGTGGGGTTCATGGCTGCAGCAGCGCTCGTTTGCGCACTCCTATTAAGCGGCTGTGCTTCAAATGCTCAGCAGGCGAACGATCCCCAAACGCTCAATCGTCAATATATGGCGAATGTGAATCAGATCATGGATGAGATCGATGCCCAGATGACCGAGTTCTCTACCATTGTCAAAGAGGGTGAGGTCGTTTCATTGGGCACCCAGCTCGCTGCGATCAACAATTCAGTCGATAAGCTCAAGGCGCTTTCTGTTCCCGATGAGATGAAAGACATCCAGTCCGATTACCTTAAAGGCACTGAAGAGCTCCAAACAGCTTTCGCAGCTTATGTCGATCTCTATGAAGATGTTAAGGCACCTGAAAACGGAACGTTTGATTTTGCGACGTATGGTGATCGATTGAATGATGTGAAGAGCCACTATGAAGCAGGAATCCAAGCGCTCGAAAGCGCCGACCAGAAAGCGGCAGATGCCTAGGCCTCTTCACGCTGAATCTTTTTAGCTGTTCTGCACCGATGGACGCTCGTTTCATCGGTGCAGTAGTCTGCTATGGCAAGGAATATCGTGATGAAATCTGTTGAATTACTAGCGCCCGCCGGCAACATGATCGCGCTTCACGCTGCGGTGAGCGCGGGAGCCGATGCGGTCTATCTTGGTGCTTCTTCGTTCAATGCGCGCAGAAGCGCCGACAACTTCACGCTCGAAACGTTGCGCGAGGCGTGCGATTATGCGCACCTGCGCGGCGTGAAGGTGTATCTTACGGTGAATACGATCATCCTTCCTTCGGAGCTCTATGATGCGCTCGAACTCGTGCGTCAGGCATATCGTGCGGGGGTAGATGCGTTTATTGTGCAGGATCTTGGCTTGGCTCAGGAGATTGCGCGTACGATCCCGCAAACACGGGTGCATATCTCAACGCAGATGAACACTCACACGAAAGACGCGCTCGTAGCTGAAGCGGCGTTGGGGGCCAAGCGGGTCACACTGGCACGTGAGCTTTCGCTTACGGAGGTAGCTGACTTGAGCCATTTTGCTGCGGAGCTCGGTATGGAAACGGAATGCTTCGCACATGGCGCGCTCTGCGTTTGCTATTCGGGGCAGTGCTTCATGTCCTCGATGGTGGGCGGACGTAGTGCGAATCGGGGCATGTGCGCGCAAGCGTGTCGTTTGCCCTATGAGCTGCGTAATCGTGCGCTGCGCAAAAGCCTCGATGCTCCTGGCGAGCATCTGCTTTCGCCGAAAGACCTTTGCACGGCAGAGATCCTCCCGGACCTCATTCGTGCGGGCGTTAGTTCCTTGAAGGTTGAAGGACGCATGAAGTCGCCGGAATATGTGAGCTGCGTAGTGCGTATCTATCGTAGCGTGCTCGATCGTTTCAATGCGTGGGCAAGCGCTCAGCTTGAAGATGGAGTAAGCGAGGAGAACTTCGATTGGGCAAATGCACCGCGTGCTACCGCCGAAGAGATCCAGGAGCTTTCAGAAGCTTTTTCACGTGGTTTCACTACAGCCTATCTGGAAGGTGAGCGCGGCAACGAGATCATGAGTTATGCTCGTCCGAACAACCGCGGAAGCTTTGCAGGGCGTATCGCGAACGTGAAGGGTAGTCGTATCGAGATCGATCCAGCGTTTCCGCTCGTGGCGGGGGATGTGCTCGAATTCTGGACGAACAAGGGCAACATCATCCACGAGATCGATGCGCTCGAAACACTGCCGGGCGGCAGGGTAGTGCTCAAGATCGAAAAACCGCTTGGCAAGGGCGATCGTGTCTTTCGGGTGCGCAGTGCCGAAGCAGCCTTTCACGATGTGGCTGGCGAGCCACGCATTCCTCTTTTGATCCGTGTGAAGATGCACATCGGCCACCCGCTCGAGCTTGCGCTCGCAACGCCCGATCCTTGGGATGCAGCGCGCAAGGTCGAGATCTTCGTTGAAGGCGCACCTATCGAGCCCGCTCGCACGAAAGCGGTGAGCGCCGAAGAGGTGATCGAGCATATCGATCGCTTAGGTTCAACTCCTTCAAGCTCGATCATATCGAGGTCGAGCTTGATGAAGGAGTTGGCATCGGGTTCTCTGCGCTTCATAAGATCAGAGCACAGGCTTGTGAGCAGCTTGAAGAAGCATTGCTCGCACGTTATCACGAGCGCGTGCTCGAAAAAGCGCCTTCGCGCGTGTTCGCTCCGCGAATCCGCAAAGGCTCATGCAAGGTTGCGGTACTTGCCACGAACCCAGCTTGTGCCCGCGCTGCAAAACGCGCTGGAGCAGATTTCATCTATGTGCCTGTACATAATTACCGTCGCGGTGAAGCCATCATTGCGGGCCAGCTCTCGCAAACGGCCGAGCAGGCGGGCTATCCTAAAGGGTGCATTCCGGTGCTTCCTGTGGTTGCTCATGATGGCGATAGCGCAGCGCGCAATGGCTTTGACGTTTGGAAGCGTGTGCAGGAAGACAAGCCAGTTCTCGTGCAGAATCTCGGGCAGATCGTTCATGCACGTGAGCTAGGAGCGCAGGTTGAAGTCGGACCTTACGTGCCGCTCACGAATCGCCTCGATATGCAGCTTGCTCACGATCTGGGTGCAACGCGCATCTGGCTCTCATCCGAGCTCACCCTTCGCCAGATCGAAGAGTTGGGTGAGGTGAGTCCTGTGCCTCTCGGTGCGACCATCATGGGATACACCGAACTCATGGTAACGGAGCACTGCTTGCTCATGAGTCAAGGTCCGTGCAATCGGGATTGCGCGCAGTGTGCGCGTCGCAAGAGCTCCCACTACCTTAAGGATCGTAAAGGTTATGAGCTGCCGGTCATCACCGATGTGCTCGGGCGAAGCCATCTCTATAATGCGGTCGAACTCGACGTTGCTCATGCGGTGCCTGACTTGGTTGCGGCGGGGGTATCCGCGCTCATGGTCGACACTACGCTCATGAACGTTGAGCAGGTGAGCAAGAAGGTTGCTCGTGCAGTGCGTGCGCGCGATATCGCGCTCAAGAGCGGGGATAAGGTTTCGCGTGCGGATGGCACGACTACGGGTCATTTGTTCCGTGGGGTAAGCTAGATGTATTCGGACGGATCGTGCTCGTCGATTCATGATTGCGCGCGCTTCGTCAAATAGGCTATAATTTGACCTCGCAAAGCGTGATGCGGCTTCACTTCGCGTCTTTTGCAAGGTCTGTTGAAACTGGGCCATCGTCCAATGGTAGGACTCTGGTTTTTGGTACCAGCTATGTAGGTTCGAATCCTGCTGGCCCAGCCAGTTTCGAAAAAGTTGAACCCCTCTTCGCGAGGGGTTCGTTATTTTTATTCGTTAACAATGTCTTCACGCTTCTATCGACAAGACCCCATCTGTGAAATAATCGTTCTATACCTAGCCCGCTGCATGGGAGCGGTGGGTTTCATGCTGTTTGTAGAGGAAGGGGATCTATGAGCGCGCAAGCAAAACACATCAGTGGGCACACGCATCTTATCAGCCTGTTAGGAACGCCCATCAGGCATTCGGCATCGCCCGTGACGCATAGCGTGTCCTTCGAGTTAACGGGAATCGATGCGGTCTATCTCGCTTTCGAAGCAACGCCGGACGATCTGCCCGACATCCTTTCAGCCATGCGTCGCATGGGCGGTTGGGATGGTAGCAACGTGACCATGCCGAACAAGCAGGCGGTCATTCCGCATCTTGACGGGCTCTCCGATGCGGCGGCGCTCATCGGTGCGGTCAACGTGATCGAGAAGACCGAAGAGGGGAAGCTGATCGGTCACAATACTGATGGCGCGGGCTTCATGAAGAATATCGCGAAGTATGGCGTCGTACCTGAAGAATCGACTTTCACCCTTATTGGACCCGGAGGTGCAGGATCGGCGATCATGGTGCAGGCGGCGCTCGACGGGGTGAAGACTGTCCACATCTTCGCGCGTGAGAACGGACCATCCTATAAGCACGCTCAAACCCTCATCGAGCCAGTAAAAGAGCAGACAGGATGCGATTTCATCCTGCATCCTTATGAGGACAAAGAGGCTATGAAAGCAGCTATCGAAGAGAGCAATGTGCTCGTCAATGCGACACCGGTAGGCATGGGAGAAGGTTCGACCGAGAGCGCCGTTCCGGCTGAGCTCATCAAGCCTGGCATGGTCGTTGCTGATGCCGTCTATTTCCCACTTCACACCCAGCTTTTGCAGGATGCCGAAGCGAAGGGATGCACGGTTGTGACCGGTATTGGCATGATGAATGAGCAGGCAGCCATCGGTGAAGAGATCTGGTATGGCATCGATATGCCGCTCGACAAGGTGAGCAAAGAGCTTGGCTAGTACACGTAGCGATCGGTGTAGTTGTTGCCGTCGCCTACGGTGCTCCCCGCGCCATTAGCGGCGAATGTAAGATCGACGCGTGTCCAGTCGCGCGGATTTACGGTGAACGAAACCGTCTTCCAGCTGCCATCGATCCAAACCATGTTCCAAGCGTGATATACCCCATCAGGTGAAACGTAGCCAGTAACGATTTTGCAGGGGATGCCTTGACTGCGCAGCATAGCGGCAGCAAGCGATGCATAATCGAAGCAGATTCCCTTCTGTGTTTGGAGCGTTTCATCTGGGTTGGGTATGTAGCCCGATTTGCCGCTCAGCTGCTCAGCTTTTGCATTGTCGTAGACCACGTTGTGCTCGATCCAGCTGTAGATGAGCCGCAATGCATCACCCTCGTTCTTTGCATCGCGAGTGAGCTCCTGCGCTTTAGCGACTACAGCACTTGAGGCATCATAGTTGCAGAAAATATTCGGCACCAAATAAGGAGCTTGTTCGCTTTCAAGTTGAGCATTCACGCCCGTGGAATAGAGCTCGACATAGCGTGATCCGCTGGTGTTCTGCATGACGGCGATCGTGTAAGTACCGCTTCCCATGTCGAGTGGCACGATAATGGGTGTGCCATCAGAGGGCATATCGTAGTGCATCGATTGCCCATCTTTTGTTACTTGGAGCTTGAGACGGCTTGACGAGGTCGCCGCTGCTCCCACATAGCCCTTAGAAGCCGATGAAGTGTCGATCGAAGCACTGTTAGAGCCTGTTGCTGCGGCAGCGTTGAAGGAAGAGAGTTCGATTTCAGCAGGAGCAGTGAAGGGATCCCCGCTTGTGTCATCAGAAGAGCCATCGGAGGCTTGGGCGCTTTCTCCACATGCGCTCAAAGCAAGCACACAGATAAGACATGCAAGAATGAACCCCATGATGCTGGTGAATCGTATGTTGCGCTCTTCCGTCACGTTTCATCCTTTATGCTGTTTTCGCGTAGAGACTCGTAGCGAAAAAGCAATCGACCTGCCCAAAAAGAACTTATGGTTGGTCGATATATTATACCGAGCGAAACCACAAAGAGAAAGCAGGAGAACCTCTGATGCGTCAGGCATCAAAAAAAGAGCATCATATTGCGCTCAAAACAAGAGAAACAATGGTTCATAAGGCAATTTGATACCATTCGCGCTACAATAGAGCAATACGCTCATCGGGGTTGCTGATCGTGGTGAAAGCGCTTCAGATGCGAGGAAGCGCCTCGACGGGCAAGGGCTATTCGTCATGATGGAATAGGAGCACACACCATGGCACAGCGTTTAGCGGACAGTGCTGCAGTCAGTGTTTTTTGCGACAGTGTTGCACTCATGTTATCGGTCGGTATTCAGACCGATGAAGCAGTTCATATGCTGTCTGAAGATATGGGTGATACTTCATTCGGTAAAACCTGCAATAAGATCTACCGAAGCTTGATCGCGGGTAAAAGCCTTGCGCAATCCATGAAAGACACAGGAGCGTTCCCGCGCTATGCGACCGATATGGTTGAGGTAGGTGAGCGTTCTGGTCATCTCGAAGATGTTCTGCGCAGCTTGAGCGTCTATTACAACGAGGAATCGCGTCTGTTTGCCAAGATTTCGTCGAGTATTGGCTACCCAACGGCATTGCTCTGCATCATGAGTGCCATCTTGCTCTTTGCCGTTCTGATCATTTTGCCAGTCTTCATTGGCGTTTATGAGCGTTTGTCTGGTTCACTTACGGCGGGTTCGTTCAGTGAAGTGAGCGTCGCGATCGGTATAGGCTGGGTTGCTCTCATCGTTACGCTCGTTCTTGCGCTCGTATTTCTTGTGGCTACCATCATGTCCCATTCGCCCGGTGGCAGACAGTCGCTCATGAATCTGTTCGAGAAACTACCTCTTACGAAGAATGCTATGTACGAGCTCGCGCTCTCTCGTTTCATATCAGCGCTTGCGATTTACATCGCATCAGGCCTCAATACTGACGAGGCGATGGGGGCTTCACTTTCCACTATCACGCATGAGCGCTTGCGCGAAAACGTTGCTTCTGCTCACAAGCTTATGCTCGACAGTGAGAATCCGCGCAGTATCGTTCAGGCGATCAGCGAGGTTGAACTGTTCGACCCTGTCTATGTGCGCATGCTTACCGTTGCTTCACGTTCAGGTAGCTTAGATGATATTCTCATTCAGCTTTCTTCGCTCTTCTTCAATGAATCGGTGTCGGATATCGACGAGATCATCGACAGCGTCGAGCCGATTATGGCAGCGTTCCTTACGGTTGCTGTTGGTGCAACGCTTATTTCGGTCATGTTGCCGCTTATCGGTGTCATGGGATCGATAAGCTAGCGTCGATCGATAACGAGTAGGGATCGAAGCGTGTATACGGAAAGAACACCTGAGCAGCAAAAAACACGACGCAACCGCTTTATTGCGCTTGCGGTGTTCGTCTGCGCATTGCTTGTTGCATTGGGTATTCTGCTCAACATGATCTTTGCCAGCGCGAAAGATCAGGGAGCTGCTTCTATTCGTTCAACCATCCTCGATGCTGCTATGCAATGTGCGGCTATCGAAGGATCGTTCCCTACCAATCTGGCTTATTTGGAAGACAACTACGACCTACGCGTTAATCATGACGATTATGTCATCATCTATGAAGTGCTTGCGAGCAACACGGTTCCTAGTGTGGTGGTGATGCCGCGATGAAACATAATCGGAAGCAAAAACCTGTTACTCTGCCGCATCTTTCCGGCATGTCAAGGAATGCGCGCAAGATTGCCTTCGATGAGTTGGATGCGAACGCGCATACTATTTTCACCCCTTCTGCTATCCGCACGCACAAAAGCCCTATTTCCACTACGACGAACAAGTTCTTCGCAGTGGTTTTATTCGGACTGTTCATAGTCATGCTATTGCTTGCGTTCCTCGTGGGCATCAATGTATACAAAACGCTCGATACGATGGCGCAAGCAGAGCGCACCGAGCGTCTTGATCAAGCATTCTTGGCCAATATCATCCATGCTAACGACGTGGCCGACGCGGTTGAGGTTGGCGAAGGCCCGGAAGGTAAAGCACTCGTGCTGCGTGAGACACTCGACGGGACAACTAGCTATGAAACGCGCATCTATGCCTACCGGGGCAAGATCGTGGAAGAATATGTTCTGGCTGAAAATGCGTATATGCCTGAAAAAGCTATCGCGATCTTCGATTCGGATACCTTCGATTTCTCATACGATAACGGACTGATCACGATTACGACCGACGATGGAACTGCTGCTATCGCACTGCGCAGTAAGGAAGGGGAGCGCTCATGAAGCCGTTATTCCGTTCCCCTAAAGACCAGCAGACACACAGTCGTTCGGGCATCGCATTCATCGTCGAGATGCTGATTCTTTTGATCTTGGTCGCGGGATGTCTTTCAGTTCTTATTCAGGCATTCGCTTTTGCTCATCAGCAAGGTGAAGAGAATAGTGTTACGGTAAAAGCAGTGCATCTTGCTTCGAGCACAGCAGAACGCTTCAGTGCTGATCCCAATTCGATTCCCGAAGTTGAGATTATCAGCGATTTTGCAGTTTATACGACGGTGAAAAGCGAGCAACAAACCGCGGGAACGTTGTATACCGCAACGATCGAGGTACACCGTTTCGACGACCGAGATGCCGGAGCTGGTTCACGACCTTATTATGGTTTAGAGACTGCGCGCTACGTGAAAGCGGGTGAGATGATGGCCAAACAAGGTTAAGTACGCATCGGCCCCGTGAGCATTCTCGTGCTTATTATCATCCTGTGCTTGGCGGTCATGGCGGTACTTACGCTTATTACCTCAGAGGCAGAAGAGTCCATTACGGTACGTCAGGAAGAATCAACCACGGCATTCTATGCGAACGAAGCAGAAGCACAGGAATACCTAGCGCGTTTGGATGGATTGCTTGCTCGTGCGAACAGTGCGCATGCTAATGTGCTATCTGCTATCGAAGTGTCAGATGCGCCGGACGGATACACCTATGAAGATGGCGTGCTGAGCATTTCATTCGTACAGGAGAACGGACGAAGGCTTGATATTGAACTGTCGATACCTTCAACAGCAGGCTATGAAATAATGTCTTGGAGAGCATCAACGGAATGGAACGAGGAAGATCCCGACAAGATCTTCTGGTCGGCTCCTAAGGAATAAAGAAACGCATTAAAACGATCGATGAGTATCGCGAAGGGATAGGTTTAGTTATGAAGATTCGGGAATTGCTGCAAGAGATGGTGGACCAGAATGCATCCGACATTTTCATCGTTGCTGGCTTGCCGCTCACATATCAGGTCGAGGGCAGGCAGGTGCGCTGGGATGCACCGCTCATGCCAGCCGATACGAGCGAGGTCGTACATGCCATCTACGGTCTTGCGGGGCGCGATATCAATCCGTTCCTCAATTCGTTCAACCATGATGATGATTATTCTTTCGCGGTGCCTGGCTTAGGGCGTTTCCGCGTGAACGTTTTCCGTCAGCGTGGTTCGCTCTCGGCGATCATTCGTATTATTCCGTTCACGCTTCCTACTGCTGAGCAATATCACATTCCTGAAGAAGTTATGGCATGTGCCGAATTCGAGAAGGGCCTCGTGCTCGTTACCGGTCCGGCAGGCGCAGGTAAATCCACTACGCTCGCCTGTATGATCGATCGTCTCAATCATGAGCGAAGTGGCCACATCATCACAATGGAAGACCCTATCGAGTTCGTTCATCGCCACGATAAGTGCATCGTTACTCAGCGTGAGATTCCTACCGACGTGGCTACCTATTCAGAAGCGCTTCGTTCTGCAATGCGCGAATCACCCGATATCGTGCTCTTGGGCGAGATGCGCGACTACGACACGATCGGCACAGCAGTCACGGCAGCCGAGATGGCACAGCTCATCTTCTCGACGTTGCACACCACGGGCGGCGCGAACACGATCGACCGTATCCTCGATGCGTTCCCCGCGAACCAACAGCGCCAGATCCGCATGCAGCTTTCGATGGTCTTGCAGGCAGTGGTAAGCCAGCAGCTCGTACCTGCGCTCGATGGCACGGAAGTTCCTGCTTTCGAGGTCATGCGCGTGAATCCTGCGATCCGCAATCTTATCCGTGAAGAGAAGACCCATCAGATCGACTCGGTTATCGCCTCGTCGTCCGGCGCCGGCATGCGCACCATGGACC
>OLSI01000958.1_pt1 | contig 21739 bp, 11 predicted proteins | sample 1672661 | NCBI WGS metagenome assembly OLSI01 (sample SAMEA3136711, study PRJEB25190) | human gut metagenome | biome: human gut; feature: human-associated habitat; material: faeces | place: Austria | collected 2013 | reverse complement strand
TCCGCACATGTGCGGATGAATGTGGGAGGTGTTCGGATGAAGTTGATAATCAAGGGTAGTCAAAAAAGCTCCGTCCCAAATTAGCTACCTTGCTCTGGCGGGCGGGAGCAGGTAAGATATACCGAGCGCCTAGCGCGTTCGATGGGTTCGGATGACGACATGTTCCGAATCTGGTCAGGTCCGGAAGGAAGCAGCCATAAGGAGCCTCTGTCGGGCATCCGAATCCATCGAGCGCGCGGGCGCTTTTTGGTGCCGCGACACGGCCCGGCCGGCGGCGAGGTATTTGGTGTCTCGCTGGTCCTCGGCTTCGCCTGCGGGATCGCTCGACTACTAAACACCTCGCCGCCGGCCGGCCCCCGTCGTCCAAAAATCACCCGTAAGGGCGCGTTTATCTAATTTAATCTATCCCTTAAGGAACGCGGCTTGCTGGCGTTGTCTGGGCATTGATGGCTACGTGGTTCAAGAGGCGGCGGTGCTGTTGCTTGAATTTTTGCAGTTAAAGAGGCCCGTTTCCTTAGGTGGGGAAACGGACCTCTTTTTGTCTCTGGGCTTGTGAATTGGTGAAGGCAGAATGCTCTGTCGGCTATTTTGAGTTCCTGATGCGGCGTGTGGCTGTGGCGGTTATTCCGAGTCCCATGGCGGCGATTCCTGCGAGTGCTATTGCGCTCGGCGCTGCATCGCCCGTGTTCGCGAGCTTGCCGGCGGTCGTATCTGCTTGCTTGCCGCTGCTCGAGTTCGCCTGCTTGGTGGAGCTTGGTAGGGCGTCTTTGCCGGTTGCAGGTGAGGCAACGGGCGGTGTCGCCTCGGCGGGTTGCGTTGAGCCGGAGGGAGGCGTCGTCTCGGTCGGTTTCGTTATCTCGGGCGAGGTGGCCTTGTCTGCCGCGGCTTTCGCCTCTTCGTATGCCTTGCAGGCGTCGTCATAGGCCGTTTGCGCTTTTTTCAAATTGTCGAGGAGCGCATCTCGCCAGGCTGTGAACCGGTCGATATCGGCTTTATATTTCTCTACAGCACGTTCACAGTCATTAACTCGTCTTTCCTCTCTTCTGAGGCGGTACTGGAACTCGCGGAGCTCCGTTTCGCAATAGTTTACGTGCGTTTTTGCCGATATGATCTCACTGTGCAACTGCTTTATTTGCTGTTTAGTAGTTTCGACAAACTCCTCGTAGCCGAGTGCTTCGAGTGTCTTAAGCATCTCATGTTTCTTCTCTAATTCTGCCTGGAGCTCGCTTACCCGGTTGATGGCCCCGTCGTATTTGGCTTGGGCAGCATCGATGTCCGCTTGCATGGTGGGAAGGAGTTCCCTCCCTTCGGCGGCTTGCGCCGCCATCTTTTCGCGGTACTCTTGAAAACGGGTAATGTCATCATTGAATCTCGCAATTTTCTCGGGACTTGCGGCGTTTTTTGCGGCCTCGAGGTTTTTGAGCGCTTCCTGCATGGCTGCATACGCTTTTTCTTTTGCGGCGGCCGCGTCTTCTGTCTGCGGGGCGCCCGAATTGCCGTTGGCGGCGCTCGTCTGCGAAACGGCCGCACCGGTGGGGGCGCTGGTTTCTGCAGCGATCGCCGTTACGGGGGCGATTCCCGCGACAAGTGCCGCGGAAAGGGCGATGCCCACAGTTGCTCGTCTTGCTCTTCTTGCGAGAATGTCGTTCATCTCGGCACCTCATTTCAAGGGTCGGCGACTAACTTGGTAGCACTAATGTAAGTATATCAGGCGGTCGACCCGACACTGGCTGGGTGTGCGCGTGCCTCTCCGCTTCTTTGGAAACCGAATCCCATTAGAAATGGCGAGTTGTTTACTCGTCTTTTGGGCTCACCGTACTATCATGATTCGAATTGAGTGTGAATGATGATAGGGAGCGCCTTTTTATGATTGAGCTGCTCAGGCGTTTTGGTGGCAAGTTTCGCCGGTATATGGTGATCGGCCCTGCGTGCAAGCTGATCGAAGTGATTTTTGACCTGCTGACGCCGTTGGTGATTGCCCAGATGATCGATAAGGGCATCGGCGCACGCGATGTGAACGCTGTCGTCCACTACGGCATGGTGCTCGCCGCCATGGCCGTGATCGGCATCTCGTTTACGCTCGTCTGCCAAAAGATGGCGGCGCTCACCTCGCAGGGCATGGGTACCGATATCCGCGGCGCGCTCTACGAGCACATCAACAAACTGAGCTATGCCGAACTCGACCGCTTTGGCACGCCGTCGCTTATCACCCGCATCACCAACGATGTCAACCAGGTGCAGCTCGCTGTGGCGCTGGGCGTGCGCATGCTCATCCGCTGGCCCTTCCTAGCGGTGGGCTCCATGGTCGCGGCCCTTGCCATCGACCTTAAGCTCGGCATGATCTTCTTGATCTGCACGCCCGCTATCGGCCTGGTGTTTTGGTTTGTCATGGCGCGCTGTATTCCGTACTACAAGCAGCTGCAGGCAAAGCTCGACCGCATCGCGCTTATCTGCCGCGAAGGCCTTTCGGGCGCTCGCGTGGTCCGTGCGTTTGTGCGTGAAGATCACGAGCGCGAGCGCTTTGCCCAAGCCGCCGATGACCAGGCCCATACCGCCATCGCGGTGGGCAAGCTCTCGTCGATTCTCAACCCCGTCACGTTTCTTGTGATGAACCTGGGCGTGTGTGCCATTCTGTGGGTGGGCGGCATCCAGGTCAACATGGGCGAGCTCACGCAGGGCCAGGTCATGGCGTTTGTGAACTACATGACGCAGACCCTGACCTCCATCGTGTACGTCGCCAACCTGGTCGTGGTCTTTACCAAGGCGAGCGCCAGCGCGTCGCGCATCAACGAGGTGCTCAATTGTGTGCCGAGCATCACCGACGAGGGCAACCAGCCGGTCGCGCTGCCCAAGCCGGGCAATATCGCTCCAGTTCCTGCGCTGAGCTTGAGCCATGCGAGCTTCTCCTTTGGCGCGGGCGCGGCAAATGCCGTCAACGATGTGACCCTGGAGCTCCCGCTGGGCAAGACGCTTGGCATTATCGGCGGTACGGGTAGCGGCAAGTCCACGCTCGTCTCGCTTATCCCGCGCCTGTACGATGCGAGCACCGGCAGCGTGAGTGTGATGGGCGCCGACGTGCGCACCTGGCCGCTCGACCAGTTGCGCCGTGTGGTCGCGACTGTTCCGCAGCGCGCGTCGCTGATGAGCGGCACCATCCGCAGCAACCTGACCTGGCGTGACGAGTCGGCGACCGACGAGGAACTTTGGGCAGCGCTCGATATGGCGCAGGCGAGCGAGTTCGTGCGCAGCAAGTCGCAGGGGCTCGATGCCCCGGTCGAGGCGGGCGGTAAGAACTTCAGCGGTGGCCAACGCCAGCGCCTGACCATCGCGCGCGCCCTGGTGGGCTCGCCTCAGGTCCTGATCATGGACGACTCCGCCTCGGCGCTCGACTTTAAGACCGACGCGGCGCTTCGCCATGCCATCCGCGAGCGCAATGTGCGCGGTGCCGCCGAGGGCGGGCTGCCGCTCACGACCGTCATCGTAAGCCAGCGCGTCTCGACCGTGCGTGATGCCGACATGATCTGCGTACTTGACCACGGTTCGGTCGCGGGCCTGGGCGCGCACGATGAGCTCTACACGACCTGCCAGCTCTACCGCGAGATTTGCCAGTCGCAGCTTCGCCGCGAGGAGCTCGAGGGTCAGCAGGGGAGTGCGGCGCCCACGTCCGTCCCAAGTCCCGCGTCCGCCCCGGCTGCCCCGGCATCCACTTGCGCAAAGGAGGGCTGCTAAATGAATCCGTACACTTCCTCCGGTTCGGTCGCCACGATGACGGCCAACGTGTCCGGCAACGATAGCCTCAACGACCTGGGAGACGGTCCGCGCCAGCCCGGCGATCCCGAGCGCTATCCCGTGGGTGCGGTGACCCGCCGCCTGCTGGGCTATGTCCGTCCGCACCGCGTCTCGTTTGCGGCATCGTTTTTGAGTGCTGCCGTCTCGGTGATTCTGCAGCTCTACACGCCCATTCTCATTGGCGAGGGCATCGACCTTATCGTCGCCGCCGGGCAGGTGGACTTCGATGCGCTGCTGCCGCTCGTTACCAAGCTCGCGATTGTCGTCGTAGGTGCTGCGGCCTTCCAGTGGCTGCAGGGCTATTGCGTCAACCGCCTGTCCTACGAAACGGTGCGCGACATGCGCGTGGAGGCGAGCGATAAGCTCAGCCGCATGCCGCTCAGCTTTATCGACAGCCATGCCCACGGCGACCTCATGAGCCGCGTGGTCAACGACGTCGACCAGGTGGGCGACGGTCTGCTGCAGGGCTTCACGCAGCTCTTCACCGGTGTTATTACCATCGTGGGCACGCTCGCGTTTATGCTTTCCATCAACCTGACCATGACGCTCGTGGTGGTACTCGTCACGCCGCTTTCCATTTTTGCAGCCGGTGCTATCGCCAAGCTCTCCAACAAAAGCTTTACGGCGCAGCAGCGTATTCAAGGGCAGCTCGGTGGCCATATCGAGGAGTATGTGGGCGAGCAAAAACTGGTGGATGCGTTTGCCTACGGCCCGAACGCCCAAGCGCGCTTCGACGCCCTCAACGCCGAGCTCTATACGGCAGGTGAACGCGCACAGTTTATGGGCTCGCTTTCCAACCCCGGTACGCGCTTTATCAACAACATCATCTATGCCGTGGTCGCCGTGATTGGCTGCGTGGGCGTGATCACGGGCGTGCCCGCTGCGCTTACGGTGGGCGGCGTGCAGATTTTCCTGTCCTATGCCAACCAGTACACCAAGCCGTTCAACGAGGTTACCAACGTCATTACGCAGATCCAGACCGCGTACGCCTCGGCGCGCCGCATGTTCGCGCTGCTCGATGCGCGCGAGCAGGAGCCCGATGCGCCAGATGCCGTGGAACTTGCCGCACCGCAGGGCGAGGTCGCCCTTGAGCATGTGGACTTTAGCTACGTGCCCGACCGCAGGCTGCTGCAGGACATCTGCATCGAGGCTAAGCCCGGCATGCGCTTTGCCCTGGTCGGTCCTACGGGCTGTGGCAAGACGACGCTCATCAATTTGCTACTGCGTTTTTACGATATCGATGCCGGTCGCATTGCGGTCGATGGCCGTTCCTCGCGTGACTACACGCGCGCAAGCCTGCGCCGCGCCTTTGGCATGGTGCTGCAGGACACTTGGCTGTTCGAGGGCACGGTGGCGGACAACATCGCTTACGGTTGCCCAGGAGCTACGCGCGAGCAGGTTGTCGAAGCCGCCAAGCGCGCGCACGCGCACAAGTTTATCGTGCAGCTGCCAGGCGGCTACGATACGGTCATCGGCGAGGACGGTGGCACGTTTAGCCAGGGCCAAAAGCAGCTGCTGTGCATTGCGCGCGTCATGCTCACCGACCCGGCTATCTTGCTGCTGGACGAGGCAACGTCGAGTATCGACACGCGCACCGAGCTGCAGGTGCAGGCGGCATTCGACGAGCTCATGGCCGGTCGCACAAGCTTTGTGGTGGCGCACCGCCTGTCGACGATCCGCAACGCCGACTGCATTCTGGTCATGCGCGACGGCCAGATTATCGAGCGTGGCACGCACGACGAGCTGCTGGCGGCAGATGGCTTCTATGCCGAGCTCTACCGCAGTCAGTTTGCCCAGTGAGCAAGCCCGTGGGGCAAATTAATCAATCGACAGACGGTGGTTTACATCTGTCACGTTAGTACTAAGATATTCATCTAATAAATTGCATTAGTGGCTTTAGTTTTGGGGGAAACGAGGCAACGTGACTATGACGTGCTCTTTGGTGGTTAACAGCAAGAGCGGTAATACCAGGATGGTTTCGGGCGCGATCAAGCGCGCTCTGCAGGCTGCGGGCGTTGAGTTTGTCCATGCCGCGGCGTTGAGCGACGATGCGGATGCAGATCAGGTTGCGCTCGAGGCGCAGGGCGCCTGCGCGGCCGACACGGTGCTCGTCGGTTTTTGGTGCGACAAGGGCGCGTGCACGCCTTCGGTTGCCGCGCTGCTCTCCGCTCTGCACGGCAAGCGCGTTTTCCTCTTTGGTACCTGCGGTTTTGGCGCCGACCAGAGCTATTATCAGCAGATTATCGATCGCGTGACCTCCAATTTGGCTGGGGATGCCGAGCTTGCGGGCTGGGCGATGTGCCAGGGCAAGATGGGTCCCGCGGTCAAGCAGCGCTACGAGGCCATGCTCGAGCAAGATCCCGACAACGCCCGCGCTAAGTTGCTGCTCGATAACTGGGTCGCCGCAAAGGATCACCCCACCAAGGAAGATCTGGACAACATGGCTGCAGCCGCCAAAAAGGCCGTGCTGGGGGAGTAGCTCCCGTCGCTGACGGCGGTCGGTCCATCTTTCTAAATGAAACGTCCTCCCGGGCGTCGGGGCACGAAGTTCCCTGCTCTACAGTCCTGCGCAAGACGAAGGCCACATTAAGTGGCCTTCTTTGCGTGCGGAACTCGCGATGAACTTCGTGCCCCGCCGTCCGGAAGGACGCCTCTTTATTGATGGGAGGCCTGATAGGTCGATGGTTCCGTGCCCGGATGCGTCCAAAGTGGGACGGGCTTTCCGGATGGGCAGGCTTTCGAAAAATGCGTCCCGGAATTTGCCTTTGGAATGGGACGTAGTTTCCCGTTGAGGTGCTTTGCGGAAAGTGCATCCCACTCTGGGCGGTCGAAGTGGGACACACTTTCCCAAAGGCGCTCCAACGGGAAATTGCGTCCCATTATTCGGTCAAGAAACGGGATGCATTTTCCCAATGAGAGCAAAACCGGAAAATGCATCCCACAATCAGCCCTCAAAGTGGGACGCCGTTTCCCAATGAGGCTCAAGCGGAAAATGCATCCCGGAATTTGCGCTCAAAGTGGGATGCGGTTTCCGGTTGAGGGCCTAAGGGGAAAATGCGTCCCAGAATCGACGCTTGAAATGGGATGCAGTTTCCCGATGAGGCACTCGACGGAAAATACATCCCAGAAATGGCCTTTGAGCTGGGATAAGATTTCCGCGGCATCTCGGATTCTCAAAAATGAGACACGCCGTTGGCGAAAATGAGACACGTGATATCGGGCATCGGATGTATCATTTGCAAAAATGAGTCCACTCCACTCGAATAAAGCGAGGTCCCTCATGTACGTTCCACACCCCCGTATCCGTAGGCTGTCGAAAATCCCGCTTGTTGGGACGGCGGCGCTTGCTGCGTTGATCGCCACGAGCGTCGCCTGCTTCACGGCCACGCCCCAGGTTGCCCAGGCGGCAGACGCGCCCGCAATCACCGATATGACCGAGCAGGATTATCAAGCCCTGGGTCTGGGCACGAGCGAGGACATTCCGGCCGATACCGTTGGCCCCTATTCCACTGATACCCCCACGACGTTTGCCACGCGCAGCGAGGTCTATATGGCAGCTAACGGTAGCCATGGCAATCGCTACACTCTGCGCGACAAGCTCGAGAACGTCGAGCGCGGTGACATTGGCGGCAGCAGCAAACTCACCGATGGCTATGGAAGTGTGTGGGGCGCCGCAAAGTTCTGGCAAAACGTCAACAACTTCGACACGAACAGCGATCTCTACAAGCATAGCGACTACGGTGGCGGCACCTGGTCGTACCTAAGCAACAATGAGTCCTCAACAGTACTCGCCAACGACAACAACGGTTTCTCGGGCATTCACGCCACGAGTGTTGAGTTCTGCAGCGACGCCAGCACGGGCAAAAAGAGCCGCGTTGCCGAGCTCCGTGCCTACGGCGACAGTTCCTCCACGACGATTGACGGCAAGTCATACGCCGGAAAGGTTGAGCTGGTCCTCTACTCGTTTAGCAACGGGCGTACGCGCACTCTCGACACACACCTGCCGGTGACGGTCAACACTAATATGATGTACGAAGGCCGTTTTAAGTACCTGGATGCCGGTTACCTGCAAGAGCACGACGCCGTCTTTGATGTCGAGGCGGGCGATGTCGATGGCGACGGCGTCGACGAGCTTTTTGTCTACGCGGGCTGCTATGTCGACGAGAACGGCGTGCGCAAGGCTGTAGTCGACATGTATGACTTGGAGGGCGGCAACTGGAAGCAAAGCGTCGTCAAGATCGATGCCGGTAACGCCGCGGACTACACCACGCACAACAAGGGCGGGAACGACTCCTGGACGCAGCTTCAGTCAGCTCCTGTCGTTTCGCTAGCGGCCGGCGACCTCGATCGCGATTTTTGCGATGACCTCGCCATCGTGGTCTCGGCACCCTACGGCAAGAAGAATATTGATAAGTCGACGCATTGCGAGCTGTTTTCGTGGGATGCATCCAAGGGTGCGCTCGTCCATGTCGATGCTCTGGGCGAAGCGGGCGCAATCTCCCTCTCCGCGAACGGCAAGACCATGGTCGCTGCGAATGCGACGTTCGGCACGTTTGCCGCCTACGATGAAGAAGGAAAGAAGACGGGTGAAACCGTCACGGGCCTTATTCTTGCGGGCTATGACTGGCAACGCAGCGCTTTTGATTACGGCGCTTCTGACGGCAGCAAGGGGCTGTACGGCGCGCTGTACCGCTACGCGTATTTTGACTCGGAGTCTGGCGAGTTCAAGCTTTCCGATTGCAAGGAATACAGAGACGGGCTCCTCGCCTCCTATGGGCTGATGCATGTGCCCAACAGCGCATGGAAGGATAGCGCTCAGGATAAGCGCTATCCGTGCACCTTGGCGCCTATTGCCCTTGCCACTGCCAACCTTGACGGCCTGTCCGAGCAGCTGGCGGTCGACGAGGTGCTCGTGGGCGGCGATGTGTTTCCGCGACTTTGCCTGCAACACGGCACAGAGCGGAGCTCAGGGCTTGGGGTCCATGGTCGGAACCATGAGCATGAGCGGTCAGCAATACAACAGCAGCAACAAGCATGACCACAAGGGTATAGAGCAGGTGTGGATCAGCGACGTCAAGGCGGGCAGCGTCTCGGGTTCGGACCGCTATAACGAGAGCTTTATCGCCGTGGTGGGCAAGCACCGCGACGAGGACCTGCGCAAGAACGATGACTACTATTGGATGACCGCCTCGCATTTTTCGCTCGACGAGAACGGAAAGGTGCGCCGCGGCGAGGAGCAGGTGATTAGCGAGAGCAACCGTCGCGGCACTACCTACGGCACATTTATCTCGCTCGCGCTGCCCGATGTCGACAACGACAGCGTCAAGATCACGTACAAGGACCGCTACAAGGTCTATACCAACCCGCGCGTGCTTGCCGTGCTGCAGGATGCGCCCTATGTTGAGGATCTGGAGCAGGCATACGGCTATCTGGTGTTGGGCGGCACGTCATACGGAGAGGAAAAGGGCACGGGGACATCCCAGGGCTATACCATTGGCGCCGAGTTGGGCGTTGCCGTCGAGGTGCAGACCGGTCCGCCCCTGGTCGCGATGAATGCTTCAGTCGATTTTGCCGCCGAGGGATGCTATGACTACCGGAGCGAGCGCACGGTCAGCGCAAGCGTAAGCTATGAGTCGCATGCCGGCGAGGGTGACAAGACCGTGCTCTACACGATTCCGATGGTCTATTACGAGTATGAGATCGAAAATGAGGAAACTGGTGGCAAGGGCGTGATGGCGGCGCCCGTGTCGCTCGGCGCGCAGACCTCGGTCGTTAATGTCGAGGCCTATGACCGCATTGCCAAACAGCACAATATGACGCCGCTCAGCTACTTTTTGACCAACCGGTCGGGAGAACCCGGAACCTATCAAACGACGCTCAACGGCGAGACTCCCGTTGGGGATTCCTTTGGCCTGGGCAAGCCTGGCGTAACGCGCGCCTACACGCACGATGGGTTTAACGGCGCCGTCGCGCAGTCGGGGGCGAGCATTGAGCAGACCATCGAAGTCGAGGAGGGCAAGGAGCAGGAGCTCGAGCTCGGCTTGACGCTGAACGGCAGCGTTGTCATGGGCGCGAAGCTCGCAAAGCACGAGTTGTTTGGCGGCCTGTGCTTTGGTGCCAACGCCGGCTTTACTACGGGTAACTCCTCGAGTGAATCGACCGAATACGGCGGCACCGTCGACAACCTGCCCGAGGCCGCGCAGGGCAAGTACGGTTTTGTGTGGCGTCTGGGCGTCAACGCGGTGGATGTCGACAAGTTCGAGGCAGACTCGGGCGACAAGCTCGGCACCAAGGACACCGACCAGTTCTGGATCGTGGGCTATGACGTTAAGGACGTCGAGATGCCCGACGCGCCGGCCGTGACGGGCTTTACGGCAAACGCCGTCGATTCGACCAGCGTTACGTTTAGCTGGGACGACGTGCTCGCAAACAAGGGTGGCTTTAGCTACGGCGTGGGCATGCTGCAGAGCAATGCGGCGGATGCGGTCGTCAATAGCTGGAAGATCGCCGACAACACGCAGACCTCGCTCAAGTGGGATGGGCTGCAGCCCAATACGGAGTATCGATTCGCCATCGCCGCCGTTAAGAATGGATCCACGACCGAAACGGGTATTCGCTCGGCGATCATCACGGTCAAGACCATGCCCGATGGCATGACGATGACCGTGAGCGGACCTGCGGCGGATGCAGCGGAGAGGTCGGCCCTCGAGTATGACTCTTCGGTCGAGTGCTCGGCGGGAGACAAGCTGACACTCTCGGCGATCGGCCATGTGACGCAGCGCAATGCCGACGGCAGTGAAACGGAGCTGGCGCCGTCATATATCTGGTACCGCAAGGGCCGTGGCGAGACCGCGTTCCAGCGCGTGGGTGCCGATGGCAACCTCCCAGCCGGAACGGCCTCAACGCTTGAGCTTGACCTGACTACAAACGATGACGGCGCGCAGTACTACTGCCACGTGGGATACAACAACGTCGGCCTCGATACCGGTGTGACACTGGTGAACATCGCGGCCGAGGAGACGGCGCCCACAACGGTGAACGCCACCCCGATCCGCACGCGCCGCCTGTTCTCACAGGCAAGTGCGGGCGCCAAGAAGTTCCTGGACCATACGCTGGTAAACACCGCCGGCCCAACCGATTCCGAAGGCTCAAAGGACCCCGAGACTCCTGAGACCCCGACGAACCCGGACAAGCCCAAGTCCGACAACGGAGCTAAGACCGACACCAAGGTCAAGACTACGACCACAGCGAAGAACCTCGCAAACACCGGCGACCAAACATTCGCCCTAGTCGCCATCGCAGCAGCAGCGGGAGCAACGCTCGTAGTGATAGCCCTCATCATGCTGATCAAGCGCCGCAAGACCCACTAGTAGCCAGTCGAACATATCGACAACCCAAAAACCCGGGTAGCCAAAAAACAGGCCACCCGGGTTTTCTGTTGAGTGGAGACTCCGCAAGCGGAAACTGCATCCCACAATTAGCGCCCGGAACGGGACACATTTTCCGTCAAGCCCTCATCCGGAAAATCCATCCCAGTTTGAGCGCCCAGACCGGGACGCACTTTCCCAAAGGGTCCTCAACGGGAAACTGCGTCCCATAATTAGGCCGAGAAATGGGATGAACTTTCCCAATGAGAGCCAACCGGAAACCACGTCCCAGAATCAGCCCCCAAAGTGGGACGCACTTTCCCAACGAGCCTCAACCGGAAAATACATCCCGGAATCCAGCTGAATAGTGGGACACACTTTCCCAATCGGGTCCCAAGCGGAAACTGCATCCCATTCCAGACAAGAATTCCGGGACACACTTTCCGCAAACAAAGAAGGCCACATAACGTGGCCTTCAACTTATATATGTTCGGCGATACACCCAAGACAAGCCACGCCCCAACATCAGGGCGTCTGTCCAGGCGGAGGCATATAAGGTTCATCGCGAGTTCCGCACGCAAAGAAGGCCACTTAATGTGGCCTTCGTCTTGCGCAGGACTGTCCGAGCAGGGAACCTTACATACCTCCGCCCGGACAGACGTTTCAGTTATGAACTCGCAGCTAGTCGCTACTTGATCTTGGTCGTGCCCGGCGCCAGGTTGGGGTCGGTCTCGTTGGCCTCGGTCTGGAAGTGCTCGGTGTAGACGTTCTTGCCGTCGCGGAACATCTCGTAATACTGCATCTTGGCGTAATCCTCGCGCGCTTTGGTGGCGGCTGCGGCGGCGGCGTCGTCACCGGTGACGTTGGAGGAGAGCGCCCAGCGCAGGCTGGCGTCCTCGTAGCCCACGGAGTTGATAGCAGGCAGCGACTCGCGCAGCGTCATGTGCGCCTTCTGGTAGTCGGTCAGCGGTGCACCGATCAGCTGCATCAGCTGGGTGGACAGATAGTTGGTGGACAGGTCGTCGACCTCACTCGTCTGGTCGCAGCCGGCAACGTCGTAGTTGGCCCAGATGATGTAGTCGGTCTGCCACAGGCGCTCTTGATGCGTAGCGTCGTCCTCGCCGGTAAACCACTTATCGTTGAACTTGGACGGGAAGAACGGCTGGTGGTCGCCCCAGAACACCACGACCACCTTACGGTCGAGCTTGCTCAGGGCGTTGAGGAAGTAGCGCAGCGCCTGATCGGACTGCTCGATGCACGAGACATACTCGTCGACATCGGAGAGCGTGCCGTCCTCGACGGTCTTGGCGTCCAGGTCGGTCGTGTCGATGTTCAGGTGCATCTGCTTGTCGACCGGCAGCAGGCCCGTGTCGTAGCCCGAGTGGTTCTGCATGGTCACGTCGAAGATAAACTGCGGATCGGCGTTCTGATCGAGCAGCTCAAGAATCTTGTCATAGGTAGCCTGGTCGGTCACCATGCCGCGCAGGGTATCGGCACCCTGGAAATCGTTGATGGACAGGAACCGGTCAAAGCCAAAATCCTTGTAGACGTTCTCGCGGTTCCAGTTGGTGGCGTGGTTGGGGTGCATGGCCGTGGTGGAATATCCGAGCGACTTGAACTGCTCTGCCAGGTTCCCGGTCGTTTCCATGTTGTAGATGGTGTAGGGGTACACGCCCGAGCCCAGGTTGGCCATGGAGTTGCCGGTCATAAACTCAAACTCGGTATTGGCGGTGCCGCCGCCGTAGGCGCTCACGTAGAGCTTGCCGCGGCTGAGGCAGTTGGACAGGTTCTTAAAGTACTGCGGGCCTTCGTAGCCGGCGCGCATGTTCTGGTAGATCGAAAGATCCGAGAAGGTCTCGTTCATGATGGCGATGACCGTGGGCTTCTCGCTATCGAACTGCTCCTTTGCGGCGGCGCGCTCGTCGCTCTTGGCCGCGTCGGACTTGTCGTAGGCCTTGGCGTACTTTTTGAGCGTGGCCTTGGCATCGTCGACGGAGTAGTCGGCGGGTTTTGGCGGCTTGATGGACTGCGCTGCGCTAATGAAAGCGGGCAGGTAGCCCTCGCGCCAGTAGCTCTCGAGCGGGCGCCAGGTGTAGACGGTGATGCCGAGGGTGTTGTAGTAGTCGATGAGCGTGACGTGTGCGGTCACGCCGCCCAGGCACAGCACCGCCACGAGCAGGTTGGTGAGCAGCATACGCTTGGCGTTGGCGGCGCCCTTCTGACGGTGCGGTGCCACCAGGCCGGCGTACTCGCATAGCAGCATGGCGATGACGGTAAAGCCCATGGACAGCACGCAGAACAGTGAGATCGAGAAGGTGTAGCCGGTGCCGGCGACCGCGGCGGCGGTGGAGATGGCCGAAAGGTCGCCCGGCTGGATGGGCATGGATTTAAACGTGATGACGAAGAACTCGGCAATGCCCAGGACAAAGAGGGCAAAGGCCAGGACCGCGGGAGCTGCGCCGTGGCGCTGGAACAGGAAGAACAGGCCGACCATGAGCGTGGTGATGATGGCCCACTCGAGCAGGATGCACAGGGGGTAGACCCAGGTAAAGTCGTGGTTGGACGAGACCTCCATGCCCAGCAGCGCAAAGACGCCGGCGAGCAGCAGGCACAGGACGGCGGCGACGAGCGGTTTACCCACAAAGGCTCCGCGCAGGCGGGCGAGCTTGCCGGTGGGGGCGGGGGCGTCGGGCCCGGCGAACGCAAAGACGCGCGGGGCGATGCGGTCGCGGGCGATGCTGGCCCAAGCGCAGCCGGTGAGGATGGCGTTGGTCAGGATGAGCATCACAAAGGCGAGCGGCTCGTTTTGCGCGACGAGGCCAATAGCGCCCCAGACGGTCAAAAAGAGCTGGAACAGGCCAAAGGCGACGCTCCAGGCGAAGGCGCCCTTGGCAACGGTGCCCGACTGAGCGCGAATGGCCTTGGCTTCGCGCGAGACAAGGTAGACGGTCGCCGCAAGACCGACGAGCGAGATGGCGGCAGCGAACATGCTGAGACTCCTCACAAACTAAAACCTACGAAAGCGGGGGTTTACCCGATTGTTACCTAAATATGCGCTGCATTTGCGGGCTGCGCACAACAACCAGCCATATTAACGCGCATGTGCGGCGGTGTGGCGCAATGTAGCGGCGGCCTGCGCGATAATGGACGGGAATTACACGGAAACGTAAAGGCTTCTTAAAGAATTGGCGAGGATGAGGCGATGAACGAGCGGGTTTGTATGACGAGTGCGGGCGACGTGGGCACTGGCATGGACGCGGGCGGTTATCCGGTCGAGACCACGGGCAACGCGGTGCTGGACACGTTGGAGCACCGTTCCTCCACGCGTGCCTTCGCGCGCGATGACGACGACCGTCCCGTGGCGGTGACCGACGAGCAGCGTGCGGCGATTCTGCATGCGGCGAGTCGCGCGCCGTCGGCAGGCGCCATGATGATGTATTCCATCGTGAGCATTCGCGAGCAGGCCACGCTTGACCGCTTGGCCGATCTGTGCGACCACCAGCCCATGATCGCCAAGGCGCCCTGGGCACTAATATTTGTGGTCGATTATGCCAAGTGGATCGATCTGTTTGAGCACGTGGGCTGCTTTGAGCCCGAGTTCGTCGAGCGCACGGGCAAGGTGCCCCGCCGTGCGCCGGGTTTGGGCGACTTTGCCATCGCGGCCCAGGACGCCGTGATCGCCGCGCAAAACGCCGTGGTTGCCGCCGAGGCCCTGGGGCTGGGAAGCTGCTATATTGGCGACATCGTCGAGAATGCCGAGGAAGTTGCCGAGCTGCTCGATCTGCCACCCTATACCATGCCGCTGTCGATGCTCATCATCGGCACGCCCCGTAAGGAGCGTCCGGCCATTGCGCATCCCGTGGTGAACCTGGTGCACGAGGAGCGCTACTGCCGCGCTGATGCCGCGACCATGGATGCGCAGGTGGCCGAGATGGACGCGATGTTCCGTCCGCATGCCCGCGAGGTGGGGGAGCGCGTCGTGGACATCTATACCCGCAAGCACACGAGTCCCTTTATGGCCGAGATGAGCCGATCCATGGAATGGTGGTTCAAAAACTGGCTCGGAAAATGACGAATGTGACAAGGGGACAGTCCTTTGTCACACTCCATATCGCCGCGGTGGCCTAAAGGCCGTATAAATGTTTATCTAGCTGGGAAAACAGTGCCATTCAAACATGGGCCGATTGCCTATAATCCCTTCGAACATTAAAGTTGGGAGGAAACCGGCTTATGGAACAAAAGGCCAAGGAGGCAGCCTCGCACGCTGCGATTCCTGTGAGCATCTCGGCGATGCTCGTCACGCTGGGCGTGGTGTACGGCGATATCGGCACCAGCCCTATGTATGTAACCAAGGCGCTCGTTGCCGGCAACGGCGGCATCGGAAGCGTGACGGAGGAGTTCGTGCTCGGCGCGCTCTCCCTTGTCGTGTGGACGGTCACGTTGCTGACCACCATCAAGTATGTGCTCATCTCGCTGCGCGCCGATAACCATGGTGAGGGCGGCATCTTTGCCCTGTACAGCCTGGTCAAGCGCTGCGGCAAGTGGCTTATCATCCCCGCCATGCTGGGTGGCGCCGCGCTGCTCGCCGACGGCATCCTGACGCCGGCCGTTACCGTTACCACGGCCATCGAGGGCCTGCGCACCATCCCGGCGGTCCATGCCGTGCTGGGCGATGACCAGGGCCGCGTCGTCGCCATTACGCTCGCCATCATCATCGTGCTCTTCTTGGTACAGCGCATCGGTACGGCCAAGATCGGTCACGCCTTTGGCCCCATCATGACGCTGTGGTTCCTGTTCCTGGGCGGCACGGGTCTGTTCTTTGTCTTCCAGCACCCCGCCGTGCTGCTGTGCCTCAACCCGGTGCGCGGCATCGCCTTTTTGCTGAGCCCCAACAACCACGCGGGCATCATGATTCTGGGCAGCTGCTTCCTCGCCACCACCGGTGCCGAGGCGCTCTACTCCGACATGGGCCACGTCGGCCGCGGCAACATCTACGCTACCTGGCCGTTCGTTAAGTGCTGCCTGCTGCTTTCCTATATGGGCCAGGGCGCATGGCTTATGAACAACGCTGCCAACCCCGAGCTCATGGGCATTGCCGACCTCAACCCGTTCTACCAGATGCTCGCCCCGGGCCTGCGTCCCTTTGCCGTAGGCCTTTCCACCGTTGCGGCCATCATTGCCTCGCAGGCGCTCATCACCGGCGCATTCTCGCTGGTGTCCGAGGCCAGCCGTCTGGACCTCATGCCGCACATGCAGGTCTTCTACCCTGCCGAGACCAAGGGCCAGCTCTACATCCCCATGGTCAACAACGTCATGCTTGTCGGCTGCGTCATCGTGGTGCTGCTGTTCCAGAACTCGGCGCATATGGAAGCCGCCTACGGCCTTGCCATTACGCTGACTATGATGTGCACCACGCTGCTGCTCTTCTTCTACCTGCACGAGGAGCGCAAGCTCAAGGTTGCTCCGTGGATCTTCGCGGCCTTCTTCCTTTTGCTCGAAGGCTTCTTCTTCGTGAGCTCGCTCACCAAGTTCTTCCACGGCGGCTATTTCACCATCCTCATGGCTGCACTCATCATGGGCATTATGGTGTGCTGGTACAACGGCACGGCGGTCGAGCAGCGCCAGTTTACGCTGCTGCCGCTGCGCAGCTACCTGCCGCAGCTCAAGCGCCTGCGCGACGACGACCGTTACGAGCGCATGAGCGACAACGTCGTGTACCTGACCAAGGACACCCATACCGACTACATCGACCGCGATATCGTCTATTCGATCTTGGACAAGCATCCCAAGCGTGCCCGCGCCTGGTGGTTCGTGAATGTCGAGACCATGGACGAACCGCACACCTTTGCCTATTCGGTCGAGACGTTCGGCACCGACTACGTGTTCCGCGTGCATCTGTACCTGGGCTACAAGATCAACCAGCGCGTCAATGCCTACCTGCGTCAGGTTGTTCAGGACTTGGCTGCCACCGGCGAGCTGCCGCCGCAGACGCATGACTACTCGGTCTACAAGGATCCGGGTAACATCGGCACGTTCAAGTTCGTCCTGATCCGTAAGCTTCTGGCGCCCGAAAGTGATGTGGAGCCGAGCGAACGTACGGCCATCACGCTCAAGTACATCATCCGCCGCGCCGCCGGCACGCCTGCGCGTTGGTACGGCCTGGAGAACTCCAACGTGAGCTTTGAGTACGTGCCGCTGTTCACCAAGTTCAAGGCCGTGAACAAGATGCAACGCCTGGCTCCCAACGAGCGGCCGTAGACGTCGGCGGCTACACGGAGTTGGTTTTTGATGGATAAGCATGAGGCCGGGGAGGTAAACATGGATACAAAGGCGCTCGATGGCCGTGAGGCGGTGGTCGAAATGGTGCGTGAGGCGCGCGTCGACGCCGCCGAAGATCGGTTCTTTACGAATCGTGCCAACATGGACATGGCCGACCGCGTGATCTCGATCGTGGCACTGGTATTTGGAGCGGTGTGCGTGTGTGCCCTGCTCGCGCACGTGCTGTTTGTCTAGCGACCGCCGGTTGCAAAGGCTATACACTTGGAACCACCACAAGGGAAACCACCACAAAGGTGCCTGTCCCTTTGTGGTGGTTTTTGTTTTTGAGAGAGGGGCGGGACGCTGATGGACGTCCGTACGGACGGCGATATTGCCGATAGCTTTTGGTGGCGGCGCACAACGCTGACGCGCCGCACTCCTCTGTATGACGCCTGCGTATCGGTGGGGCTGCTGGTCGCGGCGACGATTGTGGGCGCGCTACTCGACCATCCGGGTCTCGCGCCGAGCATCATGATCGTCTATGTGTTCGCCGTTCAGCTGTGCGCATTCTTTACCTGGAGTCGCCTGTATTGCTTGCTGAGCTCGGCTGCCGCCGTGGCGCTCTACAACTTTTTGTTTGTCGACCCGCGCTACTCGCTGTCGCTTATCGACCGCGGCTATCCCGGCATGTTCTTCATCATGTTCGTGGTCTCGCTTGTGTCGAGCTCGATTGCGTTGGCCCTGCGCCGCGCCTTGGCACAGGCTGCCGCCAGCGACCGCCGCACGCATATGGTGCTCGAGACCAACCGCATGCTGCAGCGGTGCGCCGATCAGCATCAGATCGTTCACGCCATGGCCACGCAGCTGGCGCGTCTTTCGGGCTGTCCGGTCGTGTGGTACAGCGCCGACGCCGAGGGCGATGACCTGCTGCCGCGTGCGACGTACACAGCCGTGGGCGATGCCGCCCCGGTGCACGAGCCGGCGCCGCAGATGCCGCCGCGGCTCTCGGCGTCCGCCTATGTGGGAACGCCGCTCGACGCCACGTTTGGCGGCTCGGCGTTTTATGGCATCTACCTGACGGTTCGCACGGGCGACGGCTTCGTGCGCTCGGGCGACCCCGGCTCGGTGGTGGGCGTGCTGGCTATCGTTGCCGAGCCCGACGTGCTGACACATGAGGAGCGGACACTTGCCGATGCTATCGTGAGCGAAGGCGAGCTGGCACTCGATCGCGCCCGCGCCATGGAGGCCCGCGAGGAGGCGGCGGTGCTTGCCAAAAACGAGCAGCTGCGCGCCAACCTGCTGCGCTCCATCTCGCACGATCTGCGTACGCCGCTCACCAGTATTTCGGGTAATGCTGACGTGCTGCTCGATCAGGGCTCGACCGGCACCGCGGTGCTCGATGCCCAGACGCGCCGCGGCCTGCTTCTATCCATTCGCTCGGATGCGCTGTGGCTCAACGCCACCGTCGAGAATCTGCTCGCCATCACCAAGCTCGAGGGTGGCGGTATGCGTCTGTCGACTACGCTTGAGCTCATGGACGATATCGTCGAGGAGGCGCTGCGCCACGTGAACCCTGCCGTGCGCGAGCACGACCTTAAGGTGGTGGCGTGCGATGAGCCGGCGCTCGTCAACGTCGATGCGCGCCTGATGGTGCAGCTGGTGGTCAATCTGGTGAACAACGCCATTACCTATACGCCCGCAGGCTCGCATATCATGATTTCGATTAGCGTCGACGATGGACGCGTGGCGTGCTCGGTGGCCGATGATGGTCCGGGCATCGCACCCGAGGATCGCGAGCGCATCTTTGAGTCATTCTATACCGCCAACCATGGCCTGGCCGACAGCCACCGTAGTGTGGGCCTGGGGCTTTCGCTCTGCCGCTCCATTGCGCTGGCGCATGGCGGTAGCATAGAGGTTGCCGCGGCGGACCCGCACGGCTCGGTCTTTACGATTGAGCTTCCCGTCGCCGATGTTTCGTTTGATAAGGAGTAGCGCTGTGCCAAACTCTGCCGTAAAACCGCTCATCTTGGTTGTTGAGGACGACCCCGCTGTCCGCAATCTTATTGTTGCCGCGCTCGAGGCGCACGGCTTGCGTCATATGGCCGTGGAGACCGCCCATGCCGCCATCGCCGCCGCCTCATCGCAGGCGCCGAGCATCGTGCTGCTCGATCTGGGCCTGCCCGATATGGACGGCGTCAAGGTGGTGGAATCGGTGCGCGCATGGTCGGGTATGCCGATTATTGTGGTCTCGGCGCGCAGCGAGGATGCGGACAAGATTCGCGCGCTCGATGCCGGCGCCGACGACTACCTGACCAAGCCGTTTTCGGTCGAGGAGCTGCTCGCGCGCATTCGCACGACGCTCAGACGCCTTTCGTATGCGCAAACGGGCGGTGTTTCCTCTGAGGGCTCGTTCGATGCCGGTGAGCTGCATATCGATTTTGATGCCGGCATCGCCACGATGGATGGCGAGGAGCTGCATCTGACGCCGATCGAGTACAAGCTCCTGTGCCTGCTGGCGCATAACGCCGACAAGGTGCTGACGCATCAGTTTATCCTGCACGAGATTTGGGGTACGGCGACTAAGAGCGACCTGGCGAGCCTGCGTGTCTTTATGGGCACGCTGCGCAAGAAGATCGAGTCCGACCCCGCGCATCCGCGCTATATCCAGACGCACGTGGGTATCGGCTATCGCCTGGTCACCCAAGGGTAGGACGGCGTCCGCCATCCCACTATGAGTTGCGGTGAAATACGGACGGAAATGGCCTATTTGGCGGCCAAACAGTCCATATTCCACCGCAACTTTGTTTATTTTCCCCTGGGTTTGCTGGCGTAGAACTTCTTCTTTTTGGGCTTGCCGGCGGGGGAGGGTTTGCCGTCGCCGCGCGGCCCTCGGTCTCCGGCCTGCGCGTGCGCGGGTACTGCCGCGCGGGGCTTGCGGGCCTCGGGGTTGCGCAGCTCCTCGACACGCTCGGCAATCTCCTCGGCGCTAAAGCCGACCTCGGCCATGGCGTCCTCAATGGGCAGGCGGCGCACGATATAGCAGTGGTGCACCTTCTGGTTGCGTGCGAAATCCTCGGGGATGGTCTGCGCCGTAATGTCCTCCAGCACCACGCCCGCGCGCGCGAGCTTGCGTGTCTCGGGGCGGAAGCCGCGCAGGTTGCAGCTAAAGATGGCATGTCCGCCCTGTGCGAGCAGGCGCGATACGCCGGCCAAAAGCTCAACATGGTCGCGCTGGACATCCCAGGTGCGGCGGCCCATCTTGGACGAGTTGGAAAACGTGGGCGGATCGACAAAAATCAGGTCCCAGCGGTTGCGCGTCTGGCGCTGGTCGCGAATCCAGGCGAGCACGTCGTCGCGCACAAAATGATGCTGCGGACCAACAAAGCCGTTCTGGCGCATATTGCGCTCGGCCCAGTCCAGGTAGGTGTTGGAAAGGTCGACTGTCACGGTTTCCTCGACGCCGCCGTCGGCCGCATAGCAGGTGGCGGTGCCGGTGTAGGCGAACAGGTTGAGGAAGCGGCGCGCCTGTTTGGCGTGCTCGCGCACCAGGTTGCGGGTGACGCGGTGATCCAAGAAGATGCCCACATCCAGGTAGTCATCAAAGTTGACGGCAAAGGTGAGTCCACCCTCTTCGATGAGCGGCAGACAACGGCGCGCGATGTTGGCGCGCTCGCCCGAGCCGCCCTTGCCGGCGCCCTGCTTGCCGTACTGCGAGCCGCCGCGCGAGCGCATGCGGGCCTTGGCGTGCACATGCTCGGCCGGAACATCAAGGATACGCGGTGCGATGGCCAAGATGTCGAGCATACGGGCCTGGGCCAGTGCGGGGTCGATGGTCTTGGGCGCGGCGTATTCGGCGATGACGAGCCAGCGGCCCGGCGTCTGCGGGCAGCCCTCGTACAGGTCGATGGCAGCGGAGTAGTCGGGCAGGTCGGCATCGTAGACGCGGTAGCAGCTCACGCCCTCGCGCTTTGCCCACTTTCGACGCAGACGGGCGTTCTTGCGCAGGCGGTTGGCGAACTGCTCGGACTCCGGGATGAGCACGGGCAGCGGCTTGCCGTCGCCCAGGTCGAGCGTGGCGGTAGGTTCGGGCATGAGGGTGTCGGCGGCGTTGCCGTTGACTTCGTCGGCATCCGTAACCTCGGCCTCGGTATCCGCGCTGGTCGCAGCCTCAAACGCTGCGGCGGCATGGTCGAGCGAAGGCCAGACCTCAATAGCTGCTTCCTCGTTGTTGGGCATGACGGCAATCGAGCGCTCGGGCTCGGCGTGGAGCGCGCGGGCCAGCAATCCGTCGCGGGTGAGTGCGGCGACCGGCGCCGCGGAAAGCT
>OLSI01000954.1_pt1 | contig 21779 bp, 20 predicted proteins | sample 1672661 | NCBI WGS metagenome assembly OLSI01 (sample SAMEA3136711, study PRJEB25190) | human gut metagenome | biome: human gut; feature: human-associated habitat; material: faeces | place: Austria | collected 2013 | reverse complement strand
GTTAAATGACAGTGCTCTGAAAGCGAGAGTCGTACAAGAAGTACAGGTGTTTATGGCACCAAAGCTGTTTGGCGGTGTGGGCAGCAAGACACCGGTAGAAGGTATCGGAGTTGAATTTCCATCTGAAGCAGTGGAACTGAAATATACAGAGATCTGTCAGATCGGTGATGACATCAGGATAAGATGCCAGATATGCAAAAAGGAACAGGAGAAATTATGTTTACGGGAATCGTAGAAGAGAAAGGAAAAGTCCGTTATATACAGTTGACCGGAGAATCGGGGATGCTGGCAGTGAAAGCCAGGAAAGTGTTGGAAGGAACAAAGATTGGTGACAGCATTGCCGTGAATGGTGTGTGTCTGACAGTTACGTCGATCCAGCCGGACGGATTTACTGCAGATGTGATGGCAGAGACGATCAGAAGGAGTAGTCTTGGCAGCTGCAAAACAGGAAGTCAGGTGAACCTGGAACGTGCAATGGCTGCGGATGGCAGGTTCGGAGGTCATATAGTAAGTGGACATATTGATGGAACTGGAGTGATTCGTTCCATGCTCCGCGAAGAAAATGCCATCTGGGTATCGATTGCGACATCACCGCAGATTTTGCATTTGATTGTGGAAAAGGGTTCTGTCTGCATTGATGGAATCAGCTTGACGGTTGCAAAGGTTGACGAAGCTGGTTTTCAGGTGTCAGTCATTCCACATACGGGAGAAGAAACCACACTTTTGAAAAAGGTACCGGGTGATCTTGTTAATCTGGAAAATGATGTGGTTGGAAAGTACATAGAAAAACTGCTTGGTATCAGAAAAAATAAAGAAGAGAAAACAGAATCCGGAATTACGATGGAGTTTCTTGAGGAATTCGGGTTTTAGAACAGGAGGATATACATTATGCCACAAAACTATCAGTACAACACAATTGAAGAGGCACTGAGGGATTTAAGAGAAGGAAAGATAGTTCTGGTTACGGATGATCCGGACAGAGAAAATGAGGGAGATCTGATATGTGCGGCAGAGTTTGCAACCCAGAAAAATATTAATTTTATGGCGACTTATGCAAAGGGACTCATCTGTACGCCGATGAGTGCGGAAATTGCAGCCAAATTGAATTTTCCGCCGATGGTCGCTGAAAACACGGATAATCACAGTACAGCATTTACTGTGGCAGTGGATCACAAAGATACAACGACCGGTATTTCAGCAGCAGAGCGCTCCTATACCATTATGAAGTGCGTGGATGATGAGGCAAAACCAGAGGATTTCAGAAGACCGGGACATGTATTTCCGCTTATAGCCAGAAAAGGAGGAGTTCTGGTGCGGAATGGTCATACAGAGGCAACCACGGACCTTATGAGACTGGCCGGACTGAAAGAATGTGGTGTGTGCTGTGAGGTTATGAAAGACGATGGAACCATGATGCGTACATCACAGTTATGGGAACTGGCAAAAGAGCATGGGCTTACATTTATTACGATCCGTGATCTGCAGGATTATATAAGAATACATGAAAAACATGTAAAAGAGGAAGCAGTCGCAGATCTTCCAACGCAATACGGCGATTTTAAAATGTATGGATATATCAATGACATTACAGGAGAGCATCATCTGGCACTGGTGAAAGGTGATATAGGAGATGGGGAAGATGTGCTTTGCCGGGTACATTCGGAGTGTCTGACCGGAGATGCATTTGGATCGCTCAGATGCGACTGTGGTCTGCAGCTGCAGACAGCAATGCGCCAGGTTGAAGCAGAAGGTAGAGGAATTATTCTTTATATGAGACAGGAAGGCAGAGGAATTGGCCTGATCAATAAGATTAAAGCATATGCACTTCAGGAGCAGGGATACGATACTGTGGAGGCTAATGTGAAGTTAGGATTTGCACCGGATCTCAGAGAGTACTGGATTGGGGCACAGATACTGGCAGATCTTGGTGTGAAATCATTAAGATTATTGACAAATAATCCGGACAAAATCTATGGACTTGGCGAATTTGGGCTGAAAATTAATAAGAGAGTGCCGTTGGAGATTCCACCACAAAAGTATGACCGAAAATATATGAAGACAAAGCAGGAAAAGATGGGACATATTTTCCGGGAAATAAATGTCTGAAAAACAATCAATAAAAGGAGAAAAAATGAGACAGATTAATTTAGTAGAAGGAAAAGTAGTAGCACCAGAGGGAATGAAAGTTGGTATTGTGGCAGCGAGATTCAACGAAATCATTGTAAATAAACTATTGGGAGGGGCAGTTGACGGATTAGTAAGACACGGGGTAGAAGAAGAAAATATTACTGCGGCATGGGTACCGGGAGCATTTGAGATTCCATTGGCAGCACAAAAAATGGCACAGTCAGGCAAATATGATGCAGTTATCTGTGTGGGAGCGGTTATTCGTGGAGATACCTCACATTATGATCTGGTGTGCAATGAGTCTGCCAAAGGAATCGCACAGGTTGAACTTGCAACAGGAATCCCGGTCTTATTCGGTGTAATCACGACTGAGAATATTGAGCAGGCTATTGCACGCGCGGGAAGCAAAGCAGGGAACAAAGGTTATGACTGTGCATTATCAGCGATTGAGATGGTCAATCTCATGAAGCAGTTCTAAATAAATATATACTGAAAACGTTTTCAAAAAAAGGCTGATTTAGTTTCAAAATCAGTCTTTTTTGTGCCAAAATATACGTGAAACAGGGAAAAATATGGATTGTATGAGAACGTTTTCAAATGTATGGATGGTAATTCAGGGACTGTTTATGTAATATGATACCAAGATCAAAAATCCAGTAGAAAGGAATGAAAAATATGGAAGCAGTTGTTCTTGAAATCATAAAAAAAGAAGCAGCAGTTCTTGCAAAGAATGGACGGATTATAAAGCTTCAGCGGTTTGACTTGTGGCCTGGTGATATCATTGAAATTTCTGAGGCAGATTTACAGAAAAACGGGAGTAACAGAATCGACAGAACCAATCATTTCTACGAAAAAATAAAGTTCCAGATGGCTGCAGGATTGAGACTCTGCCGAAAGTTGTGACCTGAGTGATCGTTTCGCTGAAAGATTGAAGTAATGCTGAAACAGTTATTTAAATTTGTAAGTACAATAACAGTTGCTATTTCAAATAAGGCATTCTATAATAAAAAATGATAGTAATGATACAAGATAATAAGAGGTAAATTATGGCAACTATTAAAGATATTGCAAATGCGGCAGGCGTATCGGTTGCAACGGTATCGCATGTTGTTAATAATACACGTTTTGTCAGTCCTGAATTACGTAAACGAGTTGAAGAAGCGATTGCAAATGCAGAAACTCCTCCAAATTTTGTAGTAAAAAAGAAAATGCAGGAAAAAGAGCGGACAAAAAATAAGATGCTGATGGAGAAGCAGAAAGTAATTGCAGCAGATGCAGGACCGGAGTTTTATCTCTATCTTACATCCTCTCCTTTTGCCCACTTTGATAGTTCTATTGAGCAGGAATTACGTAAACTGGCAGGGGAGCAGGGATGTGAACTGGTTCGTGTAAGTATAGAAAGCGAAGGAATGCTGGAGTTTTTAACCTGCAATTTGATTAATTCCTCAAAAATGAAGGGTATTTTTGTTACTGCTTCTGTAGTAACAGAAAAACTTAGTGAAATGCTTAATTCGGTTTCTGTGCCTGTTGTGATCATTGGAAACAGCATTCCAGATGTGGCATATGATAGGGTAAGCACGGCAAATGAAGAGGGTGCTTATAAGGCAACTATGCATCTGATCCGTTCAGGACATGAAAATATTGCGATTTTGTGCGGAAGTGAAGACAGGGAATTTAACCATGAGCGGATCGAAGGTTATAAACGGGCTTTGAGAGATAATCAGATTCCTATTCAGGATCAATATATTGTTGATGATCTGAAGGGTAAAGTATCTGTAAAGATTGCTCTGGATAAGCTTTTGAATGGTGTACACCAGCCATCGGCTATTTTTGTGGCTAACCTGGATACCATATATCATGTTTATAATTATATTTCTGAGCATGAAATTGATTGCCCTAAGGATCTTTCTGTTGTGTGCTTTAACGATTTCTCCTGGGCAACCCTGATAAATCCACCGACTACTACTGTGAAACAGGATGTAGATCAGATCTGTAAAGAGGCCTTTTTGTGTATTCAGGATAGAATTAAAGAAATTCAAACGCAGTCAGAAAAAAGTGAAGTGAAGACTATTTTGCTTCCCACTCAGCTTTGCGTCAGAAATTCTACCAGTGGGATCGGAAGAGGACCTTTTGGTGAAAGGGCAGGAGATATATCAGATTTAGTGTTGACAGAGGAAGATCAGGAAGAATGTCAGAGACATACATTTACTGCGGCAATGTCTTTTCATTATTTAGGAAAATCCCATTCTCTGCTTCTGGAAGAAGGAATCCGTAATATATTTGATAAATTCAATATTCAGATCATTGCAGTTGTAGATGCTCATTTTGATCCGGAATTACAGTCAAAGCAGCTCAGGAGCCTTAAGCTTCTGGAACCGGATATTTTGATATCGATTCCAACGGATACAAAAATCACATCACAGGCGTACCATGAGATTGCAAGTGGAAAAACAAAAATGATATTCATGTCCAATATACCAAATGGTTTCAAGGCGAATGATTATGTAAGCTGTATTTCTGTTAATGAGCGCTCTCACGGAAGAAATATTGGCCGGGGACTTGGCGAAAATCTGAGAAAAATGCGTTTGACAAATGTTGGCATGATGAAACATAAATCTGAAGATTTCTATGCTACCAGACAAAGAGACAGTGCTGCAGAGCAGATTATTGTGGAGGAATTTCCGGAATTAAAGATCTGTGATACGAAAACCTTTGTCAAAGCAGAAGAAACATATGAATTAACAAAACAAATGTTAGAGGAACATCCTCAGATCGAGGGAATTTATGTTTCCTGGGATGCACCGGCAAAATATGTATTGAATGCCCTAACAGATATGGGGAGAGAAGATGTTATTGTATCAACCGGTGACCTGGAATATAACATTGCATTAAATTTGGCTAAGGGCGGAATGGTAAAAGCGATCAGTGCACAGATGCCCTATGAACAGGGAGAGGCTGTTGCGACTGTTGCAGTAAAAGCTCTTTTGGATAAAGTGGTGCCATCCTATATTGGTGTGGAACCTGTGTATGTGGATCGCTATAATCTGCAGAAAGTATGGCAGAAGTCATATAAAGAGCCTTTGCCTGAAGAACTTAAACAAGCCTTAAACTGGACTTGCCTGAATGAAATATAGAAAAATATAAAACGATTATAGAAAAACAAGAAACAGGATCGACTTCTATTAGATGTTGAAAATAGAATGTCAGGTCCTGTTTTTTTACTTTTTAGAAAAATATAGTTAAATATAGAAAAATAAACAAAAATAAAAGGAGGTAAATGTGAAAAGTGACGAAGTGAATGATAATAACCACCTTAGGATTGACAGCAAAAGGAATAAATGATATAGTAAAGCTACAATAAATTTACGTAAATTTAACCAATCAGAAAAATATAGAAAAACGAAAGGTATGGGTGCAGAAATGAAAATAGGGTATATGACAAATGCTTTTGGACCACTTGTTGGTGCCGGTGGTGGAGTAACTAGTGTGAAGGATATTCGTTACGTAACAATGACAGATGATGAGGCTACATTAGAGCAGATTACCAAGATTGGATTTAAGAGTATCGAAGTTCTGGAAGGCAATCTTACAAATTATGCAAATGACCCACAGGTGTTAATTGATATGCTGAACAAATACGGTGCGGATATGATGAGTGTTTGTGTGGGGGCAAACTTCATTTATCAGGATGCACTGGAAGATGAACTGGTTCACTTAAGAGCTGTAGCTGAAATGGCAGCAAAGGTTGGTGTCAAATACTTTGTAATCTGTGGTGGTGCCATCAGAGGAAATGGAATCCAGCCGGGTGATGTGGAACTTCTTGCAAAAGGCCTTTCAAAAGTAATGGAAATTACAGAAGAGTATGGACTTGTAGCATGTTTCCATCCTCATCTTGGATCTATCGCAGAGAAACCGGAAGAGATCGATGCACTCTTTGCAGCATCTGATATCAAGATCTGTCCGGACCTGGCACATTTAAAAGCCGGCGGTTATGATCCGTTAACCTTTATCAAAAAATACTATGACAGAATTGCTTTTATCCATTTAAAAGATCTTCATGATAATGGTACATTTGCACCTCTTGGAACAGGAAATGTTGATAACAAAGGTGTTATCGAATATGTAAAAAGCAAAGGCTATGATGGAGACTGGTTAGTAGAATGTGATGCATGGCCGAATGATCCGGTTGCAGATTGTAAACAGTCTTATGAGTATTTAAAAGGATTATTATTTTAATTATTAAATTTAATTGGGGGATAGCAAAATGAGAAAAAAAATAGTAGGAATGCTTACAACAGCTACTTTATTAACAATGGCATTGGCAGGGAATGTACAGGCCGCAGAAATCCGTTCAGTAGGACCAGATGGTGAAGCAGCAGTAGATGCTTCTACTATTGAACTGACAGATGATCAGATCGCACAGATCAAAGAAGGCGGATATACAGCTGCAATCTGTCTGCACTATGGCGGAAACGACTGGTCAACTTCTCAGCAGAAGGGACTGGAAGATACTTTTGGAGAACTTGGTATTGAAATTGTGGCTGTAACAGATGCTAACTTCTCAGCAGAAACACAGGTATCTAATATTGAAACAGTTATGGCAAAAAAACCTGATATTCTCGTTTCAATTCCTACAGATGCTACTGCAACAGCAGATGCTTACAAGCAGGCAGCAGCAGCTGGTATTAAAATTGTTTTCATGGATCAGAGAGCTAATGGTCTGGAAGCAGGAAAAGACTATGTAAGCGTTGTATCTGCAGATAACTATGGTAATGGATATGCATCAGGAACTGTTCTTGGAGATGCTTTAGGCGGAAAAGGAAAAGTTGCAATGGTTTACTATGATGCAAACTTTGCTCCTACAAACCAGCGTGATGAAGGTTTCCGCGATGCAATGAAAAATTATCCGGATATTGAAATTGTAACAGAGCAGGGCTTCACAGATGAATCCGGCTGTGCTGAACAGGGAGATGCTATTCTTACACAGTTCCCGAACATTGATGGTATTTATGCAAGCTGGGATGTGCCTATGGAAGGTGTTCTTTCCGCTGTAAGAGCAGCTGGTATGGAAGGAAAAGTTACTCTGGCATGTAATGACCTTGGTAATAACGTAGCGCGTGAGATCGCATCCGGAAATATTGCAGGTGGTGGTGCTCAGATGCCATATGATCAGGGTGTTGCAGAGGCAAAACTGGCAGCATTGGCACTTCTTGGCGAAGAAACACCTTCTTATGTAGCTGTTCCTGCTGAAACAGTTACTCATGAGAATGTACTGGAAGCATATACAGATGTATATCATGTTGAAACACCAGACTGGTTAAAAGAAGCTTATGTAGAGTAAGACAATTTCAAATAATAGATAGGGGAACAAAATGAGCCAAAGCATTTTAAAAATGGAGCAGATTGTAAAATCTTTTGGTGCAGTAAACGTATTAAAAGGCGTTGATTTTGATCTTGCAAAAGGTGAAGTGCATGCTCTTGTTGGCGGTAATGGAGCCGGAAAGTCCACTCTGATGAAGATTATGACCGGTGTTTACACGAAAGACAGTGGAAAAGTCATCATAAAGGGTGAAGAAAAAGAAATTAAAAGCACAAATGATGCAAAAGAAAATGGAATCGCTATGATTTTCCAGGAGATGTCCCTGGTTCCGAGCCTGACGATCGCAGAAAATATATTTCTGGGATATGAGCTGAAAAAGCATGGTATGCGGGATGTTAAATTGATGAAACAGGAAACAGAGAAGGTTTTAAAACGATTAGGTCTGGATTTAGATCCGGGTACACCGGTTTCAGAACTGAGTGTTGGTTTGTGCCAGATGGTAGAAATTGCCAAAGCCGTTTCCAAGAATGCATCTATTTTAGTTTTTGATGAGCCATCTGCAGCTTTATCTGATTCAGAAACGGAGTTCTTATTTAAGATGATCCGTCAGCTGAAAGAAGAAGGCGTATCCATGGTTTATATTTCTCACAGAATGAACGAAATACTTGAAATATGTGACAGAGTAACAGTTATTCGGGATGGGAAAAAGGTAATTACAGAAAAAGTAGAAAATCTGACAATGGAAGAGATCGTAGCTCAAATGATGGGAAATGAAGCAAAAGAAACAAAGTTTGAGTATGTTCCCAGAGAGTATGATTGCAACGCAGAGGATCTTCTTACTGTAAAACATTTAAAAATTAATGACAAAATCGATGATATCAACTTTAGCATCAAACCCGGCCAGATTCTTGGTCTGGCCGGTCTGATGGGAGCCGGCAGAACGGAAATCATGGAAACTCTGTTTGGTCTTAGAAAGGCTGTAAGTGGAAGCATTGAACTGGAAGGTAAAAAGGTTGAAATCAAAAATCCTTCCGATGCAATAGCCTGTGGTTTTGCACTGGTTCCGGAAGACAGAAGAAAAGAAGGACTGGTACTTTCGCATACCATTAAAGAAAATGCTATTCTTCCGATTTCTGCTCAGTTGGTAAAAAATGGGATATTTAATGATGATAAGGCAGCACATGATATCGTTGAAAAAAATATCCAGGATCTGGGAGTTGTAGCTGACAATATGAATCAGGAGATTAGGCTGCTCTCAGGTGGAAACCAGCAGAAGATTGTTATTGCAAAATGGTTAAATTCCAATCCTAAAATTTTTATGTTTGATGAGCCTACAGCAGGTGTTGATATCGTTGCGAAAGGTGAGATCATATCTATTATCAGAGAGTTTGCGGATAAGGGTGGCGCAGTAATTTTTGCTTCATCCGAATTAGCAGAAATGATGGCAATCTGTGATGACATCATAACAATTTTTGATGGAAAGATCACAGGAAGAATAGACCGCAAAGAACTTATGAAAGAGGAGGAACTGCAACATGCAATCCAGAGGAAATAATAAAAAAATACAGATGAGCAAATATATGGTGTATATCGTTCTGGCAGTTGTATTTGTATTCTTCGCAATTACATTAAGAGATAACGGTTTCGCCAGCACACAGAACCTTTTAAACATTTTAAGACAGACAGCTATGATCTCAATTATGTCAGTAGCCGGTGTGTTTGTGTTAAGTGCAGGCCAGATTGACCTGACAGTTGGTTCTAACACAGCAATGAGTGCCATGTTAGTGGCTCTGGTTTTAAAGTCTACCAACAATATTTTCCTTGCTCTTATTGTTGCCCTGATTTTTGGTGTCGCAGTAGGTGTCATTAATGGTTTGCTTGTGACCAGATTAGGACTTCCTGCTTTCCTTGCTACTTTGGGAATGATGCAGGTGATCCGAGGTGCAGCAATGTGGATTACAAATACAGAGGCAGTGCCGATTTCAAATACAGTATTTAATACTATATTCGGTACAGGATTTGTGGGACCTATTTCTGTTCTGATCCTTTGGACTATTTTATTCTACATTGTAGGTTATATACTTTTCAACAGAACACCATTTGGAAAACATACTCTGGCAACAGGTGGAAATCAGATGGCTGCTCAGTATTCAGGAATAAAAGTACAGAGAATCAAGATGTATGTCTTTATGTTATCCGGAGCACTTTCTGCTTTTGCAGGTGTTCTGTATGCAGGACGTATGCAGTCAGGAAGATATTCCTTTGGTGACGGTGACGAAATGTCTGTAATCGCATCGGTTGTTCTCGGTGGAGCATCTATGGCAGGTGGAAGTGGTTCTATGATTGGAGCTCTTGCAGGATCTATTCTTATGGGAATGATCAGCAATGCTTTGATTCTTGCAAACCTCTCATCTGCACAGCAGAAGATGGTAAATGGTTTTATTATCATTGCAGCAGTTGCACTTAGTAACCTGGCGCAGAGAAAGAAATCAAATTAATTAAAGAAGATTTATAAAAGTAAAGATTTATAAAAGTAAAGATCGATATATGTGATTAAAATTAAAAATTAAAAAAATATTTATATTATGATGATTACGGAGGGTTAGATCATGAAAAAAATGAACATTGGTTTAGTAGGCGCTGGTTTTATGGGAAAAGCACACATGGTAGCATTTTCAAACATGCCAAAACTTTTTACAGATGCACCATTCATCCCTGTATTTAAAACAGTATGCGACATTGTTCCTGAAATCGCAGAGGATTTCAAAGAAAGATATGGATTTGAAAAAGCATGTACAGACTGGATGGATATTATCAATGATCCTGAAATCGATATTGTAAGTGTTTGTACACCTAATAATGAACATGCAGCAGTTTCCATTGCAGCATTAAAAGCCGGAAAACATGTAATCTGTGAAAAACCGATCGCATCCACAACCGAAGATGCGAAAGCAATGGCTGAAGCAGCAGCAGAGGCAGCGAAAAAAGGTATAGTTTCCATGAATGGTTACCAGTACCGTCGTGTACCTGCAATTGATGAAGCGAAAAAGATCATTGAATCCGGAAGACTTGGCGAGCTGACAAATATCAGAACTCAGTATCTTCAGAGCTGGTCTGCAGACCCATCTTCTCCATTATCCTGGAGATTTGAAAAAGCAACTGCCGGAGCAGGAACACTTGGTGATATTGCTACACATGCACTGGATATTGCTCAGTATCTTGCAGGAAATATTTCTGAAGTTGTTTCTATTGTTAAAACATATATCACTGAACGTCCGGTACAGGAGGGCGGAGTTGACCTTCTTGGTACTGTAAAATTAGGACCGGATGCAAAGAGAAAACCGGTTGATGTTGACGACGAGGTAACAACACTTCTGAAATTTGAAAATGGAACTATCGGAAGCTGCGAAGCAACACGAATGGCATGGGGAAGAAACAACTATATTACATTAGAGGTTCATGGAACAAAGGGAAGCATTTCCTGGTGCTATGAACGTCTGAATGAGCTGAATGTATGCTATGGAATGGAAGATCAGGATGGAGAAAGAGGATTTAAAACAATCTACACAGGTCCTGCAAACCCACATGGCGATGTAACATGGAACATTCCGGGTATGAATATTGGATATGGTGAGTTAAAAGCAATTGAAATGTATGAATTTGGAAAAGCAATTGTGGAAGGATATCAGCCATCTACTAACTTTGGTGTTGGATACAGACTGGATCGAGTTTGTGATGCAATTCTTGAGTCCAATGAAACAGGTTCCTGGGTTAAAGTTAAATAAATGTGCGTAATTAAGTAGGAAAATGCGATGATAAGAGTTGGAATAATCGGATATGGCTATATGGGCCAGTTCCATAAAAAAAAGATAGTTCAAAGTGGTCAGGCAAGTGTAGTTGCAATTCTTGATAAAGAACAAAGACGACGAGAAGAAGGTCTGTCTGATGGATATCATGTATATTCGGAAAAACAGCTGGAAACATTTTTCAAAGAAACTATGGATCTTGTCATCGTGGCAACTAAAATCGAAGAACGTGCATATTATGCTACTCAGGCAATGACTGCCGGTTTCCACGTTTTATGTGAGAAACCGGTGGCCATGAATATGAAAGAACTTGAAGAGATAATTGCTATATCTGATAAAACAGGAAAAAAATTCACAGTACATCAGCCGAGACGCTTTGACAGAGATTATCTGATGTTAAAAGAAGTGATCGACAGCCATGTGATCGGTGATGTTCATACCATAGAGTCACGTGTTCATGGAGAAAGAGGAATCCTTTTCGGATGGCGTGGCAGAGAAAAATCCGGTGGAGGCTTATTGAACGATTGGGGAACACATCTGATCGACCAATATTTACAGTTGTTTCCGGAGGAAAAGGTGATTCGCATCGAATGCAGGCTGAGATCAATTCTTGTAGAAGATGTCGAAGATTATGTGGAATTAAATTTAACATTCTCAAATAATGTATATGCAAAAATCGTCTTGACCACATTTGCTTTATGTGAAATGCCGCGATGGTTTGCACTTGGCAACAGAGGAACTTTGCGTCTGGATGATATGACAGGAGAAAACGGAAGCATTGTTCGTCTGAAAACAGAAGTAGATGTTGAAGAGTTAGCGAAAAGGGGAAGCGTTGCGCCCAGTCTGACGTTAGCGCCTCTGGACAATCTTTATAAAGAGAAAATTCCTCTGCCAAATGAAGGCGATACGACTATGTGTTTCTGGAATAGCCTTATTGCTGCATTGAAGGGAGAAGGAGAGTTCCTGGTGAAAACGGAGGATACCATACGTCAAATGAAAATTCTGGAGGCAGCCAGGCTTTCAAGTGAGACAAATCAGAGTGTTGATGTAAATATTTGATGAAAGGAAATGGACTATGAAGTTTGGACTTTTAACAGCAATTCTTGAAGGTACAACATTTGAAGAAGCAGTTGACTTTGCAGCAGAGAATCAGCTGGAATGTCTTGAAGTTGCCTGCTGGCCAAATACAGGTGGGGCTAAGAGACGCTATGCTGGTGTATGTCATATTGATGCGGAAGCATTAACAGAAGAAAAAGCTAAAGAAATCATCCAGTACTGTAAAGAGAGAAATGTAGAGATTTCATCTCTGGGATACTATCCAAATACACTTGATCCGGATCTGGAAAAGAGAAAACAGTATATTGATCATATTTATGCATTGATAGATGCCAGCAGTATGTTAAATGTAAATATGGTTACAACATTTCTTGGAAGAGTACCGGACAACAATGTTGAAGAAAACCTGGAAATTGTAAAAGAAGTATGGCCTCCGATCTTGGAATATGCGAAGGAAAAAGGCGTAAAAATCGCTATTGAAAACTGTCCTATGTGGTTTACTGCAGACGAATGGCCGGGAGGACAGAATCTGATGACTTCTCCGGAAAACTGGAGAAAAGTATTTGAAGTACTTCCGTACGATAATCTTGGCTTAAATTATGATCCTTCTCATTTTGTATGGCAGCAGATTGATTACATTAAACCAATTTACGAGTTTAAAGATAAGATTTTCCATGTGCATTACAAAGATATCAAAATATACCAGGATAAATTAAATGATGTTGGTATTATGGCATATCCTTTGAAATACATGTCACCGAAATTATGTGGTCTTGGAGATGTTGACTGGGGCAAATATGTATCAGCATTAACAGACATTGGTTATCAGGGCTACAGTGTAATTGAAGTAGAAGATAAGGCTTTTGAAGGCAGTCTTGATAATGCTAAAAAAGCAGTGAAGCTGTCAGCAAAATATTTAAGAAATTTCGTTGGTTGATTTCGCAGCCGGACGGAAAGGAGAATAAAAATGGATCAGAATAATGCAAGTCCTAAAAAAATGAATGTCGGTTTGATTGGTGCAGGATTTATGGCTAAAGCTCATTCCATTGCATATGCTGGTATGCCTATGTTTTTCTGGCCGGCACCAATCATTCCGGTCAAAAAGATGATCGTTGATATGAATGAAGCAATTGCCAGAGAAGCTAAAGATAAGTTTGCTTTTGAATCTTATTCTACAGATTGGCATGATGTTGTAAATAATCCGGAGATTGATGTTGTGGATATCTGCACTCCGAATAATGTTCATGCTGAAATTGCAATTGCAGCTGCAAAGGCTGGGAAACATATTATTTGTGAAAAACCACTGGCATTGACCGTTGACCAAGCCAGAGAAATGTATCTTACTGCAAAAGAGAATAATATTAAAACACTGGTAGCCTTCAACTATCGAAAAACACCAGCTGTCCAGCTGGCAAAGAAATACATTGAAGAAGGCGCTATAGGTGAAATTCTCGATTTTAGAGGAACTTATTTGCAGGATTGGTCAGCTGATCCAGATTCTCCTTTATCATGGAGATTTCAAAAAGATATTTGTGGAAGTGGAGCGCTTGGAGATATAGGAACTCATGTGGTAGATATGCTGAGATTCCTGGTAGGAGATTTTAAAAAGGTAAATGCAAGAACGGCAACTTATATTCCGGAACGTCCAGTTCAGAGTGGACTTGCAGATAGTCTTGGAAACGCACGTTTGAATAAGGATACACCGAAAAAATCAGTGGATGTAGATGATCATTGTATCTTTATGATTGAATGTGAAAACGGAGCTTTTGGAAGTATTGAAGCAACGAGAAATGCGTGGGGAAGAAATAATTTTATTACATTTGAAATCCATGGAACATTAGGTTCATTATATTTCAATTATGAACGTAGAGATGAGTTGCAAGTATGCTTTGCCAGTGATCCGGATGATCGTCGAGGTTTCAGAACGATTTACACTGGACCAAATCATCCATATGGAAATGGACTGTGGCCAATTCCAGCTCTTGGTATTGGTTATACAGAAACTAAAATTGTGGAATGCTATGATTTCTTCAATGCCATTGCCAAGGATACACAGGCAAGTCCAAATTTTAAGGATGGATATGAAGTAGAACTGATCTCAGATGCAATCCTTAAATCGGCTAAAATTCATAATTGGGTAAATGTTCATTAGTTTACCTTGTTTACACTTTAATGGCGGGAAAACCCGCCATATTTAATAGTCTTTAATTAAATGGATCACGAATATTTGTTTGTTAAGGGATTATAAAATATGGAGACATTTTTTACAAGGGACAAAAATTTTTATAAGGTATTTTTCAAGTTAATGCTGGTTGTGGCATTACAGAATCTGGTAGCATATAGTGTAAATATGCTGGATAATATGATGCTTGGAAGTTATGATCAGAATGCACTTTCTGGGGCAGCTACTGTGAATCAGATCTTTTTTGTTGTAAATCAGCTTGCACTTGCAATTGGAAACTCATTGATCGTGATGAGTTCCCAGTGTTGGGGGAAAAAAGATACATTTACAATAAAGAAGCTGACAGGAATTGCGCTAACATTCAGCTTATCGGTAGCAATAATCATCCTTGTAGTATGTTCGGTATTTCCAGAACAATTGGTTGGTCTGTTCACAACATCACCGGACATTATTACCGAAGGCCAGATTTATCTTAAAGTATTGAAATGGACATTTGTGTTGTTTCTGATTAGTAATCTTCTGATGTCTATGCTGAGAAGTGTGGAGACTGTACAGATTTCATTCCTTGTTTCTTTGGTGTCTTTGATTGTAAACGGTGGAATTAATTATACATTGATTTTCGGACACTTTGGATTTCCGGAGATGGGGATTAAAGGTGCTGCAATAGGTACATTGATAGCCAGAAGTCTGGAATTTCTGATCGTTTTATTCTATGTAGCAAAGATTGATAAGAAAGTCCAGGTATTTCACGGAGGATTGTTAAGAGAAACATTTACAGCCAGGAATAGAAAATTAAGTTTGGATTTTATTAAAGTATCTACTCCGATCATTCTTTCGGGACTGGTCTGGGCAGTTTCAGTTCCTATGCAGACGGCAATACTGGGGCATCTTTCTTCAGATGCGATTGCAGCGAATTCCGTATCAACGACGTTCTTTCAGTATTTAAAGGTAATAGTAGTAGCAATTGCTTCTGCTTCCTCTGTAGTGATTGGAAAGTCTATCGGGCAGGGAGATAGAAAAGAAGCGAAAGCTGTTGGACGGACATTGTCTGTGATTGATATTTGTATAGGAATTATACTGGCAGTGGCTTTATTGATACTGAAAAAACCATTGCTGTCTATGTATAATTTGAATGAAGAAGCAACTATCCTTGCGGATCATTTAATGATAGTCATGAGTGTGATAATGGTAGGAATGTCCTATCAAATGCCGGTTTCAGTAGGCATTATTCAAGGTGGTGGAGATACAAAATTTAATATGTATATGAATATAATCTCTACCTGGGGAATTGTAATGCCGCTGTCTTTCATGGTAGCATTTGTATGGAAACTGCCAGTGGAATGGGTAGTTATAGTTGTTCAGTCGGATCAGCTGTTTAAATGTATACCAGTGTTTTTGAGATTTAGAAGCTATAAATGGATACGAAAGCTGACCTGATTATAATATTTATGAGGATTAGTAATAATAAATTTTGATATTCCAAAAGGGAGGAAATGAATTATGAAGAAAACAGTAGTTTGCATGCTGATCGCAGCTATGACAATGGGTAGTATGGTTACTCCTGTATTTGCGGACGGAGAAGGAGATGCTGCACATATTTATGTGCTGACAGCTCCGGAAGACCATGGCTGGACTGGTTCCGTAGCAACATTTGCAAAAGAAAAAATCGAAGAAGTAAATGACGCTGGAATTTACAGTGCAGAACTGATCACATCTGCAGATGCAGCAGAACAGATCGTCAACATCGAAGATATCATTGCAGCTGGTGAAGATAACATCGCTGTTGTTATTCAGCCAATCGATGACACTGTTCAGTCTGCAATCCAGCAGCTGGTTGATGCTGAGATTCCATATGTAGCATTTGACCGAATCATTGAAGGTGTAGCTGACAGTGCAGTGTCCAATGTAAAAGGTGACAACGAAGGAATCGGTGCAGCATGTGCAGCTTACTATACAGAGCAGGGAATGAAACCTGGAGATGCAGTTTACGTATACGAAGGAGATACTTCTTCTGTAACAACTCTTCGTGATGGCGGATTCACGAAATACCTTACAGGAGAACTTGAATATGATGGAAAAACAATCGCAGACGATGCAAAATGGTCAGAAGACGATCTGAAATCCATTACATATTCAGGAGCTATGAACTGGAGCCGTTCCGATACAAAGACTTCTTTTGAATCTCTGCTTGGTGATGCATCAAATGCAGACATCAAATGGTTCTATGCAGAAGATGATGAACTTGCAATGGGTATCCTTGAAGCTCTTCAGGGTGGCGGAATTGACGATGCAACAAAAGAAAAATTTCTCGGAAATGCACCATATCTGACAGGCTGTGGTGGACTGGATGAACTTTATGCAGTACTTCGCGGTGAATCCTTCACAGATATCGCAGATCAGTTTGGCGGTATTGTATCTGTAACTTACAGTCCAGCAATGATCCAGACAGCAATTCAGGATATGGTTGATTATCTGGATGGAAAAGATGTAGAACAGGATCACGTAATTGCCTGCGAAATCGTAAATAAGGACAACGTAAAAGATTATCCTTCTTTCTAAAGCAAGTATTTTTCGTGATATAATTTTTTAAGATACCAGGATTGTGGGAGTGCAACGCACGAAACAATCGAAAAAACAATCATAAAAAAATACGATTGTTTTTTTGCGTGTTTTTGCATATAATTTTTGGAAAATGATAGTGTCCTTTCAATTAGAGCACCCTCAGTAACAATAAATGAAACGATAAAGTGAAATTGAGGAGAGTCATTATGGAAAACAAAATTATCGTAAGAAAATATGAGGAAAAAGATCTTCCGGCTATGATTCGCATTTGGAATGAGGTTGTGGAAGATGGCGTGGCATTTCCACAGGAAGAATGTCTGGATGAGAAAACCGGCGCGGAATTTTTCGCAGCGCAGACTTATACAGCGGTAGCCGAGAATATGGAAAATGGACAGGTTCTTGGATTATATATTCTTCATCCGAACAATGTAGGCCGCTGCGGACACATCTGCAACGCAAGCTATGCCGTATCCCGCGACAGCCGCGGACTTCATATTGGAGAAAAGCTGGTAAAGGATTGCGTAGCCCAGGGAAAAGTACATGGCTTCCGTGTACTGCAGTTTAACGCGGTTGTGGCAAGTAATGTTCATGCAAGACATCTTTATGAGAGAGTTGGATTTCGCCAGCTGGGTGTGATTCCGGGAGGATTCAGATTGAAAAATGGGGAGTATGAGGATATCTGTCCGTATTATATTGAACTCATTAACACCGTTGATGAGTAGCGAACAAGATTGGAAAGATACTATAAAAACAGCGATATTGCTTGCAAAACAGGATACCAGAGTAACCGCAGAAAAGACCGTAGCGATATTATATACAATGGCGGATAAGTTTTTGCAGGGAAGTGATTTGGAAGAGATAAAGGAGGTTGTAGCGATGACAAGATTAGGTCAGATGTTGTACGATGATGGATTAAAAGCTGGAAAAAGTGAAGGAAGAATAGAAGGAAGTGATAGAATGGCATCATTAACCAAGAAGCTTTTGGAAGCTGATAGAATGGCTGACTTGCAACTGGCGTTGGACGATCCTGGATATCGTGAAAAACTGATGGATGAATATGGAATAAAATAAAGTGAATTAAGCGAAGCGAAGAGTCGGAGAATTCCGACTCTTTGTTTCAAAAGAAATGAATTAAAAAGGAGCAGAATATGAGAAAACCACAAAATTTTCAATGGAAAGAAATAACCATGGGAACCTGTTATTATCCGGAGCATTGGAGCAGAGAATTATGGCAGGATGATTTACAGAGAATGAAGGCGGCAGGGATTACTGTGATCCGCGTGGCAGAGTTTGCCTGGAACAAAGTGGAGCCGGAGGAGAATGTTTTTGTATTTGATTTCTGGGATGAATTTCTGAAATTATGTAAACTGGAAGAAATGCAGGTGATTTTTGGAACACCTACTGCCACACCACCAGCGTGGCTTACGGAAAAATACCCGGAAGTTTTAAATTGCCGTCAAGATGGAGTTCCATATCGTCATGGAGCCAGAAGACATTACAATTACAATTCACCAAAATATAGAGAATTATCTGCAAGGATCGTAGAAAAGCTGGCGCAGCATTACGGCAAACATCCGGCAATTGTGGGATGGCAGATTGACAATGAACTGAATTGTGAGGTGGATGAATTTTATTCAGAGGCAGATTCTGTTGCCTTTCGTAATTTTGTGAAAGAAAAGTATAAAACTCTGGATAACCTCAACGAAGCATGGGGAACTGTTTTCTGGAATCAGACCTATACAGACTGGGAGCAGATTTATGTTCCGCGACCGGTGTTAAATAATGGTTGCAATCCACATCTCAGGCTGGATTATTACCGCTTTATTTCAGAAAGTACAATTTCTTTCTGTAAAATGCAGGCAGAAATAATCTCGAAATATAAGAAAGACGGAGACTATATCACCACAAATGGTATGTTCTGGAATCTGGATAATCACAAGATGGCAGAGGAATGCCTGGATGTTTATACATATGATTTCTATCCAAGTTTTGCATTTGGGTTGAACAGAGATCCGAAGACCGCGAAAGACCTGAATGACCGTCATTGGAGTAAAAATCTAACGGAAGTACGTTCCATATGTCCTCATTTTGGTATTATGGAACAGCAGTCTGGGGCAGGTGGATGGACTACAAGAATGGAAGGTCCGGCACCAAGACCTGGTCAGCTTACACTTTGGGCAATGCAGAGTGTAGCCCATGGCGCAGATTATATTTCTTTTTTCAGGTGGAGAACCTGTACTTTTAGTACAGAAATGTACTGGCATGGAATTTTGGATTATGACAATCGCGATAACCGTAAGCTGGCAGAGGTAAAAGACTTTTATAATAAATTAAAGTGTCTGGATGAAGTTTGCGGAGCGGATTATACAGCTGCATTTGGAGTATTAAAAGACTACGACAATATGTGGGATACGAATGTGGATGTATGGCATAGAAGGGTGGAAGCGCAGAGCTCAGAAGAAATCTTCATTGCTTCTGAAATTTATCACACCCCATATAATACGTTATATCTGAGCGAGGATACAGATATAAAGGAATTGCAGAAATATCCAGTGCTCATCTATGCACATCCTGTTATTATGACGGGAAAAAGAGCTGCTTTACTTAAAGAATATGTAGCAAATGGCGGAATCTTGATCATAGGCTGCCGTTCCGGATATAAGCAGGAAAATGGCAAATGTGTTATGCTTCCGCAGCCCGGACTTTTGCAGAAAATTACTGGTTCAGATGTGAGAGATTTTACATTCACAAGTCCAGCAGAGCCGTCTGTCACCGCCAACTGGGACGGTCAGACGATTGACATGCCAATATTTAACGACATTATGGAGCCTGTAGAGGAGGGAGAAACTCTGGCTTTCTACGACAATAGCTATTACGCAGGAAAACCAGCCGTAATCAGAAAGAATACAGGAAAGGGATATGCAATTCATTTTGGCAGTACTTTTTCCAGAGAAAGCATGAAGGTGCTGTTAGAATACACAGGAATTCTGGAACCATTCCAGGCTATGCTTGAAGCTCCACAGGAGGTGGAAGTCATTCAGCGTGTGAAAGGAAATAAGAAATACTTCTTTGTCCTGAACTATATGGGTTCAGAACAAAAAATTGTGCTGAAAAAGCAGATGCGGTCCTTATATGATAATGTAATTGCAAATGGTGAAATCTGCATGAAACCGTATGAGACAATAGTTTATGAAGTTTTGGAATGAAACAGGAAAATGTTTTTGAAAATATGAAATTAAATAAATCAGAAATAGTTAAACGAAGAGTCGGAGAAATCCGGCTCTTTGTTGTTTATAAGGTAGTGAGCCAAATTCATAGAACGCGTTTGATTTCAGTTTTTAAACGCGCCATGGTTAGGGGTTAGGTTATGAATAAAACAGGTTAATTCAACAGAAAAACAAGTTATATCCAATAATTGTCTTGCATACCTATTATTTAATCCAGTATAATGATTATATCAAAAATATTACAGGAGGGGGGTATGCAGATGAGGACACAATCGAAGAATCATAAGATAATCCGTACGGTTTTACTGGTGATTCTTTTGCTTCTGATAGTGGCTGCGGGTGGTTTTATTTCAGTGTATGAGGGGCGTTTTCAAACCATAAGCAGTATACAGAAAGTGACAGATTACGACGAGTACAATCTGTATCGCATGGATGTGAAATATGATTATGATCTGGATCGGCTGATCGAATACGGCATAACCGATAACCAGAGCTTTGTTGATGCCATTGTGAAAGAGGCACTTCCTATCTTGCCAGTACATATTAAAGCACCGGATTTTGGCTGCAGTGCTTTTACCCTGCAGGAAGCAGACGGAAATGTGCTGATGGGCAGAAACTATGATTTCAAACGGGATACTTCCGCAATGCTGGTTTACTGTGAACCGAAGGGTGGTTACAAATCCGTGGCTTTCGCAGCATTGGATAATATCTCTGCAAATATTCCGGATGCGAGTATGAAGAAAAAGCTTGCCACATTAACAGCACCATTTATCTGCCTGGACGGCATGAATGAAAAAGGGGTATCTATTGCAGTCCTTACTTTGGACAGCGAACCGGTTCACCAGAATACAGGCAAGCCGGTGATCGGAACCACGCTTGTGATCCGTTTGATCCTGGATCGCGCGGCAACTACAGAAGAAGCTGTTGAGCTTCTGAACCAGTATGACATGTTTGCTACAAGCGGCAGAGATTATCATTTTTATATCACAGATGCTTCCGGTGATGGCAGAGTAGTGGAGTATGACTGTGAAAGCGAAACCAGAGAAATGGTTGCCACACCAATTCGTTCCATCACGAATTTCTTTGGACTCTATAAGGATAAAGTCCTTCCGAATCAGAAGAATGGCATTTACGGTCACGGAAAAGAGCGGTATGACAAAATGGAAGCTATTTTTGACTATGAGGAAGTTTACACCAGTGATGTTGCATGGGAGGCTTTGAAGGCCGCATCACAGGAGCCGTCAGAGGAGGAAGTTACCAGTAATACCCAGTGGTCTATTGTTTATGATGATACCAATCTCACCGCAGAAATTGCCCTTCGGAGAAACTGGGATGATGTGATCGGGTATAATCTGAAGGATAACACGATTACACTAAAATAATAACATAAAGCCTGTTTCAAACATAATCAGGTAGTCTTAAAGGAAGAAAAAGACACGTGAACCGTTACTGTTCACTGGTAACATTCCGCGAGGTGTTTTTTGTGAACAAAGTTCACA
>OLSI01000953.1_pt1 | contig 21789 bp, 19 predicted proteins | sample 1672661 | NCBI WGS metagenome assembly OLSI01 (sample SAMEA3136711, study PRJEB25190) | human gut metagenome | biome: human gut; feature: human-associated habitat; material: faeces | place: Austria | collected 2013 | reverse complement strand
GCGACGGGGGCGAGGCGAATGGCTGAGCGGTATCGATATGCGGGTTCAACGGTATCACATTGGCCACATAGATTTTTAACTTGCATTTCTACCCGCCCTTTTCGTAGAGTCGCCGATACGTGCTTAGCGCACCCTCGGCGCGTCCGGCAGGCTTTGCGAAATGGGATCCAGGAGACTTCGGCGCAGCATCATCTTGCGGAATGCTTCTAATGAGCCTCCCATCCTTCAAAAACAGAATCTCATCGCACAGCCTATCGACCGAATCCAAGATGTGGGATGACATGATGATGCACGTACCAGAATCGGCCAGCTTCCTGAGAATCTCGGAATGCAAGTCCACCCTGCTGGGGTCGAGCGCGTTCATGGGCTCATCTAATAGAAGGTACCGCGCGCCCGTCGCATACGCAATCGCCAGGGTAAGCTGCTGCTTCATGCCCTGGCTCAGAGTGCGGATCCTCATCTTCGCGAACTCGCCTATCTGCGTTTGTTCCACTATCTCTTCGATATCGCGAGCATGCGGCCACATATCGCAAACCATCTTGAGGTGATCTTCCGCACGCAATCCGGGATACAGCAGCGTCCCCTCACCAGGTGCATAGAAGATCATAGAACGGACCTCTCTCGCACCCGTACCCTGCACCTCATCCAGAACGATGCTCCCGTCCACGCGAGGACCCGGCAAACCTGCCATCGCACGCAGCAACGTCGTCTTTCCATGCCCGTTCGGAGCGACGAGACCGTAGACCGTACCCGGGGCAAACTCAGCGTTCACCGAATCTACGAGCACCTTCTTTCCATAAGAGATCGTCAGCGTTTGAAGGTCAATCATCGAGATCATCCCCTTTCGATCTTTGGAACACTCAGGCGCACCATCAACGGAGATACGGCGCCCGAGACCACAGCAGAGCGCCCGATGCGCCGACGACCTCTCCAAAAGGCATCGCGTTCGTCCCTCGCCCAAGGAACCCAATCGTCCCCACCTGGGAAGCGGGATCAAACGAGGCGAATGGAGCCAGCAGCGCGACGCCCATGCCCACGCTTTCAACATGAGCGCTCAACGAACCCAACACCAAGAGAACCGCGCAAACCATTCCGGTGACAACGGGGTTGCGGCTAATCGCTGCTGTCAACGCAGCGACGACGGAAATCACGCCGTATGCCATGACCAGCAACGGAATACTGCACAACACCGCCTCCCCCACCATGGACGTTGTCGAAGCTCCCGCCCGAATGAGAGCGACGGGATACTCCGATCCACCCGCACCGTTCTTAATCACGGACACAACGACAGCGGGAACCATCGACACCAAAAGCAGCACCAAGCCAAGCAGGAGAGCCAGCGCAACAGCCGTCAGAAAACGCACATGCGCTGTTGCGGGGATCTGGAGAACCAGAAGGGAACGACACTGCAGGTGGGTGCACCCGAGCGATGTGACAACCACGGGCAACAGCAAAAATAAGGAGGGAAGCGCTGCCTGGAGATACGAAAGGAGGATTAATGGGGGCATCTTCGTACTTAACTCGTAAACCTTGGGGTCCGGCAAGCTCGCGATCGACTCAAGCAGAAGGGCGCGCGCCTCCGCACGAGAAGGAGTCTCCGGCTCGATTCCGATCGATTGCAGGAGAGTCGCATCTGCCGCGCCCAGCTCACCTCGAGCGCGCTCGTACGTCGCAAGGCTTCGAAACCCCTCCGCAGGCATAGGCGCGTACACGAAACCCGAAAGAGCATCCCGCATGTCTTCCAGGGCCGCTTTGCCCTCGACGTCCATATTCGCAGCGTTCTGCTCTAGATACCGATCTATTGAACGGAGCTCCCCATCCCTATACCGAACAGCGGAAACGTTATCAGCGTCAGGAAACATCTCGACCAGAGCCGGGGCCAGCATCGTCGTCGACATTGCAATCGCGCATACGGCGAGGGTAGGAGAACGCAGGAGCAGTTTCCCCATCGTTCTTACGTATGCAACGGCGGAGGCACAAGCGCTCGAACGAGTTGCCGTTCTCGATGCAGTGAAGGAACCTCTCTCAAGACAAATCAGGGATATCGGGCACGCGCAGCCGCTCTTTCCAGCAACGCAAAGCAGGCTAATTGCCAGCACCTCGATCCCGATTGCGCATACGAGGGCAATCGCGCCACGCTCGAAGCAAAGTCCAGGCAGATTCACTATCTGCGTTGTCGGGTACGGGCTATAGGCGCCGACGGTCAACTCAGTGTTCGCATACGTAAGGGGATTCAACAGGGCGAACTCACGTAAAGCGATGGATCTTCCGTAATACCCGGGAACCATCGTCACCCCCATCAGGGCACATACGAACACGATTCCAAGCGTAGGGTTATTGGCAATCTTCACGGCAAGGTGAACGACAAGCGAGATGAACGCTGCCACCAAGAATTGCAAGATGGCCGTCTGCGCGAACACCAGCCAAGCCGGTTTGATAACCGGAGTCGCATATTGAATGTAGCCTATCGGATAGAACGGCGAGCCCGGGCCATTCTTCACAAGCGCGGCGATTATCCCTGGAAGATTGATGGCGAGGACGGCAAGCATTGCAAAAACACTCGCCCATACGCTCGATGCAACAAGTCTACCCAGCTCGCCCATCGGTGCCTGGATGATGAGCTTTTCACGTTTGTTAAGACGCGCGGCAAGGAACGAGACGGCAACGGCCGTTGCGACCCATAGCAAGTACTCCTTCGATCCGTCATAGATAGGTGTACTCTCCATCCGATATCTGCAGAAACGGAAGTAGGGGAGAGAGCGGTGCCAAGATAAGACGTCCCGCGGCAAGAGGGTACAGAAGCGCGGGCATGCTTGATGAAGAGGTATAGACACCGTCCTCCCCCGCATTCACAAGCGCATCCGCATAGGATGCTGACAATTCCTGCTCAACACGGGTTATTCCCGACTCGAGGTATTCGACCCGTCCGTCGATGCCAGCCGCGCTCCTGAAGACGGGCAGAGCACAAAGAACCATCAACGCAACAACGACAACACAGAGCGACCTGGAGGAGAGAAGCGACCTAAAGATCGCCTTCGAGATTTTGAGCATATTCATCGCCAACCTTAACCTCATCCAGTCGGAACAGAGGGGCCGAACAAAATGCTCGGCCCTTATTACTTGCCGGCAAAGTCAATTTAACATAAACTGTTAAAAAATAACCTGAGTTTTTAAATTCTTCGGAGGTTATTATGAGTTCCGACAATCGCACTCCCCGGCTTCATTCCTTCCGCATCGCATGTGCGATAGCCTCTGCGACCCTTTGCGCCACCGCCATCGCACAAGTGGCGTTCTCCTTAAAGCCAGCAATCGAAGTGCTCGACAACCCTGTAATTGCAGACTCCCCCGCGTATCCAGCCCTTGCGATCTCGACATTGGTCCCTGCCGTCATCGGTATCGCTACGACCATCCTCAGCGCCGTTCTCGTGTGGACGATCAAGAGCGGAGACCCCTTCAAGAAAGGGTCTGCGACATGCTTGAAGGTGCTCGGCATTCTCTTCGTTGTTCAAGCTGCCACCAGCCTCTACGCCGGCTCACTCAAAACCTCCGTTTCGATGTTTGGCGGCGAGGGGGCCGTCGGCGCCCAAGAGATCGCTTCATCATTCGATTGGACCTCTCTGGTTCTCGGCATCGTCCTGTTCATGCTTTCCCAGCTCTTCTTGTACGCCCGAGAGCTGTACCTCGACTCCGACGAGATTGCGTAAGGAAACGCCATGCCCGTAATTGTTCGCCTCGACAAGATCATGGCCGAGCGAAAGATTTCCTCGAACGAACTTGCCGAAAGGATTGGAACCACGCCCGTGAACCTGTCCCGTATTAAAAAAGGGCATATTCGCGGCATTCGCTTCAACACACTCGAACAGCTATGCCTCGCCCTTCGTTGCCAACCCGGAGACCTTCTCGAAGTCATGAGCGAAGAGGATGCCCGAAAGGAGTTCGGACTCGATTGGTCCGCCGAGGATTAGAGGGCGGTCGTACTCGCCCTGCACACGGGGATGCGAATCGGCGAGGTCTGCGGCCTTCGGTGGTGCGATGTGGATTTCGAGACGGGCCTGATCTCGATCAGACACTCGGTGGCGTACGCGAAGGGAATGGGTTCGTTCATCAAGGACACCAAGACCCATGACGCCAGGGGTATCCCCATCGACCCGGTCGGCCTACTCCCCTTCCTGAAGGAGACCCACGAGATCGACTGCGGAAAGCTGCGCTTGCGCGGCCTTACCGGGGCGGTCGAGATCGGGGACTGCTACATCCTGTCGGAGCCGGGCGCGACCTTCGCGACGACAAGCTATATCCGCAGGGCGTTCAAGACGTTCTCGGAGACCAACGGCCTCATGGGCACCAACGACGAGCTGATCACGTTCCACGGCCTTCGCCACACGTTCGCAACGCAGTGGATCCGCCAAGGCGGCGATATCAAGGCGCTCCAATCGATCCTCGGCCACAAGGACGCCATGGCGACGCTCAACGTCTACGCCGACATCGAGCCCATCTCCAAAATCCATAACATGCTGCGCGCCACGCCGTGCCTTTGGCGCGGGCACCTCGGGCCGAGGGTCGATCCGGGTCCCATGTTCCAACAGAGGATCCAGGAGTCCATCGAGACGCTCCAGGCGTTCGGCTACGGCATCACCGAGCCGGACGACCGAAATATCGCCATACGCGACGTGAAGACGAACAGTTGGCTCTAGCTCACCGAGTACGCGGCAGTGCTGGGCCCATCCCAACTGAGGTCACGGTGGTCCGATAGGGGCGCCGCCCGCGGCATGCGCCGCGGAGCGGTATCCCCTACCGAAGGGCGGGGATGCCCTCCGCTTCCAGTTCGGAATCAGCCGTCGGAGGCGTTCGGCTGACTGCGGGAACGGCCTGTCCGCTCAATGTGTTCGGCTGAGATCGGAAATCAACCCAACACGAGCCGGACACGCGCCAGACGGCTCTTCCCCGTACGGCCTTCCCCCTTATGCTCATGTTGCAGGCATGTAACGCCGCAGCGAGCGCGCCTTTTTTGCGCCAGACAGGTACAATGATGAACACTGTACCGTAGCGGAGCGCCCCGCGCGCGCCGCAATCACGCGAAAGGGTTTCCCATGGCCGAGATCTCGTCCTCCCGTATCGTCATCACCGTCCTTGGCAAGAACCGCCCCGGCATCGTCGCCGGCGTCACCCGCGTCCTGGGCGAGGCCAACGTCGACATCCGCGACATCACGCAGTCCATTATCGAGGACATCTTCACCATGACCATGCTGGCCGATACCGCCGAGTCCAAGCTCGACTTCGCTGAGCTGCAGAAGGCCCTGGCCGAGGCCGGCGAGCTTTCGGGCGTCAACGTGTCCATCCAGCGCGAGGACGTCTTTAACTTTATGTACCGCCTGTAGCGAGCAAGCCGCTGGGGATAGCCTGACGCGCGCATGCCCATGCAAGTCACCCCAAAGCGGACCGGAGAGGAGCGCGCATGGCCTACGACGCCAAGAAAATCTACTACCGCTTCGACGATCATCTGAGCCGCCTGGTCTTGGATTATGAGGCGAGCCGTCAGATTTCGCCCGAAAGCGAAAACCTCTACCACGGCCTGCCGACCGCCCCGTACGACGTGGGCTTGTTCGTAGAGCACAACGTCAAGCGCGGCCTGCGCAATGCCGACGGCTCGGGCGTGGTCGCGGGCCTTACCCGCATCTCGGATGTGCATGGCTACAACAAGATCGACGGCAAAGTTGTGCCCGATCAGGGCAAACTCACACTGCGTGGCTACAGCATCGAGGATCTGGTCAACAACGCCCAGGCCGAGGATCGCTATGGCTACGAAGAGGTCGCCTACCTGCTCATCACGGGCTCGCTGCCCACCAAAGAGGAGCTCGACGGTTTTTGCGAACGTCTGGGCGCTTTTAGGCACCTGAGCGACGAGTACGTCCGCGAGTTCCCCATGACCACGGTGTCGTCGAGCATCATGAATGTGCTACAGCGCGCCGTGCTGCTGCTCTACGCCTTCGACGCCGAGCCCGACGCCATTACACCCGAGCACGAAATCGACGTCGCCATCTCCATGCTCGCCCGTCTCCCCCGCATCGCCGCCTTCGCGCATATGGCCTCGGTCGCCAAGCGTCGCGGCTCCGAGGTTCATGTACCGCACCCCACACCCGGCCTCTCCACCGCCGAGACCATCCTGCAGGTGCTCCGCGGCGGCATGGCATTCACCCGCGACGAAGCCATGCTGCTCGACGTGATGCTCATGCTGCATGCCGAGCACGGCGGCGGCAACAACTCCACGTTTGCCTGCCGCGTGCTGTCCTCCTCGGCCACCGACCCGTATTCCGCCTACGCCGCGGCCATCGGCTCGCTCAAGGGCCCGCGCCACGGCGGCGCCAACGCCAAGGTCGTGTCCATGCACGAGGACATCCGCGCGCATGTTTCCAATTGGGAGGACGAGGACGAGGTCGCAACCTATCTGGGCAAGATTCTCGACAAGCAGGCCTTCGACGGCACGGGCCTCATCTACGGTATGGGCCACGCCGTCTACACGCTGAGCGACCCGCGCGCCGAGGTGTGCCGCCGTTACGCGCGCACGCTTGCCGCCAAGAAGGACCTGGGCGATGAGTTCGCGCTCATCGAGCGCATCGAGCGCCTGGCACCGCAGGTGATGCGCGACCACGGCATGACCAAGCCCATCTGTGCCAACATCGACCTGTACACGGGCTTTATCTACAAGATGCTCGGCGTGCCCGAGACGCTTTTTACGCCGCTATTCGCCGTCGCCCGCATGGCCGGCTGGTCGGCACACCGCATGGAAGAGCTCTTCTGCGCGCATCGCATCATCCGTCCCGCGTATCGCCCGGTTATCGAGCCGCTGGAGTACAAGCCGCTCGCCGATCGCTAGGACGCGGACCGTTATAGAACCCAAGCGTGGCCAGGGCATCACCGCCCTCGGCCACGCTTTTTATGCCAGTAGAAAGGATCGCAACAAATGATTGTGTTTTCCGATATGGATGGAACGCTGCTGACGAGCGATAAGCAGATGAGCGACGCCACCTGGGCAATGCTCGACGAGCTCGCGCGCCGCGGTATTGAGTTTGTGCCTTGCACGGGGCGCCCGCTGTCGGGCATCTTTGAGCCCATCCTCGCCCACCCCGCCGTACACTACGCGGTCTGCGCCAACGGCGCCAGCGTCTGGCAGCTCGACGACGGTACGCCCACCGATACCTCACGTGCTACGCGCATTTTGAGCCGACCGCTCGACCGCGCCATCGCCTACCGCGTCCATAGCATTGCCGCCGGCCATGACGTCACCTTCGATATCTTCGCCGACGGCCAGTGCTTCCTCCCCCGTTCGCTCTACACGCGCCTGGACGAATTCTGCGGCGGCGACCCCCACATTGCGGCTTCGCTCAAGCGTACGCGAACACCGATCGACATGGATATCGACAGCAAGATCGACGAGGTTGAGACACTCGAACGCATCGCCATGTACTGGCACGACCCGGCCGATCGCGATGCCATCGCAGCGGAGCTCGACACGCTCGGAGGCATTGAGGTCACGCGTTCGTACGCCATGAATATCGAGGTCATGGGCGAGGGCGCCACCAAGGGAACGGCCCTCACGTGGCTATGCGAGCACCTGGGCGAGCGTCTCGCCGACGCCTGGGCGTTCGGCGACAACATCAACGACATCCCCATGCTGCAGGCAGCGGGCCATGGCATGGCCATGATCAACGCCGAGCCCGAAGATTGCGAGGCCGCCGACGCCATCACCGAGTTCGACAACGACCACGACGGCGTCGCCCGCACCATCATGGCCGCCCTCGCCTAGCAGCATCAACCCGGCAGGGTAGCTAAGTAGTCGTTGGGGACACTCCTCGCGGGGCGCCGCAAAGACTGTCCCCGGCTGCCGACAGAAAAGGAACGTCTCCATCTGCCGAATTAGGCGAGACTCTCCAGCACGCGACGGAGCTCCTGCTGAACGGCGTGGTCGCGGTTGCAGCCTACGACGCGATCGGCAACCGCTTTGAGCGCGGGGCGCGCGTTTTCCATCGCGCAGCCCGTGCCGACAAAGCGAATGATCTCGTAGTCGTTCATCGAGTCGCCAAACGCCATGACCTCGTCGCGTCCAATGCCGTAGTGTTCCGCGAGCTGCGCGATGCCCGAGGCCTTCGACACACCGGGCTGCATAGCATCGATCCACGCGTTGCCCGAAGGCGCAAAAGTAAAGAGCTGACCAAGTTCGCGCTGTAGCACGTAGGCGCTGTCCATAACGACACCGTCATCGCAAAAGATACTCGCCTTGATGATATTTACGCCCGGATCGGGCAGCTCCCAAATACGCTCGGCATTGGGAAGGTCCTTATCGACCTCACGCACGAACTTGCACTCGTCATCGAGCAGGAAGGACTTGGTTCGGTCAAAGAGCGCAAGATGCAGATTGGGAAACGTCGCGACTGCTTGGGCGAGCTTTCGAATCGCCAGGTGCGAATACACCTCACGGTCTACCATTTTGCCGTCGGCGTAGACCTGGGCACCGTTAGCGGCGACAAAGTCCATCTTGTCGCGAACGGGTGCAAAGAACTCGCACAGGCGATCGTAGCGGCGACCTGACGATGCGGCAAAATGCACGCCATGCTCGTGTAGCGCCAGAATCAGTTCGTAGGTCTCGGGAGGCACCTGGCTGTTTTCGTCAAGCAACGTGCCGTCCATATCGGATGCAATCAGTTTAAACATGGAAAAGCTCCCTTCGGGCTTGTTGGAATCGAACGTGTATCCAATTCCAACGTACCCAAAGGGAGCTCAGGTAAGACTCCGCGGGCGCAAACGTTACAAGGACCTAGCAAATAGCTCACGCGCGTCAGAGGTCCTACGGTCGCGACGTCAGGCAGCCCGCCAAAGAGTGTCCCCGATGACTAGTCGTTTAAGAACGTCCCCGATGACTAGTCGGCGTAGGTGAAGGTTGTAACGTCGAACATGCCCTCGGGGCGGATGCGGAGCGTCGGGATGACCGGCAGGGGCAGGAAGATGATGCCCATGATGGGGTCGAGCGGCGGCTCAATACCCATGGCGCGCGCCTTGACCATAAAGTCGTCGTGCTGCGCGGCAACGTCCTCGGCCGTGCCCTCGCTCATAAGGCCACCGAGCGCCAGCGGAATGCGCGCCACGACCTCGCCGTTGCGCACCAGCACGTGGCCGCCCTGGCCCACGGCCTCAACGGCAGCCATCATATCCGCCGCATTGTCGCCCACCACGCACACGTTGTGCGAGTCGTGGCCGATCGTGGAGGCAATGGCACCGCCCGTGATGGTGAAACCGCGCACCCAGCCGCGACCGATATGCTTGCCGACGAGCCCCATGCCGGCGGGACCGTCGCCATCGGCGCCCTCGGCCTGCAGCGACACGCCGCGGCCATGGCGCTCAATCAGCATAATGCGACGCAAGTCCTCGGCACTCTCGGGGCGGGCCATACCCGTGATAGCCATACCTGGGATGACATCGATAACGGCCTCGCCCGGCTTAAAGGCATAATCGAACACGTCGAGCGAAAGCTTCGGAAGTTTAACGGAAGCACGCAGCTCATCGGCAAGGGCCGCAACCTCGGCCATCTCGGGTGCAATCTCGCCCACAAAGGTGCCGTCCTGCGCCACCAGAGCACCGGCGGCATATACGCGATGCGGAGCCGTGGCAAACGTCAGGTCGTTGAGCACCAGCAGGTCGGCACGCTTGCCCGGGGCGATGGCGCCACGCAGTTCGTGCGGGTCGCGGCAACCGTGGTCCAGGCCAAACGCCTCGGCCGTGGACAGGGACGCCATAGAGATGGCGACCACGGGGTCGATACCGGCCTCGATGGCCACGCGGCAGGCGTTGTCGATCATGCCGGTCGAAAGCGCGTCGGAGGGAGCGCGGTCGTCGGTCGCAAAGCAGCAACGGCGAGCACGGGCGGGGTTTTCCAGCAGCATAGGCGACAGGTTGGCAAGGTCATGGCTGCAGGTGCCCTCGCGCAGCATGACATACATGCCGCGGGATAGCTTGTCGAGCGCTTCCTCGGGAATCGTCGACTCGTGGTCGGCGATAATACCCGCTGCGGCATAGGCGTTGAGATCCTTGCCGGCAACAAGCGGAGCATGGCCGTCGACCTGTTTGGACGGCGTCTGATTGGCAGCGTCAATGCGAGCGCAGGTCTCGGGATCGGCCATAAAGACGCCCGGCAGGTTCATCATCTCGCCCAGACCAAAGACATCGCCCGGATGCTCGGCAAAAAACGCCTGCATATCGGCAGCGGTGATGACGGCACCGGCCTGCTCGTCTGGCAGGGCTGGCACGCACGAGGGCATCATGTACTTGATGGAGATGGGTGCGCGGCGACCGTCCTCGATCATAAAGCGTAGGCCGTCGAGACCGGCAACATTGGCAATCTCGTGGCTGTCGGCAATGGCGGTGGTGGTACCGCGCGTCGCCGCCATGCGAGCATACTCGGCGGGGCGGATGTTCGAAGACTCAATATGCAAGTGTCCGTCAATAAAACCGGGGGCAAGATAGCGACCCTGGCAGTCAATGACCTCGGTCGCCTCGTAGGTGCCGGCGGCATCGTCGCGACCGTCGTAGAGCACGCCGACGATTACACCGTCCTTGACGGCAACGCTACCGGGCGCCACGCGCTGGCCATATACGTCGACAATCTGCGCATTGGTAAACAGCGTGTCGACGGGCGCACGACCCTCGGCGGCCTCGATCACAGACCTCATGACCTCAACGGACATACATACTCCTTTAACCGTAGAAAAAAGCTGCGGAGCGGACAGGCCTTCACCGCAGCAAACCAATAGCCATTGTATGCCCAAACGATGGGTCAACAATACGCCTCTCCGCTTAACGGCACACGCCGCTTGGCGCAATGAGGAGAGGTTGCTTTGCACCAATGACAAGGAGCGTCCCAAAGTGCCGGCACAAAAGGAACGTCCCCAAGTGCCACAAAAGGAACGTCCCCAAGTGCCAACAACGGAAGCGCCGATGTTTTGGCAACGACAGCGAGCGGGCCGCATTTGAGACAAGGTGACGTGAAACGAAAGGGCGCTGACCTTCTGGTCGCGCCCTTGAAGTTGAACGTCAGATTGTCCAAATGCGGCCCGCGCAGCGTCGGCCGGTCCGCCGTTCGGTAGAACGGCGGAACTAAATCAACTTGAAGCCCTTGCGCTTACCCACAGAAAGGGTGTCACCCAGCTTGAGGGCGCTGGGATCGATGTTATAGCTCTTGGGAGCCACGGCCTTGCCGTTGATTTTGACGCCGCCGCCGTCGATATCGCGACGAGCCTGGCCGGCGCTCGCCGAAAGACCCAAGTCCTTGAGCAGGCCGGCGAGGTAGATCTGGCCCTCGTCGTTAACAGTCAGCTCAACGTGCTTCTCGGGGAAGTCGGCGAGCTGGCCCTCCTTGAACACGCGGTCGAACTCAGCCTGAGCCTCGTCGCCGGCACCGGCGCCGTGGTAGGTGTCGCACAGGTCGCGACCCAGAGCGCGCTTGAGCTCATAGGGATCGGCAGAGCCGTCGGCCAGGGCGGCGTCGATCTTGTCGACCTCGGCCGGGGTGAGCGAGCTGGCCAGACGATAGTACTTGCCGATCATCTCGTCGGGGATGGACATGGTCTTGCCGAACATGTCCTTGGGCGCGTCGGTCAGGCCGATGTAGTTGCCGTATGACTTGGACATCTTGCGCACGCCGTCGGTACCCTCGAGCAGCGGCATGGTGAGCGCGATCTGCGGCTCCATGCCCATCTTCTCCATGAGCTCACGGCCAGCGAGCAGGTTGAAGAGCTGATCGGTGCCGCCCATCTCGACGTCGGCCTTGATCTGAACGGAGTCGAAGGCCTGCATCACGGGGTACAGGAACTCGTGCAGGGCGATCGGCGTCTGAGACTGGTAGCGCTTGGTAAAGTCGTCGCGCTCAAGGATGCGGGCGACGGTGAACTTAGAGCACACCTGCAGCAGGCCGGCCAGGTCCATCGAAAGGATCCAGTCGCCGTTGTGCACAATGGTGGTCTTCTCGGGATCCAGGATCTTCATGGCCTGGCTCACGTAGGTCTCGGCGTTGGCCTCGATCTGCTCCTGCGAAAGCTGCGGACGCGTGGAGTTCTTGCCCGAAGGATCGCCGATCAGCGCGGTGCCGTTGCCGATGATAAGGGTGACGTTGTGGCCCAGGTCCTGGAACTGGCGCATCTTGCGCAGCGGCACGGCATGGCCCAGGTGCAGATCGGGGCTGGTGGGATCGACGCCGAGCTTGATGTTGAGGGGCTCGCCCTTCTCAAGCTTCTTGCGAAGGTCGGCCTCGGGAACGATCTGTGCGGCGCCCGAGGTGATGATACGCATTTGCTCGTCAACAGACAGCATTGGGTATCCTCCTTTTGCTATAGCACCCTCGCCGAAAACGGCGGTGCTGGAAGTCCATAAACTCTCTTATGATAACAAACTGACGCGACGCGGCACCTACGACAGGAAAATCCTCGTCCTGCCGCATGCGTCAATGGCAACTGGCAGGCGCGTGCCGTCGCGCTCGACCAAATATCGTGTTTGCTGACGGCGCGAGCAGTCACGGCAACGGACCTGTCCCGTCGCATCGGTAGCGCAGACGCCCTCGGCGGTCAGCAGGCAGTGCTCGCACACCATAAGCTCGGGACGGTCGGCGTCGACCGGACCCAAGACGCCGGGTTCAGCAGCCAGTTCGGCAATACGCTCCGCATCATTGCCGAGCAACTCGGCCGGCAAGTACACCCGCCCCGCACCGAGTCCGCGCAGCCAGGTAAGCGTGGCCCGATTCGCGCAGAACACCGGCGCCGCCACGTCAAACGTCACGCCCAGCTCGCGAGCGATCACCACCTGTCCCAGGTTGCGGCAGACGACGCGCCCGGCACGCTGCATCAGTGAGCGGGTCCGGTCAGCGTCACCCGTGCGGCACACCTCGTCAAGCACCACAACGGCGTCGGACAAATCGAGTTCTCCGCGCGGGTCGGCATCCATCAGCTGCCAAGCAAAAACCATGCGAGCGGGAACCGCGCACTCCACCAGCTCCGTCGACGCACCGCCATCCACCACAACGTCCTCAAAGGGCAGTACCTCAACGGCACGTGCAACGGGCGCAATCGCATCCGCCTCGGCCCGCATGCGCTCCAACACCGCCGCCGTCTGATCCAACACGCCGGCGCTGCGAATCAGGTATACCTCGCAGCCCATGTCCACCTTACGCTTGCAATGCACGACGACGCGCTTCCCCGCTGCGGCATCCACCGGGCAGGGCACCTGCGGCCAGCGCTTGGGCACATCGGGACGCGCGTCGACACCCGGATAAAACCGGATCTCGAGCGTGTCACCCGCCGCCACGGCGGCGTCGAGCTCAACGGTCACCTCTTCGTGGCCCACAGCGACCAAACGCCCCACGCGCACGCCCTGGTTAATTGCGCGCTCAAAGCTCATCAGCTCGGCACCCGAACGCCCCCGCAGATACGCGTCGGTAAACCCGCGGTTGAACGAACGGCCCAGCTCGCGTTCAAGCTCTTCCACGACACCGGGGTCCCACGCGCCGTCGCGCAGCATATCGAGCGCCCGGCGCCACACCCGCACCACGTTGAATACGTAATCGGGGTTCTTCATGCGCCCCTCGATCTTGAGCGACGCCACGCCGGCATCTACAAGCTCGGGCAGATGCGCAATACCCAGATAGTCACGCGGGCACAGCAGGCGATCTCCCTCGACGGCGACAACGCTCTGCCCCGCCTCGTCCACCAGGTCGTACGCCAGACGGCACGGCTGCGTGCAGTCGCCGCGCATCGCCGAGCGCCCACGCCGCAGGGCAGAGAACTCGCACGCCCCCGAATAGCCGATGCAAATCGCACCGTGGCAGAATACCTCGATGGGCACACCCGTGGCACATAGCGCCGCAATCTCGTCGACCGTCAGCTCGCGTGCCGTCGTCACGCGCTCGACCCCCAGCTCATTGGCGGCAAGCCGCACGGCGCCTTCGCTATGAACGCCCGCCTGCGTAGACAGGTGAATCTCGACCCCGGGAATCGCCGCGCGCAGCGCGCAGGCCAACCCGGCATCGCCGACAATCAGAGCATCGGCGCCCAGCTCCAGTGCATGAGCTCCCAACACCACCGCGTCGGACAACTCATCGTCAAACACGAACACGTTGAGCGTTACGTACACACGCACGCCATGGGCATGCGCCACGGCGCAGCCGCGCGCAAACTCGTTATCCGTAAAGCCATGGGCGCTCACACGGGCGTTAAAGCCGCCCAACCCCGCATAGATGGCATCGGCACCCGCGGCGATGGCCGCAAGCATCTGGTCGAGCCCGCCCGCCGGCGCCAGCAACTCGGGCAGCGCCGCACCAGCAGCATCCAATCCAGTCTCGTATTGTCCGCTCGGCCCCATCGTCCGAATCGCCATCGACAAACTCCTTACCAAGGTATGCATTCACTCTGAAAAATGCCGTCTTCCAGCATACACGAGGCCTCGCGCGCCCCGTTTGGTTTATCGTGTAATAACTTATGTCCATCCTGCCCCGACGGCACATCCACCGTCCGGCACGACATACCTGGAGGTCAATATATGGGTCCTCGCCAACGACAGGGACGCAGCCGTTCAAAGACGCATGCCCTGCCCATAATCCTGCTCTCGTTTTTGGGCTTTCTGCTGATTGCGGGCGTGGCATTTGGCATCGGCATGGTCGGCAACGTCAACCGCTGGCTGTCCGATCTGCCCGACTACACCGACGCCAACGCGTATCTGGTGAGCGAGCCCACCGAGATCGTCGACTGCAACGGCAACAAGATCGCGAGCTTCTACACGCAAAACCGCAAGTCCATCACCAAGGACGAGGTCTCCCCCTACGTGCTGCAGGGCACCGTTGACGTCGAGGACGAGCGCTTCTACGAGCACGGCGGTATCGACCTGTGGGGTATCGCGCGTGCTGCGGTGGCAACCCTCGGCGGCGGACACGAAGGCGCCTCGACTATCACCCAGCAGCTGGTGCGCAACACCATCCTGCAGGAGGAGCAGTTCGACTCGACCATCGAGCGTAAGGTGCGCGAGGCCTACATCGCCGTCAAGATGGAGGATATGTACTCCAAAGACGAGATCCTCATGATGTACCTCAACACCATCTATTACGGTCACGGCGCCTACGGTATTGAGGCCGCCGCCGAGACCTACCTGTCCAAGAGCGCCGCAGACCTCACCCTGAGCGAGGCGGCGCTGCTCATCGGCCTTCCCAACTCGCCCTCGCAGTACGACCCCACGGTCAACCCCGACCTAGCGCTGTCCCGTCGCAACAAGGTCCTCGACAACATGCTGCGCCTGGGCCATATCACGCAGGAGGAGCACGATGCCGCACAGGCCGAGCCCATCACCCTCAACGTGACCGAAATCTCGGGCAGCGGCGTCGACGTATACTCGCAGCCCTACTTTGTCGCCTATGTTAAGCAGCTGCTGGAGCAGGAGTTCTCGACCGACGTGCTCTTTAAGGGCGGCCTGACCGTCAAGACCACCATCGACCCCACGATGCAGCAGGTAGCAGAGAATGCCGTCCGCGAGCAGCTCGACACGCTCTCGCTCGACGGCCTGGACATGGGCATGGTCGTCGTCGACCCCAAGACCGGCTACATCAAGTGCATGGTGGGCGGCTACGACTACAACGCCGACGAGAACCATGTGAACCACGCTACGGCGAAGCGCCCCGTTGGCTCCACGTTTAAGGCCTTTACGCTGGCAACTGCCATCCAAAACGGCATGAACCCCAACGTCACCCTCAACTGCAACTCGCCGCTCAAGGCTAAGGGCACCACGACCGAGGTCCAAAACTACGCCAACCATAGCTATGGCAACATCACGCTTAAGCAGGCGACAGCATACTCCTCCAACACCGGCTACATCCAGGTGGCGGAAGCCGTCGGCAACAGCAAGATCATCTCGCTCGTCAAAAAGCTCGGCATCGATCCCGCCAAGGACAACATCGAGGACGTTCCCGTCATGACGCTCGGCACCGGCTCGATCTCGCCGCTCGAGATGGCTGCCGCCTACGCGACGTTTGCCAACGGCGGCTACTATCGCCAGCCGATCGCCATCACCGAGATTGACTCTCGTACCGGTTCGGTGCTGTACCAGCACACCGACAATCCCTCACAGGTGCTCACCGAGGGCGAGGCCGCCGCGGTCACCGATGTTCTGTCCGGCGTCATGCAGGGCGGCGGTACGGGCGCTGCTGGCGCCCTGAGCGTCAACCAGCCCTATGCCGGCAAAACGGGCACCACCGACAACACCACCAACCTGTGGTTCTGCGGCTATACCCCGCAGCTGGCGTGCGCCCTGTGGACCGGCTATTCCGCGGGCGAAATCCCCATCCAAAAATACGGCACTGACCTGCTGGGCGACAGCACCAACCTGCCTGTCTTTAAGCGGTTTATGAATACCGTTCTGACCGGTACCGAGCGCGAGGAGTTTGCGACCGGAACGGCGCCCACCTACAAGAACAACAGCGTCTGGAAGTTCTACGGCACCAACAACACCAAGAAGACGGAGAACAACGACAAGGACGAGAACGAGGACGAAGAGGAAACCACCACAACGACGACCACGACGACCACGACCACCGAGACCACGGGCGGCGACACCACCGGCGGCACCGGAACGACCGGTGGCTCGACGGGCGGCTCCACTGGTGGTTCGACCGGCGGCGATGGCGGCACGCCTACGCCCACGCCTACGCCCACGCCTACGCCCACTCCCGACCCCTCGCCCACGCCTGACGATACTGTTGGCTAGAAATTCATCCGGCCATTAGCAACAACGCCCCCGAGCAGCTTATTAAAGTGCTCGGGGGCCTTTTAGTTTAAAGCGACCTGGTGGACGGTCTTTATATCGGCAAACAATATAGGGGGTACCGACCAACGTCGATACCCCCTTACAAGCCACCATGTCACGCACACAGTGCCGAGCGCACGACCCGCACGCCTACTTGCGAGAATTGCTCAGCTTATTGATCAGCGCCTCAAGACGCTCGCCGTCCTCGGCCGTCTGGGCAATAACCAAAATCGTATCGTTGCCGGCAAGCGAGCCAAGCACATCGGGCAACTCTGCCGCATCAACGGCGGCGGCGATGCCGGAAGCCGTGCCAGGCTGAGCCTTGATCATGACCAGATTATCGGTACGTAGAACGCCCGTTACGAGCTCGGAAACCATACGCTGCAGGTGCAGGTCCTCTGCCAGAACATAGATGCCCTCAGGGAGCTTACGCAGCCCCATGTCGGCAATATCGCGAGAGACAGTCGCCTGCGTGCAATCAAAGCCCATAGCACGGAGCTCATCGACCAGCACGCGCTGCGTACGGACGTCCTTATTGCGCACAATATCTCTAATGGCATCCTGGCGCCCATTGCGTTTTTTAGCCATACAAACCCTCACTCCAAAAGATGGCGGAGACAATCAATCAGTGATTGAATAGTTTAACGCTATTTGAAGGCTTTTGTGTATAAGAACGCATTTCGAAACAATTCTATGCAAGTTTGTTTCGAAATGAGCCGTTTAGGCGGTTTTTGCGCCCGTACGGTTAAGAAAAGCTGCCAAATGCGTACACATCACGCAGCGCGCGGGCTTGGCGCTGGCGATCGGCCCAAACAACAGACCGAGCCCCCGATGGTTATCCTTGAGCGCGGCGACCATCTGACGGGTTCGAGGCGCCTCGAGCATATCACGCATGCGGGCGGAACGCTCGATTGACGACACCCCATGCGGGCTCAGACACAAATTCTCGATGCAGGCGACCAGTCCGGCAAAGTAGAACTTTTGGCTTGCCAGCTTGAGCCGACCACCGCTATCTGCCTCCGAGAGTGAGTCCGCAAGCTCGTCGAGCGCTCGGGTGTCATCGGATACCTTAGCATACATGGTGGGATCAAAGGCATCTGTAAGCTTAGGTGCCGCCGCGTGGAAACAAGCATCGCCGCAGCCGGACACGCATCGTGCCTGCGAGAGCGCATATGCCATAAACTCAACCGTACGGTACGCCTTGCCGTGCGACAGGCATGCCTCAAACAGCGGACGGCCATACATCACGCCAGAGACTTGAGCGACCAAGCCGCCTAAAATCAACTGGGGCAGCCCGGTCACCATCGAAGATTTGCTATCAATGGAAATATGAGTAGCATCCAAGACGCGCGAATGGCGCTCTCGATGTGCATCATAGCGGTCGAGCGACACCGTGGGAAACACTATGTCTGCCGCAGTATCGCACGCGATATCGACCATCTTGGGAAGGGACTGCGGAGCAAACCACTCATCGGCGTTCATAGCGATGATTTGAGAGCCGCGCGAGGCAGCAAAACCGGCACGAAGACAAGCACCGCGCTTCGCGTCCTCGACGTCAATCAAATCAATATGAATGTCCCTGTCGGCAGCAACTTGAAGCGAATGGCGCACACCGGGCGCAGCATCGCGGCAGACAACGACAATCTGCAAATCGTAGAGGTCTTGGTTCTGGATACTCTCGAGCGCACGCATCGCATAGCTGGGCGAACCTTCTACCACAAGGATCACCGAAAGTCGCGGATGCGAGCCACGTCGAACCAAGTTATCCGTCCTCTCGACAGCAATGAATCAAACCGTGGTTCATGGTACACCCCGGCAATAAAAGCAATGAGACACCGGTTGTATTGCACGCCAAGAACAGATGTTGCACACGCGCAGCCCACAGATGACGGGTGCCGACGCACGACGCGTCGAGCCCTCCCCTAGTCGAGCACGACAAGCTCGGCGGGATCGTAATCCACGCCCATAAACGTAAGGCCGCAGGCAGGAGCCGTGGGGCCCGCAGCGGTACGGTCGCAAGCATCGATGACCTCGCGCATCCACTCGGGTTCACGGCGATGCATGCCAATCTCGACAAGCGTGCCCACGATCGTGCGGACCATCGAATGCAGAAACGCATTGCCCTCGATGGTAAACGTCAGGATGTCCTCGCCAAACGCAACCTCATGGCCAAACTCGGCACGCATCACGCAGCGGTGCGTGGGCTTGCCCACGGCAGACGCCACCTTGCAAAAGCTCTTGAAGTCCTGCTCGCCCAGCAGCGCGGGACAGGCAGCAGACATAGCCTCAACATCCAAGGGATAGCGATGCCACCACACCGCACCGCGCGAAAGCACAGGGCGCGCGTCGCGATCGGCAATACGGTACGTATACGTACGGGAACGCGCGTCAAAACGTGCAGAAAAGCCTTTACGGGCCCTGTAGACCTCGTTTATGGCGATATCTTTGGGCAGCAGGGCATCCATGGCCCTCAGCCACCTACGGCGCGTCAGGACAAGCTCAGCGTCCGTTACGGGCACACTAATGTACTGCGCCACCGCATGCACGCCGGCATCGGTGCGCCCTGCGCACGTCAGGTCGATCGGACGGCGCAGGAGCGTCTCGATAGCGCGGCGCAGCTCGCCCGCAACCGTCGTCTGGCCAGGCTGCTCGGCAAAGCCGCTATAGGACGAGCCATCGTAGGCCACGCGGAAAACGAGCGTGGCATCGAGCTCAGGAATCGAATTGAAATCAGACGGCGCGGTCATGGGCGCTCCCAACAAACAGGCAATGGCATTTCGACAAAAAAAGAGGGGTACGCGAACGTACCCCTCGAATATAGCCTATGCAGACGGATTGTCTACTCAGCGGTCTCCTCAGCAGGAGCCTCCTCGGCAGCCTCGACCTTCTTGGGAGCAGCGGCCTTCTTGGGGGCCGGAGCAGCCTTCTTGGCCTTAGGCGTGCAAGGCTCGGTGACGAGCTCCATGATAACGATGGGAGCATTGTCGCCCTTACGGTTACCGAGCTTCATGATGCGGGTGTAACCGCCGTTGCGGTCCTGCCACATACCCTGGGCAGCCTTGTCGAAGATCTCGGCAACGAGCTGCTTATCGCCGAGCTTGGCGATAGCCAGACGACGAGAGTGCAGGTCGCCCTTCTTGGCCCAGGTGATGATCGGATCGACGACCGAACGCAGCGCCTTAGCGCGGGTCTCGGTGGTCTTGATGCGGTCGTTCTCGAAGAGGGCCTTAGCAAGGCTCTTCTTCATGGCCTTGGTGTGGCTCGCATCGGTGCCGAGCTTCAGGCCCTTCTTAACGTTGTGACGCATGGTCTAGTTTCTCCTCAAATATGCGAAGCATTAAGCCTTCAGGCTCAGGCCCATGGACTCAAGCTTGTCCTTCACTTCCTCGATCGACTTAACACCGAAGTTACGGATGTTGAGCAGATCGTTCTCCGAGAACTCAACGAGCTGACGGACCGAGTGAATGCTGGCGCGCTTAAGGCAGTTGTAGGAACGGACGGAAAGGTCCAGATCCTCGATCTGCTTGTCCAGCTCGGCGTTGTCGTTGGTGACCTCGGGAGCGAAGATCGAAGCCTCCTCCTCGACCTCGGGGGTCTCGGCAAGGTTCATAAAGGCGGCCATATGCTGGTTGATGATATTGGCAGCCTGGACCACGGCGTCGCGCGGGGCGATGGAGCCGTTGGTCTCGATCTCGAGGACAAGGCGGTCGTAGTCGGTGTGCTGACCGACACGGCAAGCCTCAACGAGCTTGGCGCAACGGGAAACCGGCGAGTACAGCGAGTCGACGTGGATCACACCGATGGGATCGTTGTCGCGCTTGTTGGCCTCGCCAGAAACATAGCCGCGGCCATAGCCGATGCGCATGCTCATGGTGAGATGGCCACCCTCGGTGAGCGTAGCAATGTGCTGCTCGGGGTTGACCAGCTCAAACTCGGACGGAATAAAGAAGTCCGCACCGGTGACATCGCAGGGGCCGTCAACCGAGATGGTGGCGGTCGCCTCGTCGGTCGTGCCGAGAGCCCTGAAGACAAGACCCTTGACATTCAGGACGATGTCGGTGACATCCTCGACCATGTTAGGGATGGTCATGAACTCGTGCTGCGCACCATCGATCTGAATAGCCTCGACGGCGGCACCCTCGAGCGAGGACAGAAGAACGCGACGAAGGGAGTTACCCAGCGTATCGCCGTAGCCACGCTCGAGCGGCTCGACGGAGACACGAGCAGACGTCTCGTTGATCTCTTCGACCTGAACCTGAGGCCTAATGAATTCTGACATGTATTACCTCCAGCCTCAGCAGCCCGGATGGACTACTTAGAGTAGAGCTCGACGATGAGCTGCTCGTTGATATCACCGCTGATCTGCTCACGCGTCGGCAGAGCGAGCACGTTACCAGACAGCTTCTCGATATCGACCTCGAGCCAGCCAGGGACCTCAAAGCGCTCGGAGGAAATCAGGGCCTCCTTGATGGGGAGGAGGTCACGGAACTTCTCGCCGACAGCGACGACGTCGCCGGCCTTGACGCGGTAGGACGGGATGTCCACGCGCTTGCCGTTCACGGTGAAGTGACCGTGACGGACGGACTGACGAGCCTCTTTGCGGGTGCGGGCGAAGCCAAGACGGAAGACGACGTTGTCGAGGCGAGACTCAAGGATGATCATGAGGTTCTCACCGGTGACGCCGTTCATCTTACGGGCCTTGTTGAAGTAGCCGTGGAACTGCTTCTCCAGAACGCCATAGATGAACTTGACCTTCTGCTTCTCGCGCAGCTGCATGCCGTACTCAGATTCCTTGCGACGGCGCTTGGGCTGACGGATAGATTCCTTCTTGCTGCTGTAACCGAGCTCAGCGGGATCGATCCCGAGCTGACGGCAGCGCTTAAGAACAGGAGTCCTGTCGATTGCCATATTGATACGATCCTTTCAGTTACACGCGGCGACGCTTCTTGGGGCGGCAGCCGTTGTGCG
>OLSI01000932.1_pt1 | contig 22176 bp, 15 predicted proteins | sample 1672661 | NCBI WGS metagenome assembly OLSI01 (sample SAMEA3136711, study PRJEB25190) | human gut metagenome | biome: human gut; feature: human-associated habitat; material: faeces | place: Austria | collected 2013 | reverse complement strand
CATATAGAACACCTTTCGCCCTTAACTTGGTGTCCAAGAAATCTTACCCTCTCCACTCCCAACTGGACCAACTCGGTCCAACTATTTGTCCGCATCCCCAAATGACGATGCCGGCCGCATAGGTCTGAGCAGAAAGCGTCGTTATGGCCAAATTAATTCATTGAGCCCCATATCCGAAGCCTTAACCCGAACCACTATCCGCTCGCAACTGCAGAAATGTACTCAAAACAAACCATATCAATAGACAGCATAAAAAAAACTAAAGGAAGACCCAAGCTCTTATCGTATTTCAAGTACCGTGAACGGATCACCCCCGCAACAAGAGGCATTAGAGGTAAGAAATAGCGCCCCTGTACACCCTGAATGACAGTTTCGGTGACAAAAGTCCATCCTAGCCACATTGACAAAACGATCCCGAACGATGCAACTCCAACCGCGATGGCTCCAACAATCCTAAAAGATGCCGACGGCATGATGGAATCATCCTTATCGCGCACGCATGAGATGCAAAAGGCCGCCAACATCATAGCGGGCACAAAACTAGGAAAACTTGTATTGACTTGGAACCACCCAAGACTATTCCCTGGAATATTGAAAAGCCACAAAGCACCGTTGACTTCAACAGTGCTCCACAATACGAGAAAACTCCTAAGCGGATTGGATAGGATATCAGAAAGTGACCAGAAAACCCCAACCTCATCGCCCCTAGAGTCGAGTTCGCCAGAAGCAACACTCAACGAGTGAATGAACCCAAACTTAACAGTAAGAATCGGAATGGCCACAACGATAATAACCAGCATTTTAAACATAATGCACTGCTTACGTGAGGCAAAACGCGAACACGGAGCGAATAATGCAACGAAACCTATACACGCATAGACAACTTTGCAAGGGGCCAGCAAGAATAGAACCACTAGAAATTGAACAAAAAATCGAACGCCTATCTCTTTCTTCTTCCCAAAAAAAAGCTTAGCAACTAAAGCGGTCATCAAAAAAGATAATCCGATTGTCGGAGCGTCATAACTATAGGAGCCAAATAAGTGCAATGTCATCGGAAACAAAGCAACAACCATCATGGCATTTTTGCAAATAGGAGTAATTCGCACGGCAAGAACCACCAAAAGCACAGCGATGGCCATATTAAATAATCGCCCTAAATAAAAAACGCAAACATGATTGAGATTCAAAGCGATGCCCAAACCAATACCTAAAGCAGAAGCCAATTTCTGCTGCGGTAAATCAGCTATGATATTAGCTGGCACAATCCGAGTCGGTCCAACATCCAAGTCGGAGACCGGCACCATACCAGCTTCCGATTTGTCAAGAAAATGATCCTCAACATATCCCCAACGGGACTCAGCAATCGTTGTCGAAATCAGGCCATCCGAATTGAATAGCGGAGCATCCTCGGCACGTATTTCGCTAAAATCATTTGAAAAAATAGTCTTATAGTACGAATAAGAATTGTAAAAATGAACAGGTTCGTCAGGTACAGATCCCGCAGGAAAGAACAGGCAACAAAATGACCCCAACGCAAACAAAAGAATGGGGAATGCCTTGTAAACAGCAGCAGAGATATTCTGCAATTGACTTTCATTGCGTCGAATTGCGAGATAGCAGACACATGCTATACATACCCCAACAAGCAAAATTGCAATAGCTTTACGTGCATGAGATACACAATAATAATATCCAGCCCCAATTAGAAGAAACCCTATCGATAACAGAAAGACAACATCACGCGACTTTGTCTTATTCTGAAGCGCCTTAAGCAGATTCGAAAGAATTATTTTCATCACACTCCGAACAATCGATTCGTAACTGAGCCAAAAAGTAAAGGGAGGTACGTTGGCATGCTTTTGCCCCAAACCATCATGAAACCGTTTATAGAAAGGCACGGAGCAGTTAGATGAACACGAGGATAAGCTATTATCAAGATGCCGCAAAGCCGACATTAAATCGATTCGTGCATAGCCAACATAATCAACCTGAAGTTCCTAACGATCCAATTGGTATCTTGCTGCCTTTTGAGGGACCCTCGAAAACCCCGGATTGAAGTATCTGTCACCGATCGCAATACGCGATGACCATTTTTTAAGAAGAACAGCTTTATCGGAAACACGCGCCCTCTCGTAATCACAAGACCCCTCAAGCGCGTTGGCGGCAATACGACCATGATTGAGCATCGCCTCTGCCGTATACACCACGTTCAATCCTAATGAATCGGCAGCGAAGCAATAATCCACATCGGAATACGAATTGGCAAAACTCTCGTCAAAACCGCCAATTGCTTTGTACGCATCACGCGATGTGGCAAGGCAAACACCGCTCACTGCCGCCACATTGCGCGTCGTGAGTGGATAAAAAATATACCCGGGCGTATCGCTTGAAATACCCTTGGAGAGAGGCACTATCGAATCGCGCACAAATGATAAGCCAGCCTGCTGAATCGTTCCATCAAAATCGCACGTCATCGTTCCAGCAGCACCAACATCACTTCGCATGGCAAGTCCGCTCAACACAGTTATCCAATCGTTTCCACAAGGCGCGATATCGTCGTGAGCAAAAACGAGACAAGACCCCTTCGCATTCCTCGCTCCCTCATTCAACCATTTTGGGTATTGGAAATCACCTGAAACTGGAACCACCTTAACTGCCACATTGGGCACAATGGCTTCCAAATCCTGCTGGACTTGCTCGGAAGCAAGGGGATTCGTGACGAGGATTAATTCAAGGGCAGGATAGTCAGTTTTGCTAACAAACGAAAACACGTTCTCTAGCGCGGAATAATCGCTCCTTGTCGGAATTATTAAAGAAACCATTGCTGGTTTATCTTGTAAGTAATCGACTTTATAGCGAAAAGCTCGGCCATGGGCGCATTCCACATGCGCATTCAGCCCAACACGTCGCAAATGGTCGCTAACGGCTTTAATTCCTGCCGTAGTGGCATAAGGCTTGCTATCCGCGTTTCCCGCAGTTGAGTTCTCGCTGATTCGCCAATGATAAAGAACTTTTGGAACATGGCATATTACACCCCCAAGTTCACTTATTTTAAGCACCATAGCGTGGTCTTGCGCTCCATCGAGCTCGGCAGAAGAAGGCTCGATGGACTCATATGCAGCTTTTCGCACCGTAAGCAGATGGCAGATATAGTTGTTGTCGCGAACCATATCAATGCTGAAATCAGGCTTAAAAACAGGCGTTCCGTATGACCCATCCGGGAATAGCTTATCTTCATCGCAATACAGCAAATCGACTTCGCCATACTGTTTGATTCTCAAATAGTACTCAAAGAGGATGTCGGGCTCGAGAACATCATCATGGTCGAAAAAGCAAATATAGTCACCGCGCGCCACTTCGATGCCCTTATTCGTATTTTCCGTTATTCCCAAATTGCTTTCGATATTTACAACCGTAATACGCGAATCCAATTCGGCATATTCTCGTACGACAGAATCAAGCACCTTATCTTCAGGAGACGCATTGACTAGCACCAGCTCCCATTTCGGATACGTCTGCGACACAACAGAATCAGCCATGTCGCGGAAAAAATCCAGCGGGGTCTTAAACAAAGGAACAATTATGCTGAAAAGCGGAGCGTCGTCGCCCAGAGCGGCAGAATGCTCCCTTTCTTTTTCAATTCCGGATGATGATATCCGTTTTCTCGCAAACCAATTCTGGTAACGCCAATCATCAGTCGCATTCATATATTCGACCGCGCTCGCTTCAATTAGCTTCTCATAAACATCCTGCTTCATTGAGACAAACGAATCGCAGATTCGCCCAGAAGCGTCTTTCGCGGCCAAACATACTCCATCGGCACCGAAAGGAATACGCATAGAAAATAGCGTATCGGTTGCGGTCCGTTCGTTAGAAGAGGCCGCCCCAAAGCGATTCAGGAAAATGCAATCGTCACTTAGGATTGCCCCATCCAATGAATATGCTACAACATCAGTAACTTCACCTTTGAAGCGATTCGAGATGCTTCCCCGCAGAAGGTATCCGTTCTCAGTCGGAATCAAACCCTCGCATGCAATGAGAACTTCGCCATGAGCCCCCACTTCATCAATATTTCGAATGCGATCACAAAGCGATTTTCGAATAACGCCGTTGCATTTCGAAGCTAAAGCATATCGGGCGGGTGAAATAGCCATATGCGCCTCGCCCGTAGGGGCCCCATCTTCAACATCTATAGTTGCGATACGAACTTCCTGGCCCTCTCTGAAATCGGGCAAAACCAGAACATATTCGTTTGCATTCAAATTGATAAGTCTATTTGGATAACTAATTCCATCGCGAAAAGAATCCGCGATAACCTGCTCACCATCTTCAACTGGCACCTCGAGCAATGTATACAGCTTCCCATTGCCCCGGCAGCGGCCCTTGCATCGAATACGCAGCTTTCGCATTCTAATCAACCATCCTACAAACATACGGAATTTGCTTTAAACAATTCTAAGTAAATAAATTACTATGATATGTCACTGCATAGCAAGCTTGAACGACGGTCAAACTATATATTAGAAAGGGACATTAAAAGCGGCATAAAGCAACCCATTTCTTAAGTAAATAACGCCGAGGGCGAATGGTCGTTTGTCAAGACGAGCAATGCCTTAGCTCATCAATCGAGCAACCATATTGTTCAACAAAAAAACCTCAAAGGCATTTAAACTCCCGAGATGAACGACCGCCGCAAAGCAATACGTTCTTCGTTTAACATTGCCCCAATCAGCAAGCAAGCCCACATTGGGCAGTAATATTTCAATTACAATAGAAGCGAATGGTTGCCCTCCAACCATAACGCGATAGCCTGTTATCCGACAAAACAAGAGGCCAGACACCGTATACCAAAAGGACGTGCTGAGAAATGTCAGAAATCAATTCGAATAAACTGCATGGCCTCGCCTCCATACTGAAACGCTCAAACCGAGATGAAAGCATCAGGGTCATATCTGATGTGCTCTCCGAGTATACGCCCATTGAAATCATCTCTGAAATCGCACGAACCGAGTGGGACAACCCCACTCGAATCATTGAGATTTTTGCAAACAGTGAGCTTTTGCCCGTGTCGACGAAGGAAGTTAATGCGGCTGCAATATATTTTCATACACTCGGAATCGGCGGCGGCGAGCGAGTAACGAAGATCATTGCTAAAACCTGGAAAAAGATGGGGATGAATTCGCATATCCTTGTCGATGTGATGCCAGCCGACGTTAAACAAAAGCAGAATGACGTTCCCTGCTTGGAAATTACCGACTATCAATCCGTTACTGCCGAAAACTATCGACAGCGAGCAGAGAGCATCGCCGCCGCAGTGAAGAATAATGAGATTGATTGCTTGGTTTTCGCGCATTGGATAGCGCGAACCTTGCCATTCGATTTGCTGCTCGCAAGACTTCTTGGTCTTCGCGTGTATCTCTATATTCAGAGTTCTTTTACTCTCTTCTTTCTGGATGCTGATATGCCGTCTGACTATATAGACATTCCTTTATCCTACAGACTCGCAGATGGAATTATTTGCCTTAGCGAAATGGATAAACGTTTCTGGAGCAGCTTTAATAGAAATGTAATTAGGACCAACAACCCCATAACGCTTAGTCCTAAATCAGAGCTCCCTCCTCTTGACGGGCACAATATCATCTGGCCAGCGCGCATGCATTCCGACAAATCTCCCGACAGAGTCATTCCCATCATGAGAGAACTCGTCAAAACCGTTCCTGATGCAAAACTGTATATGATAGGCCCAGTAGATGCGAGCTACAAAGAGTACTTTCTCGAACTCGCCTCTCGCAACAACGTCAAGGAAAACATCATTATTTGCGGACCGCAATCGGAAAACGAAATGATTGCCTGGTACGAAAAGTGCGATGCATTTTTGCTTACCTCACGCCGAGAAGGATGGTCGCTCGCTCTGGCCGAGGCCCAGGCATCTGGGCTCCCCTGCCTTATCTACGACCTCCCCTATCTTACGCTTTCGCAATCCGATGGAGTAATCAGCGTACCTCAAGATGATTATATTAGCGCCGCAAAAGAGCTCGAATCAATTCTAACCGACAAACAACGAGCCCAAGACTTAGGCAGGCGTGGCCAAGCATTTATAAGAATGCTTGACAATACCGATCCGACACTCTTTTGGAGAAAGCTATTCTCGCAAACAGGCAGCGCGCACGGGTCCGATAATTTCGAGATTCAATATATGATGGCTAGCGAACTTATGAGTTCCTATCGAGCCCACCATCAGCGAGAAGAGCACACGCGGCTTATAAACCGCAATGCAATCTCTTCTCTTGAGGAAGAACGCAATCATCTTCTGCAGCGGATAGAGATGATAGAGAACTCCAAATCTTTTAGAATCGGAAGATCGCTCACATTCCTTCCAAGGAAAATAATGGGAATGATAAAGAAGCGCTAAAAATCTGGGAGGAGAGGCCGAATCGGCCTCTCCTCCCAGATAAAACAACTACAGATAGTATGACCTCATCAACGTACGCCAAACAGAATCAGACACTGCTACCGGCCCACCAAAGACAAAGCCTTTTTCTATATCACCTCGATGGTTTGCAATGAAGTCCGTAACGCAAACTCGATTGCCATCGCTTGCGATAAGCAGAACCGAGCCCAATTTACCGCACAGAGCAGAACCGGCCAAGGCATCATAAAAGGTTATACCTGTCGCGAGGGAAGAATGGCTCGCCGCCATCCCATGGTCCAAGCCGAATTTCGCAATCTCGAGACTTGTTTCATATTCGGTTTGGCCAAAAACGCGCGTAACGTTTACAACGCCGTCAGAAGTCAGCTGCCCCTCAACTTTTGAGCTTACCGCAACCGGGCCGCCCACGATAACCGCGTTCTTAAAACCAAGTTCAGATATTTCGTTCAAAGACTCATCCGATAAAACATTGCTTCCGGAATCGCACAAGATGATTGGCGAATGAGTCTTATATGCATAAGGAGAAATCGAGAGGGCGTCTTGGAATGTGTAAGAGGTAGCAATAATGCAGGTGTCAGAGACACTACCCGCAATTTGTTTCGCCACAGCGCGAGAAGTTCCCTGCTGATCCTGTCCATAAACTCTAATAACCGAAGCGCATCCAGCTGCTTTGATTTGGTCGTCAACCGATGAGGAAATAGCAACCGGGCCACCGCAGACAAACGCCGTCTTGGCCCCAAGGCGAGATATCTCCGAAGCGGCTTGAGACGAAAGACTTCCGTTTCCAGTCAAAAGAATCGGGCAGTCGTAAACGCCCGCCAACGAACTTGCAGATAAGGCATCCCAGTAATATGCATCGGTAGCGATTACCACATAGTCAGATGAATCCCATCCCGCTTTTGATATTTCCTGCATTGTATCCAACTGGTTTTGACCATAGATACGCTCCCAATTCTTTTGGTTTGTTCCGAAATCCTCAAGTCCGGCGAAGTCAAAATTAATGTCAACATTGCCTGAAATTCCAGGAATATTTCCATCGCTCATGCATTGCCACATATCGTAGCGGCCTTGGTAGGAGCAAAAATAGTTATATTGAGCAACCCATTTCCCCCAATTATCAAATGCGGAATCGGTAAGATAGTTATTCCACCAGTTGGTATTGGCGTAGACCCCAACATCATATCCCGCATCTTCGATTTTCGAGCAGAACGCTGTTGCCATATCAGCCAAAGTCGCATTACTAATGTAAATCTTTTGCCCGTTTGCTTCACCGCATGGTTTACCTGTCCCGGCCTCATTCTCAAGATCGTAGAAAATCGGATACCCTACGCTAGAAGGACTAAGTCCAGCCTCATTCAGAAGCCGCAGAACATGATCGGCCTCACTTCGCGCCATAGACACATCGTAGGCATACGAATAGATATAAACGCCGAATGCAATCCCATTTTCTTGGCAACCGCGAATATTCTGGATGAAGTATTTGTCATCTTGATACGATTCGTTATCGCCCCAGCCACAGCGAATAATAGCGTAATCTACACCGGAGTTTTTAACGCTGGCCCAATCAATCTTACCTTGCCATTGAGAAACGTCTATACCGAAAGCCTTTGCCCCGGATACACGCGTGCCGTCAGAGCTAACCCAATCGCTCCCCTCTTTCCACCAGGAATTCGTACCGGAAGAGAGCGTTGCGATTCCATAGTCATTAGGTATGCCATTTTGAAAACGCCAGCTATTCGCGAAGGCACCAGTGGACTTATCGCAATCCGGCTCCAAATCGGGATCAAACCCATAGTCCTCTCCTTGCGGCATGGGGCTTGTTGAGTCGTCTTGCGAAACGCACTCCGAATCCTCAACTTCCTGGCCCAGGTCTTCCGCATGGGCCACAAGCGGAAGACAGTTTGATGTAAGAACCAAAGACAATACAAAAGCTAAAGCATTTTTTTTCGTTATGGCTACCATATATAAATCCTTTGTCCCTAAATCGAAAGTGCCGAAGCGAGGAAGAGCCGGTCATCCGATGACAAACCCATGCGATCTCCGATAAAAGTCAGATTACAGAGCGAAGGTTGTGCATCGGCTATGAATTCAAAACACTCTTTTTCATGGTCAAGATTATTGCGATTCATCAGCAGCAACGCAGCATTATTCCTTGCACCATAGCAGCCACACGCCAAAAGCTCGGGCCATTGCGATGCGTCACTTGAAGCAAGGCATAATTCCGATGGTGGCTTATCGCAAACCGAGAATCGCGATTGCACAAACTTCGCCACCGCAATGCATGAATCGGCACCACAATTCGAGCCTATCCAATTAATCGTAGCAGTCGCTTCCCGAGGCTCGCACTCAACCGATTGAGACCCAAAACAATAAGCCTGCTTAATGCCGCCGTTCTTATTTGATAAGTCATCCAGTGCCGTAAAGCAGTCTTCCCAAGTTTGAGCGATGAAAACAGGGCAACCTATCGAATACACAAATGGAGAGGCGGTCAAAGCCACCGCATTATCCTTGAAGAGAAAGAACGAGGCACACTCTTTCCAAATATTCCTTTCGTTGCCATACTCAAATACCTGAGAAGATAGCTGCAATGCATCTCTTCCTTTGCCGAACCACACTACATGAGGATGCGAGGGAAGGGATTCTAGCCGCTCAATCACATTTGGTTCCGACCAATCGCACGCGAAAAGAAAAATATCTGAAGGCTCGAGAACGCGTAGAAGCGAGTCGGCAGAATCAGAAAGGCCGTCGATTCCTCCTATGGTAATGACGGGCATCCCCATAGCGCCAGCAAAGCCATTTGCAATAATTGCATTCACGTGAGTATTGTCCGCGACAAGAGCGACGGCATTCGATCTTGTCCCGCGCCATTCCCGTTCAATTAGTTTGTTTGAGGTTCCAATAGAAGTCTCCCCCGCAACAACAGAGAATCGATTGGCAAGCTGATCGCTGTTTGCATGCGCTTTTCGAAGAGCATCAGCAATAAAAAGCTCCGATTCTTTACTGCCCGTTCGTCCTCCAAGCGAGCTATATAGCCCAGAGACCATTTTGGCATCTCCGGCGATGCGAACATGACCTTTCTCGATCCACACCGCCTTGTTGCACAGGCGCGCAATTTGGTCATTGCTGTGCGACACGATGAGTACCGTCACGCCGTACTCTTCGATAAGCTGGGTAATACGGTCTTCGCATTTCTTTTGGAACATGAAGTCGCCAACAGAAAGAACCTCATCGACGACCAAAATCTCTGGAACAATAACCGTCGCGATGGCGAATGCGATGCGAGCAACCATGCCCGAAGAATAGTTCTTCAGTGGCATATCAAGAAACTTCTCGACTTCGGCAAACTCAACGATTTCTTGAAAGTGCTCGTCGATGAACTGCTTAGAATAACCGAGCAGTGCACCATTGAGGTAGATGTTCTCGCGCGCCGAAAGATCCATGTCGAAGCCCGCGCCCAGTTCGATGAGCGGTGCGATGTTGCCATTCACCGTGCATTTACCCTTAGTGGGCTCAAGCACGCCCGCAATAATCTTCAGGATAGTTGATTTACCCGAGCCATTCGTGCCCATAATGCCGAACACATCGCCCTTGCGCACCTTGAATGACACGTCATCGAGCGCTTTAAATTCTTCAAAAAACAGCTTGCCGCGAGCAATGGCGATGGCGTATTCCTTCAAGTTATTCAGCTGTTCGCTCGCCATGTTGAACGACATGGACACATGGTCCACATCGATCATAACGGGGCGGTTATCTTCAATTTCGGCAGTTTCGTCTTCGACCGTCAACGCCGAGGTGTTTACGACTTCTGGCATGCCAACCGCCTTACACGTAAAGGATGAATTTCTTTTCCTGCTTCTTGAACACAAGCAGGCCAACAATCAGGGCGCCCACGCCGCACAGCAGACACACAAGCGTCTGCTCCAGCGACGGCGTATTGCCGTACAGCGCGATTTCGCGAAAATACGAAACGTAATAATACATAGGATTCATATTCATAATGGGCACGGCCCAATCGGGCAAAATATCCACCGGGTAAAACAACGGCGTCGCATACGTCCATGCCGTAAGCAGAACGCTCCACAGGTGCATAACATCGCGGAAAAATACCGAAAGGGCTGAAAGCAAAAGGCCAATGCCCAGGCTGAACATGAACAACATTGCCAGCAAGAATGGCAGCAACAAAATATTCACCGTAGGCACGACACGGAAAAACAGCATTACAGCCGCAACGGCAATGAGTGACACCACGAAATTAACCAACGCAAAGCAAACCTTTTCCAAAGGGAAAAGCACCTTGTTAATGCGAATCTTTTTGATGAGGGGAGCCGAGTCGATAATCGAGCTCATAGCGTTTGATGTCGCGTCGGACATAAACGTAAACAACGTTTGGCCCAAAATTAGATACAGCGGAAAGTTTTCAATATCAAAGCGGAACACCGTCGAGAACACCGCCGTAAGCACCACCATCATAAGCAGTGGGTTCAGCACGCTCCACAGCACGCCCAATGCACTGCGACGGTACTTCAATTTAAAATCTTTTGAAACCAGCGATCGCAAAATGAACCAATCGCGGTTGAAATTCTCTTTATTGAAAGGCATTGCTATGCTTTCCCTTTCGTTCGTTTCCGCCTGCACGCTAGCTCGCAGGCCAATTCAAACTTTAATTCTAACATGCAAGCCATAACGACAAGGCATTAGGCGCATCAACCATAAAAGGCCTATCGCCCACGACCGATGCGGGCTACAGGCCTTTTATGGTAACCATATGCGCGAAGAGCCTCACGACGTCTCACGCTAAGGCAAATCGAAGTAGTCGTTGTTTATATCGAGATTGCCGCCGAAAAACGGATCGCCAGACAAGAAGAATCTCGGCCATCGCTGCATAAACAATGCTTGTTCGCGCTTCCAGCGCGACAACTTTTTCTGGTCCACTTCTTCCCTGCCACGCGATGTAAACTCGTAATGGTAGAGCTCAGCATAAGGCGAAAACACAGTTTTGAAGCCCGCTTCCCATGCGCGCAGGCAGAAATCGGCATCGTTGAACCCCACAGCAAACTGTTCGTCATAGCCTCCAAGCTGCTCGAACAGCTCGCGACGCACCATTTGGCATGCGCCTGTCACCGCCGAAAAATTGCCTGGGCGCACAGCGCGACCCAAGTAGCCTTCCCTATTGCTTGGAAAATCCTGATTTGCATGGGCGATTGCCCCGCGAACGCCAACCAGTATGCCCGCATGCTGAGTAAGTCCATCGGCGTAATACAGCTTTGCGCCCACCACACCAACGTCTTCACGCTGCAAATAGCCCATCATTTCTTCGATGAAATCGGGCGAGATTACTTCGGTATCGTTGTTGAGCAAGAGCAGGTATTCGCCCTTTGCCCGGCTCGCGCCAAAATTTACAATCTTGGGATAGTTGAACTCGCCCGGCCACGTTACGACACGCGCAGTTCCCCTACCCTTCGAAAGTTCCTCGATTCGATGCGGAACGCCCGCGTAGTAATCGAAGGTCTCCCGCTCGGTGCTGTTGTTTTCCACAAGCACAATCTCGTAATTGGAATACGTCGATTTTTCCGCAATAGAGGTTATGCATGCGTCGAGCGTTTCAATATGGTCTTTGGTCGGAATGACGATGCTCACCAGCGGCGCGGAGGTCGGCAGCTCGTAGCGCATTCGATACACAAATGGCGTCGCCGTTTCCTCAACCTTGCCCGCTATGCCACGCGAGGCGAAATGGCGCTGCAAGGCCAATCGTCCCGCCTCTATGGCATAGGGCTTGCTTTCGGCGGAGCCATCGGCGGTTGATCCAGGGTGAATGCGCCAGTGATACAGCACATGGGGCACATGCTCAAAGCGGGCATCCGCGGCCAAAGCGCGAAGCACAAGGTCATAATCTTGGGCGCCGGCGACGTCTTCCGGCGAAACGCCGATCTTCGAAAGAAACGCCGTTTCCACCATAAGAAAATGCGTCACACAATTGTGGCTGTACAACAGGTCAACATTCAAATCGGTTTTAAACACGGGTTGCGACCATGCGCCCGTTTTCTCAAACATGTCTTCATCGCAGAACAATACCTGGGGGCGTTCTTGCTGCGACGCATCGTTAAGGGCCCGCGCATACCTGAACAGCGCATCGGGCTCAAGAAGATCGTCATGATCAAGAAAAGCAATATAGTCGCCTTTTGCGGCCGCAATGCCCTTGTTTGTATTAACGACAATGCCGCCGTTTTCTTTAAGCGGGATACGCACGATTCTCGAATCGCGCGCTTCAACACACGCATTGGCAACCACGCCGCATTCGGGCGAAGCATCAACCAGAAGAAGTTCCCAATTCCCATAGCTTTGCGCCTCAACCGAGTCGATGAGTTCTTGCAAATACGTTTTGTCGGTTTTATAGCATGGCACAACAATGCTCATAAGGGGCTGATACCCGAATGTCCCAGCCTCGTTGCGCTGACAGACGATGTCGCCCGGTTTCGCGCGATGGACATCAAACCACGTGCGATATGCATCGTCGTCGGCGCGCGCATCTTTCATGCGCAACCAGCTTTGGTAATGCATATCGTTATACAGCCTGCCGTCCATGGAGCAAAAGCCCTGAGCAATCTCGCCATTTTGATTGTCTGCGACAACCACGAAGTCGCGAATGTCGCTTGGGAGCTTCACACTCGAGAACAGCTTGTTCGCGAGCGTGCCATTATGCAATTCAACGCAAGGTTGGAGCTCAAAGGCGTATACCTCGGCGTCGAGAGGCTGCATCGCATTGTCGAAAACGGCGATTTCCGGAAGCGAATCCGCGCTGCCACGCCACGTAGTCTCGATACGCCAAACAGCGCCTTCATCTGCCGAAAGGTATCGCGTAAAAGATGGCTGATATCGATTTTGAATATGCGAGACCTGAGCATCGCGAATCGCATTGCACAATGCTGGCTTCAAGCGGTAGTTAAGACGCGATGCCCACTTTTCCCCATTCGAATTCGAGCAGAACGACGCGACCGTTTTGTTCTCGTAGCGCACTTCGACCTTCTGGCTTTTTCCATCAAGGAAAGGAAGAACGACGACGGCAGCGGACCCTTCGAGTTTCACGGCTGATTTTTGCAGTGCGGCGCAATCGGCTGGGTAAATGCCACAAGGAATCGTACGCCCGTCGCACTTCGAATCAATAGAAATCTTGCCAAAATCCAGCTCGTGAGACCCAACGCACTCAAACAGGTAAAAGAGCCTGCCTTGGCTTCGACACGAAACGATTTTCTTCATCTTCATTAGTTGTTACCTGCCCAGCATATTGGCAACGACGCGGCGCAACGCGCCACGCCTTCCGTATCGAAGCGCATCGAAATCGGCCATGAGCTTCGCCCTTGTTGCAGCTGCCTTCGGCGCCGTTTCTTCGAGTGCGCATTCGAGCATAGAGCGCACCGAGGGCTCCAATCTGTCACTCGATGCCAAGAATACGCAGCCTTCTTCCTTCAGCATTTTTCCCGCTGCCGCAAAAACGGAAATCGCATTTCCCTTCAACAAACGGAGCGCATCATAAAGCGCGAATTCGCAAAGAAAAAATGCCAGGTCGTTGGGATATTTTTCAACAAGGCCGTCGCGGCGCCAGTCGCGCACGATAGCTGCGTAGATTTTCACATGCTCGAGCAGACGCGCCTCGTCGCTCTGCCGCATAGTGTCCATAAGAGACCCGGATCGCGCCACACGATAGTCGTACAGTTTATTCGAGATAAAGACCGTTTTTTTCGCGCGAGGGTAAATCGCGAAGTCGAACACCTGGTCTTCGCCGTATTTAACAGATTCCTCGAAGCAAATAGCACTTTCCTGCAAAAAACTGCGCGAGCAGGCTGTGCGCCACGCAAAAGGACGAGACGCTTCTTTGAACAGAATGTCGGGGCTATAGCCTTCATACTGCGCATCGCGAGGGCTCAATACATGTTCAAGCCACGGATAGCTTGCCTCGGGCGGATAAGCGTTCGCGCCAAAGGTCACGATATCGGCCCCAGTTTGGTCGAACGTTTCACAAATCACACGACAGGCATCGGGCGTAAAACGATCGTCGGAATCGAGGAATGCAACAACAGGAGCCGAGGCGGCGCGAATGCCGGCGTTACGCGCGCTTGAAAGCCCGCCGTTTTCCTTATCGACTAGTTTAAAACGATCGTCACGAAGCGCATAGCGCTCAGCAATCGCGCGCGATCCATCGGGGGAGCCGTCGTTTACAAGAATTGCCTCGAAATCGGGCATATCTTGAGCAACAAGGGAATCCAAGCACCATGCCAGGTAGTCTTCAACTTTGTAAATCGGCACAATAACCGAAACTCGAGGCGTCGGCATTTAGCGCTCCCCCGCTTCATTCGATTTCGGTTTAGAGGCCACCACCGCGCAATCATCGGGATGTTCGTTGTGGCCATAGGTACGCTGATATTGCAACACGCGCCACACGAGTGGCAGACCGCCAATCTTGAAATAGTGCTTGAACGTGTTGAGCTTTCCGGGCTTGCGAAAATCCTCTCGTTTCTCGATATATGCCGTCGGCGACTCAATCATGAGCCGCAGGTCGGTTTCGCCGCGTGGGTCGAAAAGCGATAGGTCAACACGACCGGCATCCCAATCTTGCTTCAGCTCTTCCGACGCGCGCGCCCAGAATTCTGCACGCAGGCTATCGACCAGACGCTCGTCGTTCCATCGATAGCTATCGATCTTCATGCGCATAAGCACGCCCTGCAATTTGCTTTTCAGCTGGGGGCGATTGTTAAGGAAGCGTTGCATTTCCTCGTATTCATCGCACACGCAGAAAACCTTGTTCGGCGAGTTAACAGACGATTTTTCGTTGTCTTGGCGGTAGCACAAAACAGGATCGTCGATAAAGGCGGCACGCTGCGCGCAAGCCCACACCTTAAAGTTGAAACCCGCATCTTGGTACGACGCGCCAGGAGTGGGAAGAAAACGAATGTCGTTCTCGTTAAGGAAATCGCGACGATAAATCGCCGACCAAATAGACGGCTTCTTATAGAAGATGCCCGGACGGTCGATGGGACAATACGCATCTCCGAGCATCGGCTTGTCGATAATGCTGAAAAGCTCTTTGTGCTGTACAGGAGTCGACCAATACAGGAAGAAGTCGCCTTTGACGACCTGGGCATTGGTTTGCCGAGCCTTAGCAACAAGCTTTTCGAGCGCGTCGGAAAACATGAAATCGTCCGATTCGAGAATGCCAATATAAATCCCCCGGGCCGCCGCGATACCCTGGTTCATAGAGTCGCCGTAACCACTGTTCGGCTTGTCGATAACGCGAAAACGACTATCACGCGCAACGTATTCGTTAATGATATCGAGCGAGCTATCAGTCGACCCATCATTGATGCAAATGACCTCGATGTCACGCAGCGTTTGCGCTGCCGCAGAATCGAGGCACTCGCGCAAATAGCGCTCAACGTTGCATATAGGAACCAGAAGGGAAACGACTGGCATTGTTTGGTCTTCCACAAAAACCTCCGGCCGAAGCATAGCAAGCTTCATTCGAACGGGACTGCCCTATAGCAAGGGCTTTTTACGGGACAATTCTAGCATTGGAAAAATAGGTTGCTTCACCCTTCATGAAAAGCGGCGATAAGACGAGAAGCAAACGAGAATCGGTGTCATGCGAGATGCCCATTCGAGGAGGACGAGCTTGACCACAATTCAGTTGTTGCAAAAATTGCAACAACTGCTTCTGACGGAAAACGTACCAGGTTGACCCCTGCGTCCTTGAAGCCATAATTGACACCGACCCATCCACGTGCTGCGCGAATCTGGTTTCCCTTCGTACTTAACGCGGGCAACACAAAGGCGCCGAAAAGGCTGATATATACTTACACCAGACGAAGAAAGGGGATGCCTTGCTAACCATTCATTACGGCGATATGGATAACGTCATCTATAACACATCCGTGTTCTTCAACAACACGTATTCGCCCGAATGGCTCAGAGACCCCTTCGCACAGAAAGTCATCAAGTCCATCGATCGCGGCGATGTCGTGGGCCCCAATGCCATCGACACTAAAATCCTCGGCATTATTCCGCCGGAAAAGCTGTCAAGCGGGACGAAGACCCTGCTTCTTATGTATTTCATGCCCGAAAACATCTACAACGCTTCGAATTGCGGCGACAATTGCGCTCGATGGATTTTGGAAATCGGAACGCACCACGATATCACGATTAACCTCTACCATCTTATGGACTTCGGCAAGCGAAATTTTGTCATCAAAATTGCGAACACCGGCGAAATCGCACATAACATGAACGAACTCGTTCTCGTCGCCGGCAAATGCCTCAGGGAGAATGCCCGATGAAAGGCGCATACCAGGTAGTTGTTCGCAACAACAAAGTGCAAATAAAGCTCTATATCAAAAGGAACCTCACAATACTGCAAGGCAAAAGCGCAACGGGGAAAACGACCTTACTAGAGCTCATCGCGGCCTATGACGAGCTGGGCGCAAGCAGCGGCGTGACAGTCAACTGCGACGCGCCCTGCAAGGTGCTTTCGGGACGTAATTGGCTGCGCGACCTTTCTTCCATCGAAAACAGCATTGTATTCGTCGACGAAGACAACGCTTTCATGCGCTCGTATGAGTTCGCGCATGCCGCAAGGCACAGCAGCAATTACTACGTGCTCGTCGCACGTGAATCGCTTCCTCAGCTGCCCTACAGCGTCGATGAGATATACGGCCTCAAAAATACAAATCGATCAACTACAAAATACCCCGTATATTCGCGCACTTATGCCTCGACGTATCGAATTTACGGCACGGCGGAATTCATCGGCGAGAAGCCCCAGGCCGTCATCGTGGAGGACAGCAATTCGGGATACCAGTTTTTCAGCGCTCTGTGCGAGAAAAGCGGCATTCCCTGCATAAGCGCAAATGGCAAATCGCACATTTATGACATCGTGCTTGAGCGAGAGGAAAGCGACGTCCTCGTTATCGCCGACGGTGCTGCGTTCGGTCCCGAAATGGAGCTGCTCACATCGCTTCAACGATTCAAGAGCATTAAACTTTTCTTGCCGGAATCGTTCGAATGGCTTGTTTTAAAATCTGGGCTTTTCGCCGACAAAGAAACGCAGGACATGCTGCTGAACCCGTTTGATTACATCGAGAGTTCCGAGTTCTTCAGCTGGGAGCAATTCTTCACACATGAGCTCATCAATAAGACGAAGGGATCGCACTTTTCATATCAAAAATCGCAGCTCAATCACGCATATCTTGAAGGCAAAACGCATAATGCGATTAAAGAAAGCCTCCACCACTTGGGAATCGTATAGGCAAGCGGTCGTCGAACGGTCACACCCATAGCCGCTCAGCGGAACAATTTGAGCAAGTCATTAACCACGCGCTTCAGGAAGACCGAACGTCATGGTACAGAGCATCATTTCCAAAGAAGAGCTTCTGGAAAACGCCTACGAAATCGCCGAAGAAGGCGGCATTTCGGCGCTTTCCATTCGTGGGCTCGCCACGAAAAGCGGCGTGAGCGTTGGCACCGTGTACCGATTCTTCGCCGCGAAAGACGAGCTCACCATCGCGACGATCGAGCTGTATTTCGCGCGCGCGTTCTACAAGGAATTCTGCCACCTCGATGCGCACACCGCGTTCGTCGACTACTGCGAGAAAATGAACGTGAGCATGCACCAGGTGTTCAACCACTTCCGCAAATACTGGCTGCGCGGCGCCGAGGCCCTGCCTTCCGCCGAGCGAGCCGCAGCGCGCCTGCGCGAGTCACAGCAGATCGAACACGTAGTAAACGGCCTCGTCGAAATCTACAAACACGACCCGAACATCGTTGCCGATTTGCCCGACGGCTTCACTCCGCGAAGCGTGTGCGAGTTCACGCTCGACAACGTGCTCGACAGCCTGCGCCACCAAAACGGCGACTGCAAAGTGCTGTTCGGCCTTCTAAGGTCGACGCTCTACAAAAGCGAGGAGTAGACGCACAGCGGCGGGCGAATCTGAAAGCCGAGATTGAAAAGGCTGGCGATGTCAACGCATTATTTCGCTTGCTAAAACTTGTTGTTTCTATCTATGGATATCTCAATCTGTTGATACTTATAACCAAAAAAAATGGTTATAATTGCAACAACGGAAGGAGATAGCATGCGCCTGCTTAAAGTAAAGGTCGACGGTGCCGAACTGTTTAAGAACTGCCTTTTCGAACTGGATTTCATCGCCACCGATCGCGTTCCTCGTGACGATGAAGGCAATATCTCTGACGTCACGCCCGTTTGCGAGAAGTCTTCCGTCTACACGGAAAATGTTATCGGCATGGTTGGCGTTAATGCGTCGGGCAAGACCACCGCGCTCAATATCATCCGCTTTATTCTGGGCTATATGTCAGGCCCCTATCTCATGCGTCGATTTACGCCCAAAGATGACAAACTGGGGAGAATGGCACCTCGCCTGTCTATCTCGTGCGTGTTCTACGAGAGGGATTCCTTCTACCTTATAGAATCGGAGTTGGCGCTCATTGATGCCGATTCGACCGGAACGGCGCCGATTGGCGAGCGGGGCTTTGACTCATACGCGTTTGCCAACGAGCAACTTTGGAAGTATTCGTCTGCGCAAATTTCGCGTAAGACAATTTTGGACATCGATGCCTTTAGGAACAAATCTACTCTTCTTATGAGGCGAAATGGACCCACGAACGACCCAACCGTGCTCGACGAGGCCAAAAGAACGTTCCTTGGCGATGACGTATCAATCGTCTCGATAGTTACGGGAAAGAAGACCGTACAGGTGGATTCCCTCAAAAGGACACTACCACTCATGTCCCTGCCAACCCCCATTGTCCAAGCTTTTGACCCAAGTGTTGAATATCTCAACTGGAATGCTGAGAACCAGGTTTTTCACCTCAAGTTTAAGAATGAGTCCCTGGAGCGGGTCGTTAACCCCACAGTCGCATCCTATGTCCTCTCGAACGGCACCATTCTTGGAGCCGAACTCGTTAACCGCGCTATAAGCGCCCTTAAGAGCGGGGGATATCTCATCGTTGACGAAATGGAAACCGGCCTTAATAGATCCCTTGTGGGAACGGTAATCGGTTTGTTTGCTTCCCCTGTCACCAATCCTCACGGTGCCGTTTTGTTGTTCTCGACGCATTATCCTGAACTGCTCGATGGCCTCAAGAGAAAGGACAACGTCTATCTCTTAGTGCGAAACGAATCATTCGACACCGAAGTTGTTAAATACTCAGACCGCATTGGCCGCATAGAGAATAAGAAGAGCGACGTTGTGATTAACAACGTCATTAAGGGCTCAATGCCTCGATATCCAGACGTTCAGGCGATGCGTTCCTATGTTTGCGAGCATGTCAATGAATAACACGGCCCTCGACTACCTTACCCATAGATTTGTTTTGTTCAGCGTTGAAGGCACGGCTGAGGGCGCCGTGATTCAGACGCTGTATGACAATGATTTGCTTGTCGTGCCCCGCGATCATGTGGTAATGGATAACACTTACTTCGACAGACCGTATACGAGGCTCCGCAAGGCAGACAAGATAGCCGACGAGTATTTCGGCATGAGCTATGAGTCAAGAGATGCTTCGGGTTTGACAGTGGCACGAATCGTTGATAGCAAATCAGCCAAATTCGAGTTTCCAAAGCGCCGTCAAAATGGAACTGAGGTACTGAGCTTTTTTACGCGGCCGGAAATTGAGATGCTTGTGATTCAGGCCGAACATGCTTACGGTGAATGGCAGAAAGCCTCTAGGAAAAATAGGCAGCTAAAACCGAGCGAGTTCTGCTCATGCAACCTAGGCTTTTCTCGCCTTAAAGAAGCATCGTTTCTTAAGGAATACTGGTCCGATGCTCCTAAATTGGTCGAAGCCATTCAAAAGCATAGCGAGAAAGCGCAACGCAGCAAAGGCGAGCTTTTACTTGTAGATTTGCTGGCATAACTGCGTTGTTGAGCGTTTCGCAACGACCGAAGATTTAGGCCTATTAACGAAATGAGCGCTTTGGGGTGCCAATGAGCAGCCTGGCCCCAGCATCCCAAAGCACCCCGACTCGCCGTTTTGTGGCCAAAATCGATGTAGCCGAGAGAACGACGGCATCACCTCCGTATCGCCACGATTTTCGCGTGTCTAGACGAACGATTTCGACCGACGGAACGTTTTTCGCACGGGCTTTCAGAAATCGTTCATCTTCGAAGGCGCAGCTACAGAATTCTATTCCTCCTGTTCAGGGCATTGTTTTTTCGCACGTATACCTCGGTTTTCGAAAAAGTGAACAAGACTCCTTTGATGTTCACACCAACCACCTCCAAGATAAAACACGTCAAAACGAACGAGCGCCGCGGCTGTTCGAATCCAACCACCCTTTTATCTTAGGAGGACAACATGTCACCTATTCTTATCGCCGCCACCACGATAATCTCCCTCGCCCTAATCGCCTACACGATTGGCGTTTTCGGCGAACGCAATTCCGGCACGCTGAAGCGCTCACATCTCATCTTCTTCTGGATCGGCCTCGCATGCGACTCCACCGGCACCGCCATCATGAGCTCCATGGCCCAAAGCAGCGGCGGTTCCATCTCGCTTCTGCACCCCGTCACCGGTGGCCTCGCCATCACGCTCATGCTCTTCCACGCGACCTGGGCGACCTACGTTCTGCTGCGCGGCAATAGCAAGCAGCGCCACAACTTCCATCGCCTGAGCATTTGCGTGTGGCTCATCTGGCTCGTTCCCTACTGCACCGGCGTGCTCGCGGGCATCCCCGCGCTGCACGTTGCCGACGGCACCGCGCTGGCAATAGCTTCCGCCATCGTTATCGTGCTCGCCGTGCTGGTTCTGCCCAAGAAGAAGCAGGCTGCTTCGCTATAAGACGCAACGGCGAACCGGCAGCGGTGGCGGGCTGGCGGCGACGAACCGGCAAGGCAAAATGACAACGGCAAGCCGGTTGCGACCGTCACAAAGCCAATCAGCAGACCAACGACGGCAAACCGCCAACGACAGCCATAACAACGCCAGACAGCCACAACGTCGGGCGACAGTAATGCAAAAGCCCAGGTCGCGCCCAATGAAGAGACCTGGGCCCACCTTATTCCGATATATTCAGTGCGCAGCAGCAACCACGCTCGAGCATCCGGGACTTAGGTTTTCGCACCGTAAATAAGTGCCGTTCCATTCGCAACCCTATTCGGCATACATATCCTCAGTTTGTTCAGTTCCACTTCGCGGCCAACTAATAATATGCACCCCTACATTATGCAAGTTCGAATAATTCGGTGATGCATAATTGCAGGCATACGGAACGCATTTTCAAACTTCTCGCGTTTCCCAAAGGGCCCTAGAACTGCGGCGACAACACAAAAGCCCAGGTCACCTCAAAGGAAGAGACCTGGGCTTGCGTGTTTTATATTCGCTTTTAGAACTTGCGGAAGCGCTCGTAGCGTTGCTCGAGCAGCTCGTCGATGGGCAAGGCGGAAAGCTCGTCGAGGCTTTCTTCCACATACGCCACAACGTTGGCGATCGCGAAATCGGGGTTGGCCGAAGCCGAGCCCTCGCCTTCCTCGAGCACCGCGTCGACGATATCCATGTCGAAAATCTCGTAGGCGTTCATGCGCATGACCGCAGCAGCCTCGGCCGCGCGCGAGCGGTCCTTCCACAGAATGGACGCGAAGCCCTCGGGCGAGAGCACCGAATACACGGCATGCTCCTGCATGGCCACGCGGTCGGCCAGCGCAAGCGCCAGCGCGCCGCCGCTGCCGCCTTCGCCCACGAGC
>OLSI01000931.1_pt1 | contig 22183 bp, 17 predicted proteins | sample 1672661 | NCBI WGS metagenome assembly OLSI01 (sample SAMEA3136711, study PRJEB25190) | human gut metagenome | biome: human gut; feature: human-associated habitat; material: faeces | place: Austria | collected 2013 | reverse complement strand
TCGAAATGCCGAACTTTGCTCATGGTACAGAAGCAGTTGCAAAAGCTCTTGCTGAGACAGATGCTACAACAATCATCGGTGGTGGTGATTCCGCAGCCGCAGTTAATATCCTCGGATATGGAGACAAGATGACTCACATCTCCACAGGTGGCGGTGCTTCTCTGGAATTCCTCGAAGGTAAGGAGTTACCAGGCGTAGCAGCAGCTAACGATAAATAGAACACTTAATGAGAGCAAGCCGCAGGCGCAGTCTCGAATTTAGTGTGAATTTAGTTCGAAGGAACTTAATGAGGGCAAGTGTAAACGCAGCCCGAATTTAGTGAATCGAACTTCCTTGGCAAGCCGCAGGCGCAGACAGAACTTAGCGTTTACTTGGTTCGCCGCTCTTAATGAACACAAGTCAGAGACGCAGTGTGAATTTAGTGCGAGGCGAACATGTATGGCGGGAAATAGTGCGATTTAGTGAATCGAACTTCCATATCCGCAGCTTATTACGAAAAGATATATACAGTAATAAATAAAAATCAGGAGATAAGAAAATGGCAAGAAAGAAAATTATCGCTGGAAACTGGAAAATGAACATGACTCCAAGCGAAGCAGTTAAATTAGTAGAAACTCTGAAACCACTTGTACAGAACGATGAAGTAGACGTAGTATTCGGTGTTCCGGCAATCGACATCGTTCCGGTTGTTGAAGCTTGCAAAGGTACAAATATTGCTGTAGCAGCAGAGAACATGTACTTCGAAGAAAAAGGTGCTTACACAGGTGAAATCGCTCCGGCTATGCTGGTTGACGCTGGTGTTAAATACGTTATCCTTGGACATTCCGAAAGAAGAGATTACTTCGGAGAAACAAACGAAGACGTTAACAAGAAAGTACTTAAAGCTTTCGAACATGGCATTACACCAATCATGTGCTGTGGAGAATCTCTTGAGCAGAGAGAACAGGGCATCACTATGGACTGGATCCGTCAGCAGGTTAAAGTTGGTCTTCAGAACGTAACAGCTGACCAGGCTAAAATTATGGTTATCGCTTACGAACCAATCTGGGCTATCGGAACAGGCAAAACAGCTACAAGCGAACAGGCTCAGGAAATCTGCAAAGGTATCCGTGACTGTGTAGCTGAGATCTATGACACAGATACAGCAGAAGCTATCCGTATCCAGTACGGCGGATCTGTAAATGCAGGAAATGCAGCAGAACTGTTTGCAATGGGCGATATCGACGGTGGTCTTGTTGGTGGAGCTTCACTCAAACCAGACTTCGGAAAAATCGTAAACTACAAATAATTCATACAAGAATATACAGCCAGATACTTCAAACCGCATTGGTCAGAGGTATCTGGCTTTTTTTATGTTTTCGTACACGCACAAATGTCCGCGCTTGACAAAATCCATTTTATACCATACTATTAGACACATGGTAGAAATAATCCCTGAACTTTAAGGGACGAGGAGAAAGGAGCCATTCCAAAATGGAGAAAAAAGTGATTCGTGCAGCCCTCCTGGGATTTGGTACAGTAGGAACCGGCGTATATAAAGTACTGGAGAAACAGAAAGAGGAGATGATTCCGAAGCTTGGAAGTCAGCTTGAAATCAGCAAGATTCTGGTACGTAATCTGCAAAAAGCAGCATCAAAGGTAAAAAATCCTGAGATTCTGACAAACAACTGGGACGAGATCGTAAAAGATCCTGAAATAGATATTGTAATTGAGCTGATTGGCGGAATCGAACCGGCAAGAACCTACATACTTGACGCATTAAATGCCGGCAAACATGTAGTAACAGCCAACAAAGACCTGATTGCAGCTCATGGAAAAGAACTTCTCGATTCAGCAGAAGCAAACCATGTGGATTTCCTGTTTGAGGCAGCAGTAGCCGGTGGAATTCCGATCATCCGTCCGCTGAAAGAATGTCTGGCAGGCAATCATATGGCAGAAGTAATGGGAATCGTCAACGGAACGACCAACTTTATCCTCACAAAGATGACACAGGATGGTATGGAATTTAAAGACGCCCTTGCCCTTGCTACAGAGCTGGGTTATGCCGAGGCAGACCCGACTGCAGATATCGAAGGTCTGGATGCCGGACGTAAGGTGGCAATCCTTGCATCCGTAGCGTTTAATTCCAGAGTGGTATTTGATGATGTTTATATCGAGGGAATCACAAAGATCACAGCCAAAGATATCAAATATGCAAAAGAAATGGGATGTGACATAAAACTTCTGGGAGTTGCAAAGAATACAGAAGACGGAGTAGAAGCTTATGTATGCCCGATGCTGATTCCGAGCAGCCATCCGCTTGCATCTGTCAATGATTCCTACAATGCAGTATTTGTAAATGGTGATGCAGTAGAAAACGCAATGTTCTATGGTCGTGGCGCTGGAGAACTCCCGACAGCAAGTGCGGTAGTCGGGGATCTTTTTGAGATCGTAAGAAACATTCAGGCAAATTGTTGTGCACGTATCGGATGTACCTGCTACAAAGAACTTCCGGTCAAAAAAATGGCAGATACCTGCAACCGTTACTTTATGAGACTGATCGTAGAAGACCGCTGTGGTGTACTGGCTGAGATGACCGCAGTATTTGCAAAATATGGTGTCAGTGTGGCTCAGATCATCCAGAAAGCAGCAAGAGATGAAGGAAGCGCAGAAGTTGTTGTGATCACTGCAAAAGTTCGAGAGGGAGATTTCCGGACTGCAATGGAAGAACTGAGTGGAAGAAGCTCTGTACGTAAGATCAGCAGCATGCTTCGTGTGTACGGAGAATAAAATATAAATCATACCTTAAGTTATTTTCGAGAAGGAGAAGCTTATGGGAAATATTATGGATTATATCAGCTGGAGAGGTGACCTTACTTTTGCACAGTCTCCATTTAATGAGGTGGATAACCTGATTCTTGCCTGTTTTTCGTATGTGAATCTTGACAGGATTCCGGCGGTGACCAGACAAAAAGGAATAGAACTTAAAAAACTGGTCAAAGAATTTAAGAAATTACACACGATAAAAGAACTGGAGGCGGATAAATCATTTATCCGCCTGGCTCCGTTTATGATGTTTGAAATGGCAGAATCCGTTCGGTTTGGTAATTGTGTGATCCGAAACTATGTCAATGAGATTGTTACAGAAGCGGAACAACAGTTTTCAGCTGTGGAGATCGTGCTGGATGACGGAACTTCTTATATTTCTTTCCGTGGCACGGATGATACCATTATAGGCTGGAAAGAAGACTTCAATTTAAGTACTGGTGTCGTTCCGGCTCAGGAACGTGCAGTTGAATATATGCAGCGGATTTCTGACAAAGCCTCCGGGATGCTGCGAGTAGGAGGACACTCAAAAGGTGGAAATCTTGCAATTTATGGCTCTGTTATGTGCAAAAGTGTGCATGATAAGATTCTGGAAATTTATTCGAACGACGGGCCGGGATTTTCAAAGGAATTTCAGGAATCTCCCGAGACAGCAGAGATGATGCCGAAGATCATTCGGATTATCCCGGAATATTCCATCATAGGAACACTTCTCGAACATGAGAAACAGCCGATTATCGTGGCAAGTACCAGCAGAGGACTCCTTCAGCATGATGGTTTTTCATGGGAAGTGCAGGGGCCGGGTCTTGTCAGACGAGACAGCCTGAATAAAACAGCGCTTCGTTTTATCGAGATCCTTCACAAATGGATCGACGGAATGGACACGGAGCAGAAGCGACTTCTGATCGAAGATCTCTTTGCAACTTTGCAGGCATCCGGATATGAAAACTTAAGTGAAGTGCAGTCAGGCGGGCTCAAGAGTCTCGCGGCTATGGTAAAACGACTGGATAAATTTGCACCGGAATCAAGAGGAATGATGCAGGAGCTTCTGACTGCGATCTGTGGCGGCTGGCTAGAACAGCTTCAGGAGAATACAAAGGATAAACTATCTGCGATTCCACAGAGCTTTTCCGATAAAATCCTTGAAAAATTCTAAATTTTTGGTACTATATAATAGGAAAAAACATACAAGCTGACACTGCATGAATATGCAGAAAAACTATACAATAGAAGGAGAATATTATGAGTAAAAAACCAACCGTTTTAATGATCCTGGATGGTTATGGCCTGAATGACAAACATGAGGGAAATGCAATCTACGAAGCAAAGACTCCTGTTATGGATAAATTAATGGCAGAATATCCATTCGTAAAAGGAAATGCCAGCGGACTTGCAGTTGGTCTTCCGGACGGACAGATGGGTAACTCTGAGGTAGGTCATATGAATATGGGCGCGGGCCGTATTGTATATCAGGAACTTACCAGAATCACAAAAGAGATCAACGATGGTGATTTCTTCAAGAATGAAGCACTTCTTGCAGCAATGAAGAATGCAAAAGATAATGATTCCGCTGTTCACTTCATGGGACTTCTTTCCGATGGTGGTGTACACAGCCACAATACTCATCTTTATGCACTGCTTGAGATGGCTAAAAGAGAGGGACTTAAGAAAGTTTATGTACATTGCTTCCTTGACGGACGTGACACTCCTCCGGCATCCGGTAAAGAATTCATCGAACAGCTTGAAGCAAAGATGAAAGAAATCGGCGTTGGTGAGATCGGTGTTGTTTCCGGACGTTACTATGCAATGGACAGAGATAACCGCTGGGATCGTGTAGAGCTTGCATACAAAGCCCTGACAGAAGGCGAAGGTGTCAAAGGTACAGACGCTGCAGCAGCAGTTCAGGCTTCCTATGATAATGATAAGACAGATGAATTCGTCCTTCCGACAGTTATTGAGAAAGACGGACAGCCGGTTGCAAAGATCCAGGACAAAGATTCTGTAGTATTCTTTAACTTCCGTCCAGACCGTGCACGTGAGATCACAAGAGCATTCTGTGATGATGAATTCAAAGGCTTCGAAAGAGCTAAGAAACTGGATCTTACTTATGTCTGCTTTACAGATTATGATGAAACAATTCAGAACAAACAGGTTGCGTTCCACAAAGTACTTCTTAAGAATACATTTGGTGAATATCTTGCGGCTCATGATATGACACAGGTTCGTATTGCTGAGACAGAGAAATATGCACATGTTACTTTCTTCTTTAACGGTGGAGTAGAAGAACCAAACAAAGGAGAAGACAGAATCCTCGTTAAATCTCCGAAGGTTGCAACTTATGACCTTCAGCCGGAGATGAGTGCACCGGAAGTTTGTGACAAGCTGGTGGATGCAATCAAATCTGATAAATATGATGTGATCATTATCAATTTTGCAAACCCGGATATGGTAGGTCATACTGGTGTACAGGCAGCAGCTGTCAAAGCAATCGAAACAGTTGATGGATGTGTGGGAAGAGCAGTAGAAGCTCTCAAAGAAGTTGACGGACAGATGTTTATCTGTGCTGACCACGGAAATGCAGAGCAGCTGATTGATTATGAGACAGGAGAGCCATGGACTGCTCATACAACGAATCCGGTTCCGTTCATTCTTGTAAACGCTGATCCGAAATACACTCTGAGAGAGAACGGATGCCTCGCAGATATCATCCCGACTCTGATTCAGCTGATGGGAATGGAACAGCCTGCAGAAATGACGGGAGAAAGTCTTCTGGTTGAGAAATAATCACAATATCTAAAATAAACAGAACTTTGAACAAACCTCTGAGTCTTAAGATTCAGGGGTTTGTTACTATAATGCTCCAACCCTCGGAAAAAGAATATAAAAAAGCAATAAATTAAGGTGCAAAAATACAGAAGTATGTTATAATGGAAACGTTACAGGAAAAAACAGGATAAATAGATGGTTGTATTCAATTGTTTATATTCAGGGAGTATATTAAATGAGCAACAAAGAAATGAAGGACGGACTTCAGGAAGACACTTCTGGAGTGTCGGATGAGAATACAGGCATTGAAGAAGAAATCAATGCAACCATGGATAAAATCATAGCGCCACCGGAAACGGACGAAGATGAGATGGATGACCTTGGAGATTATGATGATTCTGCAGCGGAAGAACCAGATCCACAGCCGGTAAGACATCATCGCAAATCTGCCAGACCAGGTCCGGTTGTATATGTTCCGGTAGATGATATGGAAATGCCGGATCAGTCAACTTCCAGGAAGAAAAAATCCAGAAAAACAAATACGCAAAAGAACAGATCAGCAAAACCAGAGTATCAGAATTCTAAACCTGCGAAGAAACACAAAGGGGCGCGGATTTTTGGCCTTATTATGTTGATGATCGTAGTTCTTGGCGGGAGTGCTTATGCGGCTGCGAGTTATTATTTTGCGGACAGATTCTTTGAAGGTACGTGGATCAATGGTGTGAACTGTTCTCAGATGACGGCAGCAGAGGTAGAAAATCTTTTCAAACAAAAGTTTGAGAATTATACCATTGAAGTTTCAGCCAGAGATCAGGCACCACAGACGATTTCCGGAGCGGATATCAGCTATCAGTATCTTTCTACAGGAGAGGTTCTGAAGCTTCTGAAACAGCAGAAGCCATATGAATGGATCAAAGGACTCTATGAACAGAAAAGTTATACTGTATCCGAGAATACAGGGTATAACAGAACACAGTTGCAAGAACAGCTTAAGACTCTCAGCTGTGCTCAGGCAGAGAATCAGACAGAACCGGAAAATGCATATGTTGCATATCAGAACGGACAGTTTGTAATCGTACCGGAAACAGTGGGAAGTAAACTGAATATCAAAGAAGCATATAAAGTACTGAATGCTGCTGTAGATGCAGGACAGACTTCGGTAAATTTCAGTGATACACCGGAAGCATATGTGAATGCAGATGTTACACAGGATGATCCGGCACTGCAGTCTGCACTGGAAGCATGCAACAATTATACAAAAGCAAGTATTACCTATACATTTGGCAGTCAGACAACAACTCTGAATGGTGACACGATCAAAGACTGGCTACAGTTTGATGAGAAAGGTCAGCTGATCTGGGACGATAATTCCTTCCAGCAGCATGTATCAGATTATGTTGCACAACTTGCAGCTACTTATGATACGGTTGGTACGGAACGTGAGTTCCAGACCACAAGTGGCAGAACCGTTTACGTTTCCAGCTCTGTATATGGCTGGAAAATCGATCAGGCTGCCGAGGCTGCTCAGCTGAGCAAGGAAATTCAGTCTGGTACACAGACGACCAGAGAGCCTGTTTATTCACAGACGGCCAATTCTTACGGAGTGAATGATCTGGGTGATACTTATATAGAAGTAGATTTAAGTGAACAGCATATGTATTATTATCAAAATGGCTCCGATATCTTTGAGTCAGATTTTGTATCTGGAAACATGAGTTATGCTGATCGTCAGACACATGCAGGTATCTTTACATTGTACTATAAGAAAAGTCCGGATGTACTGAGAGGAACCATGAAAGCAGACGGAACTTATGAATATGAATCAGAGGTACAGTACTGGATGCCATTTGATGGAGGTATTGGGTTCCATGATGCGTCATGGAGAGATGAATTCGGTGGCGATATTTATCTTACGGACGGATCTCACGGATGTATCAATCTTCCTCCGGATAATGCAGCGGTTCTGTATGATATCATACAGTATGGTGTGCCAATCGTATGCTTTTACTAATATATAATTACAGGAGATAAAAAATGGACAGATCATTTGATTTTATCCTTGCGGGAATAGCATTGATCGTTGGAATCATGCTTCTGACAGGACATGGCGATATTTTTCTGAAGGGTGGAAACACAAAACTTCGCAAAGAAAAGTATGATGAGAAAAAAATGACTAAGGGATCCGGAGTGACATTGATTCTGTTTGGTATCGTGACATTTATAGATTCCTACACAACAAGTCTTACTGCAAAGTTTATTTATATTCTTGCAATTCTTGCGATTCTTGTAGGATTTGTGGTATACCTGAAAAAGAAATGCATCAAGAAATAAATACAAAGATAAAACAAGGCATGGGAGATAAAAATCTTCCGTGCCTGTTTTGTTTGAGAGAATTTATAAAGAAATATTGACAAGATCCATTGGTTTGCAGATGCGTGCATCCGGTTTTGGAACTTCTCCGAATCCGTATTCAGCAAAGATAAAAGGAACATTTGCTTTCTGGCATGCCTGGTAATCGCCAAACGTATCACCGACATATACGGGGGATTTCAGATCATATGTGTCTGCAAGTTTACGGATATTGGAGCCTTTGTCAAGACCGGTATCTCCATTACAAAGATGACCTTTGAAATATTTTTCAAGACCTGATGTCTGAAGAAAAACTTCAATATAGCCACTCTGACTGTTACTGACAATATAGAGTGGACATTTCTTATACATGATCTGCAGCATTTTTTCAAGATCCTCATAAAGTGGGGCACATTTTTTTAAGAGAGCTTCATGTTCGGCCTGGCAGCATCCATCAATAAGGCGAAGCTGTTCTGCTTCTGAACAGTCAGGGAAAATCTGGCGTGCGATATCAGACAGAGTCTGCCCAAAAAGTGTCATCAGACGGGCTGATGTCAGGGTAATATCCATATGTTCTTTTTCCCGCAGATATGCGGTCCAGGACTGAGCAACACTTTCTGTTGAATCCCACAGAGTTCCATCAACATCAAAAATAATACTGTCCATAATAGGGTCCTTTCGTATCAAAAATAATATTTATTTTAGTAATGGGAGATAATTATTTACAGGTATAATCCCAAGTAATAACATTCTATCCGGTAAAATAAAAAAAATCAACTGGCATTTGGCTGAAATTATGTTATACTAAAACATACTGAGGGTAAAAGATGAAAAATGATCAGATAAAAGACAGAAGCATGCTGAATGAAATCGTACAACCTCTTACAGACTGGTACAGACAGAATAAACGGATTCTTCCCTGGAGAGATCAGAACAATGCCTACTATACGTGGGTATCGGAGATTATGCTTCAGCAGACAAGAGTTGAGGCCGTGAAGCCTTATTTTCAGCGTTTTATCGGAGAGCTTCCAGATGTCCAGGCTTTGGCAGAATGCCCGGAAGAGAAGCTGATGAAGCTCTGGGAAGGTCTGGGATATTATAATCGCGTCCGCAATATGCAGACGGCAGCCCGGACGGTAGTTTGTGAATACGAGGGAGTACTTCCGGCTTCTTACGAAGAACTGCTGAGTCTGAAAGGAATCGGGAATTACACAGCAGGTGCGATCGCATCCATTGCTTATCAGATTCCGGTACCAGCAGTAGATGGAAATGTTCTTCGTGTGATATCCAGAATTACAGAGGACAGACAGGATATTATGAAACAGTCAGTACGCCGTCAGATTGAAGAAAACCTTTTGGGGATAATGCCGGAAGAGACACCAGGAGATTTTAATCAGGCGCTGATGGAACTTGGGGCAGTGGTTTGTGTGCCGAATGGACCAGCACGCTGTGAAGCATGTCCGGTGTCGGAGTACTGTCTTGCATACAGACACGGAACAGTAGAGGAGCTGCCGGTCAAAGCACCGAAGAAGGAGCGTATTCTGCAAAACAGGACAGTGCTTGTGATTCAGGACGGAGAGAAAACTGCTATACAGAAACGACCGGAAAAAGGTCTTCTTGCCGGATTATATGAGCTTCCGAATCTCCTGGGGCATCTTACACGGGAGGAAGTGCTGGATAAGGTAAAAAATATGCAGCTGGAACCGCTCTATATTGAGAAACTTCCGGATGCGAAGCATATTTTTTCGCATATTGAATGGAGGATGACCGGATATCTGATTCGGGTGGCAGCTCTGGACACAGACAGAGGATTGCCATTTATTTTTGCTGAGAAAAAACAGTCTGAAAAGCAGTACGCGATTCCGTCTGCATTCAGAGCTTATGTAAAATACATGAAGGAGGAATCTGGAAAATGAAATTGTTGAGTATAGCAATTCCGTGTTATAATTCAGAAGCATATATGGAGAAATGTATCGAATCTTTATTAAAAGGTGGAGAAGAAGTGGAGATCCTTGTGGTCAATGATGGTTCTTCTGACCGAACTGCTGAGATTGCGGATGCTTATGCCGAAAAATATCCGACGATCATAAAAGCTATTCATCAGGAAAACGGTGGTCATGGTGAAGCAGTAAATGCCGGAATCCGTAATGCGACAGGCCTTTATTTCAAAGTTGTTGACAGTGATGACTGGGTAAATGAAGAGGCATATAAACAAATCTTAAAAACACTTGAAGAACTGACAAGAGGACCAAAAACACTGGATATGCTGATCAGCAATTTTGTATATGAAAAACAGGGTGCTTCCAGAAAAAAAGTCATGCAGTACAGACGTTGTCTTCCGGTGAATGAAATTTTCGGATGGGACAGTGTGCATATGTCAAAAGGTAAATATCTGTTGATGCATTCTATTATTTATCGTACAAAACTGCTTCACGAATGTGGATTGGAACTGCCGAAGCATACATTCTATGTGGATAACCTGTTTGCATTTGAGCCGCTTCCGTTTGTGAAGAACATGTACTATCTGGATGTCAATTTTTATCGTTATTTTATCGGAAGAGATGATCAGTCTGTCAATGAAAAGGTAATGATTAAGAGAATTGACCAGCAGATCCGTGTCAATAAATTGATGGCGGACGCATTCCATAATTGTCAGTTTGACAGTAAACATCTTAAGAAATATATGCTCAGCTATCTGGATATCATTACGACCGTGTCCTCGATCATGCTGGTACGTGCAGGTACTCAGGAAGCACTGGATAAGAAAAAAGAAATGCTGGAGTATATTCGTGAACAGGATCTCTGGCTGTATCATAAACTGCGTTACAGTATTCTGGGACGTGCAGCCAATCTTCCGGGCAGAGGTGGACGCAAAATGTTTGTATCTGCTTACAAAGTATGTCAGAAATTCTATGGATTCAACTAAAAAACTTCCCCTTTATGGGGAAGTTTTTTGCGTTGCAGAAATTACTTCTATGAGATCATATTGATTTGTTTCGGTTCCATACATACAGAAAAATCATGCAAAAGACCAGCGGATTCTCCGTCTTTATGTACGGCCAATCTGGCTTCACTGTGGATATCAATTTTTTTACAGCGAAAAATGTGGATACCATTGAAATGTGTATGTTTTCCGAAGAAAGCAGTAGGAAGACAACATATTACTTTGGGTTTGCTCAAACTGTCTACAACGATCACATCCAGATAGCCGTCGGAAGGACTGGCATCGGGACAGAATTTGAATCCACCGCCTTCGTATTTCTGATTCATGATGGCAGTAAAATATACTTTGGAAAACTCTTCTTTTTTATTGTCATCCATGAGCAGTGTCATAGAAGATGGCTTCAGGAAAAGCAACTGTTTCAATGCGACAAAGAGATAGACCAGTTTGCCGAGGCCGATTTTGTTCAAGACTTTTTTCATAGGAGTGACGCCAACTTCATGGCATACCGCTGCGTCAAAACCGATTCCACAGCTGATCGCGAAACGACTGCTGCTGGAACCACAGGAAATATGAGGAACGTCCATCAGATGTGGACGTTTATCGGAAAGAATCAGTTCGAGTGCCTTCATAGGATCCTGTGGAAGTTTCATACTGCGGCAGAAATCGTTTCCGGATCCGGTGGGAATGTAGCCGAAAATGACACGGGAAATATCTTTTACTCCGCTCAGGACTTCCTGTATCGTACCATCACCGCCAACGGCAATCAGCTTGATTTGACTATCTTCCGGAATCAAGGCAGTAATGGAAGCAGAAAGCTTAACAGCATGTCCTTTATATTCTGTAAAAAAAGTTTGGTATTTAATATTCCGTTCACGCAGAATGTTCTCCAGATCCCTCCAGATCAGAGCACCTTTGCCGGAACGGGAGTTAGGATTTATAATAAAATAGTACATGAGTTCCTCCCTTATGTTCTCGTTTATCATAGCATGTTCGACAGAAATTTACAAACATTTAACACTGTGCAGGCTGGAAATTTAACGTTCATTTTTTATACTTTGCAAAAAGATAAAAAAGAACCTGTTTGTGAAGAAACAGACAGGCAGGAGGAAATAAATGATCTATCTTGTGGAAGACGATGAGAGTATTCGTGAACTTGTAGTATATACATTAAAGAGTCAGGGAATGGATGCAAAAGGATTTGAACGACCGTCCCTGTTTTGGAAAGAACTGGAGAAAGAAGTGCCGGCATTGATCCTTCTGGATATCATGCTTCCTGAAGAAGACGGAATATCGATTTTACGAAAACTGCGTACCAGACCGGACACATGCAAGATTCCGGTAATCATGCTGACGGCCAAAGGCACAGAATATGATGTAGTCATGGGACTGGACAGCGGTGCAGATGATTATATCCCGAAGCCGTTTCGTATGATGGAGCTGATCTCACGTATCAAGGCACGGCTTCGTCGGGCAGAGGATAAAGGCGCAGAAGAATATCATCTGGAAAACCTGTATCTGTGTCCGGGAAGACATATAGTGACGGTGGGTCAGGAACCTGTTAATCTGACATTGAAGGAGTATGAGATGCTGGTGCTGCTTCTGAAAAACAGCGGAATGGTTTTATCAAGAACACAGCTTCTGAATCAGATATGGGGATATGAATTTGATGGTGAAAGCAGAACTGTGGATGTACATATCCGGACACTCAGGCAGAAGCTGGGAAGCGCCGGAGATTTGATTGAAACAGTGCGTGGCGTAGGATATAAGATTGGAAGGTGACATACCTTCCTTTTTTTGTTGGGATATGATATACTCACATCAAAGCAGATTTAACTGAAAGCTTGCTGGGAAAACAGACAGCAACGGATAATAACCTGAGAAAGAGGCAGAAGTATGAAGTCATTGGTAATAGCAGAGAAGCCATCTGTAGCAAGGGATATTGCAAGAGTACTCCATTGTACCCAGAAGGGTAACGGAATCCTTGAGGGCAAAGAATATGTTGTAACATGGGCCCTGGGACATCTTGTGACACTTGCAGATCCGGAAGAATATGATAAGAAATATATGAAATGGGATATGGAAACTCTGCCGATGATGCCGGATAAAATGAAACTTGTCGTTATCCGACAGACTTCCAAACAATATCAGGCAGTGAAGACACAGTTGTTCCGAAAAGATATCGGTGATATCATCATTGCAACCGATGCCGGAAGAGAGGGAGAACTGGTTGCCCGCTGGATTCTGGATAAGTCCGGATGTCACAAACCAATTCGCCGTCTGTGGATATCTTCAGTAACCGATAAAGCAATTCGTGACGGATTTCACAATCTGAAAGACGGCAGAGATTATGATAATCTTTATCGTGCGGCAGTTGCCAGAGCAGAGGCAGACTGGCTGGTTGGAATCAATGGAACAAGAGCGCTGACCTGTAAACATAATGCACAGCTTTCCTGCGGGCGTGTACAGACACCGACACTTGCAATCATTGCGAGAAGAGAAGAAGAAATACGTAAGTTTAAACCAGAGGATTACTTTGGAGTAACTTTGCAGGCTGGTGGAATACAGTGGACCTGGAAAGATGCGAAGAACGGAAGCTATCGAACTTTTCAGAAAGAGCGTGCGGAGGAGATCCAGAAGAAGATTTCCAATACGGATCTGGAACTTGTATCTGTGGACAGAAAGCCTAAGAAAACAATGGCTCCCGGACTTTATGATCTGACGACTCTGCAGCGGGAAGCAAACCAGAAATATGGATTTTCCGCAAAAGAAACACTCAATATCATGCAGAGATTATATGAGAATCATAAGGTACTTACGTATCCGAGAACGGATTCCCGTTATATCGGCAAGGATGTTGTCCCGACGATCAAAGAGAGACTGAAAGCCTGTGGAACCGGCCCATATCGAAAACTTGCCGGTGCGCTGCTTACTAAACCAATCCATACAAACGGAAGTTTCGTGGATGATAAAAAGGTCAGTGACCATCATGCGATCATTCCGACAGAGCAGTTTGTACAGCTGGATCATATGACAAATGAAGAGCGCAAAATCTATGATATGGTTGTGCGGAGATTTTTGAGTGTTCTTTATTCTCCATTTGAATATGAACAGACTTCCATGGAAGGGAAGGCAGCGGGACAGAGTTTTGTGGCAAGTGGCAAGACGGTTGTGAGTGCTGGCTGGAAAGAAGTTTACGAAGGCGGAAGCACGGACGATGACGAAGAAGAGCAGACACTGAAAGACCAGAAGCTTCCGGTATTGAAACAGGGAGAGAAGCTTCCGATAGACAGTGTTCGTCTGACAACAGGTAAGACCAAGCCGCCGGCACATTTTACTGAGGCAACGCTTCTGGCGGCAATGGAGAATCCGGTGAAATATATGTCCTCAAAAGATACACAAGCAGCAAAGACGCTGGGAGAAACCGGTGGACTTGGCACAGTTGCCACCAGAGCAGATATTATTGAAAAACTTTTCCACACCTTCCTTATGGAAAAGAGAGGCAATGAAATCTATCTGACTTCCAAAGCAAAACAGCTTCTGGACCTTGTACCAGAAGATCTTAAGAAACCGGAACTGACAGCAGACTGGGAAAAGAAACTGTCTGATATATCCAAAGGCAAACTGAAACAGAAAGTCTTTCTTGATGGAATTCGCGAATATACCGAGGAGATCGTTGGTGAGATCAAGACAGGAACGGGAACCTTCCGTCATGATAATCTGACGAATAAGATCTGTCCGAACTGTGGTAAACGAATGCTTGCAGTAAATGGCAAGAACAGTAAGATGCTGGTATGTCAGGATCGCGAATGCGGATACAGAGAGACGATTTCACGTACAACAAATGCACGATGTCCGAAATGTCACAAGCGAATGGAGATGCTGGTCAAAGGCAAAGAAGAAACATTTGTATGTGCATGTGGATATAAAGAGAAACTGTCATCTTTCCAGGCCAGAAGAGCCAAAGAAGGAGCCGGTGTCAACAAAAGAGACGTACAGAAATATCTGAAAAAACAGCAGAAAGAAGCAGCAGAACCAGTAAACAATGCATTTGCGCAGGCACTTGCCGGGATTAAGCTGGATTAAATTTCTGCCGGAAGTTTCACAGATAATAATTGAATAAGGTAAAAATAGAACTGCTGTAAATGGCAGTAATAAAAAGGAGTGTGGGCTTTATGGAGTTACAGAAATATCAGAAATGTTCAAAAGTAACCCGTGGACTGAGAAAAGCAGAATTTGTACTGAAAAATGCCCGTATTGTGAATGTTTTTACCAGAGAGATCCTGGAAGGTGATATTGCGATTCAGGATGGAATGATCGTTGGAATCGGAAACTACCAGGGTGAAGAAGAAACAGATCTGGGCGGCAGGTATGTCTGTCCGGGATTTATAGACAGTCATCTGCATCTGGAATCTACACTTGTGACTCCGGCAGAGCTGGTAACAGTGGCGTCCCGGCATGGAACGACAACGTTTATCGTAGATCCACATGAATCGGCCAATGTGTCCGGATTAAAGGGCATTGATTATATTTTGAATCAGACAGAAGACGTGGATGCCAATGTTTTTGTTATGATGCCATCCTGTGTTCCGGCAACTGCGATTGACGATAATGGATGCACGCTTACTGCACAGGATATGGAACCTTATCTTTCAAAAAAAAGAATTCTCGGACTGGGTGAAGTCATGGACTACATATCAGTTGTAAAGGGTGATGAAGCCATGCACCAGAAACTGGAACTGTTCAGTGATAAAGTCAGGGATGGACATGCACCATTTCTTTCTGATATGGATCTGCAGGCATATGCGATGGCCGGAATTGCTACAGATCATGAATGTTCAGACTTTGCATATGCGATGAGAGAGCGTCGAAATGGCATGGTAGTGCATATTCGTGAAGGCAGTGCTGCAAGAAATCTGAAAGCAATTGTGAATGGAATCGTAGAGAATCAGATGAATGGAGAAGGATTCTGCTTCTGTACAGATGATAAACATATCGAAGATATTGAAAAAGAGGGTCATATCGACCATAATGTACGTAAGGCTATCGGACTTGGATTGAATCCGGTAGATGCAATCTGTATGGCAACCATCAATTCTGCAAAGTGTTATGGATTAACACATCTTGGGGCGATTGCACCTGGATATCAGGCAGATCTGCTTGTTGTGGATGATCTTGAAAAGATGACGATCCAGGATGTTTACTATAAGGGCAGAAAAATTGATCAGGACGGAGAGATCATTGTAAAAGAATGTCCATCAGAACTGAAAAATACAGTTCATGTTGGAAAATTTTCAAAGGAAGACTTGCGGCTGGAATCTCCGGATGGTATATTCAATGTAGTCGGAATGCAGGAAGGTGAAATTACAACTGTCCGTAAAAATGTACAGATACTTCATGAAATGGGAGTATTCACCGCAGATGAACAGTATCAGAAGATTGCGGTGGTTGAAAGGCACAAAGCAACTGGAAAAACAGGTGTCGGTGTTGTGAGTGGATTTGGTATTCAGGGTGGCGCAATTGCGTCAAGTGTATCCCATGATTCTCACAATATCATTGTAATTGGTGACAATGATGAAGATATGTATCTTGCTGTACAGGAACTGATCCGTACGCAGGGCGGTTATACACTGGTTGCAGATCATCATGTATATGATACACTGGAACTTCCGATAATGGGACTGATGAGTGATGCAGGTTTTCAGTACAGTCATAGAAAACTGGAACAAATGATCCGCAAGGCACACGAGATGGGTGTGCCGGATGCTATGGCGCCATTTATCACTCTGTCCTTTATGGCTCTGCCGGTCATTCCAGAGATACGCGTTACTCCACGGGGAATCTATAATGTGTGCAGCGGTGAGTTTTATCAGAATTAAAGACAGATAAGTGATTACAGATTCATGGTAATCATTGCAACAATACAAACAATAAAAGAGGAGTAGCAGTTTATTATGCCAGTATTTGATTTCAGCAACAGCAAAACAGAAAAGAAAGATCCGGAATGTACTTATACGACGTTCCAGTCGAATGAAAAAGTACCGTCACCGGAGAAACCGATCCTGATCATTGATAATAAAAGTCGTCAGTGGAAGCATCATTCCTGTGGTGTCTTTTCCAATCCAAACCAGAAATCTTCTTTTGAATTCAAAGAACAGGACGGTGTTTTCCCGGCAGATATTCTCAAAATTGATGCACGTTTTGTGAGCCTCGTAAAATGGCTGGGCGAAAACCATATTAGTGTACGATTATCTGGACAGAATACAGAAGATGGATATGCAATCTATAAGATTCGTGAAACTGCGTTTGGGGGAGCCGGAAAACTTTCAGCAGAAGATGGATTCCTGCAGTTTATGATCGAACGTCTTCTGGCAAGTAATGCACCGGCAGAGCTTCCGGATGGAGATGAGGAAGATGAAGACGGCGATGATATGAAGTTGACCAGTATTCAGAGCATCACGGATTTTATGACCTGTGCAGGAAGGACCATGCCGGATAATATCCGTCTCTGGGCAAGAAGAAACCTTGCTGTTGCGAGATCTCATGAGGTGTCGCAGGAAGAACGCAGACATGCACAGAGAGCACTGTCCATTATGATGAATATTCAGTGGAAAAATAACTATTTTGAATCCATTGATCCAGTAGAGGCGCGCCGTATTCTGGATGAAGAACTCTATGGAATGGAAAAAGTAAAACAGAGAATCATTGAGACGATCATTCAGATTAACCGTACGCATACACTTCCAGCATACGGGCTGCTTCTGGTTGGTCCGGCAGGAACCGGCAAATCCCAGATTGCTTATGCAGTTGCACGTATCCTGAAACTTCCGTGGACAACATTGGATATGAGTTCCATTAATGATCCGGAGCAGCTTACCGGAAGTTCCCGTGTCTATGCCAATGCAAAGCCTGGAATCATTATGGAAGCATTTTCCATGGCAGGCGAGTCCAATCTTGTATTTATTATCAATGAGCTGGATAAGGCAACCAATGGCAAGGGAAATGGTAATCCGGCGGATGTACTTCTGACACTCCTTGATAACCTTGGATTTACAGATAACTATATGGAATGTATGGTTCCGACTGTCGGTGTTTATCCGATTGCGACAGCCAACGACAAAGCACAGATCAGTGCTCCGTTAATGTCCCGCTTTGCGGTTATTGAACTTCCGGATTACACAGCAGAAGAAAAGAAAGTTATTTTCTCCAAATTTGCACTTCCGAAAGTATTAAAACGCATGAGCCTCAAAGAAGAAGAGTGCGTAGTGGCTCCGGATGGACTTGATGCAGTGATCGATCAGTTTGCTGATACGACCGGTATCCGTGATCTGGAACAGGCGGCAGAACACATTGCTGCAAATGCTCTGTATCAGATTGAAGTAAATCATGTATCTTCTGTGATTTTTGACGCGGATATGGTGAAGAAGTTATTTGAATAAAATCGGTAAATACTTATTTCATACACAGTAACTAAAATTTTACTCCGGAATGTAAAAATATACTTGCATTCCGGAGTCCTTTTTGTTATACTACAAAAAGTTTCATAAGTAGATTTTTATGAAATGTTTTATAAATTTCATAACTGGTTCGAAACCCTCCCAGTATAAAAAACTAGGTCATGCAGGTATCTTCCGATCGTCGATACCTTTTTCTGTGGAGGATTTTTATAAAAATCACCTGGAAGAAGGAAAGGTTGGAAGTTTTTTTATGCGTAAAATTATTATAGACTGTGATCCGGGAATTGACGATGCACTTGCAATCATGCTTGCTGCAAATTCTCCGGAACTTGATATTCTGGCAATCACAACAGTATCAGGTAATGTGCCATCTGATATGGGGGCGGCTAATGCACGAAAGGTTCTGAAGCAGCTTGGCAGAATGGATATTCCAATCTATATTGGAGAAGAAGTTCCGCTCCGGGAAGAATATATTGATGCGAGGGATACCCATGGGATGGATGGACTTGGAGAAAGCTTTTTTCCGGAAGTGGAAGGTGAATATGAGAAGAAGAATGCAGTTGATTTTCTGACAGAACTTCTGGAGAGAGAAAAAATATCCATTATCGCACTTGGCCCGATGACGAATCTAGCAAAAGTATTTTCGAGAAAGCCGGAACTGATCGCTAATGTAGAAGAGATGGTATCCATGGGAGGAAGTTTCAAGAGTCATGGAAATTGTTCGCCGGTAGCTGAGTATAATTACTGGTGTGATCCGGATGCAGCTGCCGTTGTGTATGATCTTTTTGCAAAGGCAGGAAGCAAGATTCATATGATTGGACTGGATGTAACGCGTGAAATTGTCCTGACACCGAATAGGCTGGAATATATGTGCCGCCTGGATCCGGAGATGGGAGAATTTATTCGTAAGATCACAGGATTTTATATGGATTTTCACTGGGAACAGGAGGGGATTATTGGTTGCGTGATCAATGATCCACTGGCAGTGGCATATTTTATTGACCGATCCATGTGCGATGGATTTGATAGCTTTACAGTCGTTGCAACTGACGGAGTTTGTCGTGGTCAGACTGTTGTAGATTCTATGAACTTCTGGAAAAAAGAACCGAATAGCAGGATTCTTACAGAAACAGATTCTGAAAGATTTTTTGCATTCTTTATGGAACGTGTACTCAGAAAAAATGATGGAAGCAGATGGAAGAAGGATGAATTTAAACTTCTGCATGAGCTGTAAAGAGGTGACAGAATGAAGATAACAATGAAAAGAAACAAAAAAGATTATTCAGAAAACAAGATCAATGTTTACCAGATCTGTCTGGTGGCACTGGCAGTAGGAATCAATATTGTCGGGGGACAGATTGCACTCTTTATGAAACTGCCGGTTTATCTGGACAGCATTGGAACTATTCTGACAGGTGCAGTTCTGGGACCGTGGTTTGGTATGCTGCCGAACCTGATCAGTGGAATTTTTATGGGTATGACAGTGGATATCTATTCGTTATATTTTGCACCTGTGGGTATGATCACAGGTATCATGAGTGGACTTGTTTTTCGTAAGTTATCCGTAAAGAAAGTAAAAGTGCTGTTTGCTGCAGTACTGATCACTGTACCGGGAACGATTGTAAGTTCTGTGATCAATGCAGTATTATTTGGAGGTGTGACCTCATCAGGATCTTCGATTCTGGTCCAGCTTCTTTCCAGAACACCGCTTGGACTGACCGGAAGTATCTTTGCAGTACAGTTTCTGACGGATTATCTGGACAGATGCATTTCTGTATTTGCGGTAAGTGTATTTGTGACGATGCTCGGTGGAGAATTGCGACAGAGACTGACGGGGAATGTGCATAACAGAGCAATATAAAAGAAAAGAGGAGTAATCACACGAAAATTGTGTGAGATACTCCTCTTTTTTGCATCGCTTAAGAAAGAATTGTCGATTTGCGATGCAGTATGTTTTTTATAATATGGATCAGCGGAAGCTTTTGATCCAGTTGACCAGAGAATCGTGCCAGATATTGTCGTAAACTGTTTTCTTCATCTGATCGGTGACAGAACCGTTGGTTGCCATCTTTGCGAGGATGCCAGCCTGGAGCTCTTCGATGGACATATCTTCCGGAGCTTTGTTCGAATCGAAATTGACAGGCTCTTTTTCAGCAGAAGCAGGAGTTCTATCGGTGTCTTCTTTTGTACTTGCAGCTTCCGGTATAGAGGAAGCTGGGGCTGTTTTGGTTTCTGCAGAGCCTTCGTTTTTGACTTCTTCCTGAGTAACAGGTGTTTCTTCAACGATAGAGTCCTTGTTTTCAGAAAATGTTTCAGGGACAGATGTATCTTCTGTTGGTACCCAGATTTCGCCACTGTTTGCTCCTACGCATACATTGATGCATCCACCTTCGACAGCAACCTTCTGACCAGTCAGAGTGCCAACGTATTCTGCAGCGTTTCCGGCAGGAAGATTCATCCAAGCATCGTTGTCGTCGTTGTTGACCGTTATGATTACACGCATATTATCCAGATCACGGGCAAATGCATATTGACGGTTGGTAAGTTGCAGTTCTGTGTAGCTTCCATAGCTTAATGCAGGTGTATGCTGTCTGATCTTACCGAGGGCGGTGATAAGTGCAGTGCATGGATTAGAAGTAACAGCATCCTTATAATCGGTGATATTCAGTGCCGGTCTCAGACTGTCATCGGAAGAGCGTTCTTTACGTCCTTCGATTCCAAACTCAGAACCATAATAAATACTTGGAATGCCCGGAAGGGTATAGAGCAGAATATGAACCGGAGTAAAGTGCGCTTTATTGGATAGTTTTGTATAGATTCTTTCTACATCGTGGTTATCAACGAAATTATAAAGATCCAGATTCCCCATATTCTGGAGATATTTCACCGTATGGGCGATCTCGAAATAGTTGTGATCATTATGTCCGCTATAAAGTGCTTTGTGCAGAGCATAGTTTGTAACACTGTGCAGAGTCTCTCCATTTACCCAGCGACTGTAATCTCCATGAATTACTTCGCCCATCAGCCAGAAATCCGGTTTGACTTCTTCTGCAGTATGGCGGAGCGCACGCATGAAATCAAAATCCAGTACATCGGCAGCATCCAGACGGATTCCGTCTACATCAAACTCAGAAACCCAGTAACGGATCACATCACAGATATAATCCTGAACTTCTGGATTTCTCTGGTTTAATTTGACAAGCAGATTGTATCCACCCCAGTTATCATAGGAAAATCCATCGTTGTATTCATTGTTTCCCCAGAAATTTACATTACAATACCAGTTCAGATATCTGGAATTTTCACGATTCTGCTGAATATCTTTGAATGCAAAGAAATCGCGTCCGGTATGATTGAATACACCATCAAAAATTACTTTGATTTTTTTGTCATGACAGGCTTTTACAAAAGCAGTCAGATCTTCGTTTGTTCCAAGACGGGAGTCCAGTTTCTTGTAATCTGTTGTCTCATAGCCATGGCCGACACTTTCGAAGAGCGGTCCGATATACAGGGCTGTGCATCCGATTTCTTTGATATGGTCGATCCATGGAAGAAGAGTGTTCAGGCGATGTACCGGTTCTGTGTACTCATTCTGTTTGGGAGCACCGGTAAGGCCAAGTGGATAAATGTGATAAAAAATAGCTTCGTTATACCAACTCATGTTTCATCATCTCGTTTCGTAGTAGTTTGGGGGATAGATATAAAGCGTTTAGATAAAAGTATGGGGCTGTCGTTAAACGGCAGCCCCTTGGGTTTTGCTATTTGTTATGAAATTATAACTGAGGACCAGCAGCAACAAGTGCTTTACCAGCTTCATTTCCTTCATATTTAGCAAAGTTCTTGATGAATCTTGCAGCAAGATCTT
>OLSI01000927.1_pt1 | contig 22260 bp, 23 predicted proteins | sample 1672661 | NCBI WGS metagenome assembly OLSI01 (sample SAMEA3136711, study PRJEB25190) | human gut metagenome | biome: human gut; feature: human-associated habitat; material: faeces | place: Austria | collected 2013 | reverse complement strand
GTGGATGCCATCCGGCTGTACATGGTCTTGTTGCCGTTCTGCAGTTCTATCAGTTCGCTCTCAGATATCAGAGCACTGATCTTGCCCTGTTCGACTTTGAAGCTTGTTTCCAAGCCTTGAAATCTTTTCAGTGTACCAGATGGAGCAAACAGTGTAATTTCTTTTATAAATTTCAAAGCATTTCCCTCCTTTCGAAAAATGCACAATAAAAGACATCCGATGTGGATGCCCTTTAGCATGGATTTTTCAGCAATAAAATAGTAACCGGTTAAAACCCTTTTATAAAGGTATGATCACCAATGGACTAGTTACTGTTCCTCTTGTTCCGGGACTTTATCTAGTTTCAACGTATCGTAGTGGAGGATACAAGATAAGTTCATTATCTATAGTTAATATTCAGGCACAGGACGGTTCTTTTATCGAAACGCTTGTTAAAGGTGTGGATTACGACAGCACCATTGAAATGAAATATACTGAGAGAAACATTTCATTTCAATATAAGATTAGCTTATCTGGTGGATGTACAATCGTTATATTCAAGTTGGTTTAAAGATTTATGAAATATAAAATAGTAATGTAAAAATTGACAATATCAAATACATTGACTGCGGAGGATATGGCACTCTGGCTGCCTTTTCTATTGGCAAACTATTATACTGCAAATTCAACGGAAACAATAAAGTATCTGAAGTTACACAACAAGACATTGCTCAATTGCCCGGCGAGTACACATTGAATTCCTCTATTGGAGTATATAGGAGTGTTTTAGTTAACGCCCGTAACACAGGCAGTCTTCAAATCGATACGTATGGAAAAATCACTCTGTACTGTCCATATTCGTATTTATATGGGTACGTGATTATTCCAATAAAATAGTAACTCGTTCCCATACAGAAACATTACTTCTCTTACTGATGAAAGAAACGTACAATTCCGATTCTCTGTCGTCGAAAATATTACTGTGGGTACTAAAACTATTCCGGTATATACTAAAGGAATTATAATGGCTTACACTGATGCTGTAATGATTGGAGTATTCGGTGCAGGCGATACTTCCGAATTGTATATTGGATACCGCAGCCAAAATACATGGATGATCAACTGCATAAAATAGTAACTCCCGTTTTGGTGTGACTGTCCCCAATAATGTATCCATTATCAATAATATATCAATAAAAGTTGGTCGTGTTGTGTACGTTGCTGTCAAAATAAAGATTACAGGAGTTTTAGATTCCGAAGAAATTTTAAAGTTCTCAAGCAATGCAACAAATAGCTCAACAATTTTTGTAATCGGAAAAGGTACTGAATGGAATATTAATGACATTGTTTATGGATACCTTGGTGGGAATTCTGTTGTTGTTAGCAATAAAAATGTTGTGTCAATCGGAGATTATTTACATATCAACACTGTAATCATATTGTAACGCATACAAAATAGTAATCGGCTCAGGAGCTCAGAAAACATAACTTCTGGTTCTGATCTTGCTGAAGATGTACTTATAAAATGTGACTATGGAGAAATTAGGTTATTCACAATACAAAGCACAGTAACTATCAATCAAGGTTCTCCGGATGGCAAAGGCGGATTTCTACTTGTATATCAAAGCAAAGCCGGCAGCGAATACGGAATTGTTGTGCTTTTTTCTTACGCTGAAACTATATGGATGAAAATCAAATCTACTACTTGGGGCGAGTGGAAAAAAATACAATTGTCTTAAAACAAAATAGTAACTCCTCAATAAGGCTTTGTAGAGTGATTTTTGGCGAAAATACATTTTCCTCTGAATTAAAAGGAAAAACACACAAAGCTATTATTGGATTTTTCTATAAACCATCTGATAATCCATTTTCTTTTAATAACGGGTATTTTATTGCTTTTCAATCTACATATCTGCAAGAAGAAAATATGTTTGTTATCATTGGATTTGGTTTCAATGGAACTATTGAAAATAAATTTCTTGCTCTTAAATAGTAAGGCTCTAAGAGCCATAAACAATGAGGTTAATGATTGGAATAGTATATCACAACAAGGTATATATTCCGGAAACGGTAACGCTGTAAATTCTCCAATTACTGGTGCTACTGTTTGGATTGATGCCATTGTAATGGCTTCCAATGGAAATATAAGCTATTTAAATTTACTTGCCGTTTCGACAACAGGGATATTGCTTTGTCGTAGAATGTCTAAAGGTACTTGGGAAAACTGGAACATTATAAAATAGTAACACCTGGGTCAGCGTTGGAACATATGATATTCCGGCAAACGACACAGATATATCAATCCAAATTCCTAGTAATGCAAAAGAAATACTATTGTTTGTAGGGTCGAAAAACGAACAGCAAGTATATGGTGGTAAATCGTATATCCTATGCCCTACACCGATGAATATTGTTTATGAAAAAGAATTGTTTTCCGCTAGCGGAAACAGTATTGGAACAGGATTTTATGCGTATTACAATAATAACGTATTACTTATGAAGTGCAAAACTTCAAGTACTGTTCTTGCTCAAGTCTATACAAAATAGTAACTCGTCCGGACTCAAATTCATTGACGGAGGAACAATTACTCAAGCGGAGGCACAATCAGCCGATCAAGCGGCACAAATTGTTTTTGATAATAAGATACCTGTAAGTGAAGGAATAATAGTTTTTTGTAAATTTTATCTTTGCATTTAGATATTCAATGATCGTCCAAAAATATGGAAGGGGAGATTATGGTGCGTACATTTTATTTGGATGCAATGTTTCAACTCTTACTTATCACACAAAAACAGCTGGAACATGGAACTAAAAATTTTCCTACTCCTGTTTAGTCTGCGGGAGTGCCTTTCCATTCTCTACCGCCTTCTCTTCCGAAATCTTCTGCAAAAGTGCATACTCAATAAGCTGCCATCTCTGCCAGCTTCGAAAATTCATATGAATCCATCCAGATCAGGCTATGTATCTTCGGAATGATGCCCGTACATTTTCTTCTGATACTGTAACATACATCATGGTCGTATCTGGTTTTTCGTGTCCTGCATAATGCTGGATTTCTTGCAGTGGAATACCTCGATTACCGGCATCGGTCAGCAATGTTCTTCGGAACTTGTGTGGATGAGCATGAATATCAGTCTTCTGTCCGAGTGTCCGGAGCATAGACTGTATAGCCTGCTTGCCTAATCTTGTATGTGGTTGTTTAGAACTCACAAACAATGCCGGATTCGCGTCATTCCTGGATAACAGGTATTTTCTCAGATGATATGCGCATTCATCTGTGAGATACACTTTCCTCTCTTTCTTGCCCTTCTCTCCGTAGATGATAATCTCGTTTCTGTTCCAATCAATATCTCTCCTATCCAGCCGTACCACTTCACCTATTCTGGCTGCTGTACTGTATAAAAACTCCATGATTGCGATATCCCTCTGGCACCGTGCAGAGCAACGCAAATGCTCGCGCTCTGCCGGTGTAAAAGGTTTCTTAATCTTCTGTGGTACCTTGATTTTCTTAAGACGTCGCATAGGATTGATGTTGATGTATCCTTCATCCGATATCCATGCAAAGAAGCTGCTCAGATACCGTCTGATCGTATCCATGTACGATATTGATATCTTTCTTGTTTCCTGGTACATTGCCAAATAATACCGAATATCATTGGTTGTGATGTCCTGCAGACGTTTATTCAATGATGTGATCAATTTGGTCACACATTCTTTGTATCTGTCCAATGTGCCAAGACTGCAGTTCTCGATTCTCTTACTGGCCAGGAATGTGTTCAGGATCTTTTGCCATCGCAGCTCGCTTGTTACAAGCTGTGTGCACTCTTCCTGTACCTCGATTCCATGGAATTCGATTGCCATTACATTCTCCAACTTCTGCAGTTGTTCATTACTTAGTGTTTCTGCCATCTTTTCCAGTATTTGATTCTGGATCTGGTCAATTTTTGTCATATAAAAAGCACCTCCTACAGTGCTATTTTGCCATGTAAGAGGTACTGTTCACAAACCAATTAAACAGGAGTTCTGGGCCGCATATAGAATATACTTTTGTAGCTTCCAATACACCGTCCATCATATCCATGTTGTCGCAAACGTTTCGTTGTTATATTCTCCATCAGTTTTTTGAGCCTTGCTATTTTAAAGAAATTCCTCTTGCATTAACTTCGTTCATTCCTGCCTTACTATAGTTTACCCATACATAATATGTACTGTCTGTGTTATTTATAGGAGGAACGCATGTTACTATAGCAGGATCTCTTTCTGCCTTATCAATTACTGTATTATCTGTGCATTCGGTTTTTGAATTCGTTACAGCAATCTGCGAAGGTTTTGATTGCTGATAATAGGCTTTTATTTGCACAATAAAAATGTTTCCTTTTGGGACGGTAAATTCTAATCCACTGTATACAAACTCTCCGGTTTTTGAAATATTCGCTCTTTTTGATATGTTGATTATTTCTATGGTTTTTTTACTATTTAATTTGTTTAAAGCTTCTATCAGGGTGATATTTCCCTGGTCCAGAGTGAAGATCTTTGATGTCAATTTATTGAGGATCTGTGTTGTCAGGTCCTCAAGGGTGATAATCCCGCCTTCATTTGTTGTCGGATCAATAAAAATCAGTTCTTTTCCTTTTGGAATCTCTGTTACTTTGGTCAGTCCATTCGCATTCTGACCGTCCTGTGGTAATGCCATATTTTTTCTCCTTTCTGGTGTCCGATTCGGACACCTTACGCATCTACATTTACGCACATGGCTTTGTTTCCGATCACGAGGAGCTTATCTCCTACTGTAAGAGTCATCTGCACATATCTGATAAACTGTCCGATTACAACTCCGCCGAACATATAATCATCATTGTTTACTGTTACTGAATATCCGTACTGTAGGAAAGCTTCTCCCTGCTCTGTCCTCCTGCTCCAGGAGAACCACGCTGCCGGATATTCTTTCGTGACTTCTGCGCCGGCCTTATACAATGCCGCCGATACAGTCGTGGTACCGTCTCCGTTGTCCTGACACTTGGTGTTGTACAGGAGTGTTCCATCGATCACTCCCTGCAGGTCTGTTGTGGTCTTGGATAATTTCGTCTCAAAGCCTTCCATGCCACTCTTGATCTCAGTTACTTCCTGTGAAGTAGTCTGAATCGCTTCTTTTGCTTCCTGGGCTTTTCGGTCCACCGCTGCAATGTCCTGTGCAAATCCTGCAGCATCTGATATGATTGATACAGTCTGAGTGTCCAAGAGCTGCACTCCGGAAGAATCGTACAGGGAACACCGGATGATCTGCGCATCCGGAGATGATGGTGTGTATACCGTCAACAGTTCAGCGGATGAGGAGCCATACTTGATCTCATAGGTCTTTCCGGAATCCTTTGATTCTTCGATTTGGAATTTTCCGGAATAGCTGCTCACGGATCCATTGTCATTCTTATAAGCTGAGAACGTTACATTTGCCGGTTTCAGTGTTTTGTCATCTTTTTGCTTCCGGATAATCTGGGTGCTAACCCGAAGATCATAACTCAGACCAATCTTGCCGTCTTTCGCCTTGCTCACTGAGAAACGCTTTGTAATCCAGGAACCCATGGACTTTACAATCATCGTCTTGCCACCGATCACAAGTCCCTTCCCACCAACCAACAGCACCTTCCCTTCCAAGCCATACAGTGCCGATATATCTACATATCCGCTATCCGTAGACATGGCAGTTATCTGGTACTTTCTTGTCTGGGGATTCCATATGCCGGTGATCCCAGCTGATGCTACAGCCTTGATCTCATCGATATGATCAGATACATCTGTATCGCCCAGGAACACTGAGAAGACTGTATAACAGGAACTGTAATCCCCACCGGTACCATCCGTGTAGGTGTGAACCACATGAGCATCATTATTTAGTGATGCTGACATTGCGTCCAGCGTTGAGATTCCGGATAAGGTTTCCAGTGCTTTCTTGGCTGCGTCTGCCGCCGCAGATGCACTGTCTGATGCAGAGCTTGCCGTGGATTCAATCTCGGTGATGTTCTTGGTCATCTTGGTGTAAGCCTGGTTCAGGCTCTGTCCGGAATCATCCAGCCAGATACGGTTACTCTTGATGACCTGAGTACTATCATTGATTGCTGTGAACAGGCTGTCTATATCCAGCTTGGAAGCGGCGATGTTGGCCGTGTCAGAAACCATCTCATTCACAATAAGTCCATCAGCAATCGCTCCTGGCTGCACACCAGTGGAATCGATCAGAACTCCTTTTCCTGTTTCGTCAAAAAGCTCGAATGTGAAGTTCCCCTGTGCATCCCGGCCAGCCTGCATCCTTACAACTCCGTTATCATCTTTCCATTGCTGGGTTGCCCCGGATATCTGGATGCCGCCATCATCTGACATGATCTTGAACTTATTGGTACTGATCGTACCGGCAAGCAGATCTGCAATGGATACTGATTCCATCACTGCCGTTCTGATCAGCGCTGTATCGATTACCGCATTATCAGAAGTCAGGTGGATGTTCTGCAGATCACCGATACCAGCTGATCCGGAAAGTACAACTTTAAGATTTGCGTACAGCGAGTTAAGGATATCAATCTCGCCATATACAGCTGAGAAATCTGTAGTACGAATGGTTTTAATGTCTGCCTCTGCAGCCTCAAGCCTTTTTGTATAAGTCTCTTCAAATTCTGCAACGTTTCCTTTTATGCTTCCGGTCTCGATTTCAACTGCATCCAGTTTCCCGGAAACCTGTACATATTTCGTATTGAGTTCTTGTATGTATACAGAATTAATAATTCCATCTTCCAGGTCAATGACCTGCCTACTATAGATCCCATCAATCGTATCACCATCAATCTGGCCATTATCATTTGTGATGTTGTCAACAGTATTCGCAGTATCTTCATATTTCTGAGCAAGCTCATCAAATGTCAGTACTTTATTCGCCAGCGTACAGCTATTCTTTTCCGGTGCATCCGGATAGATCTTCATGCCTACAATACGCTGTTCTTCCCTGGTATCGGTGAGATCATCAAGCAGCGTCACCGTGTCGCCTATGTCATATTCGAGAATGCTGTATTTTTCAGAATGCTTTGCTAAGTCTATGACATTCGCTGAATATGATACATAAGGCTTGCTCATGTCTTTAAGCTTTGCCTCTGCATCCTCTTTCAGTGATTCCGGAACTGTGTATCTTTCGTCTTTCCAGATACATCTTTTGACTTTTGAACTGTACTGATGATTTTCCAGATATGTCTTACCATCATTCACCGATTCAATAGTCAATCCGTCTTTACCATATGGCTCTATCTCTGTATAGAAATCATACGAGGTTGACTGTACAGTAAGCTTTGTCAGATTCAGCTGATTGGAAAAATAGCATCCTTTATCTTCACCGACCGAAGTGTATATATGAATTATCTGGTCCTTTGAATTGATCGTAATCTCGCATCTGTATGTTTTAAGAGCCTGCTTTAATACATCCAGTGCAGAAGCATTAGACATTGATAATGTTCTTTTCTTACTTACTTCGCATATTCCAATCGTCCAGCCCGTGCCTGCAAACGCAAGCTGCAGGGCATTTCTGATGGTCTGCTCTTCTGACCGGAATTCGCGAAAAGCTTTTCCCTCCAATGATTCCAGATCCAACTGTGCCCGGATCTTGGCTGTACCTCCTGAAGTCTTTTCAATCTCTTTCACAACATAGCGGTCATCTTTGGTTTCGATATATCCTTCATTTTCGATTGCATTTCTTATATTTCTGTAGGGTGCAGAAAAAGAGAGTGTTCTGTCATCCAGTTCCAGAGCACTCTCTATACACAAATCCGTATATTTTTTCAGTCCCTTTACCGGGACTTTGTTTTTATCCAATATTCTCAGCATACAATACAAAATCCCTTCTGAATCATTTGTTATTCAATGATCGGCATCAATAATACAATCTGATTCGGTGTGATGTGCATCTTAGAAACTTCGCTCTTGCTGAAATATTCTACCTCAACATCGTTTTCTGTCTCCATGAGTGTCTTTATATCCTGCCCATATTTTTTGGTGTCAACAATCTTCACTGTTCCATCCCTGCTGGCAATAAGTTCACCATTTTCATCCTTTTCTCCGTATTTTCTCAGAATATCGTTCTCTACTTTAATGATCGGTTCTGCTGCCCGCATTAATTTATAATTATTGTTTGCGATTTTAAAAGCCAGCTGCCAGTCATCGATCTCTTTATTTCCAACAACAGTAAGTATCTTCTGAATCTCTTTAATTGTTTTATTTTTCAACTTCATTCTATTTTTCTCCTATACATATCTTGGTTTATATTTCAGTGTAACCGTACATTTATCACTTGAACAGCTTATAGTATTTGCTCCCGGCTTCAGAACCGGGAACTCCCACATATCCGTATCGGCAAATTTGTTAGCCCCTTCCTGTAAGACCGTACAATCTTCTCCGTTAATGATAACCGTTTTTCCGGCTTTGAGGTTCCTGATCGTAATTGTCTCTTTATCTCCGGATATGTGATTATAAGCTATTCCATCCACATCCACAGATGCTAAATCTACTGATGGTGTGATTTCTACAACGCAAGGCGCCTCGTCATTTCCTTTTACGGTTATAGACTTTATTGTATTTGTCATATTTATTGATATCTCTTCACCAAATTCATAGCCTATAAAATTCAGCGTCACCTCGTGGCATTTACGTTTAATAGCCTCTTTCACTGTTATTTTATCCAGTACGCATTCAAAACGATTCGAATATCCGTCAAGTTCCAGTTCCAGCTTTTCATACATGATTGCCAGTAGATCACTTCGATTATGTATAACATCTTCCTTTCCTTTGCCATATACTGCAACAGCCACGGTTATTGTCTTAAATCCTTTTGTGCTCTTTTCCATAACAGGTGTTTCAAGTGCTGCTGGCCACTCACTTTGTGGCTCAGCTTCTCTATGTTCTATTTCATATCTCAACTGTTTTGCTGAAAATATGCTTATATCGATACCATTGACTTTCATCTCATCCTCCTTGTTCTCAAAGCAGTATTATTGGATATTTTCTCTCCGAGTGCATCCACTGCCTGATTCTGATCAACATAAGCCATATATTTCTTTTCTGCAATTATCTGCAGATATGGCAGATATTCCATTAAAGCATCCATAGTTTTTTCCGGAACTGCAGTATTCCTGGTTTGTGTCTGTCTTTGGAGATTATCTGGATAGCTCATGCTTTCACGAATGGTTCCATTGATATCCTCCATTTTATTTTCGTATCCTATTCCAAAACCCTCTGCAGTATAGGACCCAATCTTTTCAAATACCTTTGATGGACTGTGTATATCCAGCCGGCTTCTTGCCTCATTAACAGCCGATGCACACATATTCGCTACTGCATTTATTACGCTGGACCTTCCTGCTGTGATTCCATTTGCCAGACCATATGTCATATTTAACCCCGTATTGTATATTGCATTGGTATCAACTGACTTTGTCATGGATCTTGTTGCATTTGTTCCAACCGCCGCTGCAATCGTCTTTACGCGTGGGTTTCCCCGCTGTAATGCATTATAAATCGCTTTAACAGTATCATTTCCAAGTTCCACCGCCATATTAACTGCCGTGCTTTTAGAATCTTTTATTCCAAGTGTCAACCCGGATACAATATATCTGCCTGACTGCCTCGTCTTTTTAGATGGTGAAGCTACTCCAGATGCTTTATTTATACTGTCAATCGTCTTGATTCCAAGATCTTTGCCCTCTTCTGTCGCCTGTTTCTGAGCCTCCTGCATTCCCTCAGCCAAACCTTGCACGGTATATTTACCACTCTCGTTGGCTTGCATGTTCATAGACTGTCCGAGTTCCTGCCATGCATTTTCTCCTCCTGCTGCCAATTCTCCTACAGCCTGTGTCAGGTCCTGCCCCCACTGCTCGCTCATTGATTTAATATCTACGCTTTGTTTCCATAAATCATTTGCCTTCGCCAACTCGTCCGTGGTCATAGAATTGAATGCCTGCACATATGTTGAGCCTTCAGGTCCCATGTCGGCCAGCTTCTGCAGTAATCCCTCGTCGACACCTTTTTCAGCAAGTTCAGTCAGATTCTGTTCCCAATTCCTTACACCATCAATCTGGCTCTGCATATTTGATAATAAAGTGTCTTTGGATATTTCTGTACCGGCATTAAACTCTTCAAACATATTCATCTGAGAGTCAAGGCTATTCTGCACGCTTTCCTGCATTGTCAGAACTGCATTCGTTACATCCGTAGCCAGTGTCTGTTGTGCCTGCGAAAGACTGTTGAATGCCTCAAGCTGTTGTCCTGCAGTTTCTATACTCAAACTGGCTACCGCCTGTTGCTGTTCCACAGCCTCCGTATTGGTATTAACTGCATCTGTATTGACATTGGTCGCATCAGTGTTATTTTCTGCAGCCACAGTGTTACTCTCAATATACTCTGTGTATGTATTGATTTCTTCCTGTGCATCATTAACAGAATCATTTAGTTTTTTCTGTGCTTCTTCCTGCTCTCCCTTTTTCTCAGTGAGAATCTGCTCATCTTCTGCCATTTTCATACAGGCATCTGATACAGTCATCAAGACACCGTTATACTCAATCTGAGCTTCTGATGTATCGTAGATCTTCGCCATTAGTTCCTCAGCTGTTTCAGTGCCTGCATACTCAGCATCATTCAGTTTTCTTTGAGCCTCTTCCCGTTCCTTTTGTTTGTCGATTACTGCCTGCTCAGCTTCTTCTCTTTTTTTCTGAATTTCAGTCAGTGCATCCGTTGTTTTCTGAAGCTGTTGCTCGGATTTGGTCTGTTCAATTTCAGCATCAACAAGTTTTTCCGTTGTCTCTTTGACAGCTTTTTGAACAGCCTCGATCTTAGCCATTTCAAGAGAATTTTTTATATAGTTCTTCATTTCTTCAGAACCCATATTGAGTTTCCCGGTTACAGAATCAATCTCAAGTCCCATATCAGGAAACATCGTATTCAATTCTCCAACTACTGTTTTCATTCTGTTTTGCTCAGCAGTTGTTAATTTTGTTTCGCTTGTCAGCGCATCCAATTCATCAACTAACTTATATGCTGTAGCTTCACTGGCGGCATTTCCTGATACTGCGTCTTTGATGCCATCGGTAGCCTTATTCAGAGCTTTCGCTGCTTTACCAGCACTCTCATTGACATCATCTGCCGCATCTGCCAATTCATGTGTGGAATCTTTTGCTGTCTCAGTATTTTTTGAGAAAACAACCAGTGCAGTTGTAAGGGCAACAATTCCCCCTACAACGAGCGTGGCCGGATTTGCCAGTATTGCAAGATTGAAGCCGCTCTGGGCAACAGTTGCACCTTCCGTTGCTACAGTCATTGCTGTTTGAGCAGTCGTTAATGTCTCTATTGCTTTTCCTGCTTCTGATGCAGTCTTTAGTGTTTTTACCGCACTATATACCTTTAGGATCTGTGGTCCGGCGATTCCTGCCGCAGCTCCTACTGCGCCAACAACTGCTGTAACTTCTTTTACTGGTTCTGGTAGTTCCCGAAACTCCTTCGAAATCTTTTTTACTGTATCAGTAGCAGAATCAATCGCTGGTGCTAACACTTCAAAAAACTCTCCTACTAATTCTGAACCTGCAGTCTTCAGATTATTTGCCGCTATAGTTGCTTTATCCCATGGATCCAATGTAGTTTCAAATGTATCCTCTACTACATTTTTGTAGTTATCCATAGAATCCGACAAATCATCCAGGCTGATCCTGCCCTCTCTGATTCCATCAGCCATGACCTGAGCGCCTTTGCTTCCAAAAGTATCCTGTGCCAATGCAAGAGCTTCTGTGCTAGTCTTCGCTTTTTTAATCCTGTCAATTGTCTTTTCAAGTCCCTGCCTTGCACTCAGCCCTTCTTTTGCATAATTATTTGTAGCTGTTTTCAGTCCTTTTAATGCAACTCCAGCATCAACACCATTTGTCTCAAATATTGCAAGTAAATTGGCTGATTCTTCCACGCTAAGGTCTAACTCTTTAAACAATGCCGCATTAGAATCCAGCTGTGACATCAGCTCAGTCACGCTTTTTCCGGTTTCCTGTCCTCTCTGTGTCAATAATCCAAGAAATCCGCTGGTCTGTTCTGTAGTGATTCCAAACTGTTCCATAATTCTGTCAGATACATCGATAGATTCATTAAGATCCGTACCATTGATTTCAGCAAATTTCATGAACTGTTTTGATGTGTCCTCCAGAACTTTTCCGGTTTGTCCAAAACGTGTATTTACTTCTCCGATTGCTGTTCCGACATCCTGCATATCTGCAGGCATGTCCCCGAAAACATTATTTGCACTTTCCTGAAGACTATCTAATGCTTTTCCTGTTGCACCGGTCTTGGTGACAATGGTGTCATAGCCTTCATCCAATTCCTTCGTCGCATCATATGCACTGGAAGCCAGATCACGCATCTTTCCGGAAATATTGTCTGCAATCTCGCCAATCTTTTCCGTGACAAAAATCTTATTGACTGAAGTATTCAGATTATCGGTTGCTTCTGCTGCCACATTGACTTGTTTTCCGAATGCGTCGATTGATGTTGCGCACCCATCAGCAGACTTTTCAGCTTCCTGCATATACGCACTGTTCTCATTCAATGCTCTTGTTGCAGTGATTGTCTGTGCTTCAGCATTATTCAGACTCTTCTTCCAGTCCTGTACACGGCTTTCTGCTTTCTGATAACTAACTTCGCCCTTCTCCACAGTGGTAGATAACTCTGATACAACCTTCTGCTGTTCGGCCATAGCCTCCTTCGTTGTATCCTGTGATTCTTCCATTTTCTTTAATGTTTCCTGGGCTTTTGACAGTTTGGTTTTATACTGTTCCAGTTCAGAGCCTACCCGGTTATAATCTTCCTGTGCATGTTCCAAACCTTTTCTTACAGCTTCTTCTTTTTTTGCCTGTTCATCTAAAGTACGCTGTAAAACATCATGTTTTTTTCTTAACGCTTCAAGTGTATTCGCACTTCCTGTCGTCTGAGCACTGACCAGTTTCATTTCTGATTTCATTGTTGCCAGTGATTTATTGCACGATGTTACCGCTGTCTTAAATTCTCTCTCTCCATCCAGCGCAATAATTGCACCTATTTTTCTCTGCTTTGCCATGCTCAGTCTCCTATTTTAGCAATAAAAAATCTGCTTACCATCACACAGTAAGCAGATCTTATTTTTTTATAATCCACGGATCATTTAATAGATTTGCAACAAACCTCGCTCCCATGATCCATATCACAGCTTTCCAAAAAAGATATTCTATAGAAAATAGCAGGACTGCTGCTATTGCAAATGATAATATAAGCAATGCCGGTTGCATATCAAAACCTCCAAGGCATGCAACAAATACAAATAAAGCAAGTACAATCGTACTTCCCGCATGATATTTCATCCATCGTATTGCTTTTTGCTTTCCATTCATAAAGAGTCACCCTTTTTATTATACGAAACTTTTCTTGTTGCTTATATTATACTCCTTGTAGTCTTACAAGTCCATAAGTGAAACTTCCTTTTTCTCTTCAAAAAGACACCTTTTGGTCTTGAAATTATAGAAATTACGATATTCAGCAAACATATCACACCATTTTCCAAAATACATTTTTGATATTTCATTTTCTGTATAGCCTATTTCATGACCAATGAGAATAACCCACGCAAAATTTATGGTGTTTTCTCCTTCGTCTCCTTCTGCGTGGGGTTCTGGTTTTTTCTTTTAAAGCATCTCATAAACTCTTCGTGTAACAGATCACTCAGTTCTCCAATACTGATATCCACCATCCGGATCAGATCTTTTTCAGAGTACTTTATTTCCTGTTCGCTGCATTCAATTCCCTCTTTTACAAATTCCCACAGTCCATAGTGCACGGTCTTAATATCTGGCAGTGTCGATTTTCCAACACTCTTGCCATTTTCATTTACTTTTGCACTTCCGTCTTCATTGTAGATCGGTTCAAAGCCAATCAGCTTATTTTCAAATTCTGAGATATCTCCATAGTCTTCCTGAATCTTTTCAAGGACTAGCATGTCACATCTGATCGGAAGTTTTACTCCCGATAATTCAATATGGTTTATATTTATTCCAAGCATATTCGTTCCTTTCCAGGGCTGGCATTCTTACCAGCCCTCTGTATTCTCTTTTCAGGCACTTTCCTGAGAACTAGTTACACCAAAGAATTTATAAATATAGTCGAGAGCTTCTTTTTCTGTATCAAACTGCTTGACCTTTTTCCATGTGCCATCGTCTTCCTTTAATGCACGGCCCGAAATAGATGGAGTCTTATACTCAATAGAATCTCCTTTTGTAGAATATTCCTCAGATGGTTCGCTGTATTTTACCTTTACAAGAACATTCGCTGTAAAGAAACGTACCCCATCAATCTTTTCAACGGTTACCCATCCTGTACCCACATAGCTGCTTTCATCATTTGCATTCATTGTTACTTCTTTGCCTTCAGTACTCACTGTATGTCCAAACATTTTTTCATGTGCTTCAATAGGAAGCGTACTCGTTCCAAGGGTAACATCTGCATAGTTAAATTCCTTGTCATATTCAGCCTGACCATCATCTGCATTTAAACTTCCTTCAGCGTAGTTAGGCGTTACATTTAAGGAAATCGCTTTACCTAATACAAATGGTGTGCTGTACTTTCCATCTCCTGTTCTCTGTGCTATGATCGGTTTTCTTAATCCAATATATGCCATAATTCATCTCTCCTTTATTCTTCAATGCTACATTCAAAAATCATATGTCTGATAGTATTCTCATCTTCTGTCTGTATGATAACTTCCGGAAATGTGAAGCCAGCATCAAACAAAGCTTTGCGGATTTTTTTCTTCCAGCTTATATAAGATTCATTTGCTGGCATAAAAAAATGTATCTGCATACTGTTTACTACTGTTTCCGGTTGGTCATCAGCAAAATCAGTTCCATAATCATCAGCAAAATTGTATGTCACAAAACGTTTAGCTCCACCTGTATACAGATCTGGTACACATGGAACTCCAAATGGTTTTATTGCCGCGACAATTTTTTCAGAAGTCTCCAAGTTTCTTCATCTCTCTTTCAAATGCTTCCTGCATTTTCTCAACCACAGCTTCCTCACTTTCTCTTACTGCCGGACTGATCACAGGTGTTGCCGTTTGTTTTGATGTTCCATATTCCAGATAACAGGCTTTTTCCATATTGCTGACACCTTTATCGTCTTTTCCTGTTGGCCGAACAGAAATACTGTATCCTTCTTTCGTCTGCTTCGCTTTTGAAGCTTTCATTGATTCAGTAAGAGCTCCTGTAGCCTTATGTGCTGCAGTCCTTCTTTTTACATTCTCTTCCAGAATGGGAACGGCTTCTTCCAACATAATTGGTGCAATCCGGTCAGTATCCAGTGTGTTCAGATCCGACATGAGGTCATCAATTCCACACATATTAAAATCTGCCATTTTTTCTCTTCTCCACCGTAAGTAATATCATACGGGATTTTTCCAGTCGAAACGTCTGTTTGATGTCATATGTCTCACCGGTCGATTCATCGATTAGAAATGGGGCATTATTATATGCACAAGCTGCGATTTCCACAACCATACTGGCATTATATCCAACCTGCTGAGCTAAAATTTTATCCTGTCTGGTTGCATCCTTAAAACTAGCTCTAATGCCAGTCATATATTCCCATTCTTCGTTCTCAAAACCTTCTGAATCTTCATCCACAGTACGTTTTATCGGTAACGAAATGCTTCTGTTCCACATTATTCGTCCTCCATAGTCAACCGGAATACCTTTCGCCTGTAGAGTTTTAGATACGTTTCCGTGTCCGATCGGTCATCTCCCAGATATGCTTTTACATATAGTGTCACAGCTGTTGCCACCTGTGGATCTATGCCATTCATATCCAGTAATTTCTCCGGTACTCCTGAAGCTTTCATATCTGCCAGACAGTCATTTATGTATATTCGGATATCTGTATCATAGATATCTATATCTTCTGGTATTCCGCATCGGCTTTTTACTATCTCCAGCATTTAATCACCTTTTTCTAAGCATGCCGGCATATTTTCCGGCATGCTCCATTTCCATCATTCAGTTGCTTCTGTAATGGTCAGAACACCATTTACAAATGCAGCATCATCTTTAGTCTTGCAGTCTTCTCTTTCAATTGCACGGAAGAGTGTCAGATCTTCTTCAAATGCATTTAAAGTGCCTGCTACTGCTGTATTTGAAGTAGTTAATGTCGTTTTCATTCGATCCCAGAATTTAATTCCCTCTTTCAGGTCGCCAATGATCATTGGAATCTTTCTGGTTCCTTTAGTTGATGTATCAGATGGCATATCTTCATTCGGGATTACTTTTACAGGAACTCTGGTTGCGCCGGCGCAAAGTACCGGATCCATAGGATTCGAAGGAGACGGCTGCAGGAGATATTCACCTTTGTCATTTTTCAATGTATCCAGCCACTGAAGTCCATCATCATTCGTAACGACCTTGGATGTCGGTTTAAATGCCTGTCCAAGAGTTACATTCAGAATTTTCTTTACATCATCCAGCGATGCGATTGCTGTTTCTTCTTTTTCTTTGATCACCTCTCGAATAATCCTATTTCTAGTAACACGTGATTCATCGCCAATCCAGATAATAAGAGCATCTGCAATATTTGCATCAGAATCTTCCAGCAACTCATTAGTAACCGGATAATATCCTGAATATTTTTCAATTTCGTATCCCATGCGTTCAAACTGTGGAGTATTTCCGGCTGGAATCTTTGCTCCTTCTCCCACTTTTGTAAATCCATTCTGCTGAGCTCTCTTTTTAAAAGTTCTTGATCCTTTATTTGTAGTTACCATTTCCACATCAACTAGATCAACCAATGAAAACTTCGCTGCCCTGCGTTCATTGATTTTTGTCTGGATATCTTCTGGAACCGTATAGCCGCCATCTGCCGCAGTACCTTCGTTCATAGAGTTTCTGAAACATCTTCTGGCAGCATTGGCAAATTCTTTTACTGAATCTTTTGTCTTATCTAATTTCTTACCTCTATTTACATGATCTTCGAAATCTTTCGTTTCAGTATCATCAAGGTCTTTCAGGATATCAAATTCATCCTGCAGCTTTTTGAGTTCTTCCTTTGCTGCCTTTGCTTCCTCAATTTTCCCCTGATCAACCAGGCTTCTCACTTCGCCTTTTTTATTATTGATCTTATCCAGTAACTCTAATAATTTTTTGTTCATTCTTTTGCTCTCCTTTACATAAAATAAAGGACTCAGACTCCATACATGTCTAAATCCTCAATTAACTCTCTTGCTTCTTTTTTCTTGTCCTCGGCATACCTTTTCTCTTCCATTGCCCGCTGCCTCAGCTCATCAGTCAGCCACATACCATTATAACTGTTCGTATACTGCTGATTATGCTGCTCTGACATAATTTCATCTACGAAACCATAGTCAAGGCACTGGTTTGCAGTAAGCCATGTTTCTCTGTCCATAAGCTTAAGTATCTCATCCATCGGCCGTCCGGATTTTTCTGTATAAGCAGCTGCCATAGCCGAATTCATCTGCTTCAGTATCTCTGCATTTTTCTGCATATCATGATAATCACCGGCAGCTCCTGACATAGATACATTATGTATCATGATCATTGCCACAGGGCTTATCTGGCATCTTCCAGCCATTGCAATGACCCCCGCCGCACTTCCTGCCAGGCTCTGAATCTTAATTACTACATTTTTCTTCTGCTTAATGGCACTGTATATTTCCTGGCCTGCCATAACAGATCCGCCGCCAGAATTCACAAGCACTTCGATTTCTTCATCCACAGCAGCACTGTTTAAAATGTCCGTCACGTCTCGTGGACATGTCGCATCCATTTCAAACCAGTCGTATATCCATTTATCATCATTGCTGATAATGTCTCCTTTGATATTAATCGTCAGCATTTCCTTCACCTCCTTTAGTATACTGGGCTCCAACTTGTGTTATAGGAATATAATTTCCATTGACCATCAATACATCTCCACCATCAGCTGCCGGCATATCGAGATATTCTCTAGCTTCATTTGGCATGTATATTCCATTATTTACAGCTTTTGAAAGATTTTCCATCTGAGTCTTACTGTCAGTTCTTAAGATTGACCGTTCATTGAATTTGTAAAACTTTTGATCAGCAATCTCATCCGGCATTAAAACTTTTCCATTGATTTCTTCCTCATACATTTTGATTCTGTATGACATGGTTTCTACTAAAAAAGCCAGCTGCTGTGTCTCACTATTTGAATAACTGGACTTTTCATAATTATTAATCTGGTTTGGCTTAATTCCAAACGCACCGGCAATCTGTAAAGCGCTGTATTTTCTCAATTCGAAAAACTGAGCATCTGCCAGGCTTACATTCAATGGAGTCAATGTCAATCCTATGGGAACCGGCACGATTTTTCCTGCATTCTGAGGTCCCGACAGACCATCGGCGAACTTTTTCTGTAATTTTTTCACTTTCTCATCACTCAGATCTCCAGTGTATTGCATGGCCATTCTTGCTGTAAGTCCATTTTCGTACAATTGATTCATATATTTCTGGCTGGCATTTGCCCCATCAACCGTATGAGACAGTATGCTTCTCACGGACTCTCCCATGAACCCATCCAAACTGTACCAGGTCTTGAAGTGCATCACTTCACTGTCCTTAAACAGATACTGTTTCCCTGTTCTTGGATCGCTGTAGCGGTAATACAGTTTTCCTTCTCCACCCCAGATGCCAACATCATCCATGATTGGAGTTACATAGTTGCTCTGCATTGGCCACATATCCATGATCTGATACTGTCCGCCATATCTGGCTGGCAAAAACTTTCCTCTTATCCAGATATAGCCATTTCCGTAATGCTGACAGTTCTGCTCAACTGTGGTCCACATAGTCGTTGGTGTCATATATGGATTTGGTCGTACACTCATAAGTATCCCGGCAGTTGTTGGATCAGCACGGATCCGTCCTCTTTCTGTCTGCTGATAATATTTAAGGGGCATTTTCCCCAATGTTTCCGAAAGCAATTTCAGGCATGTATAATAAGTTACTTCCGATACCGCTTTATAATTTGTCGTAGATATTCCAAGCCACTCCAAAAGTTCCTTATCATCTATTTCTACTGTTTGACCCTTCAGTGCCTGTATTGCATTTTTTAATCTTTTCACAATATTCATTACCAGTCACTCTCCAAAAAATCATCTATTCCCTTCAATACAGAAGGATAAAACTCATGATACATAGCGAGTTTATATGCACACAAAACAGCATCTACGGGATCGATTCGCTTTGTTGTGGCATCTTTATCAATCTTGATTAATCCGTTATTTTTTCTGATAACCGCATTACTCATCGCAAAATTCAAAAGCGGATTATGCATATATAAAATATTTTTTGAATATACCTGTTCTCTGAATCCCTGCGTGGATTCATTCAATGATTTATGGCTTTGGTACACCTCTTCTACAACGTATCCCTGATCTGACAGATCCATCATTAATTTACTTGCATTTGCCGGGTCAAAGCACAATGTATGTATCTTCCAGCCATTTTCTTTGCATACATTCAAAACATATTTCATTACAGCATCCTGATTAACAATCGGTGTCTCAGTGACCGTCAGGAAACCCTGCCGTTCCCATGCATCGTAATCTACTTTATCTTTTGCTTTCCTCTCAGAAAGCTTTTCTCTGTTCGGTATAAATGAATGAGAATATACAATATATTTCACAATCGGTTCATCATTTTCATCCAGTTCTTCACTCTTAAATGGGATAACAAATGCCACTGAAGTTAAGTCAATCTTTGCTGACATATCAAATCCGACATATACATCCATCCCTTTTGTGTCAATCGGAATCTCACAAACTTCACAGGCATTCCACTTTGCCATGTCCATGTAGCCGTTTTCTTTTGCCTGTACCCAGATATTGAGCATCTTTGTCAGAAATGCAGTCATCTTCTCAGGAATACTTTTTGCAACCTTCCATGCATCCCTGATCTTTTCTCTACCATTTTCGTAACTCATCCTTATCGGATTTGCTTTTTCCCACAATCTCTCATCTTCCAGATTTTCAAGATTCTCTTTATAATCCTCCGGATCAACTTCACAAATATCAACCAGGTATTTATCATTATCAATATCTATATCCGGATTAAGTATTTTTGAACAATATGTATACTCCTGTGTGTAGCAGGGATATGTCAGATCCATTCCGGCTGTCGTAATGATCATCAGTAACGGCTCTTTTGTATTAGATCCAAGTCCTAGATCATAGAATTCAGTTGTTTTATGCTGATGATATTCGTCCAGAATCAGCCCGGCCGGATTAGTACCATCACCATTCTGTCCGTCTTCCTTCGACAGAGCTTTGATAAAACTGCCTGTTTTTCTATGAAAGACTGCATCACGTGTGAGCTTGAATTTAGTCTTTAACGGTGAATTATTCAGCATTAATTTTGCTTCATTCAATATGATTTTTGACTGATCGCGCTTAGTACCTGCTGTATAATATTCGTAATTTTCCTGATTTCGAGTAGACCAGACAGATATTTCATATAAAGCTACTCCTGCTTCCATTTGTGACTTTGCATTTTTCCTTCCAACCTCTATAAACGATTGTCGGAATCTTTTATATCCAGTTGCTCTTTCTCTCCAACCATACAATTGACACAAATTGAATTTCTGCCATGCTGTTAAGACAATCGGCTGTCCCGCAAGATCTCCTTTTGAATGTCTGAGCAAGCTGAACCATTCAACAATTCCATTTGCTTCTTCTTCATTCCAAATGTAAGGCCACGGCTCCTTCAAGCTTAAAGCTGCCTCTTCTTTTTTGCAGTCCTCTAAAAATCTCCTGCAGGCCCACACATGTTTCTTTCCGGATATTATTACACCGCTAAGGCACTGCCTAGCATATTCCTGTAATTCCTCTTTAATCGTCATATATTACCAAACTTCTTTGTAATATCTTCCTGTGTTTTGTCTGTCTTTATAGCTGCTGCCTTCAATCTTGCATCTATAGTTAGTCCACATAGTGAAGCAAATCTTCTCATTTCCTCAGCATAGCCTTTCTGGATATCTACCATAGGGTTCTTTACCACAATCACTCCATTGCGGGTCTCTCGGTCTATGTAAAATGCCTGATCTCTTAAAATATTTGTAGATTTTACATAATTTGCAAAGGCATTACAGTAGCCTCCCAGATTATTTCTATCCAGATTTCCAATAAGGTTTATCTTTTTCAGTTCTTTTACGATTCTTTTCCATTCTTTCACTGCCACCTCATCAATCAGCCAATCCGGAGGTCTGCTGAGCTGATTCGATCCGGTTTTTACCTTTTTTTCTTCATTTTTTCTGCGTTCCATGCTTATCACAGTGAGATTTCCACGCTGCATTTCTAATGGCTTTCTCGGTCTTCCCATGCTCATCCCTCCTTTCTGCCAACTTTTTTAAAGTATTTAGAAAATTGTGTGAAGAAATGGGGCAGTGCGGTCTGGAGCGATCGCGCCAAACTTTTATACCACCCCCTGCCTTACCAATTCACGGTATTCAGTCAGCATTTTCTGCAATTCTATCTGTATTTTTCCTTTATCTGTTTTATATAGCTGTTCTATTTTACTGTGTGTATCATGATTCAAGCTCATGAGATTATTCGGATCATTTCTTTTATTCCAGTCATCCCTTAATGGAATTACATGATGAACAGTATCAGCCCTCACCACAACACCTTCAGTCATATACATGTAAACATCTATGTATTGATCTATGTCCAGCACATTCTCTCTGATTCGTTGCCATTCTGCACTATCATAAAACTTCTTACTCTTATTATCCCTGCTGTATCTGTCATACTCTCTGTGCCTTTCTTTCTGACATGGACATCTGCTGCCTGACTGGATTCTTTTTCCACATCGACTGCATCGTTTATATATTGGCATATTCATCTTCACCTCGTAAACTACAGTCCTGCCAGCACCATAATGACAGCCGATTGCCGCCATGCCGAAAGGTGCGCTAACACCTACATGCAGTAAATCCTCTGCCTAAAGCATGTAAGTGCTGGTGCTGTGCACGCTGTATGAAAATTGGCAATATAAAAGGTGTCCGAGTTGGACACCTGAATATTTTAAAGGCGGAGCCTGCTGCCGGCTCCGCCTCTTCAAAGGAATTTATTATGAAACTTGCGCGTAAGTTGCGCGATCGGAACAGATGGAATCGGACCACCGACACGCTGGATATAAGCCAGCTGCTCTACCACTGAGCTATGTTCCGGT
>OLSI01000912.1_pt1 | contig 22478 bp, 20 predicted proteins | sample 1672661 | NCBI WGS metagenome assembly OLSI01 (sample SAMEA3136711, study PRJEB25190) | human gut metagenome | biome: human gut; feature: human-associated habitat; material: faeces | place: Austria | collected 2013 | reverse complement strand
TGACACACTGTCCACCGTTACCAGATGCACGCATAACATCGATACGGATATCTTTTTCATCGATCACAACGTCAACTTCTTCTGCTTCCGGCATCACTGCTACGGTAATGGTTGAAGTATGGATACGTCCGCCGCTTTCTGTCTCTGGCACACGCTGTACACGATGTACACCACTTTCATACTTCATACGGGAATATGCTCCCTGTCCTGTGATCATAAATACAACTTCCTTGAATCCACCGATTCCGTTTTCATTGAGGGAGATCATCTCTGTCTTCCAGCGTCTGCTGTCTGCATAATGTACATACATACGGTAGATCTCAGCCGCAAAAAGGGCAGCTTCATCTCCACCTGCACCTGCACGGATCTCCACGATAACGTTCTTGTCATCGTTCGGGTCTTTTGGAAGAAGAAGGATCTTGAGCTCCTGTTCCAGCTCTTCGACTCTCTTCTTAGACTCACTGAGTTCTTCTTTTGCCAGCTCTTTCATCTCTTCATCGGATTCTTCCTCCAGAAGAGAAAGACTGTCTTCAATGTTCTGTTTACAATTTTTATATTCTTTATATGCCTCAACAATCGGGGTCAGATCATTCTGTTCTTTCATCAGCTTGCGGAAACGTGACTGGTCATTCACCACGTCCGGTTCCTGAAGCTCACCCATAATCTCCTCATAACGAATGAGCAGATCTTCTAATTTATCAAACATTTCTTTTCCTCCTGTTATTTGCTACGCCTATTGTACACGCCACATACCACACGGTCAAGACCTGCCAGATCCTTTTGCGTTGAAACCTGTTCAAATCCAGTCTCTTTCAGCAATTTTTCCACATCTGCACTCTGGTCATATCCAATCTCCATCACAAGCCAGCCGCCGTCTGTCAGATATTCCGGAACCTTTTCTGCCAGGATCCGGTAAAAATAAAGACCGTCCTCTTTTCCGTCCAATGCCTCATACGGGTCATGAAGACGTACCTCTGCTTCCAGCTCTTCGATCACTTTTGTCGGGATATAAGGTGGATTCGATGTGATCATGTCAAATGTTCCTGTAATATTTTCAAACATATCAGTCTGGATCCACTTACCGCTCACTCCCAGCTTTTTGGCATTTTTTTCAGCCACTTTCAGAGCTTCTTCTGAAATATCTGCACCTTCTATGACAATCTGTGGATTTCTCAGTTTCAGGCTGATTGGGATACAGCCTGAACCGGTACACATATCCAGCACTTTTACCGGATTTTCCTTTTTCATAAGAAGCAGTCTTTTTTCTGCTTCCTCTACAAGAATCTCAGTATCCTGTCTTGGCACAAGTACATGTTCATTGACTGCAAATTCATATCCCATAAATTCCTGAACCCCGGTCAGATGCTGCACCGGAATCCGGGTTTTTCTGCAGCTTACCAGCTCAAAGAACCGGTCTTCTTCATTTTTCGGCATTCTTTCAAAACCATCCACATAATATCTGGTCCTTGTCATGCCGGTCACATGCTCCAGCAGGATCCAGGCATCACTTTCCGGCTCCGGAATCCCCGCCGCTTTCAATTCACCTGTAGCTTTCTGATATGCTTCCTGATAGGTCACAGCTTTTACTCCTCTTCCTTATATCCGAAATTCTCTCTCAAATACGCTTTCCAGTCAAACACCGCTTCTACAGACGCAATCCCGACCTCGATCATCTCATCGTCCGGTTCCTTTGTCGTAAGCCCCTGCAGCCAAAGTCCCGGCTTACTTAAGATACACACGATCGGATTCTCACTGCTTCCTGCCCATTTGATCAACTCATAAGAAATACCAGCAATCACCGGAAGAAGTGCAATTCTCACAATCACTCTCATCAGCGGAGATTCTACCCTTACAAAAAATAAGAGAATGATTCCCACGATCATGACAAACAGCATGAAGCTGGTTCCACATCTTTTGTGTTCTTTAGAGCTCTTTCTAACATTTTCAACAGTCAGTGAAAGTCCATGTTCAATGCAGTTGATACACTTATGCTCCGCGCCATGATAGCGATACAAACGCTTAATATCGTTCATTACCGAAATTCCGCCCACATAGGCAACAAAAATCGCAATGCGGATGATTCCCTCAATGATAATCCGAACTGTATAGGAAGAAATCCATTTCTTCAGCAGATCTGACAAAAAATACGGAAGTACCATAAAAATACCGATCGCAAGTGCAAAAGATACAACCATCGTCAGCATCATCAAAAGCTTTTCCGTACGCTCCTGCTTCTTTTCTTCGACTTCGGTCATCTCTTTTTCTTCCTCTTCCTCATAGAAGCTTGCTGACCAGGTCAAAGTCTTCATCCCCAGCACCAGAGAATCAACAAAATTAAAGATTCCTCTGACAAAAGGTAGCTTCGTAAGTGCCGTATATTTTCCGACTACACTTTTATATGTATCTGTTGTAACTTCTATCTCTCCGTCAGGCTTTCTCACCGCAACCGCATAACTGTCTTTATTCTTCATCATCACGCCTTCGATGACAGCCTGACCACCAATATTCGAAGATTTCATATTCTGTTATGTCCTTTTTAATTCATCGTATACACAAAATAGGCTGAGATTTCACAATCCCAGCCTGTTGAATTCTCTTATTACTGAATTCCGTATTTCTTGTTAAACTTGTCAACACGACCTCTGGCCTGAGTTGCTTTCTGCTGTCCTGTGTAGAACGGATGACATTTAGAGCAGATTTCTACGTGGATTTCTTTGCTTGTAGAACCTGTTACAAATGTGTTACCACAGTTGCAAGTTACAGTTGCCTGATAGTAATCTGGATGGATTCCTTCTTTCATGATTTTCACCTCTTCTTGTTTTATTCGTTTTACGCGCTTTCACGCGGCTAATATCTTTAAACAGCTATGTTAGCATAACATAGTTTTTTTCTAAATGCAAGTAATTTTCTAAATAAACTTTGTTTTTTTGACCATTTGGACAAATTCTACGTTATTTTTCGTGCGGTCAAACATATTCAGAATGCTGTCTACCGCTTCATCTGACTTCATTCCGTTTAATGCACGGCGCATAATATCCACTGCTTCCTGTTCCTCTTTCGTAAGAAGCAGATCCTCTCTTCTTGTTCCGGATTTCGGGATATCGATTGCAGGAAAGATTCTCTTTTCAGAAAGCTTCCGGTCAAGCACCAGTTCCATATTACCGGTTCCCTTAAATTCTTCGTAGATGACATCATCCATCTTGCTTCCGGTATCTACAAGTGCGGTTGCGAGGATAGTAAGGCTTCCGCCCTCACGCATATTTCTCGCTGCACCAAAGAAACGTTTCGGCATATGAAGTGCTGCCGGATCAAGACCACCGGACAGGGTTCGTCCGCTCGGTGGAACAACCAGGTTGTATGCTCTTGCCAGACGGGTAATGCTGTCCAAAAGGATCACAACGTCCTTTTTGTGCTCAACCAGACGTTTTGCACGCTCGATCACCATCTCTGACACACGTTTATGATGCTCCGGAAGCTCATCAAAGGTCGAATAAATAACTTCCACATTATCCCCTTCAATGGCTTCTTTGATGTCGGTTACTTCTTCCGGACGTTCATCGATCAGAAGGATCAGAAGATGGATCTCCGGATTATTCTTCCTCATAGAAAGCGCCACCTGCTTCAACAGGGTTGTCTTACCTGCTTTCGGCGGTGATACAATCATGCCTCGCTGTCCCTTACCAATTGGAGAGATCAGATCCATAACACGCATTGCAGTGCTGCTCTTTCCCGCTTCCAGTCTGAGACGTTCATTTGGGAAAATCGGTGTCATATTTTCAAAGTTCATTCTGCGTCCTGCTTCTGCCGGAGACATTCCATTGATCTTGCTCAGATACAGAAGCGCACTGAATTTTTCAGACTGTGTCTTTACTCTTGTATTTCCTGTCAGGATATCCCCTGTCTTCAGGCTGAATCTGCGGATCTGCGATGGTGATACATATACATCTTCATCGCCCGGCAGATAGTTCTGGGAACGGATAAATCCGTATCCATCCATAACTTCCAGAATTCCATTCACCGTACGTCCACTGTCGAGCTGTTCAATATCTGCGGTTCCGGCTTTTTCGGATTTTACTTCCTCCTTCGCCTCTTTTATTGAAACTTTGTCATCTTCTTCCAGCATAAGATCGATCAGATCTGCTTTTTTCATCGTTGAAATTCCGCGAAGTCCGCGCGTTTTTGCCACCTCTTTTAATGTAGAAAGAGGCAGGGACTCATATTTTTCTCTCGTCATATATTCTATATTCCTCCTTTATTCCAATTACTTTTCTTATACAAAAAAATATTAAACTTTTAACATTGGGAAATCTTGTCTGAACTGACTAATCTGCTTTTGATAAACCCAAGTATACAACATTTTGCACAAAATGGAAAGAAGTTTTTTGATTTGCTTTCATATCAGAAGAATGTTATCATAAAAGAGCAGCAAAACTGTAATCAAAGGAGGACGTATGAAAATGTCAGCAATTGAGCAAGCACTTGAAATGCATGAAAAATGGAATGGAAAAATTGAAACTACTGCAAAGTCACACGTAAACTCTCGTGAAGACCTCGCAATCGCATATACACCAGGCGTTGCCGAGCCATGCAAAGTCATTGCAAAGGACCCGGATGCAGCCTACAAATACACGATGAAAGCCAACACAATCGCTGTAGTATCCGACGGTAGTGCCGTTCTCGGACTTGGTAACATCGGAGCCAAAGCCGCCATGCCTGTTATGGAAGGAAAAGCAGTTCTTTTCAAAGAATTCGGCGGAGTCAACGCAGTTCCGATCTGCCTGGACACTCAGGATACAGAAGAGATTATTAAGACAGTTGTCAATATTGCACCTGCTTTCGGCGGAATCAACCTGGAAGATATCTCTGCCCCACGCTGTTTTGAGATTGAGAGCCGTTTAAAAGAACTTCTTGATATCCCTGTATTCCACGATGACCAGCACGGAACCGCCATCGTCGTTCTGGCAGGCATCATCAACGCCCTGAAAGTAACCGGCAAGAAAAAAGAAGACTGTAAAATTGTTGTAAATGGTGCTGGAAGTGCCGGAGTTGCAATCACAAAGCTTCTTCTCACCTACGGTTTCCCGAAGATCACCATGTGTGATATCAATGGAATCATCTCAGCTGATTCACCGAATCTGAACTGGATGCAGAAAGAGATGACCAAAGTGACCAATCTCGACCATGAGACCGGTACACTTGCTGATGCACTCAAGGGTGCTGATATTTTCGTCGGTGTATCTGCCCCGAACATTGTTTCCCAGGAAATGGTTGCTTCTATGAATAAGGATGCGATCCTTTTCGCAATGGCAAACCCGGTACCGGAGATCATGCCGGATCTTGCAAAAGCTGCAGGCGCAAAAGTTGTCGGAACCGGACGTTCTGACTTCCCAAACCAAGTCAACAACGTTGTCGCTTTCCCTGGTATCTTTAAAGGTGCATTAGAGGGACGTGCACCACAGATCACCGAAGAGATGAAGCTTGCCACAGCAAAAGCAATCGCTGGACTTGTTCCGGATGAAGAGCTGAACGAGGACAATATTCTTCCGGAAGCTTTTGACCCTCGCGTATCACAGGTCGTAAGTGAAGCTGTCAAAGCTCTGATTTAATCTTATGAATACAAGAACCTATGATAGCAATCGCCCGCAGGAAATATCCTGCGGGCTTACTTACAAAAAAGGAACTCCTCAGCGCTGGGGAGAACGGCGCTACTATGCACTGGACTACTATCTGAAACAGAATTTCGGTGAAAAACTGTACAAGATTTCTTTAAACGGAGGCTGTTCCTGTCCGAACCGGGACGGAACCTGCGGCACACGCGGTTGTATCTTCTGTAGCGAAGGCGGATCCGGCGATTTTGCCGCTTCTTCTTCTCTTTCTGTTGCCGATCAGCTTGCCTATGGAAAAGGCCTTGTCCGCCCCAAATACAACGGACACAGCTATATCGCCTATTTTCAGGCATATACCAATACCTATGCACCAGCCTGTCATCTGCGCCGGATCTTTACCGAAGCGATTTCTGATCCAGAAGTACGCATTTTATCTATCGCAACGCGTCCGGATTGCCTTTCACCTGAAATCCTTACACTGCTTGCCGAACTAAATGCCATTAAACCGGTCTGGGTAGAGCTTGGACTTCAGACGATCCACGAACGCACTGCCAACTGGATGCGCCGTGGTTATCCACTTTCCGTCTTTGAGCAGGCGGTCCATTCCCTTCACGCGATTGGGGTACAGATCATCACCCACGTAATTTTATTTCTTCCGGGAGAATCTGAAGCAGATATGCTCGCAACCATCCATTATCTGAACGCTCTTCCGATTGACGGAATCAAGCTGCAGCTTCTCCACGTTCTGAAGCATACCGATCTGGCAGATTTTTACAGGCAGGAACCTTTTTATATTCCAGATATGAACTCTTATTTTCATCTGCTCGGAAAATGTATCGCTTCGCTCCGTCCGGATATTGTCATTCACCGTCTGACCGGTGACGGACCAAAATCTCTTCTTATCGCACCGCTCTGGACCGGCAATAAACGGTTAGTACTCAATCAGATGCAGCGCTATTTAAAAGAGCAGAATCTCTGGCAGGGAAAAGAATATACAGAAGTTTAAGGAGGCATCCCTATGGCAGAAGCATTTACACTTTACAAACTCATCATTTTATACATGCTGGACAAAGTTGATTTTCCTCTGACCAACTCCCAGATTTCTGAATTTGTCCTGGACAAAGGATATACCGATTATTTCAAACTCCAGCAGGCTCTTTCTGAACTTGCGGACGGTGGTCTCATCCTGAAAGAATCCACTCACAACCGCACTCTTTTCCATCTGACGGAAGATGGGAAAGGGACAATTCATCTTTTCCGAGATAAAATCTCAAAGCCAATCCAGGATGATATTGACCACTTTTTACAGACAAAACAGTATGATCTGAAAAATGAAGTTTCCGTAAAGGCGGATTATATGAAAAATGCAGGAGCGGAATATTCCGTGCGCTGTCAGGTCTTTGAAAATCACGAACCCCTGATCGATCTGACCCTTTCTGTACCGACTGAAAAAGAAGCGGCGGCAATCGCACTCAACTGGCAGAAAAAAAATCAAGTCGTCTATGCGTGGCTGATGTCTCAGTTATTGTGATGGATGTGAATGATACGGTTCGCAAATTAAGGCTGTGATTGGGCAATGATACACTTGAATCTCACGACATGAAAACTCTACGTTGTTCTTTGGGCAGATCTCAGCTACGTTCTTGAAAGCTTGCAAGCCTCATGCCTGCTCCAAAAGAGCTGAATCCCGGGCGCGGACAGAAAACAAATGGATAAGGATTCCATGTTTGTGCTATGGAGATGAGACACAAAAATTGTGGAAGCCCTTGCTGACACAATTTTCGCCTTAAGTGGCTCATCGGAATGGTCAGCACAAAGGAATCTGCTCTATTTGTTTTCTGTCCACGTCCGACCACAACCTACAAAAAAAGCAGACCGTCCCATATTCCGATCTGCCTAAATAACCACCACAAACGTGATGAACTCTTCATTTTCGATTTCTTCTACTCCAACCGTAATCTCCCCGCGGTACCGTTTCACAAGCATCTTTGCATTATACAGCCCCAGTCCATGTTTTTTCCCATCTTCCTTGGTCGTAAATCCTTTTTCAAAGAAATGACTGATCTCGCCAAGTCCTATATTTTCGACCTGATTCTTTATCGTGAAGATAAGCGTATCATTCTGGGAATCAATTTCGATCAGAACCTGGTTCTTTTCTTTGGTACAGGCTTCGTATGCATTGTCGATCAGGGTTCCAACAATCTCGATCAGGTGGTGTTCAGAAATGCCGGAAACGATTTCTTTGTTCCACACGCGGATATCGGTCCGGACATATTCCGGCGCACGGACAATTTTACTGTAGATAAATCCTGCCAGGATTTTATCGCTGATCTTCAGAAGGGGGAGATACTTCCTGCTGTCATCTTCTCTGGCAATTTCCGTAATATATTCAGACTGCTTTGCTACCAGTTCTTCATAATTGTCGATGGTCAGATGCATATTCAGGATTGCATTCAGATGATTGTCAAATTCATGCTGTTTGGCACGGATTTCTTTGACCAGTTCTTCCAGCGGAATCAGATAGTTCTGATAAAGCCGCAGTTCATTTTCCTTCTGGCGTATCAGTACATAATTACTTCTCCAGTCCACAATTCCCCAGATCACAACGATCACCATCAGAACAAACATGATAAACACCCTGTAATCAAAGGTACCGCTGATCAGGAAATCCACGATCAGATAGACTGATACCATAAGTGCCATTACGCAGAAAATACGATATAGAAATTTGCGTACCCAATCAGCCATTTAACAGTCCTCCTATCACCGATTTGTAAGTCACACCGATTTCTACCGTATCCGGACAATTTTTGATCCGGATGATCCGGTTGACGGTATCGTAATATTCAACTTCATTTTTATTGACCGCATACATCCGATGGCACTGCGCAAACATCCCTTTTGGCATCTTAAGCAGCATCTGTCTGAGAGTCACATAAGGGACATCCCAGTTCTCCGTCACAAGATGCAGTCTTGTTCCTCTCGGTATCGCTTCCAGATAACGGATATCCTCGCATTTCAGCTGATAATTGATCCCGTCTTTTTTCACAACGATCACCGGTGGTTTCTCCCTGCTCTCTTTTTCCAGCACCTTCTGAACAACCTCTTCCACCTGCTCCCTGCGGAATGGCTTCATAATGTACTGGTAACAGTGCAGCTCCCGGTAAGCCTGCATTTCCATATTGCCAATGGCAGTCACCATCACGATCGGGGTAAAAGTATATTCAAACCTCTCTCGTATCTCTCTTGCGAACAAAATCCCACCGATATCCTCCCGGTCCTCGCCGCTTAGATTTACATCCAAAAGGAAAAGACCATACCGGATTTCCTGATCCAGCAGGTCTTTTGCTTCTTTCAGGGAAGATGCCTTGTGGACACGGATATCATCTGAATATGTGGTAAGAATCTCTGACAATGCCTGCAGCGAAGTCAGTTCATCTTCCAGGATCAATACATCCGTCATCTATTTGTCACCTTTCCTCTCTCTTTTTTTAATCTAATCTTCCTTGATCACTTCTTTAGCGCTCTTTACAAGCCCCGCAAGTGACTGCAGTTCTGACGGAATGATGATTTTCGTTGCCTTGCCGTCTGCAGCCTTTTCAAATGCCTCCAGACTCTTGATCGTAAGCACTGCCTGGTCTGCACCCGCTTCACGGATGAAACGGATACCGTCTGCATTTGCCTGCTGTACTTTAAGGATGGCTTCCGCTTCACCTTCAGCCTCTTTGATCCTCTTTTCTTTTTCTGCTTCTGCCTGGAGGATCGCTGCCTGTTTTTCAGCTTCCGCTTTCAGGATCACAGATTCTTTTTCACCTTCTGCAACAAGGACAGTAGATTTCTTTTCACCTTCTGCACGGAGAATAGCTTCACGTCTTTCACGTTCTGCTTTCATCTGTTTCTCCATTGCATCCTGGATTGCTGCCGGTGGAATGATATTTTTCAGTTCCACACGATTGACTTTGATTCCCCATGGATCCGTTGCCACATCAAGAGATGCTCGCATCTTCGTATTGATCGTCTCTCTTGATGTCAGTGTCTGGTCAAGTTCCAGATCACCAATGATGTTACGAAGGGTGGTCGCTGTCAGATTCTCAATTGCCATGATCGGGTTCGCTACTCCGTAGCAGAACATCTTCGGATCTGTAATCTGGTAGAATACAACGGTATCGATCCGCATGGTTACGTTATCCTTTGTGATAACCGGCTGCGGTGCAAAATCAACTACCTGCTCTTTTAAGTCTACTCTTCTTGCCACACGTTCAATGATCGGCAGTTTAAAATGAAGTCCTACACTCCATGTTGCCTGATATGCACCAAGACGTTCGATAACCAGTGCCTTTGCCTGTGGCACGATTTTAATGCAGGAAGTCAGAAACAGTAATGCGATCACAATAATAATTACTAAAATAATAAGTCCCGTCATCTTTTAGTCCTCCTCATATTTTTTTACAATTAACTTTACTCCGGATATATTAACCACCTTCGCCAGTGTCCCGGGTTCCAGGATCACGTTATCCTGTTCGGATCTTACCGTCCACTCTGTACCATTTACCACCGCCATACCAGTCTGCCCTATGTTATCTACTTTCTGGCTGATCCGGATCGTCTTTCCGATGATTCCTTCATAGTTCGTCTTCAGACGGCGGGTGTTAATAAAACGCATTGCAAATGGTCTGGTAAATACAAGCAGTAAAATTGTCACAATAAAAAATGCAACCACCTGTCCGGCAAACGGTACATCCAGAATATTCAGGATCAGTGCCGCCAGCGCACCTCCTGCTCCCCAGATCGTTGTAAGTCCCACCGTTATGATCTCGATCACCAGAAGTACTACCAGAAGAACCAGCCATGCAACAGTTATATAGCTGTCCTGAACCGCTCCCATATTCTTCACTCCTTTCTGCTTACAGATATGGTAGCAGAGTGTCTGTGTCAAATCAATCCCTTCTGCGTGAATGCAGTGATTTCCTGTGCGAATAGGTTACGCTTCATCCTTAATCCGCTTCATATGCGCTTTGATCGTTTGTTCGTAGCCGTTATCGCTCGCTTCATAGAATACGGCATCTTTGATCTCATCCGGCAGATACTGCTGTTTTACATAATGATTCGGATAATCATGCGCGTATTTGTAACCAATTCCATGCCCCAGCTTTGCAGAACCTTTATAATGTGCATCCTGCAAATATACCGGAACAGTCGTTTTATATTTTTTTACATTGTCCATCGCAGCAAAGACAGCATTACATGCTGAATTACTCTTCGGCGCTGTTGCCACATAAAGAACTGCCTGTGATAAAATGATCTGTGCCTCCGGCATTCCGATCCGCTCCACTGCCTGTGCTGCACTGACTGCAACATTCAGTGCCATCGGATCCGCATTTCCCACATCTTCCGATGCACAGATCATAATCCTGCGGGCAATAAACTTAATGTCTTCTCCGGCATACAGCATCTTTGCCAGATAATATACGGCTGCATCCGGATCAGAACCGCGCATACTTTTAATAAATGCGGATATGGTATCATAATGATTATCTCCTGTCTTATCATATCGCACAACCCGCTTCTGTATACATTCGGATGCAACATCCAGCGTGATATGGATCATTCCATCCTCACTTCTTGGTGTGGTGAGGATACCCAGTTCCACCGCATTAAGCGCAGATCTGGCATCTCCACCGGCAAGGTCTGCCAGGAAATGCAGGGCATCCTCCTCGATCACCGCATGATAGCTTCCCATTCCTTTTTTTTCATCCTGCACCGCTCTCAGAATCAGGGTCTCTACTTCTTCCTGTGAAAGCGGACAAAGTTCAAATACACTGGATCTGGAAAGAAGCGCACCGTTCACCTCAAAGTAAGGATTTTCTGTCGTCGCACCGATCAGAATGATCGTGCCGTCCTCCACAAACGGGAGCAGATAATCCTGCTGTCCTTTATTAAACCGGTGAATCTCATCGATGAAAAGGATTGTCCTTTTCTGGTACATCCCTTTCAGTTCTTTCGCCTTATTCACCACTTCTTCCATATCCTTCTTCCCGGCAACCGTAGCATTGATCTGGGTAAATTCTGCACTTGTAGTATTGGCGATCACCTTTGCAAGCGTAGTCTTTCCGGTTCCCGGAGGTCCGTAAAAAATAACAGAACTCAGTTTATCCGCCTTGATCGCACGGTATAAAAGCTTGTCCTTTCCGATAATGTGCTGCTGTCCAACCACTTCATCCAGAGTCGTCGGACGCAGTCTGGAGGCAAGGGGCGATTCTTTCTCCTTTGTCGTCTCCCGCATATAATCAAATAAATCCATCAAAACCTCTCCTTTAATCCAGCAGCAATTCATCGACTGTCACAAATTCGTATCCTTTTGCCTGCATGATATCAATAATACGAAGTGCCGCCTTCGCCGAAGACAAATAACAGTCATGTAATAAAATAATATCATTTTCCTCCGTTTCCGTCACTACTTTATTGACAATTTCTGTCTCGTTATCCGTATTCCAGTCAAGCGGATCCACATTCCATAGCACCGCAATCATGCCGGTATTCTCTTCCATCTCCTTTTTCCAGGCTCCATAGGGCGGTCGCATATATTCCGTCTTTTTTCCGGTAATTTCTTCAATCGCGGTATTGGTCTTTCCGAGTTCGCACTCTGTCATTTCCTGAGACATTTTTGTGAGATCTACATGACTGTAAGTATGATTTCCAATAATATGCCCTTCTTCAGCCTCTCTGCTCACAACTTTCGGATATTTTACTACATTTTCCCCGATCACAAAAAAAGTAACCTTCACATTCCGCCCAGCAAGCCCGTCAAGGAGCACTGGCGTACTGGAAGGATGTGGGCCATCATCAAATGTGAGGGCGATCTTGGGCTTTTCCTGATACTGCTCGTTTGTTCTACCTGCCTCATAGGATGCTTCTACCGTTTCATCGTTCATTCTTATCAGTTTGATCTTTCCGTTATCGATCACTCCCCAGGTAAACAGAAGCCATGTAAAGCATAAAAAACTGATTGTTCCATAAAGCAGTCGGTACCACATACGGATATCCCTCTTTTCCCATTCTCTTTTTACTATATGCGGGAGATTCTTTACCTATGTACTCACATTTATGCTTTCTTGCCTCCGGTACTCTTGCATTAAAAAAATATATACAGAACACCAATCTCTTCCTGTTTTCTATACTCAGATCAAAAAAGGGGATATCAACCAGCTTCTGCTGACTCATATCCCCTGAATGATCTACATTGCTTTTTTATAAAGTTCAATGATATCCCTGATCGCAGACTGTCTCGGATTTGCCATGATATTTCCGCTCTTCATGGCATCAGCAGCCATCAGTTCAATCTTATCTTCCGTTACACCAACATCGGCAAGATGCTGCGGAATACCAAGATCACGAAGCAGATCTCTCGCTTCATCTACCAGCATTTCCGGAACAAAATCGATCACCGGGTCTTTTTCTTTGCTGATATAATTGTAGATCTTCTCATAACGTCCATGATCTGCAAGTGCATTATATTCCACAATCGTTGGAAGAAGAATCGCATTTGCCACACCGTGTGCCACATGGAAATAGGCGCTTACCGGATGGCTCATAGCATGGATATTTCCAAGTCTTGCCCATGCAAATGCGATACCTGCGAACATGCTTCCGGAGAGCATGGCTGCCGCCGCCTCTTCGTCCTGACGGTTTGCTACGAATCTGCGCAGATTTGCACCGATCAGTTCCATTGCCTTTTCTGCCATTGCATCAGAAAATGGAGATGCATCTCTTGAAGTGTAAGCCTCCCATGCATGGATCAGTGCATCTACGCCACATGCTGCGGCTACCGATGCCGGAGAAGTCATAACAAGCTCCGGATCCAGAAGGGCATAGCTTGGGATCAGCTCATAGCTGAACACAGTCAGCTTATAATTTCTTGCTTCATCGGTAATAACAGAAAATGCCGTCACTTCACTTCCTGTACCTGCTGTTGTCGGGATCGCAATGATCGGAACGATCGGTCCCGGTACCTTGTGTGCACCTTCATAATCTCCGATCTCTCCGCCGTATTTTGCAAGAACACCGACTGCCTTTGCCACATCCATCGGACTTCCGCCACCGAAAGCTACAATACTGGTTGCTCCTGCTTTTTTGTATGCTTCTGTTGCTTTATCTACCGTTGCAACAGATGGATTTGCTTCTACATCAGTAAATACTTCCACTTCGATACCGGAAGCCTTCACAATCTCTTCGACTTTCTCGACCATTCCGATCTTCTTCAAAACCGGTCCGGAGATCAGAAGCATCTTCTTGGAACCACTTTTCTCAAGAAGCTCCGGAAGTCTTTTTAAACTGCCTTTTCCAAAAATAATATCCTGTGGTACATTGAATGTAAAATCTTTCATCATCTACTACTCCTTTTTCCTTATCGTATACACAAAGAATGTGCCTTGGCACATTCTCGCGCCAAGCGCAGTCACTTGCGACATTATTCCTCTTCGCGCGAGTGCGCATCTCCGGCACACAGTGCCTTTTATTTTATAGAAAGTTCCTATAAAACAAAAAACGAGACCGCACCATTGCAGCCTCGCCCTTGAGTTTCCACTTACACAGAATATACCCTCTGTCATTTCTTTGTCAAGAGAATCTGTGTTTTTATTTTTTCTTTTTCTTCACATTCTTCTTTACCGTCTTTTTCGCCGGTTTCTTCACACTGTACCCAAACGTTCCCAAAAGCTTACCCAGACTATAATACTGTCCGTGCACATATACGATCGGATCGGTCTTTTCCAGTGCAAATCGTCCTTTCTGATCCATATAGGCATCATCCACATGCACAGCTTTTACCTCTGCAAGGAAAATATGATGCGATCCCGGCGTTTCTTTTTTGACCACCCTGCACTCGATGTTGACCGGGCTTTCCCCGATCAGCGGTGCGCTCACATGCTCTGCCTTTTCCGGAGTCAGATGCAGCTCTTTGAATTTGTCCACATCTCTTCCCGAACGCACACCACAGTAATCCGTCGCATACGCAAGCTTTTCTGTTGTCAGATTGATCACAAATTCTCCGGTCTCTTCAAGACGTTCATAGAGTCCGCCAAGAATCTCCTTTCCATCTGAAGAGACAGCATCCTCGCGGAGAATTGAGACACTCTCGAGTACAGAGATGCCGGAGTGGAGCAGCATGGAGAGCTGCCTTGCAAGCGAAGATAATTCATTATTATTCAGAGCTTTTTGCATGAGAAAACCTCCTGTCAGTAAACATATTGGAGTGTATAATTGCTGGCATCACCGATGTATTCCCGGATGGCTTCGCTGTCCTTTCCGACGGAATCAAACGTGGGATCCATGAATTTCCATTCGTTTCCGTCGAACTGAGCGACTTTTTCCACCCAGCCGACTGATTCAATGTAGACGTCGATCCAGGCGTGTTTGACATCGCCGCTGTAGCCGATCGCCAGACGGGTCGGGATCGATAAGGAGCGGAGCATAGCGGTCAGAAGTGCTGCATAGTCGAAACAGATGCCGGTTTTTGTCTTTAATGTTTCGTCAAGGTCAGGCAAATAGCCGGCTTTCACCGTGGCAGCCTTTTCATTGTCGTAGGTCAGTGTCGTTACGACATATTCATAAAGTGTGCGAAGTGCATCCAGATCCGTCTCGGCATCTGCGGAGAGTGAGGCGGCCAAGGAGACGAGCTTGCTGTCTGCGGAAAAGTCTACGTACTGGTTTGGATATAGAAATGGAAGAAACACATTTTCCAGGGTCACATCCAGTGGATAACTGAAAAGGGAAGCATACTGTCCGTTTCCGATGTCCTCAAAGGCAAGAATCAGATAGGCACCGTCCCCGGACGTGAGAGGGAATGCCGTCCAGTCGTCTTTGGTTTCCAGAAAATAGTTATAGACCACATCGTCCTCTCCGGTCACTTGAATATTTACTTTTGTATTGTCGCTTGTCACTTTCCCCATAAAATAGCCCATAGAGGCATTGGAAAAATCAAGGATCAGAGGCTCATCTCCGGTCTGCACGGTTCCGTCTGCGGTCGGAGCCAGAACACTTGTCTGACCGGGGACATAGCCGGGAGGAGCAGAGACGCTGTCGCCCGTATTGCTTTTTGTTGTACCGCAGCTGCAACACAGTAATGCGATAAAGAACAGAAGGGAAAACAGCCAGCCATAATGTATCTTTATCATAAGTTGACTCCTTTTGACCTTAATATCATTCTGGCTCCAGTATAGCAGATAACCTGAAAAAGAAAAGAAAAAAGGCGAAAAAATGAGAAAATGCGGTTGACAATGGCAGTTAAAGTGATTATAGTAGAAAAAGAGAAATAGACATATCTGATATAAAGGCAAACCCGTTGAAAAGCGGGGACGCAAAGCCAAGGGTCTAACGTCCGAAATACTGGAACGTCCCGCCCAGCGCTGCCGCCAGCGGGCGGCACAGCACAGCCAGCAGCGGGATAGAATCGGTGTACGCAACGCTGACGCCCTGCGGCGCGTTGATGGCCTGCGTTACGCCGAGCGGCCAGCCCGGCGCACTGCTTCGGTAGAACAGCCAGCCCGCGTAGTGCTGCTGGATGTCCTTTTCAATGTAGCCGCCGCGGCAGAAGGCGTCGTTGGCTACGTCCAGTGGTGCAAGGCCGTACACCAGCAAAAATACGGCAGCGCCGAGCAGCGCCCCCAGCCAGAACAGCCGGGCGCTGCGGGTAGATTTATGGTTCAGCATACCATGCCTCACAGGGTCCAATAGAAAAAGCCGAAACAACCGGTAAAGCTGTTTCGGCTCGGGTAAATGCCGCTGACCGGGATCGAACCGGTACGGTATCGCTACCGAGGGATTTTAAGTCCCTTGCGTCTGCCAGTTCCGCCACAGCGGCATAATATATGTATTGTAGCGCAAGAAGGCGGAAATGTCAATCTTCCCGCCGCGTCTTTTTGCCGTCTTTTTGCGAAACGGGTGCAAAAAGCGGATTCCCCGCCCGACGGCACAAAAAATTCACCTTCTGCCGCTTGTGCTTTTGCTTCGAATTTGTTATACTAATATGGTATGTTTGGATAGGTGCGCCCATTTGGGCGTTTATATAAGGAGAAATTCACTTGGAAAAACTGACCTACACCCACAACGATGCCGCCGCCAAGGCGCTGGCGGCGTTCTATGAGACACCGCCGCTGGCGTATGTACGCAGCTACGGCTGCCAGCAGAACGTCAACGACGGCGAGAAGATCAAGGGCGTTTTGCAGGATGTCGGCTACGGCCTGTGCGACAATGTCGAACACGCCGACCTCATCCTGTTCAACACCTGCGCCGTGCGTGAGCACGCCGAGCAGCGCGTTTTCGGCAATGTCGGCGCGCTGAAAAAGCTCAAGGAGCAGAACCCGCGCCTGATGATCGGTGTCTGCGGCTGCATGGCCCAGCAGGAGCACATCGTCGAAAAGCTGCGCCAGAGCTACCCCTATGTGGACCTTGTCTTTGGCGTGGACGGCATTGACCGGCTGCCCGCCATGCTGGCCGAGCGCATCCGCAAGGGCAAGCGCTATCTGGAAAAGCCCGCCGAGCGCAACGCCGTGGTCGAGGAGCTGCCCATCCGCCGCGATTCCGGATTCCGCGCGTGGCTGCCCATCATGTACGGGTGCGACAACTTCTGCACCTACTGCATCGTGCCCTACGTCCGCGGGCGGGAGCGCAGCCGCGAGCCCGCCGCAATTCTGGCAGAGTTCAGGCAGCTTGTCGAGCAGGGCTATAAGGAGATCACCCTCCTGGGCCAGAACGTCAACAGCTACGGCAAGGGGCTGGAACATCCCATCGACTTTGCCGACCTTTTGAACCTGCTGTGCGAAGTCCCCGGCGACTACCAGATCCGCTTCATGACGAGCCACCCGAAGGACGCCAGCCGCAAGCTCATCGACACGATTGCCGCGCAGGAGCATCTGTGCAAGCATATCCACCTGCCCGTGCAGTCCGGCTCGGACCGGCTGCTCAAGGAGATGAACCGCCACTACAACGTCGCGCAGTACATGGATCTGATCCGCTACGCCAAGGAAAAAATTCCTGGTGTGACCTTCTCCAGCGACATCATCGTCGGCTTCCCCGGCGAGACGGAGGAGGACTTCGCCGCAACGCTCGACCTCATCCGTGAGGTGGGCTATATGCAGCTGTTTACCTTCATCTATTCCAAGCGCGCCGGCACCCCGGCGGCCAAGCTGCCCGACCCAACGACCCACGCTGAGAAGGCCGCCCGCATGGACCGCCTGCTGAAAACGCAGGAGAAGTTCGCCTTTGCCGCCACCGCCGCCATGGCAGGCCGGACCGTCCGCGTGCTGGTCGAGGCTGCGGGCCGCAATGAGGGCACCGTCAACGGACGCCTCGACAACAATCTGGTCGTGGAGTTCAAGGCTCCTGAAAGTCTTATCGGCCAGTGGGCCGACGTCCACATCACCGGCTCGCGCGCCGCACTGCTTGTGGGCGAGCTTGCTGAATAAACCCATACATTATATATATAAGGAGAATTTTACAATGGATTGCATTGATCTTTTCAAGAAAGCCGCCGCTGCCCTGCAGACTGACCCTCGCTACCTGGAGCTGGACGCTGCCCGCCGTGAGAACGACATGGACGAGGAACTGCAGAACATGATCGGTGAGTTCAACCTCGCCCGCCTCGACCTGAACAATGAGAGTGCCAAGGCCGAGACCGATGCCGCCCGCGTGGCCGAGCTGAACCAGCGCGTCAACGACCTGTACAGCCAGATCATGGCCAGCGAGGGCATGGTCCGCTACAACGCCGCCAAGGCCGAGTGCGAGGCAATGGTCAGCCACATTGACGCCATCATCAACACTGCTATGAACGGCGGCGACCCCATGACCGTGCAGGCCCCCACCGGCGGCTGCACCGGCAGCTGCTCCACCTGCGGTGGCTGCCACTAAAGATTGAGGCGCGGGGCAGAGAGGCCGTAGGGGCGCATTCTATATGCGCCCGCAGCACTGTACACAGCCGCATACCTTCCGGGCGGATATGGAATCCGCCCCTACAAGAACAACATATCAACTAGAATCAACAGGAGTGTGAAACATGGCCGAGCAAGCAGTATCGCCCATGATGCAGCAGTATTTTGAAATCAAAAAACAGCATCCCAACGAGATTCTGTTCTACCGCGTCGGTGACTTCTATGAAATGTTCTACGACGACGCGCTGACGGCTTCGCGGGAGCTGGAGCTGACGCTGACCGGCAAAAACTGCGGCAAGGAAGAACGCGCCCCTATGTGCGGCGTGCCGTTCCACTCCTACGAGACTTACATGGCGCGCCTGGTCGCTAAGGGTTACAAGGTCGCCATCTGTGAGCAGATGGAGGACCCTGCGCTCGCCAAGGGTCTTGTCAAGCGCGACATCATCCGCGTTGTCACGCCCGGCACGGTCATTGAAAGCAGCATGCTGTCCGAGGATAAAAACAACTATCTGGCGAGCATTTACTGCAAGCGCACCCGCGGCCGCTGGCGTGCGGGCGTCTGCTTTGCGGACGTTTCCACCGGCGAGGCCTACGCCACAGAGCTGAACGCTGAAAAAATCGGCGGAGCCATCATCACCGAGCTGTGCCGTTATATGCCCAGCGAGATTCTGATCTGCCCGCCGATGCTTGACTTTAAAGATGTCACGACCTACATCAAGCAGCACACGAACGCCCTGGTCGAGCTGCGCGAGGACGCCTGCTTTAAGGACGCCGTAATGGAGCAGACCATGGCCGACCAGTTCGGCGCCGACTGGCGCACGACCCTCGGCTATGAGAAGGACGCGCTTGTCCCGTATGCTGTGGCGGCGCTTCTCAACTACCTGCACGAGACCCAAAAGCACGGCGTTGAGCGCATCAAGACTGTGCAGAACTACGCCGACGCACAGTATATGCGCCTGTCGCCTGTGACCCGCGCAAATCTGGAACTGACCGAGACGATGCGCGGGCGCGAGAAGCGCGGCACGCTGCTCTGGGTGCTCGACAAGACCGAAACCTCGATGGGCAAGCGTCTGCTGCGCTCCTGGATCGAACAGCCCCTTGTGGACGCCGACGCCATCAACGCGCGGCTCTGTGCGGTGCAGGCGCTCTATTCTGCCAGCATTGCCCGCGCCGATTTGAAAGAAGCCCTCGGCCATGTCTTTGACATTGAGCGGCTGACGACCCGCATTCTCTACGGCTCCGCCACCCCGCGCGAGGTCAAGGCACTGGGGGATACCTGCGCCATGCTGCCCCAGGTCAAGGCCCAGGCTGCGGCCTGCGGTGCGCCGCTGCTGACGCAGCTGGCTGACCAGATCGACCTGCTCGAGGATGTCTTGCAGAACATCCAGACCGCCCTTGTGGATGACCCGCCCGCCAACATGAAGGACGGCGGCGCTATCCGCGCGGGCTTCAACAGCGAGGTCGATGAGCTGCGCGACATCATGCACGGCGGCAAGGGGTATCTGTCAAACCTTGAGGCCCGCTACCGCGAGGAAACCGGCATTCCCAAGCTGAAGATCGGCTTCAACAAGGTGTTCGGCTACTATATCGAGGTCAGCCGCTCCTACACCGACTCGGTGCCCGATACCTTCACCCGCAAGCAGACGCTGACGACGGGCGAGCGCTACATCACGCCCGAGCTGAAGGAGCTGGAAAATAAGATCCTCGGCGCAAACGAGCGTCTGCTGGTTCTGGAACACCAGCTGTTTGCCGACCTGCTTTCGTCGATCTCCGCCGAGGTCGTCCGCATCCAGTGCACGGCATCGGCTGTGGCCCAGCTCGATGTGCTGGCAGGCTTTGCCGAGGCGGCGCTGCAAAACAACTACGTCATGCCAAACGTGGATGAGAGCGGCGTTATGGAGATCAAGGAGGGCCGCCACCCGGTCATTGAACAGATGCTCAAGGGCAGTCTGTTTGTACCCAACGATACGATGCTCGACGAGGACGAGAACCGGATGCTGCTCATCACCGGCCCGAACATGGCCGGTAAATCTACGTACATGCGCCAGAATGCGCTGATTGCCCTGATGGCGCAGATCGGCAGCTTTGTGCCTGCCGCCGCGGCGCATATCGGCGTGGTGGATGCCATCTTCACCCGCGTCGGCGCGTCGGATGACCTCGCCGCCGGGCAGTCGACCTTCATGGTCGAGATGACCGAGGTTGCGGAGATCCTGAAAAACGCGACGAAGGACAGCTTAGTCATTCTGGATGAAATTGGCCGCGGCACTTCGACGTTTGACGGCATGAGCATTGCGCGCAGTGTGGTAGAATTTATCTGTGAGAACATCGGCTGCAAGACGCTGTTCGCCACGCACTACCACGAGCTGACGAGCATGGAGCAGGATATTCACGGCGTCAAAAACTATAATATCGCCGTCAAAAAGCGCGGCGAGGACATCACGTTTTTGCGCCGCATTGTGGCAGGCCCCGCCGACGACAGCTACGGCATCGAGGTCGCGAAGCTCGCGGGTCTGCCCGGCAGCGTGACAAAGCGCGCCCACGCCGTGCTGCGCCAGCTGGAGGCCAGCGCACCGGGACGCAATAACACGATGCAGCTCGATTTTGACACCGTCGAGGCTTACAACAACCCCAGCGTACCCAGCGAGGTCGTCGAAAAGCTCCACAATGTAGACATTGAGACACTGACCCCGCTGGAGGCGCTGAACTTCCTGTACGAGCTGAAAAATACACTGGACAAAGACTAAAGGCAGGTGAAAACCATGGCGGAAATTCGTGTACTGGACAAGCATACCGCAGAGCTGATCGCGGCGGGCGAGGTCGTCGAACGGCCCGCCTCCGTGGCGAAGGAACTGCTGGAAAATGCCATTGACGCAGGCGCGACGCAGATCACGCTGTCGGCGGTGCGCGGCGGCATCCAGCAGCTGCAAATCGTAGATAACGGTTCAGGCATAGAAGCGGAATATATCGATAAAGCGTTTATCCGCCATGCCACCAGCAAGATCGCGACGGCAGAGGACCTCGGGCACATCCATACCTTGGGCTTCCGCGGCGAGGCACTTGCCTCCATTGCCAGCGTTGCCCGCGTCGAGGTGCTGACCCGCACAGAGGCCGACGAGTACGCCTGCTGCTACCGCATCGAAGGCGGCGAGGAGCGTGGGATGGAGCCCGGTGCGCGCCCCGTCGGCACGACCATCACGGTCAGTGACCTGTTTTACAACACGCCCGCCCGCATGAAGTTTTTGAAAAAGGACGCCAGCGAGGGCACGTTTGTGGCTGAGACCGTCCTGCATGCGGCGCTGTCCCACCCGGAGATCAGCTTCCGCTATCTGCGCGACGGCAAGCAGCAGTATGTGACCCCCGGCGACGGCGACCTGCGCAGTGCGGTCTACGCGGTCCTGGGCCGTGAATTTGCCCGCGACCTGCTGCCCGTGGACGGCGGCAGCGAGCTGTACCATGTGACCGGCCTGGTCACGCCGCCGCGTGCCTGCCGCGCCAGCCGCGGCGCGCAGCATTTCTTTGTTAATGGCCGCTACGTCAAAAACCGCACAATGATGGCGGCGCTCGAAAACGCCTACAAGGGCACGATGATGCAGGGCAAGTTCCCGGGCGCGGTGCTCATGCTGGAGCTGCCGCCCGACATGGTCGATGTCAACGTCCACCCGGCGAAAACCGAAATTCGCTTTGCGAAAGAGAGTGACGTCTTTGACGCTGTCTACCGCGCTGTTCGCGCCGCGCTGGCAACGCCCGGAAGTGGCGAGTGCCGCTTTGAGATGGGCCACACCGCGCCCGAAGAAAAGCCCGGGCAGACTGTGCTGCAGCCCGCCGCCCCGGCACCTGCCGCGCGGCCCGCTGCAGCCCAGCCTAAAAAGGGCGGCTTCACGACGCTGTCCGCGGCAGAATACCGCGCTTTGAACGGTCTGACCGCGCCCGTGCCTGCGCGCCCGCTGCC
>OLSI01000895.1_pt1 | contig 22791 bp, 21 predicted proteins | sample 1672661 | NCBI WGS metagenome assembly OLSI01 (sample SAMEA3136711, study PRJEB25190) | human gut metagenome | biome: human gut; feature: human-associated habitat; material: faeces | place: Austria | collected 2013 | reverse complement strand
CGATTGCGGTGCGCAGCCGGCGAGTCCGGCCCCCGCGATGGCGGCGCTGACGAGCGCGGCTCCGGAGAGGAAATTGCGGCGAGTGACGTTCATTTCAGACATGAGAACCTCCCTGTTTCCCGTGGGGCGCTTCCGTGCTGCCCCGTGGCGTCCCCGGCGGTTCCGGGGGCGTTTCTTCGTCGGCGCCGTGGCCGACCTGTTGGGGCTATCATGGCCCGTGCGGCGGCGGTGCGCATCAACCGCCGGGGTCGAATCGGGGTCGAATGCGAGCCGGAACGGCGCTTCTTCGACGGGTGAAAAAGGCGAAATCACGGTTGAATGAGCGGCAAAACCCCAGGTGGAGTATCGTCCGTTAGGGTTGAATGGCCGTTTGTGCCCGGTATTTCGACGGGGCCGCGCCCAGGCGGTCTTTCTTGTGCCATAATGCCCCTGGAAGGGAGGATCGTGACCAAACGCAACGCCATAGGGATACGTCCGGAGCATATCCGCTTTGCGGTGGGCTACGGAAGCGTCAGCGCCTGGGGCGTTATGATGCTCTATGTGCCGTGGGCCGCGTCGCCCGGCTTCTCGTTGCAGGCGCTTCTGTCCATGGTGCCCGGGCTCGTTGTGTGCCTGGCATGCCTGCTTCTCTTCCGGCAGCACCTGTCGCTTTCGGGACGCACGCCGCTTGTGGCCGGGGCGGCTCTTCTTACGAGCTTGGGGACCCTTGCGTGTACCTATCCGACCCTGGCCGCCATACCGGGCGCTTTTGTGACAGGCATGGCACTTTCGGGTGGGTTCGCCATCTTGCTCATCATGGCGTGGTTCGACGCCTTCGCGCATATTGGCCCGCGCGGCATCATCGTTCTCTCCGGCTGCAGCATCGTCGTGACGGCACTGGGAAGCTGGTTCTTCGTCCAATGCGACGACGCCTTGGCCAGTGTGCTCACCTCGCTTCTGCCCATGCTGTCCTTCGTGCTTCTGCCTTTGGCGTCTGCGAAGGCGCCGAAGAGCGGGGAAGGGGAGGAGACGCCAGGGGCCTTGCAAGGTAGCGCGACGGCCGTTGATCGGGAAGAAGAGCGCGGGGAGCGTGCCCCCGAGCGCTTGCTGGTGCGAACGCCGGGACTTGCCGATGTGCTGTCGGCGGCGGTGCCCCTGCGCACGCTGGCCGGCTTCGCTATCACCTTCTTCGTGCTCAGCTCCATCACCACTATTGTTGTTGGTCGCGACGATCTCTCGCAGCTCGGTGCGCCTTCGCTCGTCATTCCGCTGGCGGCGGCGCTCTTCTTCGTGGCCAGCGGCTTTTTCGCCCGTGGGAAGATCGATCCCTCCATTCTCTACAAAGTGCTGCTGTGCGCGTCTGCGGCCTTCGTTTTCTTTTCGTTCTACCTGGGGGATGTCAACGGCGCGCTCACGCTGCACGCCCACAACATCATCGAGGCCATGGCCTGGGTCGTGCTGGCCTTGGGTGCGAAGAAGACGCCGGTGGCGCCGCATCTGGTCTTTGCCGTGGGCTGGATTGCCGAATGCGTCGGCAAGACGCTGGGCCAGCTGGTGGCGCCTTTGCTCGCCGGCGACCCGCTCGTGCTTATGGCCGTTGTCGTCATGCTGGTGCTTTTGGGCGTCGGCTTCGCCTTCAGCGAGGGCTACAACCTGCTCGACATTGACGACGAAGAAGGGAAGGCCGAATCCCTCGCAGCCGAGCGTGTCGAGGCCGCCGCAGGCGCGAGTGCGAACGCCTACCGCGAGACCCCTCCCGTTGCAGTCGGGGAGGCCGGAGCTCCCGCAGCTGCATCCGAAACAGCAGCTTCTCTCCCGTGTCGTTCCGAACGCGGCGCCGCAGGCGCGGAGTCGAAGGATCGTCCCGCTGACGACGAGAGCATCGGCGAGCATTCTTGCGGTGAGCGCCCAGACCTCTACACCGCCTTCTGCGCCGAGTACGACCTCTCGCCCCGCGAAAGCGAGGTCTTCCGCCTGTGGGTGACGGGTCACGGCCTGAAGTACATCCAGAACGCGCTGTTCGTCTCGGAATCCACGGTGAAGTCGCACCTGCGCAGCATCTATCGCAAATGCGACACCCACAACCGCGACGAGATCATCGCCCTCTTCGAACGCGAGGCCCCGGGGCTTGTTTGATGCTTCTTCGGGAGATTCTCTTTGTCACTGAAAATCATGTTTCGTCCTATAGTGCAGTTCTGTGTGTTTATAAAAATGGAAACGCTGGCCGATCACGGCAATGGCTCGTACCATTACATCGATTCCGCCGGCGAGGCGGCCCGCGTCTACGAGCGCTTCTTGTCCGCCGGGGCGGTTCCTGTGGCCGATGATGTGAGGCTGCAAGTGGAATTCGATCCGCAGATGGTGGAGAGCTATCGGCTCATCGGCTACGCGAACCGCGTTATGGCCGATGAGGATTTCCGTAACGCCGCTGCCTTCGACGGCACCTCCGACGGCGGCTCCTCCTGCGAGTATTGAGGCGACTCCCGCCGCCCTTTTCGGGCGCGAGTCTCCGACCTTCGTTCGGCAACTCTTTTACCGTGCTTCGGGGCGCAGAGTTTGGAAGTAGCTATTGGGGGTGAAGATGCGCTTGTCTTCGGGGAAGTGCTTGGTGTTGCCTGTGACGAGAAGTGCGTCGGTGGAAAGGGCCAGATCGTAGAAGGGCTGGTCGTCGGCATCGGCACACGCCGGAACGAAGGTGAGACCAGGCAGCCGCTCCTGGTGGATGCCGAAGCGACGTATCATCGCGAGCACCATAGCGATGTCCTGATCGCTGAACTTGAACTTCGGGCGGCGCAGCACTTCCTCGTACTCCTCTATGAGCGCCGTCGAATAGACGGGGACAAATTTTCTCTCGGCCATGCGCTGCATAAGAGCAGCGGGATGCCCGTGATCCAGATGCGAGATCATGGCTGAGACGACCACGTTTGTGTCAAGAACGACGTACTTCATCGTGCGGCCTTCTCGCGGCGCTCAGCGCGTACGGCGGCGATTTCCGCATCAATGTCGGCCAGCGTGATGGTGCTCTCCGCGTTCCTCCGCCACATGCGTTCCAGCTCGTGCTGGGCGACCCACTGATCGTAGGAGTGAATGGCCTCGTTGATGGTGTCGAACATCGAGAGATCGATCATCATGCAGTCGATCTTACCATTGTTGGTTACAAAGGCGCAGCCGTCCTCGCGCACGGTGGCGCACACTGCCTTGGTCTTGGAAGCGAGTTCGGTGGAAGTGAAGACGTTCATGGTAGCCCCCTCGTATAGCAAGAATTTTAGGAAGAATTATACTAAAAATAATCATGGAAATCTATAGGATGACTTACTCTCAAGGGTCTTACGATACGGAACGGTTCTCCCTTAACCTTTTTCAAGATCTTCCGACTCGACGCCAGACGTGTTTGCGCTCGGGTAAAACAGGGCGATTTGGTATCCAACCACGATGAGTCCGGGGCAGAACAGGGCAGTTTGGCACCTTTGCGGAGATGCGGTTCGGGGCTAGGCTAAAGGGGCGCTATTCGGTTCGACTCGCATTCAGGGGGTTTTGGGCGCGCTGAGCCGGGTGCGAAACCGGCTCAGCGCGCCCGATGCTGTCTAGCGGCACTCGACGAGGATATCGAAGATCTCGTCGCGGGTCAACGGCTTGGTGCAGGTGGGCATGAGCACGGCGGTGTCGGCCACGGCGCGCAGCGTCTCGTCGGAGGAGTCGGCGCCGAGCTCGGCGAACGTGGTGGGCAGGCCCATCTCGGCGATGAAAGCCGCTAGGGCGTCGATACCCTCTATAACCACGGCCAGCTCGTCGGGTCGACGCCCCACACTTCCACGACGGTTTTGCCCGCCTCCTCGATCACCGCTGCAATCTCGCCGTAAAGTCCCAACCGTTTGATGGAGCTCCACCGTAGGCGAGTATGACCTTCTCTTCCATGCCGGGCAGCTCGGCATGGAAGACCGTGTGCAGGGCTCCCTCGCCAAAGTGGTTCTTGACCGGTCGTGTAGACAAGCGATCCCATGAGCGTTCCTTTCGTGAGGCGAATTGCGGTCTCACAGGCCCGTTTGTGCAATGCGACTCCGCCAATCGATAGATGCTATTGCTTAAAAACCGAATCCTGAAGACAAGGAGCGCCCAAGCCTATGGCGCAGCTTTATTCCATGAAGCAGGTTTGCGAGGCGACGGGGTTTACCTACGAGGGGCTGAGGTTCTACTGCAATCAGGGGCTTGTGCCCCATGTAAAGCGCGACGCGAACAATCGGCGCGTCTTCGACGAGCGCGACATCAAGTGGGTCAAGAGTCTGACGTGCCTGAAGCGCTGCGATATGAGCATTCGAGAAATGAAGGAGTACCTCGAACTGTGCTTGCAAGGGGCCATCAGCATTCCCGAGCGTAAGGTGATGCTCGCGGCCAAGCGCGAGCGGCTCGTTGAGCTTCTCGACGAGGTGCAAAAGAGCATCGACTACATCGATTGGAAGCAGGGCTTCTACGACGACGTTCTGGCAGGGAGAACCGAATACACGAGTAATCTGCTGCCCCGATAGGGCTGCAAGCTCCCTTTCGCTAAAGGGGCTGCATGGCCTGGCACATGGCGATTCTATCCCCTTACTCGTATCCCATTGCGGCCAGCTGCTCCTCGGTAAGCCCGAAATAGTGGCCCAGCTCGTGGATGATGGTTTTGCCGACCTCTTCCACGATTTCCTCGCGGCTGTCGAAACAGCGCTCGTGGGGGCCTTTGAATACGGTGATGACGTCGGGAATGTCGTCGTCGTAGCTGCCAGCGCGCTCCACGAGGGAAAGCCCGTCGAACAGGCCCAAGAGGTCATCGGGAAGCGATTCGCCCTCCGCTTCCTCGCAGGTTTCGGCTCCGGAGGCTTCGTCGCCGTCATTCTCGTTTGCGTCGTCGAGGGGCTCTTCCGTATCCCATTCATCCTCGTCGTAGCCGAGGTGGTAGGCGTTCGGTTCCTCTTCCCAGACAATAGCGACGTTCTGTAACGCGTCGAGAAACTGCTGCGGCATGGCATCGATGGCCGCCTCGATGGCGGCCTCGAACTCCTCATCGGTCATGCGGTACATAGCGACCTCCGAAATGGCTTGAAAACGACGAAAGCTCGGTCGATTAAGGCAAAGCGAAGGTCATTGTAATACAGATGCTGCGGTTTTCCCTGGAAGAGGAGCGGCCTAGAGCTCCTTCAACATGGCTCCATCGGCCTCAAGCTGCTGGCGGGTGAGACTGGCGATGCCGTAGTAGAAGGCCGTGCGCGCTCGCTTCTCAACGTCGCGGCAGAACGCGGGAACCCAGCTGAGGTGCTCGTCCAAGAACGCGCGCTGGGCCGCAATGAGCTCGTCGGCAGAGCCTCCGCCTTTTTGGGCGCTGTCGTCCGGTTCGTGCTCGCCGCTGCTTGCGCCCAAGGCCTCGCGGGCGCGGTCGGCCAAGCAGGCCATGAACTCAAGCTCCAAGGCGATGTGGTCTTCGGGAAGGTCGAAGCTATCGGGTACGCGCAGGCCCCACTGCTGATAAGCGCGCAGCACGTTGTCGCGGGCCTCCTGCATCATGAGCCCCTCATCACTCGTGTACACCGATTCGTAGGGCGCCACCGGGTGAGCGCTCATACCGAGGAACAGCTGGTTGTAGTCGGCGGCAAGGTCGATGCGTAGCGTCTCCGCGTCGGCGTCGGCGGCCTCGGCGTAGAACGGCGCGAGTGGATCGTCGTCCGCACGCTCGGCGTCAGCCATGCGAAGAACGGCATCTATCAGTGCTGCATCAGGCGCAGTGCGGAAAGCACGAGACAAGAAGCGGTATCCCAGCGCGCGTTCCTCCATGAGGTCCATCAGTTCTTCGTTGGTCATCGTGCAATCTCCTTTGGGTATATCGGGCTTGCGGCCAATTGGCGCGAAGCGGGCGCGGCGTTTGGTTTGGGCGTCTTGGTGGCCCGTTGGGTGGCCGTGCTCGTCGCGAGGGCTTTCCGCAAAAGCCCTCGCGACGAGCACGTGGGAGGGCGGGCGCCGTGGGAGGGAACGGCGCCCGCCAGTTGAACGGGCGTTCTGCCGCCCGAGGGGGGTGCTAGGACACGTATACGCTCGGGTTCGTCTCACCTTCCATGCGTGCGCCGCCCTTCTTCTTGGCTGCGGCCTCCATCTCGGAGAGCGGGCCGAAGTGCAGTGCCTGCACCGGGCAGGTCAGCACGCAGTGGGGCATCTCGCCGTCCTCACGGCCGAGGGAAAGGCAGGTGTCGCACTTGTCCATCCTAAAGCCGCCGTCCTCCAGCTCCACGTACTGCGGAACTTCGAAGGGGCAGGCGCTCGCGCAGGTCTTGCAGCCGATGCACAGCTCTTCGTCCACCACCACGACGCCGTCTTCCTCGCGCTTGCTGATGGCACCCTGGGGGCAGTTCGCCATGCATAGGGGGTTTTCGCAGTGCATGCAGGACAGTGACTCGAACTTGCGCTTCACATCGGGGAAGGTGCCCTCGTCGGTCTCCGTCACGTTGCGGCGCGACACGGTGCCGGCTTCAATCTCGTGCCACTGCTTGCAGGCTACCACGCATGCCCAGCATTTGATGCAGCGGCTTGTGTCCACATAGAATCCGTACTGTTCAGCCATCGTTTACCCCTCGCTCTTCGAAATCTTGACGAGCGTCTGCTTCGCCATGGACGACGTGAAGCCGTCGTAGTTCTCAATCGTGTCGTCGTACAGCACATTGACCTCGCTGCCGCCGTCTAGGCTGCCGTAACCGGACAGACCCAGTTCCTCGCAAGGCTCCCACCAGCCGCGCTTGGTCATGAGCACGTTGGGCTGGATGGCTTCGAAATAGCGTGCAACCATCTTGATGGAGCCGTGAGGTGATTCGATGAGCACCCAGTCGCCGTCCTCGATGTCGTACTGCTTGGCCGTGGCCGGGTTGATCTTTACCCACGGCTCGGGCTGCAGCTCGCGCAGGTAGGGCACATCGTGGTAGTAGCTGTGGTTGCACAGGCGATAGGCGTGTACGTCGGAGATGACCAGCGGGTACTCTGCCGCGATGTCGGGCGTGCCGTCAAGGTTCTCCGGGGCGCCCTTGTAAACGGGGAGGCGCTCAAGGGTGCCGGAGTCGGTGGCGTTGGGCTTGCCGCCGATCCACTCGTTCACGCACTGAACCTTGCCCTGTGGAAGCGAGGCGAACATGTTCTCGTAATCCTGGTACACCGGCTCGGTCGGTGTGGCGCCGTCGGTGCGCTCCTTGAAGATGTAGCCCTTCTCGCGCAGCTCCTCCAAAGTCACGCCCGATCCGTCGAGCTGCTCGTTGAGCATGGCGTCGATGTCGCCGTTCCAGAAGTCGTCGCCGTAGCCCATTCTCACGGCCAGATCGAGGTAGTACTGCCAGTCGCTGTGGCACTCGCCCACCGGCTCGGAAATGACCTGGCTGATGCCGATGAAGGTGCCTTCAGGCCCGTTGTTCACGGAGAACTGGTCGGCGCTCTCGTACTGGGTCGCGGCCGGCAGCACGATGTCGGCGTAATCGCACGAGGAGTTCCAGGCTACGTCCATGACCACGTAGTAGTCGAGCTTCTTGAGGGCCTCCGCCACGGTTTTGGGCTGGCGGGTTGCCGACATGGGGTTGGTGGATTGCGCGAAGATGAAGCGCAGGGGGTAGGGTTTTCCGGTGAGAACCGACTGGATGCCCTTGTTGTAGGCGGCCGTCGGGCCCGATTCCTGGGTTTGCATCGTCTGGAACCAGCGTGGCGTCTCAGGGGCAACCAGCTTGGCGACGCCGGGCATCCAGCCGTTGGCGGTGTCCTCTTCGCTCGCGGGGAGGCGATCGGTGAGCACGTCGATCTCATTGGTCTTGATGAGCGGCTCGGGCATGATCATACCGGCTCCGCCGCCGCCAGCGATGCCGAGGTTACCGGTGATAGCCTCGATGAGGCACACGCAGGCCACGGTCCAGTGGCTGTCGGCCGACTGATCGCCGATGCCGTTGCCGATGTTGATGCCCATGGGCTTGGTGGTGCCCATGAGGCGGGCGGCCTCGATGATGCGATCCTCGGGAATACCCGTGATCGGCGCTGCCCACGAGGGTGGGAACTGCTTCACGTGCTCAGCCAGCTCGTCGAAGCCGAGGCACCAGTTCTCGACGAAGTCGTGGTCGTAGAGATCCTCGCCGATGATAACGTTCAGAATGGCCAGTGCGAGCGCGCCGTCAGTGCCGGGGATGATGGGCAGCCAGAGGTCGGCATGGGAGCCCAGGCCTTCCTGCATGGGGCGGATGTCGATGACCTTCATGCCGTTTTCCTGGGAATCCAGACGGCCGTTAGGATTGCCCTGGTTGATGGCGGAGTTTTCGGAGTTGAAGCCCCATACGACCAAAAGCTTGCACTTGTCCAGCTGTAGAGGCTCGGTGCTCGTGGCGCCAAAGTGGTGCGGGCCGCCCAGCGTTACCAGACGCGAGAACATGCGCTGGGAATTGCAGATGGCGGAGTGCAGGTAGTTCGGCGAACCATGCACGTTCAGGAAGCGGCGGCCAAGGGAGCCGAGCACGGCGTAGTACTGTGGGGACAGCACGCCGTAAGACTCGGGGCCGTACTGCTCTTTCTGTTCCTTCAGTTTAGCGGCGATTTCGTCGAGGGCCTCGTCCCACGTGATTTGCTCGAACTTGCCCTCGCCCTTCTCGCCTGTGCGCTTCATGGGGTATAGCAGGCGGTTCGGGGAATACACCGTGTGCATAGCCGAATTGCCCTTGGCACACAGCGTCTTGGAGCCGCGACCGTAGTTGTTGCCAGCCTCCGGGTTGCCCTCGACGTGCACCCAGCGACCATCCTTGATGGTGCACAGCGTGGAGCAGTGGGTACGGGCAGGCCCGCACATTTTGCACCAGGCGTGCTTGACTTCGATGACGGGTTCGGCGGCATCTTCGCCAGTCTTCGAGAGCGCGTCGTCTTCCTGGAGCGTTTGCGGAGTGCAGCCGCCTAACATGGCCGCAGCTCCAAGCGCGGCAGCTCCCTTGAGCAGCGAGCGTCTTGTCAGTTCTGCCATAAGACCTCCTCTAATCCGGTCCTCCTCATGCCGGAGAGAAGCGCCCTTGTGCACCCTCCTCGGGTGAAGGACGTGAGCGCTCCCCCGGCGCCTTCTCTATCGCCGAAGCGATGGCCGTAAAGATAGCCGAAGAATTTTGTGGGGAAAATCCTATAATCATAATTTTGACTTTTACGGGCATGAACAGGGTTTTCATATAGATCTTATGAGACGGTTGCCCATTGACTTGGTGCGGGCATGTGTTAGAGTCGCGCCTAGAGGAGGGCCATAGGCAACGGGAGGGATGCTAATGGGGGAGATGAAATCTGGCGGCGCAAAAGAGGAAGAAATCTCTGAGGGGCGCCGGGGGAGCGCTGAGGTGTTGGAGGGGCATCTCAAGCGCGTTACGTTGGCCGACGTGTTCGATGAAAGTGCAGGTGGCTTTTCCTTCATTTTGGGTTGGCAGTTTATAACGCTGTTCAGCCCGGCCATTCACTTTTCCACGTATAACGACATAAGTCACTTCAACAGTGTGCTCGGGTTCATTAGCGTGGGGATGCTGCTCGTGCTGCTCGCGGCGGCGCTCGTTCCGCGACATTTCATGCGGAAGTCGGTTGCCAAGGTGCTGCGCCATTTCGCGCCATGCGTGGTTGCGCTGTGCACTGGCGCGCTCGTTGTCGTCGATGTTGTGGGCCCCGATTACGGTCAGCCTTGGTGCTCTATCGCCTCTACCTTGGCAGGTGCGGGGCTCGGCGTCTTCTATCTTTCGTGGGGCGAGTTGTTCTCGCACTTGAATATTATTCAAGTAGCGGCGAAAATCGCCTCCTCGTTTAGCATCGCGGCGGTGCTGTTCGCTATCGCCGTAACGCTGCCGCGTCCGGCAACGGTGACGATCGCGGTGACTCTTCCTCTTTTGTCGGGATACCTTGCCTCGCGCAAGCTCCGCCCCGGGGATGCCGATGCAAAGGAGCCTTCGGAGCCGCTGCAACTGAAGCCCTTTATTATGAATGCCGTGCTCTCGCTCGGTGCGCTTGCGCTCACGGGGTCGTTCGTCAGGGCGCTTCTACTGAATGCGACGCCTATCATCGGCGAGGGGAGCTACCCGTGGCTTTTGCTCGTTGCTACGTTGGGTTCCATTGTTGTGGTGATCGTGCCGCTTTTGTCGGAAGAGTCGCTTGATTTTGTGAGCGCGTTCAAGGCCGCCGTGTTCTGTCTCGGTCTCATTTTCCTCCTTCTGCCCGTCATAGAGTTCGGTTCGATTGCGGCCGATATTCTCGGTCTTGCAACCTACGTGGTAACGATGATCTTGGTCTGGGTAGTTTTGGCCCGTGTCACCAAGTTGTATCAGCTGCCGGCATCGGTCATGTTCGGTATCGGGTGGGCCTCGTATACGGCTGGAATGCTCGCCGGAACGTTCGGCGGCGCACTTCTGTCGTCGTTTTTCGAGATCACGCCTCGAGTCTTGAGCATTGTGACGCTGGTGAGCGTGTGCTTGCTCTTTGTCGTTTACCTGTTCGTTTTTACCGAGAAGGCGATGGGGCGCCTGCTGGGCGGGCCTACGTCTGAGTCGCGGAGACCTTTCCGCGAGCGCTGTTTGGGCATCGCGGCGTCCTATGGGCTGACGGAGCGCGAGACTGAGATTATGATGCTTGTCGCTAAGGGACGTTCCACGCCGCGTATTCGCGAGGAGCTTGGTCTTACCATCGGTACCACGAACACGCATATGAATCACCTGTACAAGAAGCTTGACGTGCACGACCGTCAGGAGCTCATCGATCTGGTTGAAGGCGATCTCCCGGGCAAGGAGTCCTAGCCGGGCACGCTCGGCGTCAGCCATGCGAAGAGAGCCGAGTAGATCGGGGATGGCCCCTCTGCAAGAGGCCCTTGCGCTATCTTGCTGCATGGTGCCGCTTGACATGCCTCCCCTTGAAGTATTTGTGCGAGTTGCGCCGCGGGCAGGGGGTTTGTGCTACCCTTGTCGGCGCACAAAGCGTCCCAGGGGGATGTGCACGGTGCCGCTATGAAGCGATACGCTTGGCAAGGCGATCCCTTGCCCGATTCGATGGAGGAAATGCATGAAGATTCTGGGCATGGGAGTCCCTGAGCTCCTCATTATCCTGGTCGTTATCCTGCTCATCTTCGGCCCGAAGAACCTGCCCAAACTCGGCAGCGCGCTCGGCAAGACGGTGAAGAACCTGCGCGAGGGCATGGGCGCCGGCGAGAAGGACGTCGAGGAAGCCGCCGACGACGAGGAAGTCGTCGAAGTGGTGGAAGAGGTCGTGGAAGAGCCTGCTGCCGCTCCGAAGAAGACGGTGAAGAAGGTCGTCAAGAAGAAGGCCGAGTAACCTCGCTCCTTCGACAACATCAGGTAAGAACGGTGGTGCGCCCGCTGCGTTAGGCGGGCGCACCACCGATGTATAAGAGAGAAAACAGGAATCATCATGGCTAACGACAACTACGTGCTGACCGAAGAAGGCAAGAAGAAGCTCGAGGAGGAGCTGCACTACCTCGAGAACGAGAAGCGCGCCGAAATCGGCGAGCGCATCAAGGTCGCTCGCGAGTTCGGCGACATCTCCGAGAACTCCGAGTACGACGACGCCAAAAACGAGCAGGGCATGATGGAGGCGCGCATCGCCGAGATCAGCCGCATCCTCTCCGAGGCCACCGTCGTGAACGCGCCGAAGCGTTCGAGTAAGGTGAATATCGGCTCCACGGTGACCGTGGACATGAACGGCCGCGAGCGCGTGTTCACCATCGTGGGCGGTGCCGAGTCCGACGCCCACGAGGGCAAGATCTCTAACGAGTCGCCGGTGGGTCAGGCGCTGCTCGGCTGCAAGAAGGGCGACGAAGTGACGACGACCGGCCCCACCGGCCGCGACATCAAGCTGACCGTTATCAAGATCGAGCACTAGGAGACCGGAATGGCCGAAGCGGTAGAAATCATCGAAGACGATCCCATTGAGGTGCGCCGCGCCAAGCGCGAGGCGCTGATTGCCGCGGGCGTCGATCCCTATGGGCACTCGGTCAAGCGCAGCCATTCGGTAGGCGAGCTGAACGAGAAGTACGCGCATTTGGAAGACGGCGAGTCCACTGAGGATGAGGTGCTCATCGCCGGCCGTGTCATGGCCAAGCGCGTCCAGGGCAAGATCGCGTTTCTGGAGCTGCGCGAGTCCGGCTGCGATATTCAGCTGTTCTGCCGCATCAACGCGCTGGGCGAGGAGGCCTTCGCGGCGCTGTGCGATTTGGACGTGGGCGACTGGATTGCCGTGCATGGCACCATGATGCGCACGAAGCGCGGGCAGCTGTCCGTGGCGGTGGACTCCTTCGAGCTGATGAGCAAGTCGCTGCGGCCTCTGCCCGAGAAGTTCCACGGGCTCACGGACAAGGAGACCCGCTATCGTCAGCGCTATGTTGATCTCGTCATGAACCCCGAGGTGCGCACCACCTTCGAGCGTCGCTTCAAGATCGTCTCGGCTATCCGCCGCTACATGGAGGGCCAAGGCTACTACGAGGTGGAGACGCCGTTTCTGCATGCCATCATCGGCGGGGCGAACGCGAAGCCCTTCATCACGCACTTCAACGCGCTTGATCGCGACTACTACCTGCGCATCGCCACGGAGCTGCCGCTGAAGCGTCTGCTCGTGGGCGGTTTCGAGAAGGTGTTCGAGATCGGTCGCCAGTTCCGCAACGAGGGCATGGATCCGTACCACAACCCCGAGTTCACCACCATGGAGGCCTACGAGGCCTTCGGCGACCTCGACTCCATGATGGATCTTACCGAGGGCTGCATCAAGGCCGCGGCCGAGGCGGCCTGCGGCACCCTTAAGATCGAGTACCAGGGAACGCCGGTAGACCTGTCCGGCGACTGGCGCCGCGCCTCCATGATGGAGCTGGCCAGCGAGCACGCCGGCGAGGAGGTGTCCTTCGACCGCACCCGCGACGAGCTGGTGGCCATTCTGGAAAAAAACGGCGGCCATGCCGAGGCGGCCTGGGGCAAGGGCAAGCTCATCTCCGAGATCTTCGAGGCCGTGGCGGAGGAGAAGCTCATCCAGCCCACCTTCGTCGTCGACCACCCGCTGGAGATCTCGCCCCTGGCGAAGAAGCATCCGGAGAACCCCGAGCTCACTCAGCGCTTCGAGCTGTTCATCCTGGGCCACGAGTACGGCAACGCCTTCACCGAGCTGAACGACCCGGTGGATCAGGCCGAGCGCTTCCGCGCCCAGGTGGCGGCCAAGGACATGGGCGACGACGAGGCCATGGGCTTCGACGCCGACTACATCCGCGCGTTGGAGTACGGCATGCCGCCGGCCGGTGGCGTGGGCATCGGTATCGACCGCTTGGTCATGCTGCTCACCGATGCGCCGTCCATTCGCGACGTGCTGCTGTTCCCCCACATGAAGGACGAGGTGTTCGGGGACGGGAAGCCGGCGGGTGCGGCTGAGAAAGCGCCGGCCGAGGGTGCGTCGGCTGAGGGTGCGCCGGTTGCAACTTGCGCGGCTGAGGCCGCCAGTGCCGAGCCCTCCGAGCCCATCGACTTCTCCAACGTCGTCATCGAGCCCCTCTTCGAGGACGAGGTGGACTTCGACACCTTCAGCAAGTCGGACTTCCGCGCCGTGAAGGTGAAGGAGTGCATCGCGGTGCCGAAGTCGAAGAAGCTGCTGCAGTTCACCCTGGACGACGGCACGGGTACCGACCGCACCATTCTGTCGGGTATCCACGCCTACTACGAGCCGGAGGAGCTCGTGGGCAAGACGCTCATCGCCATCACCAACTTGCCGCCGCGCAAGATGATGGGCGTGGCCTCCGAGGGCATGCTCATGTCCGCGATTCACGAGGTGCCCGGCGACGACGGCGAGCCCGAGGAGCGCCTGAACCTCCTCATGGTGGACGACCGCATCCCCGCCGGCGCCAAGCTGTACTAGGCGCTCGCGCTGACGACTCCAGGACGGCCCCCTTCGCAACTGCGGCGAAGGGGGCCGTCCTTTGTATCCAGCTTCTTGACGGCTGGTGAATGACGGCGCGTTGTGGGGCGCCCTCTGCTTAGAATGGGAGGGGAGAGGAGGTGCCCCATGAGCGCCACGGATGACGAACAGCAACGCGACGAAGACGACGAGCGCGCCGCCCGCGAGCGGCGAAAGCGCCGCGAGGAGCGCCGGCGGCGCAAGGAGCGCACGCGCCGCGAGGGCCTGCGTCGGCGCTTGGGCGACTCCTCCGCGTTCAAACGCGAGACCTTCTACGCTCTGGAGAACCTGAATCGGGCGAACTGGCCGGCGAAGATCGTCGGAGGTGCGCTGTTCGCGCTCATCCTTCTGAATGCGGTGGTGGTGTTCGTCTCCGCTCAGCCGGGGCTCGATCCGGTGGCGGCCAATATCATCCAGGGCTTCTACCGGTTCTCGACGGTGTGCTTCTTCGTGGAGTATATCGCTCGTATCTGGATTGCCGATTTGGCCTGCGGTAACTGCACGCCGGCTCGTGCGCGGCTGCGCTATATCTTCTCGCCGTGGGGTATCATCGACCTCTTGTCCTTCGGGCCGAATATGGCGGCATGGTTCCTGCCCGTCACGCCCGCGTTGCAGAACGTCATCAGCGTGGTGCGGTTGGTGCGCCTGATAAAGATCTCTCGCTACATGCGGGGTCTGCGCACCATCGGCCGCGTCATTTCGAAACACTATCACGAGATCGTAGCATCGTTTCTGGTCATCGCCATGCTCGTGGTAGTGGCCAGTGTCGTGATGTACGAGATCGAGCACCCGGCTCAGCCCGACAAGTTCAACAACCTTTTGTCCGGCATCTATTGGGCCGTGACCACGGTGACCGGCACCGGCTACGGCGACTTGGTGCCCATCACGCCGGCGGGGCGCATTGTGGGCTCGGTCATCATGTTTCTCTCGGTGGCGCTCGTGGCCATTCCCGGCGGCATCTTCTCGGCCGGCTTCGTGGCCGAGTTCCAAAATGCCAACCTGCGCAAGATCGAGCGCGACGTCCGCCGCGAGGACGCCCGTCAAGACAACCGCGACGAGGAGGAGCGCGCCGCCGACGAAGAGGCCGAGCATGACACGCCTCCTCCCTCACAACGTGCCCACAAATGAAGGGTTTCCGGGATCCAGGTTTAGCAATTCAAGATAGGGAGTGCTAAACTGCACGGGAACTATTTACCGTGCCCGACGTGTCAGTTTTACCAGAGAGAAAGCATTCGCAGAAGGGCACCAACCCAAGGAACGAGGCAACCATGTCATTCGAGAAATTCACGGACAAGGCGCGTAAAGTGCTTGTCCTGGCTCAGGATGAGGCGCGCTCGCTTCACCAGCCCTACGTGGGCACCGAGCATATCCTGCTCGGCCTCATCCAGGAGAAGGACGGTCTTGCCGCCCAGGCGCTCGACCGCTTGAACGTCAGCTACGACGGCGTCGTTCAGGCCATCCGCCAGGTGGTCACCATCGACGAGGACACCGACGTCTCCGGACATCTCTCCTTCACGCCGCGCGTCAAGCGCGTGCTGGAGAACTCGCTGCGCGAGGCCATGCAGATGGGGCAGTCCTACATCTCCACGGAGCACTTGCTGCTCGGCATCGTGCGCGAGGGCGAGGGCACGGCGCTCGAGGTGCTGGGCCGCCTGAACGTCTCCGGCGACGACGTGCGCGGGGCGCTGAACGATCTCGTGGGCCAATCGCCGGTCTACGCCGGGCGCGCGGGCTTCGATGGCCCGGCGAGCTCGTCGGATTCCATGCTCACCGAGTTCGGCACCGATCTCACCAAGAAGGCCCGCGAGGGCAAGCTGGATCCGGTCATCGGCCGCGCGTCGGAAATCGAGCGCGTCATGCAGATCCTCTCGCGCCGCCAGAAGAACAACCCGCTCATTCTGGGCGAGCCCGGCGTGGGCAAAACCGCCATCGCCGAGGGCTTAGCCCAGCTCATCGTGGCCAACCAGGTGCCCGACATCCTGCGCAACAAGCGCCTTATCACGCTGGACGTGTCCGCGCTCGTGGCCGGCTCGAAGTACCGCGGCGAGTTCGAGGAGCGTCTGAAGAAGGTCATCAAGGAGGTCATGGACGCCGGCGACGTGCTGCTGTTCATCGACGAGATCCACACCATCATCGGCGCCGGTTCCGCGGAAGGCTCCATCGATGCGGCCGCTATCTTAAAGCCTCCGCTGTCCCGCGGCGAGATTCAGATCATCGGCGCCACCACCCTGGAGGAGTTCCGCAAGCACCTGGAGAAGGACTCCGCGCTGGAGCGCCGTTTCCAGCCGCTCACCATCAACGAGCCCAACGAGGAGCAGGCCGTGCGCATCATGGAGGGCCTGCGCGACAAGTACGAGGCGCACCACGGCGTGCACTTCACCGACGAGGCGCTGACCGCTGCCGTGCAGCTGGCCAACCGCTACATCCAGGATCGCTACCTGCCCGACAAGGCCATCGACGTGATGGACGAGGCCGGCGCCCGCATGCGCATCCGCAACATGACGCTGCCCAAGGAGCTGCGCGATTTGGACGAGAAGCTGCGGAAGGTGCGCGCCGACAAGGATCGCGCCATCGGCGAGCAGCAGTTCGAGCGCGCCGCCGAGCTGCGCGACGAGGAAGAGGCCCTGAAGCAGGAGCGCGAAGAGGCCGAGAAGAAGTGGGAGGAGGACACGTCGAAGACCGTGCAGAACGTCACGGTCGAGGACATCGCCGACGTGGTGTCCATGTCCACCGGCGTGCCCGTGAGCAACCTCACCGAGGCCGAGACCGAAAAGCTGCTGCGCATGGAAGGCGTTCTGCACGAGCGCATCATCGGCCAGGACGAGGCCGTCACGGCGCTTTCCAAGGCCATCCGCCGCTCCCGCTCGGGCTTGAAGGATCCGAAGCGCCCCGCCGGTTCGTTCATCTTCCTGGGCCCGTCGGGCGTGGGCAAGACCGAGCTTTCCAAGGCGCTGGCCGAGTTCCTGTTCAACTCCGAGGACGCGCTTCTGTCCTTCGACATGTCCGAGTACATGGAGAAGCACACGGTGTCGCGCCTGGTGGGTTCGCCTCCGGGCTACGTGGGCTTCGACGAGGGCGGCCAGCTCACCAAGGCCGTGCGCCAGCGCCCGTACTCGGTGGTGCTCTTCGACGAGATCGAGAAGGCGCATCCGGATGTGTTCAACATCCTCCTGCAAATTCTGGAGGAGGGGCGCCTGACCGACGCCCAGGGGCGCACTGTGGACTTCCGCAACACCGTCATCATCATGACCTCGAACGTGGGCGCCCGCGACATCACCACCACGACCACGCTGGGCTTCTCGAACTCGGGGCAGAACGGGCTTTCCGACAAGGAAATCAAGAGCCGCGTCATGCACGAGCTGAAGAACGCCTTCAGGCCGGAGTTTTTGAACCGCATCGACGAGATCATCGTGTTCAAGAGCCTGACCGAGGACGAGATCGTGCAGATCGTCGACCTCATGGTGGCCGAGCTGCGCGAGCGCATGATCGCCCAGAACATGACCATCAACCTGGACGACGCCGCCAAACGCCTCGTGGCCAAAGAGGGCACTGACACCGCCTTCGGTGCGCGCCCCTTGCGTCGCGCCATCCAGCGCATGCTGGAGGATCCGCTGTCCGAGCAGATTCTCGAGGGCCGCTGGACAAGCGGTTCGGTGGTGGACGTCACCGTGTCCGAGGACGGCGAGGAGCTGGTGTTCTCCGAGGGAACCGGTTCCATTCCGGCGCCTCGCAAGCGCGACTCCATCGCCCGTGACGCCGAGCTTTTGCTGACGAACTACGACCTGGGCCACGCCGGCGTGGGAAGTGGCCGCGGCGCCGGCACCCCCGCCGGTTCCCTGGCGGGAGGGGAATAGGGTCGTTTTCGGCTACCGGCGCTTGCCCGAGCGTATTGCCGGGCGGCCGCGATTTGCTCGGTGCGCTTGTGGCTCGCCTCGCAGGCTGGGTCTTGACGAGCGCACTGCGCTCCGGTTGCGCAGCATGTGCGGATTTTGCTGTATGGCAGGAGGCTCTCCGGAGCCTCCTTTTTACGTGCTGGCGTTGCCGTCCCAGCGTTGCCGTCCCAGCATTGCCGCCTCGGCGTTGTCTCGGCGCGCTGTTTCCGGAAACGCTGCGGTAAATGCCAGTTCGACCCCGAAATGGCCGACACTTCGCTTCAGAAAAGGGCCCCAATTCGGCCATTTCGCCCTTCAACTGGCATTTTTGCTCATGGTTGAAGGCCATTTCGCCCTTCAACTGGCATTCAGGTGAGAAAATTCGAAAATCCCTCTGATGGCTTATACTATAAGCAAGTATCAGAGCGTGCCCTCGTGGTCTTGCGCTCGAACGCCACGCTATCGCCATGGGAGGATTTATGCCGAACATCATCGATCCCGTCACCGAGCCCTCGGTTCTTCGCGAGCCGTCCTTTTGCATGGATGAGCTCGATTTCGATGCCCTGAGCTCGCCGCTTCTGCAGCTGCAGGGCAAAGTGGACAAAAAGCCCCAGACGGCGGCCATCATTCTGGCCGGTGGCACAGGAGAGCGCTTCGGCAAAGAAGGTGGCAAGCAGCTGGTGGAGATTGCCGGCAAGCCCATCCTCACGTGGTCGGCCGAGGCCTTCGACGCGGTAGGCGATGTGGGGCTCATCGTCATCGTGTGCCCCGAGGAGCGCATGCACGAGTACTTGTCCCGCGCCATCGACCCGTTTCCCTTCGTCACGCCCGTGGTGCTCGCGCCCTCGGGGGCCATTCGTCAGGAGTCGGCGTTTTCGGGGCTCGAGATGGTGGGCGACGAGTACGAGTACGTGGTGCTGCACGATGGCGCCCGGCCGCTCGTGTCGCCGGATCTCATCGAACACACCATCAACATGGTGAAGGGCAACTTCGATGCCGACGGCGCCATTGTGGCACATCCGGCGGTGGATACGCTGAAGGTCGTGGAAGACGGCGTGGTGGTGGGCACCCCCGACCGGTCGGTCTTCTGGAATGCCCAGACGCCCCAGGTCTTCCGCGCGGGCATCTACCGCCGCGCCCATGCGAGCGCGCTGTCCGACGGCTTCGTGGGAACTGACGACTCGTCGCTCATCGAGCGGCTTGGCGGCAAAGTGCTGATCGTGGAAGGGAAGCGCGACAACATCAAGCTTACGGTGCCCGAGGACTACGTGCTTCTCGCCAGTGCCGTTCGGACTATGCTTTTGAACTCCGAGCATCGGTAGCGGTCGACGAAGACGGCATTTTCTGCAGCAAATCGCGAGTTATAAGCGTCTGGAGCTTGCTTCGTTCGAGACATTCAAAAGCTGCGAATTTCTGACCTGGGGTTTTGCTGGGCGGAAAACCTGGCATGCGGCGAAGCGCATCGTGCAGACGCTTATAACTCGCGATTTGCTGCAAAATCGGACCCTTCCAATGACCGAGAGGGAAATGAGAAGGGTTCTCAACGGCGACATACATGATGGAGGAAGGCGGAAGGAGCCGGTATGAACGACCTGCGAAATCTTCGGACGGGGCTGGGAATGGATGTGCACGCCTTTGCTCCGGGCCGCAAGCTCATTTTGGGCGGGGTAGACATCCCGCACCATCAGGGGCTCGACGGGCACTCCGATGCCGACGTGCTGGCCCATGCCATCTCCGACGCGCTGCTCGGTGCTGTGCGCGGGGGCGACATCGGGAAGCTGTTCCCCGACACCGACCCGGCCTACAAGGATGCTGACTCGCTCAAGCTGCTCGCCGAGGTGGCTCGCTTTGTGCGCGAGCGCGGTTTCGAGATCATCGACGTGGACAGCGTCATCGCCGCCCAGGCCCCGAAGCTCTCTCCCTACCGCGAGGCTATGCGCGAGAACCTGGCAGCGGCCATGGGAGTGCCCGTGGAAAACGTCGGCGTAAAGGCCACCACCACCGAGCACTTGGGCCACGAGGGTCGCGAAGAAGGCATCACCGCCTATGCCACCTGCCTCGTGTGCCGCATTTAACGACCATCAGAACCTAACCTGAACCTTCGACTACGCACCGGAGAAGGCGGCCTTCTACGTCCTGCGGGTCCGCTGGGTGAGCGACGTTGGCGAGGTGAGCCCCGCGAGCGTCTTCGCTGAGCTGCAGGCGGGCGAGTGGGAAGACGCTCGCTCGGCCGCCTCGTTGCCGACACGACTGAAGCGCCAGCGCGAGCTGTGCAGCTTGACCCAGGAGGAGTTGGCTGAGCGATCGGGGATAAGCTTGCGCTCCATCCAAATGTACGAGCAGCGGCAGAAGAACACCAATCGCGCCTCCGCTGAGGCGGTCTACCGCCTCGCCTGCGCCTTGCGCTGCTCCATGGAAGGGCTGCTGCAGTTTAGGTTGATTCTCGCAATCCCAAAATCTCTCCCAAGCGTCGCACATTTCTCCGCTCTCAAGCGTATTGTCTGTGAAAGGCCTTTTACGGAAGGCGGTGACGGGGCGGCAAGCTAGCGGCTGCGGCGTTGGCGCCTTCCCTTTCGGACGAGAAGGAAACCTGTGGACAATCGCCAGTACCGACAGATCGTCGACGACTACGCCGACATGGTGTACCGCATCGCGCTCAACCAGACGCGGCGCGTGCCCGATGCCGAGGACGTGGTGCAGGCGGTGTTCTTGAAGTTATACGAGAAACCGCCGACATGGTTTTGCGACGGGCCCGAGCGCAATGGCGGCCGAGCCTTGGCGGCCGTGCCCGAACGCGAACCCGCCCGCGATGAGCGCCTGCGCGCGTGGCTCATTCGCGTCACGGTGAACGAGTGCAAGAGCCTCTGGCGGAGTCTGTGGCGCCAGCGAGTGGAGCTGCGGGACATTCGCGACGGCGATGCCCCGCCCTTCGAGGAGCCCGCTTTCGCCGAGCCGGCTCACGAGGCGCTGTACGCGGCTTTGGGCACGCTGCCCGAAAAGTGCCGCATTGTCGTGCACCTGTTCTACTTCGAGGACATGGGCACCCGCGAGATCGCCGAGGTGCTGGGCATCAAGGAACCCACGGTGCGCACCCGGCTCGTCCGAGCAAGGAAGTTACTGAAACAGTCATTGAAGGAGGCGTGGGAAGATGAGCAACCAGAGCCAATACAAAGCCATGATGGGCGAGGTCCATGCCTCTGCTGACCTGATTGGAAAGGTTAAGGGCATTCCCATGGAGAAGACGAAGAAGCGTACGACGGCCCTGAAATTCGCGACCGCCACCTGCGCGGCATTGCTCGGGGTATTCGTGGTTACCAACGGCGTCTGCTATGCTGCCACGGGCGAGACCTGGGTGGAGAAGGCCACGGTCTACATCAACGGCGAGCCAGTGGAGATGGACGTGCAGATGAGCCAGAACGGCGACACTACCGTCGGCGAGATCAACTACACGGTGGAAGACGCCGATGGCGAAGGCGGCGAGGTGCAGATGACCATGATCTCGGAGGGCGGCGACTTCGACGACACCACCTACGAGATTCACGACTACACGGTGGAAGGCGCCGAAGACGGATCGCCGAACGCCGACGACATGGTGCTCGAGTCCACTGATGGCCACGTGGTTTTAGCCCCCGAGGGCGTCGAGCCCATCGACCTGACCGACCAGCTGGTCACTAACGGCGCCGCCACGGGCACTTATGACAAAGACGGTGCCACCTACGTGTACCAGGTAAGCGGCGAGCCCGGCAACTGGCACGCCTCCGTGCATCTTGAGGGCGTCGATGCCGCCCCATCCGCCGCTGCCGAGGCGCGATAGAGTTCCGATAGAACGGTTGTAGAATTCCGCCGCGCATCGTGCGCGTCCCCTATAATCTCCCGCGCGGGCGCAGTCCCTGCGGGAGATTTTTGCGTGGAAGGAAGCGGTTATGGCGAGGTTGACGGAGCGGGCCTTCGAGAATGCAGTGGTGCGGCTGCGCGACGGCCAGGGCGCGTTGGGCCAAAGCGCGTTGGATGTGTTGCACGAGCAGCGGGAGGAACTGGCGAACCAGATGCTGGCGCGACTGGCCGGCAGCGATGAGTTCGCCGCTATGCTGGAACGCAACTTCGGACCTTACCGACGCCTCATGACCTATTACGAGTGCGCCATGATGGAGGTGGAGACGAAATTCCGCGTACTGGACGCCGAGTTCGGGCTGCAGCACGATCGCAACCCCATCGAGTCCATCAAATCGCGCTTGAAAAGCACCGACAGCCTGGCGAAGAAGCTCGCCCGCAAAGGCTTCCCCATGTCGGTGGATTCCATCGAGGAGAACATCTTCGATGTGGCGGGCGTGCGCGTGGTCTGCACCTTTCCCGAAGATATGTTCTCTCTGGCCGAGTCGCTGCTTTCCCAGGATGACGTGATCCTTATCGAACGGCGCGACTACGTGGCTTCCCCGAAGCCGAGCGGGTACCGCAGCCTGCACCTTATCATCGAGGTGCCCATTTTCCTCGAACGTGAGAAGCGCTCGGTGAAAGTGGAAGTGCAGCTGCGCACCATCTCCATGAACTTCTGGGCCTCGTTGGAGCACCAGCTGCGCTACAAGAAGAACCTTCCCGACGAAGAGGCCGCGGCGGTGGCCGCAGAACTCGCCGACTTGGCCGAGACTGCTGCCGATCTTGATCGCCGCATGCAGACGCTGCGCAACTACTTGGACGACGGGGAAGAGTAGGGGCAGACAGTGCTCGTGCTCACCTTGTAGCCTGAAAGTCTCGCACTCCATATCATTCCCGATCGATAATATAATAGTCCGAACTTCCTTTTCATTCCCGATCGGTAATGATATAGTTCTCGATCGGCAGATATTCCCGATAGGTAATGAGAGCATCATGCGCATTAACTCGATGAAGGTCCTGGGGCAAGCCATTCGTGCGCGTCGCAAAGAGCTCGGCTATTCGCAGCAAGAGATGGCCGACTATTGCGGGTGCGGCACGCGCTTCATTTCCGATTTGGAGAATGGCAAGGAGACCA
>OLSI01000869.1_pt1 | contig 23261 bp, 19 predicted proteins | sample 1672661 | NCBI WGS metagenome assembly OLSI01 (sample SAMEA3136711, study PRJEB25190) | human gut metagenome | biome: human gut; feature: human-associated habitat; material: faeces | place: Austria | collected 2013 | reverse complement strand
CCCTGTACGCAGGTAAGATCGTAAAAGCCAAGGTCATCAGCGTTTCCCCGACGGAATGTGTCGTCGGTATTGACGGTTCCAAGCACACTGGTATCGTCAAGCTCAGCGAGATGAGCCATGACCCCAACGCCAAGATGGAAGACCTTGTTAAGGTGGACGACGAGCTGGATTTGGTTGTTGTCAAGACCAATGACCAGGAAGGTGTTGACACCCTTTCTCGTGTCCGTTTTGAAGCCCAGAAGGGCATGAAGGATGTTTCCGAGGCTGCTGAAAACGGCACAGTTATGGAAGGCGACGTCATGGAAGCCAACAAGGGCGGCGTTGTTGTCAACGTCAAGGGCGTTCGTGTGTTTGTTCCCCGTTCTCAGGCTACCATGCGCCGCGATGAGGACTACACCAAGCTGGTTGGCCAGCACGTTAAGCTGGTTATCACCGAGTGCGCAGGCCGCAAGATCGTCGGCAGCATCAACAAGGTTACTGCTGAAGAAAACAAGGCAAAGCGCGATGAGTTCTGGAAGAACGTTGAAGTTGACAAGCAGTACACTGGCGTTGTCAAGAGCCTGACTTCCTACGGTGCCTTTGTTGACATCGGCGGCGTGGATGGCCTGTGCCACATCAGCGAACTGAGCTGGAACAACATCAAGCATCCCTCTGAGGTCGTCAGCGTTGGCGATACCATCGAAGTGTATGTTAAGAGCTATGACCCCGAGAACCAGAAGGTTTCCCTGGGCTACAAGAAGGAAGAGGACAACCCCTGGGAGAAGCTCAAGAACGAGTATCCCATCGGCTCTGAGTTCGAGGCTCCGGTCGTTTCCATCACCAAGTTCGGTGCATTTGTCCGCATTCTGCCGGGCATTGACGGTCTGGTCCACATCAGCGAGATCAGCAACGAGCGCGTGAACAAGGTTTCCGACGTTCTGAAGGTCGGCGACATGGTCAAGGTTAAGCTGATCAATGTTGACTTTGATCGCAAGCGCATCAGCCTGTCCATGAAGGCTTGCCTCGACGAGGCTGCCGAGGACGCTGAATAATCCCCGAATTGCAGCAGGGGCCTGCCTGGCAACAGGCGGGCCCCTTTTGTTATATGCCAGTGTGCACTGTTGGCGTACACTGGCGAGCAGCGCTGCAAACCTCCCTGCGCTGTGTGGTAAAGGATAAACTGCATGGAAAAATTAAGGGTTTTTATTAAAAAATATTATGAGGGGCTTGCCTACCTGTTTTTTGGCGGGCTTGCCACGCTGTTGAACCTGGTGCTGTTTGCCGTGTTCCAGGCTGTGCTGGGCACGGGCTTTGCAACCGGTATTGGCAATGTGCTGGATAATATCATCTGCATTCTGTTTGCCTACTGGACCAACCGCACCTTTGTGTTCCGCAGCAAAAACAGCGGCCAGGCTGCTCTGGCGGAGTTTGGCCAGTTTGTGGCCTGCCGTATTGGCACCATGGTCATGGACCAGGTCATCATCTGGCTGGGCGTCAGCGTGCTGGCACCGCATGTGGCATTTGCCGCAGCCAACGCTGACCTGTGGGCCATGGGTGTTAAACTGTTCAGCCAGGTTATCGTGATTGTATCCAACTATGTGTTCAGCAAGTTGTTTATTTTCAAAAAGAAATAACAACACAGAACAGATAGAAACCCGAAACAACCAAACCGACGATGATAAGGAGGGCTTTCTTATGACAAACAAAATCCGCGGCGGTGCATTCCGTCTGACCGGCCTGATCCTGGGCATTGTGGGCGCAACGGTCAGCCTGACGGCCATTGTATTTTCGACCATCGGCCTGCACCAGGCGCACCTGTGCAAGACCTGTAAAAAAGGAGAAGAATTCAAATGAAATACACCAAGGAGGAAATCCTTTCCAAAGTTGACCACACCCTGTTGAAACCGGAGGCTACCTGGCCCCAGATTCAGGCCCTGTGCGATGATGCCATCAAGTATCATACTGCATCCGTCTGCATCAACACCTGCTATGTCAAGCAGGCTGTGCAGTATATGGCGGGCCGTGTTGCGGTGTGCTGCGTGGTCGGCTTCCCTCTGGGTGCAATGGATACTGCTTCCAAGTGCTTTGAAGCAAAGACCGCTGTGGAAAACGGCGCCGAGGAAGTGGATATGGTCATCAATATCGGCCGCCTGAAGAACAAGGAATATGACGCTGTGCGCGAGGATATCGCCGCCGTCAAGCGGGCCGTGGGGGATAAGGTGCTCAAGGTTATTATTGAAACCTGCCTGCTGACCGATGAAGAAAAAGAGAAGATGTGCGATATCGTGGTGGAAGCCGGTGCCGACTTCATCAAGACCAGCACGGGCTTTTCTACCGCAGGTGCAACCTTCCATGATATTGAGCTGTTTGCCCGCTGCGTGCGCGGCCGCTGCAAGATCAAGGCAGCCGGCGGCATTTCCACCGTTGAGGACATGGAAAAGTTTCTGGATCTGGGCGCAGACCGCCTGGGCACCTCCCGTGCTGTTAAACTGCTGACGGCGGAATAATTTTGCCGTAACGCAGGGTACACACAAATAAACCAAAGACCTCCATCCCAAGCACACAACCGTGCAGGGATGGAGGTCTTTTTGTCTACAATCAGCAATAAAATCAGTATTTGTTATCTTGCACAAAGCGAACGGTTGCGCTTACAGCAGGTACGCTTCAAACCGGTGCAGGTCATCCACCTTTACGGTTGCCTTGTAATACACGCCGTTTTCGCGGTATTCTTCAGCCAGAACGCTGCCGCGGGTGCGGAACACATCGGCCAGGGCCAGCTTGTCATAGGGCAACAGTACCTCAATGGTGCGCACACGGTGTGCCAGAATCTCGTCAATCTTGGCCAGCAGGCTGTCCAGCCCGTAGCCGGTTTTGGCGCTTACCAGCAGCACATCCGGGTCATAGGGGGCAACACCGGTGCGGTCGCACTTGTTGTAGACCGTCACCTGCGGGATATCCCCGCAGCCCAGGTCGTTCAACACTTCATCGGTTACGCTCAGCTGCTCGGCGGCTTCGCTGTCGCTGGCGTCGGCAATTTTCAAGATGATGTCAGAGCAGGCAGCTTCTTCCAGTGTGCTCTTAAAAGCATCCACCAAATCATGCGGCAGGCGGCTGACAAAGCCGACTGTATCCACCAGGATCACTTGTAACCCGCTGGGCAGTGTGCATTTGCGGGCGGTGGGATCCAGCGTGGCAAACAGCATGTCGGCTTCAAAAATTTCTGCGCCGCACAAAGCGTTGGTCAGGCTGCTTTTGCCCACGTTGGTGTAGCCCACCAATGAGATGACCGGAACACCGTTTTTCTGGCGGGCGCGGCGGGTTTCACCACGGCGCTTTTCCAGCTCTTTCAGGCGGCTTTCCAACTTTTCAATGCGGCTGCGCAGGTAGCGGCGGTCCAGCTCCAGCTTGGTTTCACCGGCACCGCGGCGGGCACCGCCACCGCCGCCGCCACCGCCGCCCTGGCGGCTCAGCGCCTCGCCAAGGCCCTGCAGGCGCGGCATGCGGTATTTCAGGGTGGCCAGCTCAGTTTGCAGCTTGCCCTCGTTGGTGGTGGCGCGCGCACGGAAGATTTCCAAAATCAGCATCGTGCGGTCCAGCACTTCCACCTGCAAAGCCGCGCTCAGGTTGCGGATCTGGCTGCCGGTCAGCTCGCCGTCAAAGATGGCGGCCTCGGCATCGGTATTCAGGCATACCAGGCGCGCTTCCTCCACTTTGCCCTCCCCCAGAAGAGTGGCGGCTTCGGGGGTGCTGCGCTTCTGGCACACGGTAGCAACGGCCTGCATGCCGTTGGCTTCCGCCAGGGCGGCAAGCTCATCCAGGCTGCGCTGGGAGTCAAACTTGCCCTGGTCCAGCGCCAGCAGCACAACGCGCACCGGCGGACGCTCGCTGTCCAGAGCCTTCTGCCCAACAGGGGCGTCCTCTGCCGGGGCCTGGGTAGCGGTAAAGTCCAGGGTGATGGGGTCCTTCATTTCGTCCATAGGGGTCCTTTCTGGCCGTATTCGGCCAGGTCAGCAAAAGTATGGGGCAGGGGAGTGAATGTCAGACGGTTGTCTCGGCATTCTCCGCTGGTTCCGTTGGTTCTGCCTGTACAGCGGGGGCAGCGGCTGCCGGTTCATCGGATTTCTGGCTGCCGGGGTTCAGCAGGTACCAGGCCAGGCAGGGCACCTCGGTGCCGTCAAAGCGGTGCAGAACGGTATCATGGTCATAATGGAAGCCGGTCTTGGCCAACACGCGGCTGCTTGCCACATTCTGGCTGGCGTGGAACCCGGCCAGCCAGGGCGCACCTACCATGCCAAACCAGTAATCGCGCACGGCAGCGGCGGCTTCGGTGGCATAGCCCTGGTTCCACCACTTTTTGCCCAAGGTGTAACCGATCTCATACATGCCGCCCAGCAGCTCGGTTTTCACGTTTTTCCAGGCATAGGGCTTTTCACGCTCACAGGATTCGGCGGGGGCAATGCTGATGCTGCCCATCAGCACACCGGTCACTTTATCGCAGATGCCCCAATCATAAAAATCCGGGCGGTCATATTGTTTGACGATCTCGTTCAGATATGCCATCGTTACCACCCAGTCACGGTGGGGCTCCCAGCGCAGGTAGCGGGTCACTTCCGGGTCATTGGCCCAGTTGCCAAACATCATTTCGCAGTCGTCGGTTGTCATACGACGCAGGACCAGCCGCTCGGTGGTCAACTCTTGTGTGCCGCAATGTTTCATCTTGATATACAACCTTTCCTTTGCAGTAGTTATGCTTGGCTGTGCAGCAGATACCGCCGCACAAAGCCCATAAAGATCTGCCACAGCTTGTACAGCTGGGCACGGTAAATGTTACAGTAAATAAACAGGATTGCTGCAGTTAAAACAAACTTGATGATAAAATTGTGGGCGAACACCACGCCGATCACGGCCACACCCACCGCCAGCAAAAAGCCGCAGATCGTCCGACTGAAGCTGGGGATGGTGCGGTAGTAATACTGCCCAGTCACAGTGCGGTACAAAAACATCGTTGCATTGGCCGCTACCAGGCCGACCGCGGCACCCATTACGCCAAAACGCGGCACCAGCACGGCGCACACGGCAATGTTGGCCGCAACGCCCACGGCGGTTCCAATCGTATCCTGGAACGGCTTGCGGGCAATGGTGTTGCCGTACACCGTGCCTTCGCACAGGATGGAGAACACCACGGCCAGCATCATCAGCGGAAAGTAGGGCAGGCAGGCCGATTTGGCCGGGAAGATGATGAAGATGATATCCTCAAACATGACCAGCAGACAGAAAAAGCCGAAGATCAGCAGGTTCAGCAGATCATGGATGCGGCCAATGCGCTCCTGCTCGGTGCGGTAATGCGCGTAGACATAGGGGCCCCAGTAGGTGGAAAAACCGGCCTGAATGGTGGTGACAAGCTGGGCCAGGGTGTAGGCGAAATCAAACGAACCCTGCTCCGCCGCGGGGGCGTAATTGCCTAAAAAAGAAAGGCAGATGGCGCGGTACAGCGGGATCAGGATGGCCGCAGGTGCCAACACAATGCCGTAAGGCAGTGCCGCCCGGTAAATGTGGGCATAGGGGCGCAGACCGCGCACAGGGGCCTCTTTAGTTTGACCTTTAGAAGCCCGCCGCCAATAGAACACTGCGACCCCCGCAAAGCTGCACACCGCACCCAGCACAAAAGCGCGGGCGTCCTGGGTAACAAAGCCGGGCAGCAGGTAGATCAGGTTCAGGCAGGCCTGCATCCACAGCGTTTCGGTGGTGTAGGCGCGCACATTGTTTTCCAGCCGGAGCAGCACGTTGAGGTAACGCACCAGCATGTACAGAGCAGCGTTCAGGAACAAAAACGGCACCAGCCCGGCACCGTTGGCCCCAAGGCCAAAGGCCGCCGCCAGCGGCTTGGCGAAAAAGATGCTGCCGATGCCGCCCGCCAGCAGCATGACCAGCACCGAAAGCCGGGTACACGCGGCAAACATGCTGCGCCCGGTGGAACCGGCAGGCGGTTCGTGGTAAAAGCGCAGCAGGCTTTGGTCCAGCCCAAGCATGCCCACGTTCATCAGCGACATGGTGTATGCCATGAAGGAAGCAGGAACGGCGTAGCTTTCGGCGGGCAGGACGCCCTTGATGATAAGCGCTGCGCCGGAAATGCCAAAGCCAAGGTAGGTGGCAATGGAGTATTTCATCACATTTCCGGCAAAGCTTTCAGTTTTTTTCGGTTCAGACATGGCAGGCTCCCATTTGCAGCGGGCGCACCGCAGCGCGCCGGAAAAACAACTTTATTTTACATATGGCCGGATGCGCGCTTCCATGCGCTGGATCTCCTCCGGCGGGATATAGGCTTTGTCCACATAACCGTAAATGCGCTGGGCAAAGTTGGCCAGCGGCGGGCAGAAGGCAAACACCCGTTTGGGTTCCCACTTGTGGCGGTACAGCATGTGTACCCCCGCCAGTGCGCAGAACTTGAGCAGGTTGAAGTGCGGCGTAAAGCCGGGCCCCATCGGTTCATCCCGCGGGGGATTTTTGTACACTTCCTCCAGCAGGTCGGCCATCCGCTTGTAGGCCGGGGCAGGGGAGGGGTCAAAATAGCCCTCAATCACATCCCGTGCAATGGGGAACGGCGGGTTCGGCTGCGCCATGGCAGCGGCAAACTCCGGGTAGCTGGTCACATAGTGAGCATCCTTGTAGATGACGGGGTCATACTCGTGCTCGATGGGCACCGGGCGCAGGATATGGCAGCTTTTGCCCGCCATGTATACTTCGGCCACAGCGGTGCTCATCCAGATGGAGATGGAATCCGCCGCCACAATCCACTGCTTGACGGAATCCGCAAAAATTACATGGAAGTTGGGGCGTTTGGCGGCCAGCTCGTCCAGGGCTTTGCATTTCCATTCGCTGGGGTGGCGGCGGTATACCAGTTCCACCTCCGGGTGGTCACCCAGATAGCGGTCAAACCAGGCCAGCGTTTTTTCCATCGAAACGCGGTTAGTGCGGGCAAAGCCGGAAAAATCCGTTCCCGCCATTTTGGAAAGCTCGGCCACTTCCTGGTCAGTCATGCTGGCATAGCCAAAGCTGGAAATGTACAGGTGCAGCTGTTTGGCGGGGTCAAGGCCGAATTCCTTGCACAGGGTTTCCTTATCCTTAAAGTAGCCCTTGAACTCCGGCCGCAGAAAGTCCATCATCACAGCGCCAGTCACGGGGGTGTTCTTGGCATCCATGCCATGGGCCTGTAACCGCTGGGCGGTGCGCTGGCCCCAGCAAGTCTGCACGCAGCGCTTGGCGTTGCCGTTCATGTTGAACCAATCGCCCTCCTCCTGCGTGTCGGAGAGCATCTGCTCCCAGTGCAGGTTGACGATCTTGTTGCATCTGCCAATGTTGTTGTACACATGGCTGTTGATGGCTTCGTTGTCATACATGCAGCTGGCAACCAGAACTTCCGGCTTGTCTTTGCCAAACAGGCGCAGATCTTTGGCATCCAGCAGCTGGCGGATGCGCACGGTGTAGCCGCGGCGCTCCAGCTCCAATTTGAGCAAAAGATCGCTCTCATATTCCCGAACGGTGTGTTCGTACAAAATCAAAAAGTCCAGTGCCACAGGGGACCTCCTTTTTGGGGTGGGGCAGCATCAGTGCTGCATATCATCAAACAGTTCGGCTGTCCAGTCCGGCAGGCCGTATTTTTCGTCCAGGTGGAACCCGTCAAAAAACTGGGTGTCATCATCGGTAATGCAGCTGGTGCCCCATTCGTAATTCAGCACGGCAAAATTCTGCTTTTCCAACAGCGGCAGAACTTCGTCCTGCATCACGGCGGTAATGCCAAAGGCATCGCATACCTCGGTGCGCACATTGGCGGCCATGGGGGGCAGCACAATGGTCAGCTCCACGCCGCGGTCTGCGCAGCGCTGGGCCATAGCCAAAAACTCCGCCAGCTCGGTTTCGTTCAGTGTCCAATTCTGGCAGCGGGTGGTGATCAGCGCCGGGTACTCATACAGCTTTTTGTGCAGCGGAATCGTGTTCCCGGCATCATCCAGGTAATCCGCCGCGGTCCAGTCGCCGGATTCAATGGTGTCCGGCGTGCCCTTTACGGTGTCCATAAACACGGTCAGGGCGTTCACGTTGTATTCCAGGTTCAGACAGTAGGCCAGCGGGTTGCGCAGGGTAGCTTCCAGCGCCGAAAAACGGTCGGTGTTATAGCTGCTGTTTAAGGTGTAGAACGAAAGCTCAAACAGAATGCGGTCCACCTGGTTGCCGGAATCCAGCACATAGTTGGCAAGGTCCACACATTCCTTCAGGGAAGCACCGCCAAAGGCCAGGTTCTGCCAGCTTTGCCCGGTCAGGGAATCCACAAGGTCCATATCAAAGTGGGCCAGGCGGCTGTCCCCGATGATCAGGTTAGTGCCGGGGCTCTGCTCATAGGCGCGCACACGGGCCACCGGCTGGCTGGAAGAGGCTGTTTTTTTGATGCCAAAATAATTGTTTGGCTCAAACGCCACAAAAAAGGCAAACCACAGATAGACCGGCACGAACAGCAGCGCCAATTTTTTGATGATATGCTTCACGCCGGAAATCTCCTTTTTTCCATAAGATTAAAACCCTGCATAGGGGCCGAACGCGTTGGCGTTAAAGCCGCCGCTCTGCATGATGTACCCCACCAGGATAAAAACGATTAAAACAACATACAGCGCATTGCGGTGCTTGGCGCTTGCCAGGGCAACCTCAGCCGGTTTGTTTTTGCAGGCAAAATTGCGCCGGTGATCCAGCCAGATGCCAAGCGCCAGCGCCAGCGCAGCGAACGCCCAATAAGCCGCTACCATAATGGTATTGGCGTAAAAGCCGGTATACGCTGTGCTGTACAGCTCCCCGGCAAAGCGGGCGGGGGACCAGCTGTTCATCAGGCAGCGGCCCAGGTAGACGAAAGCATCGCCAACGCCCAGGTTTTCGGCCATGCCGGAAAGGTTGCCGGACCCCACGCGGAAGAACACCATGCTGATGGTCCACAAAACAAACACCACAACCCGCTTGCCCCACAGCACACGGGCCGGGGTGCCGCGCTTTTTGGGTTTGCCAAAGCGGCGGTGCAGCAGCTCTTCGCCCACGCGGTAAACCGCCTGCAGCAGCCCCCAGATGATGAATGGCGCGGTGCTGCCGTGCCAGAAGCCGGAAGCAAAGAACACGCAGAACACGCACAGCTCGGTGGGCAGGCGGCCAAAGCGGCCAAGATCTGCCCAGGCCAGCGGCATAAAGAGATAATCCTGCAGCCAGGAAGAAAACGAGATGTGCCAGCGGCTCCAGAAGCCGGAAAAGTTGGTGGCGTAAAACGGGGTCTTAAAGTTTTCCGGCAGGTCCAGCCCCAGCACAAGGCCGGTGGCACGGGAAATCTCGGAATAGCCGGAAAAGCTGAAATACAGATAAAAAGTGTACATCACCGCGGTCAAAATCAGCATGGGGGCGCTGTAATCCGCATAGTGGGGGAAAACCGTATCCACCACCATGTTCAGCACATCCGCCACGGCAATGTATTTGAACAGCCCCAGCGCATATAGCCGCAAAGCGCGCACCGTGCGGGCGGCATCAAAGCGGTGCTCGGCGCTCAACTGCGGCAGCAGCGCACCGGCGCGGCAGATGGGCCCCTGGGTGACAGTGGCAAAAAAGTTGAGGAACAGCGCCAGCCGGATAAAGCTGGTTTCCACCTCGCAGTCGCCGCGGGTGGCGTCGATCAGGTAGGCGATTGCGGCAAAACTGGTAAAGCTGATGCCCAGCGGCATGGCCACCGCGCGCCAGCCGTGCAGCACCCCGCCCAACAGGCCGTTATACTTAAAAAAGGCCAGAATGCCCAGCATACCGATCACGCCAAGGCGCAAGAAGGCGGTTTTGTATGCGCCGCCCCGCCAGGCAAGGCCGCGGCCGCACAGGTAGGTGAACACCGCCAGCGCAATGGTGACCGGCAGCATGGCCGGCATGGCCAGCGCATAAAATACCCACGAAGCCCCCAGCAGAAACACCGGCTGCATGCGCACCGGCAGATGCAGGTAAACGGCAGCCACAACCACCCAAAATGCACAGTATTGCAGGCTTTGCAGCCCCATGAGCGCAACCTCCAGACCTAATAGGAGCGGTACCGCACAACGCACGGCGTGCCGCAAAAAATCCACAGGCAGCAAGGATAAAATAAGACCGCCTGCACCCGCAATATGGCAAAATGGCGCAATATCACAGATTAACTAAACTATTATACCTGTTTTGCCTACTAATGTAAAGTGGGCCGCCCCGCGGGGGCAAAATACGCACGAAAAAACGTAAAGAATATTGTTTGCACAGCGGCAACAAAAGCGGCGTTAAAATGTGATAACAAAGAGCAAAATGCGGAATAAAAAGCAAGCCTACTAGGTGTGATAAGTTTCCTGGAACGGTTGCACTGAATACGTGAAAATGATATACTATCATAGTAATAAAAAATAGGCTGGGTGTGTACCAAACTGTCCGGCGGTTGAAATGCTGGTTGGACGGACAGTTTTTGCGGGACTGCAAGCAGGGTTCCGCTGCAGGCTTACGGGAGTGAAAAATATGAAAGTTGTAATTCTTGCCGGCGGCTATGGCACGCGCATTTCGGAAGAAAGTAAGTTCAAGCCGAAACCGATGATCGAAATCGGCGGTATGCCTATTTTGTGGCATATCATGAAAGAGTATTCTTACTATGGCTTCAATGATTTTGTGATCTGCGCCGGGTACAAGCAGCATATGATCAAGGAGTGGTTTGCGGATTATTTCCTGCATACCAGTGATGTGACCTTTGACTTCACCCAGGGCAACGAGATGATCGTGCATGACCAGCACGCCGAGCCGTGGCGCGTGACGGTGGTGGATACCGGCCTGAACACGATGACGGGCGGCCGCATCAAGCGGGTGCAGAAATATATCGGCAACGAAACCTTTATGATGACCTATGGTGATGGCGTCTGCGATGTGAACATTGCCGAACTGGTCAAGTTCCATAAGCAGCATGGCAAGCTGGCAACCCTGACCGCCGTGGTGCAGGAACAGCAGAAAGGCGTGCTGGATATCGGCCAGGACAATGCGGTTCAGGCGTTCCGTGAAAAAAGCGTCAACGATGGGGCTATCATCAACGCGGGCTATATGGTGCTGGAACCGGAAGTGTTTGATACCATCAGCGGTGATGATACCATTTTTGAGCAGACCCCGCTGCGCGAGCTGGCGGCCAAAGGCCAGCTGATGAGCTATGTGCACCGCGGATTCTGGCAGTGCATGGATACCGAGCGCGAAAAAAGTATGCTGGAAAAAATGTGGGCGTCCGGCTGTGCGCCCTGGGAAGTGTGGAACCAACAATGAACTTGGAATTTTACCGCGGCAAACGCGTGTTTGTAACCGGGCATACCGGTTTTAAGGGCAGCTGGCTCTGCCGTATGCTGGTGGGGGCCGGTGCGGTGGTAACGGGTTACAGCCTGGAACCGCCCACAACCCCCAATCTGTTCACCCTGACTGGGTTGGAAGGCAAAATGACCAGCGTGATCGGCGACATCCGCGATTTTGCCGCCCTGAAAGCGGCCTTTGATGCCGCCCAGCCGGAAATTGTGCTGCACCTGGCGGCTCTCAGCCCATTGTGCGGGACAGCTACAAGGACCCGCGCTATACCTATGAAACCAATGTGATGGGCACCGTGAACCTGTTGGAATGCGTGCGCACCGCCCAAACTCCGCCGCGCTCTGTGCTGAACGTAACAACGGATAAGGTGTACCAGAATAATGAATGGTGCTGGGGCTACCGCGAAAACGAACCGTTGGACGGCTTCGACCCCTACTCCAACAGCAAAAGCTGCTCGGAGCTGGTGACCCACAGCTATAAAAACAGTTTTTTTGCGGATGGCAGCGTGGCCATCTCCACTGCCCGCGCAGGTAATGTGATTGGCGGCGGCGATTTTGCCAATGACCGCATCATCCCGGACTGCGTGCGTGCCATGGCAAAAGGGGAGAGCATCGGTGTGCGCAACCCGTATTCCACCCGCCCATACCAGCATGTGCTGGAACCGCTGACGGCGTACCTGCTGATCGCCCAGCGCCAGTATGAGGATAACCGGTACGTCGGCTATTATAACGTCGGCCCGGATGACTGCGACTGTGTGACGACCGGCACCCTGGTAGACCTGTTCTGCCAGGCGTGGGGCGATGGTGCTGCATGGGAAAACCGCGCTGAGGCAAACGCCCCGCATGAAGCAAACTTTTTGAAGCTGGATTGCAGCAAATTGAAATCCACCTTCGGCTGGAAACCGCGCTGGCATATGGCAGAATGTATGCAAAAGACCGTTGCGTTCAGCAAGGTATGGCTTTCCGGCGGGGATATCCCGGCGGAGATGGACAAAGAGATCAAGGAATTTTTGAGTGAGTAAGGGAGCAGACGATGGCAAATTGGAGCAATGAGGCCGAAGCCCGCGAGCAGATCAAGGCGCTGGTGGCAGAATATTACCATGACTTTAAGGAGAAAAAGGCGGATTTCAAGCCCGGCGACCGCGTTACTTATGCATCCCGCGTGTTTGATGAAAAAGAAATGTGCGCCCTGACCGATGCAACGCTGGATTTCTGGCTGACCACCGGCCGCTTTGCGGATGAATTTGAAAAAGAGTTTGCCAAGTGGATCGGCGTAAAGTTCGCCAACCTGGTCAACTCCGGCTCCTCCGCCAACCTGATTGCCTTTATGGCGCTCACCGCCCCGGAACTGGGCGACCGCCAGATCAAAAAGGGCGATGAGATCATCACTGTGGCATGCGGGTTCCCCACCACTGTCACCCCGGCGCTGCAGTATGGCGCTGTGCCGGTGTTTGTGGATGTGACCGTGCCGCAGTACAACATTGATGTGACCAAGCTGGAAGCCGCTCTTTCCCCCAAGACCAAGGCAGTCATGATCGCCCATACCCTGGGCAATCCGTTTGACCTGTCCGCCGTCAAAGCCTTCTGCAATGCCCATAACCTCTGGCTGGTGGAGGATAACTGCGATGCCCTGGGCACCCAGTACACCATCAACGGCGAAACCCGCTTTACCGGAACCTGGGGCGATATCGGCACCTCCAGCTTCTACCCGCCGCACCACATGACGATGGGCGAGGGTGGCTGCGTGTATACAAACAGCCCGCTGCTGAACCGCCTGATCAAGAGCTACCGCGACTGGGGCCGCGACTGCATCTGCCCGTCCGGCCATGATAACTTCTGCGGCCACCGCTTTGACGGTCAGTATGGCGAACTGCCCGCAGGCTATGACCACAAGTACGTTTACAGCCACTTTGGCTATAACCTGAAAGTGACCGATATGCAGGCCGCCATCGGCTGCGAACAGCTGAAAAAGTTCCCCAGCTTTATCGAGCGCCGCCGCCATAACTGGGACCGCCTGCGCGCAGCCCTGGAACCGGCCGCCGATAAGCTGATCCTGCCGGAACCGGCCGCCAACAGCCGCCCGTCCTGGTTCGGCTTCCTGATTTCAGTCAAGCCGGAATCCGGCCTGGACCGCAACGCCGTGACCCGCTATATTGAGGACCACAATGTCCAGACCCGCCTGTTGTTCAGCGGCAACCTGATCAAGCACCCTTGCTTTGACCAGATCCGCGGCACCGACGCCTACCGCGTGGCAGGGGAGCTGACCAACACTGACTTTATCATGAACAACACCTTCTGGGTCGGCGTGTACCCTGGCATGACCGATGAGATGATTGACTATATGGCAAAGATCATTATTGAAGCGGTGAACCAGTAAAAAGCGCTGATAAGATGAATCAATAAGAAAAAGCAAAGCCGTGCTGATAAGAAAAAATGGCTGCTGCACTGCGGTAAATTATCAATACAGGCTTTGCTTTTTTGATTGCTTATAAAGAATAATAAAGGAACGGGATCCATGCAGAAATTGTTGGCACTGTTGGGAGCAAAAAGCAAAAAGGAATTTGTTGCGCTGCTTGCACAGTTTATCAAGTTTGGCCTTGTTGGCGTAAGCAACACGGCGGTATCGATGGCGGTGTATTATATCTTTTTGTGGATCAGCCCAGACCTGTATATGGTAGGCAGCGTTCTGGGAACAATTCTGAGCATTGCCAATGCCTTTTTTTGGAACGATAAGTTTGTGTTTACCGGGAATGCAAACGATTGGCGCAGTAAACTGAAACGCCTTGGAAAAACATATGTCAGCTACGGCGGCACGTCGATCCTTTCTAATGTTTTGCTTTGGATAGAGGTTACGTTCTTCAGCGTAAGCAAAACGATTGCGCCGATTGTGAATTTGCTGGTCACGATTCCGCTGAATTTTATCATCAACAAGTTGTGGACATTTAAGGAAAGATAAACGACAAAATGTTTCCCGTCAACGATGTGGAGCTTATCCGGCACGGAAAAGTGCGGTATCGGGATCCCTAACCATCATCCGACTCAACGAGGTTGGTTGGCGGTGCTTTATTGTTGAAAATAAGACTGCAAAATATATCGGTAAAAAATATGGAAAACCAGGGAATATCTGATACATAACCGGGAACAGAAATAGGGCAAGGCTGTGTATGGACAACATGACAACAAATAACGAGAATAAATCTGGTATCAGCATTGGATTAGATCAGCTGTTGCCGGAAGATAACAAATCGGTGCAGCTGGGACTGAATTATGGCCAGAATGAATGCAACAGCCAGCGCGTGCTGAAAGAGAATAACACGAAACGGGGAAAAGACCTTTTTGGTAAAAAAGGAAGAGGGAGCAATCCGTTCTGGAAAAAAACGGCCAAGCTGTACTGTGTACTCAGCGCAGTGTGTGCCATTGTGGTTATGGTAACGCTGTATGTTACCCATGGTGATTTTCTTTCGTACTTTTTATACCATGATACACTGGATGCCGGCATGGATTTTTTCCATAGCATTGAATATGTTCGTGGACGCCAGCCGTATGCGGTGTTTGACACACTGTATCCGCCCTTGGCAAATTTGTTCTTTTATGCCCTGTTTTTACTGGTGCCTGCTTCGGTATCTGATAACTGGACCTATGACTTTGAGGCGTCAGTTGCCATGCGCGGCACAGAAACTGATTTACGCACAACACAGTCGTGCTTTTTGCTATACGTCTTTTTTGTGGTGCTGGCGGTTCTTTTGCTGGCGGTTTTGCTCCGTGACGTGATGCAAAATGCCCAGTGGGCCAGGGCCAGTACGTTTTTTGCCTTGTTCAGCTTTGGTGTGCTTAATGCGGTAGACCGCGGCAATATTATTTTGCTGGCGGCGGGGCTTTCGCTTTTTTTCGTCATGTATCACCGTTCAAAGCGCGCATGGGTGCGGGAACTGGCATTGGTTGCACTGGCAGTAGCAGCCGGACTTAAAATTTATCCCGCATTCTTAGGTGTTATGCTTTTAAGAAACCGGGATTTCAAAGCAGCAATCCGCACGGTGTTTTATGGCATTGCAGCGTTGGTGCTCCCGGTGTTTGCCTTCCAGGAGGGCGTGTACGGCTTGCAGCTTTGGCTGAAGATTTTGTTCTCTTTTGGAAGTAAAAGTAAAACACCTTGGGCAGGCAATGGCATCAACAGCATGTTCGCACATGGGGCGCATCTGGTGGACCTGATTGCCGGAACCAGCAATGCAACGGTATCTTTTTTTGCAGCAGCCTTTGCTGTGGCGGCGGTACTGGTTGTGTGTGCTCTGCTCTGCCGCCAGGAATGGCAGGCGTTGCTGCTGATTACCGTGGCTATGATGTACCAAAGCCAGGGCAACTATATTTACTGCATGGCGCTGATTCCGCTGGCGTATTTTCTTGCACAGGAAAAGGTGATGACACGTCAAAATATATTGCCTTTTGCGGTTTTGATGGTATTTAATCTGCCGCTTCCAATCTTTGAAGAGCGTAACTCTTATATTCGCAACACCATTGTACAGTTGGCAATACTGACAGCTATCATCTGGGGCGTTGTACAGGCAGTAAATTGTGTGTTGGCAGCGCTGAAAACCAAAAAGCCTGAACAATCAAAACTAGATAAAAAAGCTGCACGCAGCACGCTGGTTACTTTCGGCGCTTCACTGGGGGCATTGGCAGTTTCCCTTGCCGTTTTCTATGGCGTGTGGGTGCTGTATAATGCGCCGTCTATTACCATGCAGCTGGGGGATGGCATTTATAACACAGAATATTATACTCCTGAAAACTCCAACAAAGAGCTGCCGTTTTACTGGTGCAAGAAAAGTGCGGAGATCAAACTGGTAAACCCGCAGCTGAATACGGAAAGGTACACCTTTACCTTTACAGTGGGGGATTATTTCTTTGATATTTCTGACCGCCCCAGCATTACCATTACCTTCGGTGACAGTAGCCAGACCTTTGTGGTCAGCCAGGAAAACATGAAAATCCGCTATACTGCGGATATTCCTTTTGGTGAAAGTACAATCGATATTAGCTACAGCGGCAAGCGGGTCGATGCCCCGCAGGATTCCAGAACTTTGTATTTTGTAATGGTTCAGCCGCAGCTTGAACGGATTAAATAAAAGGAGGACACCCCCAATGAAACAGCGTCTGGCCGATTATGTGGCCGATTTTCTTGCGGCGCACGGCGTTACGGATGTGTTCAGCGTGGTGGGCGGCGGCGCCATGCATCTGAATGATGCACTGGGCCACCACCCGGCGCTGCATGTTACCTATAACCATCATGAGCAGGCAAGTGCCATTGCGGCGGAAGCATATGCCCGTATTGATAACAAAATTGCCGCCCTGTGCGTTACCACCGGCCCCGGCGGCACCAACGCCCTGACCGGTGTGGTGGGCGGCTGGCTGGATTCTATCCCTATGTTTGTGATCTCCGGCCAGGTTCGGTACGATACTACGGCCCGCTATGCCGCGCAGTTTACCGATGGCCTGCCCCTGCGCGCGGTGGGCGACCAGGAATACGATATCACCAAATCTGTTGCCCACATGACCAAATACGCCACCATGCTGGAAGACCCGAACCAGATCCGCTATGTGCTGGAAAAAGCCTGGCACCTGGCAACCACCGGCCGCCCCGGCCCGGTGTGGATCGATATCCCGGTCAACTATCAGGGCGGCTACATTGAAACCGACAGCCTGCCCGGCTATGACTCGGCGCAGGACGATGCCCGGCTGCCGCCCCCGGTGGACGATGCCACCGTGCAGATGGTGCTGGAAAAGATCCGCCACGCCAAGCGCCCGGTGTTCAACGCCGGGTACGGCATCCGGCTTTCCGGCGGGTACGCAGCGTTCCGCGCCGTGGCGGAAAAGCTGAACATCCCCATTGTGACCTACTGGAACGCCGTGGACCTGATCGAGGACGAAAACCCGCTTTACTGCGGTCGTGCCGGCAATATGGGCGACCGCCCCGGCAACTGGGCCATCCAGAACGCAGACCTGATTCTGGCTGTGGGCACCCGCATTTCCATCCGCCAGGTGGGCTATAACTGGAAAACCTGGGCCCGCGCGGCGGAAGTCATCATGGTGGATATTGACCGCGCCGAGATGAAAAAGCACACCCTGCATGTGGAGCACCCCGTGTGGGCGGATGCCAAGGACTTTCTGCAAAAGCTGGATGCCGCCGCAGCGCCGCTGACCCCTGTCAGCCAGGCAGCGGACTGGCTGGCAACCTGCCAGCGATGGAAAAAAGATTACCCCGCCGTGCTGCCGCGCCAGTGGGAAGAAAACGGCACCACCGCCAATGTGTACGCCTTTGTGCGCTACCTCAGTTCCCGCCTGCCGGAAAACAGCCTGACCGCAGTTTCCAACGGCGCCTGCTGCGTGGTGGGCAATCAGGCGTATGTCATCCAAAAAGGCAGCCGCATGGCCAACAACAGCGCCATTGCCAGCATGGGTTACGGCCTGCCCGCCGCCATTGGCACTTGCATTGCAGGCGGCCGCCGTACCACCATCTGCCTGGAAGGCGATGGCTCTATCATGATGAACCTGCAGGAATTGCAGACCATCCTGACAAATAAGCTGCCGATCAAGATTTTCCTCATCAACAATAACGGCTACCACTCCATCCGCCTGACCCAGAACAACCTGTTCAAAGACCATTGCAAGATCGGCATTGGGCCGGAGAGCGGGGATCTGTCCTTCCCGGAGTTCCGCAAAATTGCCGAAGCGTTCGGCTACCCGTATTCCTGCGCACATTCCAACGCTGAGATGAAACAGGTGGTGGATGCCGCCCTTGCCGCAGAAGGCCCGACTTTCTGCGAGATCTTTACCGATACCCAGCAGGTCTGGGAGCCGAAGAGCGCCACCAAGCGCCTGCCGGACGGCACACTGGTCAGCCCGCCGCTGGAGGACCTGGCACCATTCCTGCCGCGGGAAGAGCTGGAAAAGCAGATGTTTATCCCCCTGGTGCCGGAGCAGTGAATGATGATAGAACGTAACATTAAAACCGTAATCGTAACCGGCCCCACCGGGGCCGTGGGCACAGCATTGTGCAGCCGGCTGCTGCAGGCCGGGTGTACCGTGGTGGCGGTCTGCCGCCCCGGCAGCCCGCGGGCCGTAGCGCTGCCCAAGGATGCAAACCTGTATGTAGTTGCCTGCGATGCCGCCAACCTGGCGGATTTGCCGCAGTGCATGGCCGCAGCCGGGCTGCCCGTGCAGGCGGATGCCTTTTTCCACCTGGCGTGGGCGCACACCATTGGCGCGGGCCGCAATGATATGCCGGCTCAGATTGAGAATATCCGCTATACCATTGATGCCGTGCGCACCGCGGCGGCAATGGGCTGCCGTGTGTTTATTGGTACCGGCAGCCAGGCAGAGTATGGCCGTGTGGACGGTGTTCTGCGGGCCGATACCCCCACAAACCCCGAAAACGGGTACGGCATGGCCAAGCTGTGTGCAGGCCAGATGAGCCGTACCGAGGCCGCCGCCCTGGGTATGGACCATGTGTGGGCGCGTATCCTTTCGGTTTACGGCCCGCATGACGGCCCCAACACGATGATCTCCGCCACCATCCAAAAACTGCTGGCCGGGCAGTGCCCGGACCTGACGGCAGGGGAGCAGAAGTGGGATTATCTTTACTCCGCCGATGCTGCGGATGCACTGTACCGCATGGCCTGCCATGGCCGCAGCGGTGCCGTGTACCCGGTGGGCAGCGGCACCGCCCGCCCTCTGCGGGAATATATTGAGACCCTGCGTGATGCCATCGACCTGGCCCTGCCGCTTGGCCTGGGCAAAATCCCTTACGGGCCGCAGCAGGTCATGTTTTTGCAGGCGGATATCACCCAGCTTGCGGCGGATACCGGCTTTACGCCGCGCACCGCCTTTGCCGATGGCATCCGCGCCACCATTGCGTGGGCAAAAACGCAAAAGCAAACCAATTAAGCCAATAAGGAATAACCCCGTCCGTGCGGGCAGGACCCGCATGGACGAACAGGAGCCAGACAGTATTTATGCAGTTGACCTACCAAAAGTTAAAGCCGTTTGCCTTATCCTATCTCACCGCGCCGCTGGCGGTGTTTTTTGCGGGGTATCTCCGCGCGCCGTTTGCCGTTGCGGGCCTGGCCGTGCTGGCCTTTGCCTGGTGGTATGCCGTGTGCAAAACGCCGCAGGTTAAGCAAGTGGGGCAAGAAGAGCAGGGCATTACGCTTTCGGTGCCAAAGCTGGTGCTGCTGTTTGCCCTGATGCTGTTGTGGGGCTACCTGGGCGGTCAGACGGGCTTTTTTTACCAGAACTCGGACTGGGGTTACCGCAACGCCATTTACCGGGATCTGATCACAAACAGCTGGCCGGTGTATTACCCGCAAAAGGATACGGCGCTGGTGTATTATATCGGGCACTGGCTGGTCCCGGCGGCGCTGACCAAACCGGTATACGCCCTGTTTGGGCTGGATGCCGCATGGATGTTCGCCCGTATGGCCCTTTGGGGGTGGACGGCGCTGGGCACCTATCTGGCGGCGCTGAATTTGTTGGTCTACCTGCGTGCCGATACCGGCAAAAAGCAGGGGATCGGCCTGCTGTTTTTGATTTTCTTCAGCGGCATGGATATTCTGGGCGCGCTGTACAGCAGCCGACTGCCGGACCTGCTGGCCTATGACGCTATGCACCTGGAATGGTGGACGAATGATTTCCAGTTCAGCTCCCTGACGACCTGCCTGTTCTGGGTGTTCAACCAGACAGTGGGGGCATGGCTGGCAACCGTCTGCTTTTTGCAGGAAAAAGACTGCCGCAACTACCTGCTGCTGGGCACGGCCTGCCTGATGTGCGGCCCCTTCCCATTTGTGGGGCTGGTTATTTTTATGGTGGTGCGCGGCATTGTTCTGCTGGCACAGCGTCAAAAAGGCGTGCTGCAATCGGCGTTCTCCCCGGCCAATGTGCTGGTGCTGGTTGTGGTGCTCAGCATTACGGCCAGTTATTTTTTGGCCAATAACGCCTTTGGCTACAGCGTTCTGGGCGAAACTGTCGCCGGGAACCAGGCAGCGCAGCAGACTTTTGGCCAAAACGTTCTGACCAGCCTGCAAAAAGGCATGCTGGTATTTTACCTGCTGGATGCCGGCATCTATCTGCTGCTGCTCTGGCGGCAGAACCGCCGCAGCTGGCTGTTTTATACCTGCGCCGTGTCGCTCTTCATCATTCCGTTCTTTAAGGTGGGACAGGGGTGCGATTTCTGCATGCGGGTGTCCATCCCGGCTATCTTTATCCTGATGACCCTCTGTGCCCGGTACTTTATCGCCTTGGTGGGCACCAAATGGCGGGACGGCACGCTTGCACAGCATGCCGTGACCATTCTGCTGGCGGCAACGCTGCTGATCGGTGCCTGCACCCCGGCTATGGAAATTTACCGCGGCATCTGCCACGTTGCCAAAGAGGGGACTTTCTGCCTGGAAAACGAGGAGCCCTACACCCTGGCGGACCGCCCTGTAAGCCTGAACTTTGAAACGCAAAACTGCGAAAATAAATTGTTCTTTACCTATTTTGCAAAATAGTGTATAGTGATAAGGGTCTGCCCGGCTATTGCGGCAGTGGGCCAAAGACTAAACTTAAAGGAATGAAACCTGCATGAGCGAGAAGAAAAAAGTCATCTCTGTTATGATCCCTACCTATAACGAGGAGGAGAACGCCCGCCCCATCTATGAGGCGGTGCGGGATGAGATTCGGAAGGACTGCCCGGATTATGACTATGAGATCCTTTTTATTGATAATAAAAGCCAGGATCGTACCCGCCGGATCATTACGGACATCTGCGCGCAGGACCCCAAGGTCAAAGCCATTTTTAACAGCAAGAACTTTGGTCAGTTCAACAGCCCCTATTACGGTATGATCCATACCACAGGGGACTGCACCATTACCATCTGCGCGGACTTCCAGGACCCGGTGGAGATGATTCCAAAGTTTGTGGCTGAATGGGAAAAAGGCTACAAAATTGTAATCGGCAAAAAGACCACCAGCCAGGAAAACCCTGTCATGTACTTTTTGCGGGACTGTTACTACAAAACCATCAAAAAGATGAGCAATGTGGAAATGATCGAGCAGTTTACCGGGTTTGGCCTGTACGATAAAAGCTTTATCCAGACCCTGCGTGATTTGCACGACCCCACCCCGTTTTTGCGCGGGATTGTGGCGGAGCTTGGCCCCGAGCGCAAGGAGATTGAATACACCCAGCCCAAGCGCCGGGCAGGCAAGACCCACAACAACTGGTACAGCCTGTTTGATGCCGCCATGCTCAGCTTTACCAGCTACACCAAGATTGGGATGCGGATGGCGGAGTTCTTCGGCTTTTTCTGCGCGGCGGTCAGCTTTATCCTGGGGCTTGTGTTCCTGGTGGCAAAGCTGATCCACTGGAATACCTTTGCTGCGGGTTATGCCCCGATGATTATTGCTGTGTTCTTTGTGGGTGGTGTGCAGCTGACCTTTCTGGGATTTTTGGGCGAGTACATCATGGCAATGAACGCCCGTATTATGGACCGCCCCCTGGTGGTGGAAGAAAAGCGGCTGAATTTTGAACCCGAAACGCCGGAAAGTGATACTACCCGCGCCAAGTAAGACCGAGTGGTTATAATAGATTGCGAGTTGACAGTAAAACAATGATTCCTTTTAATATTCCCCCGCAGGTTGGTACAGAGCTGGACTATATGCGCCAGGCCATGGCAAACAATAAGATCTGCGGCGATGGCCCTTTTACCCGCCGCTGTGATGAATGGATGGAACAGCGGTTCCATGCGGGCAAGGTGCTGCTGACCACCAGCGGCACCACCGCGCTGGAAATGGCTGCCCTGCTGTGCGGCATCCAGCCCGGCGATGAGGTGATCCTGCCCAGCTACACATTTTCTTCCACGGCAACGGCCTTTGTTTTAGCTGGGGCCAAGCTGGTGTTTGTGGATATCCGCCCGGACACCATGAACATTGACGAAGCAAAAATTGAACCCGCCATTACCGAAAAAACCAAAGTCATCTGCGTGATGCACTATGCCGGTGTGGCCTGCGATATGGACACCATTATGCAGATTGCGCGCCGCCATAACCTGAAGGTGGTGGAAGATGCCGCCCAGGGCGTGATGGCCAGCTATAAGGGCAGGGCACTGGGCACCATCGGTGATTTTGGCTGCTACTCTTTCCATGAGACGAAGAACTTCTCAATGGGGGAGGGGGGCGCGCTGGTCATCAATGACCCCGAAACCGTGACCAAGGCCGAAATCCTGCGGGAAAAGGGTACCAACCGCGCCAGTTTTCTGCGCGGCCAGGTAGATAAATATACCTGGGTTTCTTATGGCTCCAGCTACCTGCCCAGTGATCTGAATGCCGCTTACCTGTGGGCACAGCTGGAACAGGCCGATACCATCAATGCAGACCGTACCCAAAGCTGGGATTATTACGCACAGGAGCTGGCACCGCTGGCTGAAGCAGGCCTATTGGAGCTGCCCACCGTGCCGGAAGGCTGTGTGCATAACGGGCATTTGTTCTATGTCAAGCTGCGGGACCTGGAACAGCGCACCGCGTTCATTGCCTATTTGAAAGCCCACGGTGTGGCATCGTCTTTCCATTATGTGCCGCTGCACAGCGCCCCGGCGGGCATCCAATACGGCCGCTTTGCCGGTGTGGATGAGTACACTACCAAGGAGAGCAACCGCCTGACCCGCCTGCCGCTGTACTATGGTCTGACCGAAGCCGACCGCGCAGCCGTGGTGCAGGTGGTCAAAGACTTTTTTGCACAGAAATAACATGCCCAGTGCATGAAATCAGCAATATAACAAAAATCCGTATCCCGAATGCCAAGCAGGGCAGGAGGATACGGATTTTTCTGTTTGTTCTTTTAAAATTAAGGCAACACCGCACAATTCCCGCCTTACGGCTTAAGCACCGCTTCGGCGGCTG
>OLSI01000861.1_pt1 | contig 23371 bp, 18 predicted proteins | sample 1672661 | NCBI WGS metagenome assembly OLSI01 (sample SAMEA3136711, study PRJEB25190) | human gut metagenome | biome: human gut; feature: human-associated habitat; material: faeces | place: Austria | collected 2013 | reverse complement strand
GTCCTGCGCAACGGCCTTCAGCTCGACTGTCTCTGTTTCCTGGAATTTCATGCTGCCCGCCTTTCGATTCTATTCTACCCATATTCTAACCATTTTATTAACCATGGTGGTTAGAATGGTTAGAACCGAACTGAATCAAGGGAGCGGTCGGGGCTCGCTTGCGCGATTGAAGGGTGCTTCATAGGGATTCCTCGCGGTCATGCGCTTCGTCATTTCGGTTTTTGTGCTGTCGACAACTTCCGTCCTGGCTCCTGAATCTCCAGCGATTTCGTTGGCGTCGACTTTTGAGCCGCGTGGATTGGGTAATCAAAAGGCAGGGATTCCCATCATCGACTTTACGCTGTCTTTTGGTCAGCCTTGCTTGAGGGTCTAACGTATGTGCAGTATAATATATCTGCACATACGTCGATAGGGGTATCATGTCTAGCTCTACTTTGACCATACGCATTGACGACGACTTGAAGCGCGGCGCTTCCGAGGTGGCCGATTACTACGGTCTCGACCTCTCATCGGTTACGCGCGCGTTTTACAAGCAGATGGTGAACACGCGCCGCATCCCCCTGACCTTCGCCCCCGACGAGCCCAGCATCGAGAGCCTCGAGGCTATCCGCGAGGGCGATGCCTTCCTGTCCTCTGGCGAGAAAGGCCGCTTTGACAACGCAGCCGATCTCATCGCGGCAGCGATGGCCTAATGGGCAGGCTCACGGCGGATTTCTCCGCTGCGTTCTCTCGCGACCTCAAGAAGAAGGCGAAGCGGCGAAATTGGGATTTGAACGAGCTGCAGAAGCTCATCGACCTGGTGCTGGAGAACACCCCCGAGTCGCTGGAGATTCTCAAGCGCCGCCACAACATGCACCGCCTGAGTGGTAGCTGGGCCGGGAGGAATGAGTGCCACGTGGCGAACTCCGGCGATTGGCTGGTGATATGGTCGGCCAACGACGAGGTCGCCTTCTTCGAGCGCACTGGCGGTCACGACGAACTGTTCAGGTAGGAGGGATTGGCAAGTTGTGATAATGACGGACTTTCTCGTTAGAGGGATTGGCCCAACGGTTGGGGGCGTCTCGGTTCCCGGGAGCGTCGCTCATCTGGCAGCCGCCTATCCCCGGTAGGATTCCGTGGACGGGGCTAATCGCAGAGCCTTGCGACTTCAGCGCCGCATTTTGCGCAGCGGCCCTCGATGAGCAAGCGGCCGTGGCGCATGCGCAGTGTGTAGCCCGGTGCGAACTCCGCCGAGCCGCAGTTATGGCAGAACGCGTTGGCGAGCAGCAGCCTGCGGATGTGCTCGGGGATCTTCTTCCACTCCCGCAACGCCTCGATCTCGGTGACGCCCTTACTGCGGCGGAACTCGTCTTCCTCCATCTCCTCGGCGACGAACCTTGCGATCATCCCCTCGCTTACGCCGTTGGCCCTCATATGCCGGGCCATCTCCTCGTATTTGTCGGCCATAGCGGCCTCCTGTCCGATTAGTGGTGCATCTGCTTAATCAGGAAAAGCCTCTTCATAATCGGCCTTTCTGGTCGAATGCGGAGAGGGCTCTTGCGAGAGGCTCGAGCAGGGCCGCTCGCCGTTTGTTTTCGCTGAGCTCGTCGAGCAGGCTGCCAAGCTTCGCGGAGTCGATGAGACCTTGGGCCGCGGCGTCGCGGAAGGCACCTTCGACAAGCGACGGGTCCTCGCAGTCGAGGCACAGATCGGCAAGCGTTCTCTCGGCGCGGGTGACAGGCAGGCCGCCCATCCAGGCCATGTCGCCTTCGTCGACGTTTCTCACCCCAAAACGTGCCGACTCGATTTTTGAGTTGATGCGCTCGGGCGCGTAGATGCGGTAGGGGGAGAGGTGGAAGTCCCCGATTCCCAGGAGCCATGCAGCCGTAGAGCCACCGACGGCCACGCCGTCCCACTTAGCTTGCCGCTCCCATGAGAACGCTGTCGATGCCGTGAGCTTCCAGATCGCGGCCAGCTCGTCGGTCTCCGAGTTCGGCGCACCGGAGAGGCGATACGCGCCGTGGGCGACGCGCTCGAGGCGCCCGACCTTGCAGGCGTGGGAGAGGGCGTTCCTGCTGATGCCGAGGCGCTGTGCCTGGGCAGTGGTGAAGACGCCCTCCGATGCCGAGAGCTCGTCGATGGCTGCTATGTTGTTCGCATACTTCATGTTGCGATTGTACGAAAATTTCAGACATTTGCAACATCGAAGTGTCACACGCCGACTATGCGATTGAAGCAGGGCCAATCGAAGGGGGGCAACGCCGCGTTGATTCTGGCCTTATTGAAAATCTCGCCACGCGATTCACTCAGATTTGCCGTTTCGCTCAATCGCTGGGTTTGTGTATGTGTCGACGTCGAGGCGAAGAATCGTCTCATTGGGAATCTGTCCCAATGAGACGATTTGCTATTCGGTTTGAAGGCAACTTTTCGAAGCTGGTTCATCGCCGATGACGGTTGGGATGAGTTGCAAAAGCCTGGAGATTCAAACTCTAGAAAACAGATAGTTCAGCTATCTAGTTTGAGCATTTCTGCAGGTAATCTTGTTTTTTCGTCTTGACAAAAGGGATGGGCGTTGTCGGCCCGCGCCTCGTGCTGTCGAACGAGGTTGCAACCTACGATGATTATCAGCGACAAAGGTTGCTGGTGAAGCCCGGTGTCACCTGCTGTTGGCAGACGCGACGAAATCGCGACTCCATCACCTTCGACGAGTGGGTCGATTTGGATTTGTGGCGAAGTATACAGTGCTCGTGGGCCATCTCCCGGTCGCCCCAGCGCTCTGTGCAGAAGAGGTAGAGGTTGATGAGGCTTCCGAAGGAGAAGAGCTCTATAAGGATCCAGATGGACATGTCGGCTGGGCTTCCGCACTTCTATAGCTCCTATGCGAGGTGGGATTTTCTGGCTTGGCCCAAGTGACAGGTGTCCATGATTTGTTGCCAAAAGAAAAGATCTTGCTTGATTTGTGCTAACTCTGTTCATGTTACAAATGTTTGGCCGAGTTACGCAACCTGAAAGAAGGGACATGTTTAGACGCATTAAAAAATGGCTGAAAATGCACGTCAGCTTTAATTCGTACTTAAAAATCGCAATACTTCTTGAACCAATCGAGCGAAGGTTCGATCTGCTGAAATACGCATTTTTCACGAGAAGCAAAGAGGGCAGATGTCTCGGCGGGACGGCGTTTCCTAAGGCGTATCGATTAACGAACAATGTCGTGCTCAAATCATGCCCTTATCTCGTCGTGCTTGCTGTATTGCTGCTTGTTCCGACTATTACGCCCCAGTGCATTGCTGGCACAATCGTGATGAGCGGCGACGCGTCTGTCGCTTCAGGTTTTATGGCCGCCATTCTCGCTATTGCTGGCATCTTTTTAACCCTGTTCTACACGAATGCGCCTACCGTCTTCTCGAATAAGTACCCCAGTAGTAGCGGAGATATTCCAGCGCTTTTTGTCTCCCTGGTTTCATCCGACAAAGATTTAAGCTATTGCACCTCATTCGTCGTGGTTGTGTCGTTTTCGTTTGTTGCGTGCGCTGCGCAATGGTTTAATTGGTTCGCATTCGCGTACGTTTTTGTTCTTGCGATGGTTTTGGTCGGAAAGCTCCCGAGTATTTTTTCCTTGGGAACGGGTAGGACGGATATAACGGCTATATCGGCAATTCCGGCGAATAGATTCCTTGTTCTCGCTAGAGCTGCATCTTTTGAAAAGTCATTCTTCGATTCCGATTATCTTGTTTTTAACTTCAAAAGATTCGCAAGCAACAATTTAGCTATGCTAGATCGTATTATGGACTTCAGCTTAATGGCGGGGGACTACGCTCCAGCTTACGCAAAAGCCGTAAATGGAGTAGTTCTCGAAACGCTCGGTAGGTATTGTCGAACTTCGGTCCTCATTGATACCAAATCACGTTGGCACACCGAAAGAACCACTCATAAAGCCTGGTTTATGAGTTCGAGCCACGAGCTAAACCTGGCTATTTCTACAGGTACGATTCCTCAACCGAAAAGCGAAACCGATTGTCTTGGATACCACAAAGAGCTGAGACGCATCTCGGAAAAGTATGGAAGATACTTGATAGAGAATCGATCGATTGCCGAGTATTCGAATTTCGTCGCTTTGTCTACGGAGATTCTTAAATCTTGCCTGGAGACCGGAGATGTCGAGTGGGCGAGGGAATATTCGAAGACCCTTTTGACTCAATGCTTGGAATACGGTCTTTCGGCGAACGCTAACGATAAAGAGGACCTTAGAACGAAGTGCTATTTGCTGGAGCAGCATGCTGTACTGCTTATGACAATCCCTTTGGAAGTCGGAAAGCTTTGTGACAGTGTTGCCTCCAATGCTTTCCATTTCGGCTCTTTTAGCTCCTTTTCGCAGGAGGAGCTTCAAAAGCAAGGCTTCCCGCTCGGCAAAAACGATGATATTAAAGTGTTGTGCGAAAAGCTAAAGTACGAAAAAGACGCTTTTGGAACGATCGAAACGCCAGCATGGTGGTTCGACGAAAATGTTAACTCTTTTGGCCTGGAGGGTGTTGAGCGGATTTGTTCCTTTGTTCTGCTGCTCCACGATCGATATTGTTCGACGGTTAAGGACCTTGCAACATCTGACCCCAAGTCAAGCTACATTCTGGCGCTTAAGGAGGCTGAGCTATACAACAAGTGCGAGCATTGCATGCACAAACTTTCGTTTTTAGCAAAAAAGGTATTCAAAGCTGAAGCATTGGGGAGAGATTATCTTGCAGAACTAAAGACTGCCCATGATTGCTTGGTGAGAATTTACCCAAATCTAGCAAAGTCATTCTTGGGGAATAATGCGGAATTCGAGGATTTTTTCCCTGACTTGTACGGGTTTGTTTGTTTTAATTTCTGTAATTTGCTGTTTGAGGATATCGTCAACAACCGCCTGGCATCGTTCTGCTCGTCGATCGAGGCACTGTACCACCTTGTCGTTATAGCTTCTTTGGATTTGCAAAAGTCGTTGTCTGGGGGCTCCTATAACGATATGTACAAAGCGCAGGCTCTTAGCGAGCCAACTGTTTTCTTTTGTGAACTTTGCGGAATGGCGTATGCAATGGCTGAGCTCCATGAAGATAGAACTAGTCAAAGTGTTCTTGTTAACTATGCCTGTTCTATTCTTGAATCCAATCCGAAAGAGCGTACGCGGTGGTTGGCTTGCTTGGATATTTGCGATGATTTTGCCCTCAATGACAAAATTGATACGGATTTGTTTCATTGGCGCAGAAGCTTTATCGATACTGTTGAATCTTCGGGGCTCTATCCGGATATCCCCCGATTTTCGCTTGACTTGTCAGACGAGGACCTTCCTGCTAGCAAAGAACGTCTGCTAGATATGTTGTCTATGAGCGATTTCGGCCCAAATGACTTTAGCGGGTGCAAGGTTTTCGAGAGGTATCTGCTCAAGGTGGACAATCATGATTAAAAAATCAAATGCAAAAAAGGAAGAATCGCTAGATTATTTGCGGTTTAAGGAGGCGATGTCGTCGATGGTTTACGCTGCCGTGCCTTGTGGTAAAGATGTTTTATGCATTGGACCCGAAGCGACGGACACCGACTATAGCTTCTCGTTTCGTGTTCATGAGGCTGTTTGCCGGATCATGGTTGATGTGCTCACTGAGGGGAAAGCTCCTTGGCTCTTATGCGTTAATCCGGAGAATGACTCGCAGGTGCCCTTCTTGTTTCGGCCCAAGAGACATGCGGTTAAGGGTTTTGCAGCCGTTCCAATGGTCATTCGCTCTTGTGACATTGGTGTTCCCCGGAGAAGCGTGCGTTCTCTTGCAAAGCGGCTGAGACACTCGGAGCCGCTCTATAATGACGCATCCTTTATGCGGTTCGACGACGACAGAGAGATGATTGCGGATCATTGGGGGTACGCGCTTGCGTGGCGCTTGTCGAATCCATCTACCTTCACCGATCCATGTATCCTGCTGAACCAATGTGACAGAAAGATTCTCGCGATTAAGCTGTGCAAGGTTATACAGGATGCCATGAATGAAGCTCTGTCGAGGTCTGGATTAGCTGATTATAGAATTGAAATTCCGACCTATGATAGGGAGGAATTCGAATCTTCGAGGCAGCTGTATCTTGAGGGAAAACTTGACGGGAAGGCATTTAGCGACTTAGTGTTTTCTAGGATTTAAATGTGCGTATTGATTTGGTATTGGTGCCATGGGCCGTGTACTTGTCTTGCGCTTTCATGGAGCCGTAGGGCGGTGTGGCTCAAGTTGCTGTCGGAGTTGAAAATTGATTCATTTTCCAATCGTGGTTTTCCGTATATGTTGTAAGGTTCCTGATTTATAGAATCGAGCATTGATTCCTTTTGCCCGAAATGACATTAGGTGGTATGCAATGCTCCTCGGGATATGCTGGGCTGCTGATCGCGAGTATAGCCGCAAGCGGGTGGAGCACGGGGGGTTCGGCTCGATTGACGTTGCGTCTGGTGCATTTGCTTCGATGGTGAAAGGTTGCTGCTTTGAATATATCAGGTGTTGCTGTCCCGGATAAACTCACCGATGCGCTTCTCGAGGGCAACTTGGTTATTTTTGCGGGCGCTGGTGTTTCAATGCAGCCGCCGCAATCGCTCGTTTCCTTTCGCGATTTGGTAAAAGACATTGCGAAAGATGTCGATCCTTCTGGAAAGTGCAAGTCGCTCATGGAAGATGGTGAGTCTTGCGAAGCCGCATTGGGAAGGCTGTCTGAAGTTGGCGATGTTTACGCGAGCTGCTCCGCAAGGCTGAATCAGCCGATATGCTCCGAGCTCCATAAGAACATCCTCGCTCTTAGCGTGCAAGGAGGGGCCATTCGCGTTGTCACGACTAATTTCGATAAGAAGTTCGAAAGCGCCGCTGAGTCGATGGGGCGCCAAATGCGCATCTATCAAGCGCCTGCTTTACCCATGGGAGATTCTTTCGACGGCATGGTGTATCTTCATGGCAACATCGATTGTCCCGAGGATATGGTTCTAACCGACTCCGATTTTGGCAAGGCGTATGTTTCTCGGGGCTGGGCATCGAGATTCCTTGTTGAAATGTTTTCGCATTACACGGTGCTTTTTGTTGGATATAGCTGCGACGACATGATGGTGCATTATCTCGCGCGCTCAATTTCGGCAGAGGTTCGGGGGAGGGTTTTCGCCTTAAGCAGAGGTGGCGAGGACGTGCGAAAGTGGCGGAGTCGCGGAATCGAGCCTATTCTGTTTTCTGAATTCGAACAGCTTCCAGAATTGTTTGATGGCTGGGCAAATAAAGCCAGTTTAACGCTCTACGAGCGTGCTGTTTTCATTCGTAGTGTTGCAGAGATGGGGGACAAAGCCGATAAATGGGCGCGAGATGAGCTCGTGAGGCTGCTGACGCTTCGGTCTTCTTCGGACGAAGAACGCGCAGCTTTAGCCGAGGCATTCGTCAATGCTGCCGTCGAGGTGAGCGCATTGCGCCTTCTTTCGTCAGTTGGCATAGATGGCTTCTTGTATGCCGAGGAGTTTCCGGAATGGCAGCGTCCTTTCTTTTATTGGGCTGCGGACAGCCTCGCTTGCGAGCAATATCGTGATCTTCTCGTTCTGTCGGCAGAAAAAGCCAGCCATTTTTCTAAGCGCTTTTGCGATGCGGTTATGTGGTCGCTTGCTGCTCGGGAGGTATCGGAGGAATGCATTGCGCTCTGGATTGCGTATTTCGAGCCTTGCTGGATAGCCTCATCTGGTGGGTGGTATTGGATAGTTGGCCTTTTGAAAAAAGTTCGCAACCCGCTAACCACGCTGCGATTGGCGCAATTTGCTTTCTCTTTTGTTCCGGTGTACAAGACGGGGTCCTATGGCCGCGAAGACGGCATGGGCATCGAATTCTGTTTCGACGTCAAAGATGGCGAGGATGAAGTAAACGAAGCCGTCCTTGCGCATTTTGAAGACATAGGACTCGATTTATTCGAATGGCTGATAGGGCAATTTGAGAAAATAGCTATAACCGAGTCGGTATTAGGTACGAAGAAAGTCTCGTTCGATGAACATAGCTTCGCTCGGTCTGCAATTGAAGAGCATGATCAGAACGCTTTTTCTGAAGGAACCATGAACACGATGATTTCTGTCGCCAGGAATCTCGGCGTTGAATTGATTGACCGGGGAATTTGGAAAGCTGACGACTTTGTTCGGCTTGTCGGCTCTTCCTCTTGTCTCGTAATGCGCATAGGTCTTTTTCTTTCAGAGCGGGGGAAGATTGATCCCGATACCGCAATTAACCTCGTGGTGAGCAATGAATGTCTGGATCATCTAGGTTCCAAGCACGAAGTATTTTCCATAATGCGTTACGCTTATCCTGCCGCTTCTACCGAAGCGAAGGAGAAGTTTGTAAAGTATATTTGCCGTCGCAACCAAGATATCGGCGACGAGACGAGAGCATACTCGCGGTTCAATATATTTCATTGGCTGTATGAAGTTGATCCCAATGACGACTTGCTGAAGGAGCAGCTTGCTTTAATCGAGAAGGTTTATCCAAATTTTGCAGTAAGGGATTATCCCGATTTGGATTACAGCGTAACGTCGGGCTGGGAGAAAGAAGCGGTTGTTCCCAATCTGGACGAAGGCGATTTTACGGCGAATATGATTCTCGAGTGCTGTAATAGTGCTCGAGCGTCGAATCTGCATTACATGCCCGGTGAATTCGTTGCTGAACCCATGAGAAAGTTTCCTGATAAGGCTGTGGTGGTTTGCAATGAGCTTCTTGGCCGGGGAAAAGCCGGTAGAGCTGTTGTCGCTTATGCCTTGTGGCATATTGATTGGAGCAGTCTCTCACCGTCTTCGTGTGGAGTGGCTGTTGAATTGCTTAAGGGCTGCGTGTGCGACTCTCATCTGTATGGTTCTGCAACATATGCGATAAAAGAGCTCTTTTCACGTACCGATTTGATCGCAGATGGTGAGTGCGCTTCACTCATTAGGTTGGCAATCGGTGAATATAAAAACTGGCGCCCTGAGGAGAAGTCTTTTAGTGGCGGCGATTGGTTGACGCTGTCGCTCAATCATCCTATTGGGAGGCTGGCAACATCGTTGCTCGGTTTCTCGCGACGCATCGCTCGCGAAAGAGGCGATGACCTGAATCGCGAAATAGAACTCTTATTTGGTGAACTTTTATTGGCTTCGATGAGCGATAAAGAAGCGGGTAATTCCTTCGCGACGATTGTCTTTTTTGAGGCGAACTACTGGATCAACGCCGTGAACGATGTTTTCTCATCGAAAATGCTTCCTTTACTTGAAGAAGATTCCGGTTACGCTCAGGGAGCTTGGTGCGGTTTGAGCTATTTGAGTGTCTTATCTGAAGAATTATGGCGGAACATTCGAGTCTATTGGCGCCAAGTCCTTTCCGATGGCGAGCCGTATGAAGGTGTTCGCAATGCGAGGATAAAAAAGACGTTTCTTTGGTCGTCAATCCTCTACGACGGTTCCGCGTCGAGAGAAGAGCTCTTTGGTGCATGTAGACATAATTCTGCGTCGTGTTCGGCTGCTGTATGGGTTCTCGTCGAATGGACGTTGCATCTCTCGAAAGCGGACCGCGAGCGAGAATGGCGCGGATGGATTAATTCGACAATCAGTCTGCTATTGGAAGACGAGGCGTGCTATAGACAATCCGCCCATCACTTGCTTCGTTTATGCGATAAAGAGAAGAACGACGATTCCCACGTGATTACGGGGGCTGTTAAGATCTTTTCGGAACATTGCAATTGGAAATATGAGAACGACTTTTTTCTCGACAAGGAATTGATTGCTTTAATTGGCGAAAGCGCCTTGGCGAATGAGGACAAGGCGAAATTCTTGATTGCGCGTATGAAGGGCGCTAGTATCGATTGCGTGGGTTGCGAGGGCTATCAGCAAGCGATTGAGCTTATTGACTGCGGCTCTCTAGGCAAAGAGATTTTATCGGATTTAAGAGACGCCTTTGTTTTGCGTGGTTTTTCCCTTCCCGACAGTTTGCTAGAGAATGGTACGAGCTGAGTTCGGCTTTCGAATCAAAAAAGAGGCACCCCGCAGGGCGCCTCAACCATCTTCTTCCGATTCCCGTTACTTCTTCTCGGCCTTTGCGGCGGGACGTACGGGCTTTTCGCTGTCGCGATGCATGTTGATGTAGTCCAACAGCTCGCTGCGCTTGTGAATGTTCATCTTCGCGTAAATGTGGCGAATATGCGTCTGTGTGGTGTAGGGGCTAATCACGAGTTTGTTCGAGATGTTATCCACCGTGTAGCCGCGCGCCACGAGCTTCAAAATCTCACCCTCGCGCTTCGAGAGCTTGAATTCCACGATAACCGCATCGCAAATCTCTTCGGTGTCGTTGCGCCGTGGTTACGTGAATAATGTCGCCCTCGCTGCGCACAAGCGGAATAAGCGACAGCGCTACAAGGCACATAAGGAACAACGATGTGGGCTCGACGAATATGTTCCAAATGCCCTGAATGTCTTCATAGAGCACAGCCCAAACCTCGCCGATTGAAAAGCCCAGGCGCACAATGGCGCTCGACGCGCAAAACGCCGCAACGGGAGCCATGTAGCCCTTCGACGACATGGTGCCGAAATACGAAATCACGAACAACTCGAAAATGCCGGCCAGAATCACGGCGAGCGTGAACGCAATTGTGTCAAATTCGACGTGATTGCTCAGGAAAAAGGCAATGGCGACAATGGCCGCAACCATGAAGTAGGGAAGAAGCTTGTATGCGGCTTCGGTGCGTTTGCCAACGCGCGCGATTGACGCAATAACAAGGCACAGAATTGCCGCCAAACCCATTCCCAAGGGGTACGCCGCCGCATCTGTGAGGATATTATCTTCAGGAACTATAGCAATCGTGAAGTAGCAGGCCACGCACGCGATGCACAGCGAAACCGATATAATAAGCGTTGCGCGATTCGTCTTTTTGCGAATCGCCTTCGGCAAAAGCGTGGGGAATACAAGCCCCTCAACCGTCTTGTTTTCGTACTTATATACCGCGCCGCACGCAATGGGCAGCAGCGCCACGAACACATTCGATACGGGCGCGGGCAAAATCTCGGTCATGATCATTGCTGCGAGCATCACTGATCCGTAGACAAGCGCGAATTTACCAACCGCGAACGTCGAGCGTTTGCGCGTATAGAATTCGCCCCATGCAGCCCACAGAATCACGTTGGCCACGGCCAGCACAATAGGGAACACGACCCAAATAAAAAGGGGCAGTGTCGCCAAGGGCTTTGCAAGCGTGAACAACAGCGTGCCTGCGGCAAGTGTTCCGGCCGAAACCCATACAAGGGTAGGGTGCTCATATATATTGATGCGTCGGAGCGCCAACGGCATTACGAGGAATGCAAGCGCCGAAAACGCGAGGCTCGCAAGCCAGGAATACACCATGGCGCGGCCCATGAGCGGCAAGCATACGAACACGCTTGGTGAGAACCACAGGCAATAAAACCACGCGAGTACAAGGCTCAGACCAAGATAATGGACGCCTAGCGCATCCCTTCTTTCTACCGATTCCGCATCACTTCCGAAGAAGGAAACCATACTCACAGCGTTCCCCATCCTTTCCCTCGCGCAGTGCGGCATGTGCCGATTTATTAATCTAGCTTATCGATTTTTTTGTTCCAATAGGCCAGATTTATGCTGAATAGGGTAATTCACCTGGATTAAACCTGCATCACAGTTTTTTAAGTATGCTCCAATTATCCACTAACTCGTTTGCCAGTAAAGAGCGATTCATGGTCGATGTGCGATAGCGCACTTCACGATTCGGCCACAAAATGCAACTTGTCTGATCGATGAGGCCTTTGGGGAACTGGGAGTCGGCAACAAAGCCGAACATCCGGAATAAGGCTTCATGCGATGGCACGATCCCTTGGAAGGAGGCGGAATTCGCTGGGCTTAAGGGGCCTACTTATTTGGCGTCGCGCATGCGCGACACGCGTCCCGCGAGTTCTTATGAAGTCCTTGGCTCTTTTGAACGGAGCAATTCGGAAAACGATCAAGAACTTCATAAGCAAGGAGAGGGACGCTCGTACCGGAAAGCATTGCTTTCTTAAGGTAAACGAGAAAGGGAAAACACATGTCCATTCTTGCAAAGAGCAAGGGCGAGGTGACGTACAAGGACCTCACTGGTTTCCACAAGTGGTTCTTGATCATCCTCATTTCGATGGGTTCCTCCATCATCTACACGCCGATGTATCTGAAGGGCGTCTTCTACGATCCTCTGATGACGGCCCTCGGCTGCACCAACGCCGACTTGGGCGCAATGGTGTCCTTCTACGGCATCGTCGCTCTTATCTGCTACCTGCCTTCGGGCATCATCGCCGACAAGTTCCGCATGCGCACTCTCGCGTGGGTCGGCTTCGTCGGCACCGCAGTGCTCACGTTCCTCTACGCGATGCTTCCTTCCGTGCAGATGTGCTACGTGCTGTTCGGCGGCATGGGTCTTACCTCCATCCTGATTTGGTGGGGCACCCGTTTCAAGGTTATTCGTCTCTGCTGCGAAGAGGATGAGTATCCCGCTCGCATCGGCGTTTCCTACTCCATCTATGGCGTAACCGGCCTTGTTGTTGGCGTTATCAACGCTGCCATCATCGCCGCTATTCCCGACACCGTCTTCGCTATGCAGTCGGTCATTATCTTCCTCGGCGTTCTGATTGCTATCCTCGGCGTTCTGTCCTTCGTCTTCATCCCCGACTTCAAGGGCGAGATTAACAAGGATGCCAAGCTCTTCAGCGTTGCTGACGCTGCTGAGGCCATCAAGACCCCCGGCGTTCTGTGGGCTTGCCTCGGTTACTTCTGCGTCTACTGCGTGTACCAGGGCGCTACCTACACCACCCCGTATCTGTCTCAGGCCATGGGCACCGACGCTAACACCGTTAACATCATCGGCCTCATTCGTACCTATGGTATTGGCCTGCTCGCTGGCCCGGTTATCGGCGCCATCGCCGCGAAGGCTAAGTCCTCTAAGACCATCATCGGTTGCTTCGCGCTTGCCATCGTGGTTCTGGGCGCCTTCATCGTGATGCCCCAGGATTCCGGCCTGTCCATCGTGGCTTGCTGCCTGGTCGTCGTGTTCGGCTTCGCCACCTACGGCGCTTTCTCCATCGGCTCCTCGCCGCTCTCCGAGCTCGGCATTCCGATGCGAATCTTCGGCACCGCCGCTGGCATCCTTTCCGTTATCGGCTTCCTGCCTGACGTGTTCATTCACACCTGGTACGGCTCGCTGATCGACGCTTCCGGCGGCGCAGCCTTCAACCAGATCTTCGGCTTCGAGATCATGTTCGCTGTTCTTGGCATCATCTTCTTGGTCATGTGCATCCGTGCCATCAAGAAGCATGCTGCTTCTCAGGCCAACTAACTTTCAAGCACTTTAGCGGCCGGCTCGCATAATGCCGACCGGCCGCACAGGTCCCTTATTACCAGCGAATTCGCTGGCCTCGTGGAGAGGCGACGCCAAACGCCTCTCCACTTTCCCAAGTAATCGAGAAAGGATTGAGTATGGAAAACAAAGTCGATCCGCAGTTGCTTATGAACGATCAGATGAAAGCCGTCCTCCAGAAGTCGGCCGAGCTTGCCGGCGACGCCTTCGTCACCGACGTGGGATTCGCCGAGATGCGCGAGAACTACGTGCGCGAGCGCCGCTTCTGGAACGAGGGCGGTCCGGTTATGGCCAAGACCGTCGAGCGTACGTTCGAAGGTCCCATGGGCGAATTCATGGCTCGCTACTATTACCCCGTCGAAGCTGAGAAGCTTCCCGTGATTGAATTCATTCACGGCGGCGGTTTTGTTGTGGGCAGCCCCGACACCCACGATCGCGTGTGCCGCATTCTCGCTGAGAAAACGGGCGCGGTTGTCGTGAGCGTCGACTACCACCTGTCTCCTGAGTCGAAATATCCCACCAACATTCAGGAGTGCGTGATGGTCGCCAAGCACCTGCACGAGCATGGTGCTGAAGAAGGCATCGACGGCGATGACCTTTCGTTCGCTGGTGACTCGGGCGGCGCAGTGCTTTCGATGGCATCGAATTTGTGGCTGCGCGACGAAGAGGGCGACAACTCCTTCGTGAAGAGCCTGCTTCTGTATTACGGCTTCTATGGCCTTGAAGATTCCATGTCGCAGCGTCTGTATGGTTGGGATATCGACGGCATGCGCAAGGAAGACCTTATCTACTACAACGAGTGCTGGCTCAACGACCTGGCTGCTGAAACCAAGGCACCGTACGTGGACATGTTCCACAACGACCTTACGACGAGCATGCCCGTGTGCTACATCGCCGCTGCCGGTCTCGACCCGCTGCGTGACGATTCCGAGCTTTTGCACCGCGTTCTCGACACCAACGGCGTGCGCAACCAGCACGAAGTGTTCGAAGGCGTGCTGCATGCATTCGTTCACTACTCCCGAATGCTCGATGAAGCTGCTGAGTGCATCGAACATTCCGCTGAATTCTGGAAGACCCGCCATCAGGCGTAGCTTCAATAGGGCAGATGCCCACCCCCAATCCTGTCATATTCCGGCGAGGCCGGATGTGAGTGCAACCAATAAGGAGGTTCCTCAATGGATTTCAATCTGACCGACGAACAAGAGCTCATCGTGGCGTCCTACCGCGACTACATGGAGAGCGAGAACTGGGAGACCTACTTCCACGAGTGCGATGAGAAGCACGAGTACCCGCTGCGCTGGGCCCAGGGCCTTTGCGAAATGGGCTTCGACCGCATCATGCTCGATGAGGAGCACGGTGGCCTCGGCCTCGAGCAGCCCATCACCACGCTGATGGCGATCTACGAGGTTCTCGGCCAGTACGGTGCCCCGACCTATGTTCTGTACTTGCTCACCGGTTACAACACCATCGTCCGCGAGGGCACTCAGGAGCAGATCGATGCTTGCCTGAAGTACCTGGGCACGGGCGAGCAGGTTGTGAACTCCGCTTGCACCGAGCCGGGCGCCGGCTCTGACGTTTCCGGCCTCGTGACCACCTACAAGCGCGAGAACGGCAAGATCTACCTCAACGGCACCAAGACCTTCATCACCTCTTCCAAGGGCGTTAAGTACCTCATCATCATGTGCCGCGACGCCGACAACCCGGACGTCATTTCCGAGTTCTTCGTCGACATGTCCAAGCCGGGCATCTCGCTGTCCCCGCTCACCAAGCTGGGCCTGCGTATGGACTCCTGCTGCGAGGTCTACCTCGACAACGTCGAGATGGAAGAGAAGGACTTCTTCGGCAAAGAGGGCAACGGCTTCAACCGCGGCGTCGCTGACTTCAACTTCGAGCGCTGGCTCGTTGCTGCATGCGACTACGGCACGGCTATCTCTGCTTTCGAAGACGCTGCCAAGCATGCTTGGGCTCGCGTTGCCTTCGGCAAGCCGGTCGCTCGCTTCCAGCTGAACTCCCTGAAGTTCTGCCACATGGCCATCAAGCTCGACTCCATGCGCAACATGCTTTACGAAGCTGCTTGGAACGCCGACACCAACCTCGGCGGCGACGTCGACGCTGGCCAGGCTGCAATGTGCAAGTACTTCTGCGCCAACGCTTCCTTCGAGGTCGTTGACGACGCTATGCAGGTCATGGGCGGCATCGCTGTTGCTTCTGAGCACCGCATCAACCGCATCTGGCGCGACCTGCGTGTCGACCGCGTCTCCGGCGGCACCGACGAGATGATGATTCTCACCGCTTCCAAGAACGCTATCAAGGCGTATCGCCAGTAATTCGCATCGTATGGCCCCGTCGTGGGCGGGGCCGTGCAGCGTTTACTAATAACGTGAGGCGCAAGTCGCCTCGCATTTGGGGAAATCTCAATGGGTGCGCCGTGTGAGGGCGCGGCGCACCCTGAGAAACGAGAAAGGACCAGCAATATGGCTGCCATTCCTACCGAAAAACCGAGCTTTGGTGTTCTCGACGACGTCAAAATCGTCTTCGCTGCAATGGAGGAAGCTATTCCTCGCGCTTGCAACATCATGGCTGACTGGGGTGCCGATGTTACGTGGCTTGAGAACACGGGCTACGGCGACACCGTTCGCGATGCTAAGAACGCTGCTCAGGCCGAGCGTCGTAACTGCCGCTCCGTCGCTCTGAACCAGTTCACCCCCGAGGGCAAAGAAGTTCTGTTGAAGATGCTCAAGGACACCGACATCTTCTTCGAGTCCTCCAAGGGCGGCACGTGGGATCGCAAGGGCTTCACCGATGAGGATATGTGGGCCGTTAACCCCAAGCTCATCATCGTCCACTGCTCCGGCTACGGTAAATTCGGCGACCCCGACCGCGTCAAGCGTCCTGCCTACGACGGCACCGTTGGCCCTTACGCTGGCCTCACCTGCCAGAACGGCACCGCTGAGCAGCCGATGATTTCCATGCCGTACTCCGGTGACTACATCAACTCCTACCTGCTCATTGCTGCCTCCCTGGCTGCACTGCGTAAGGCCGATCGCACCGGCAAGGGCGAGAGCATCGACTGGGCAATGTATGAGGGCATCATGTACATGAGCCAGTACTACCTGGTCGACTTCCTCAACGAGGGCATCAAGTGGCCTCGCGCTGGCGCTCGCAACGTCAACCTCTGCGGTATTGGCGTGTACAAGTGCAAGGACGGCTTCATCGCTTTGAACCTGTTCGGCATTCGCCAGAACAAGTGGATCATCGAAGAGCTCGGCCTGGGCGAGCACTGGGGCACCCCCGAGCTGCCCGAGGACACCGCTTCCCTGTGGCTGTCCATGCCCATCGCTAAAGAGTTTGAGAAGCGCCTTGAGGCTTGGCTGCTCGAGCATGACAAGCTGGAGCTCGAAGAGATTCTGGCCGACCATGCTATCGCCGCTCAGAGCGTTTACGAGTTCGAAGACATGGTTGCCGACAAGCACATGGCTGCCCGTGGCAACTTCGTCGAGTGGGAGACCAAAGACGGCGACACCTTCAAGGGCCTCTCTCCCATGCCTCGCTTCGAGCAGACCCCGGGCCAGATTTGGCGCCCGATGCCTGCCCAGGGTGGCGACACCATGGACGTCCTCACCAAGCTTGGCTACACCGCCGAGCAGGTGCAGGAGCTCGCTGAGAAGAACGTCGTCAAGATTGGCGAGAACTAAGCGGGATTTCGCGATTTCTATCGCGGCGTAATTGCTGATGTGGCCCGCATTCGTGCGGGCCACATTTTAAAACTGGGGATTTTTACCAGGAATTCGGGGGAAAGGTTTAACGCATGGCAACTATTGTGGGAAACCAGAATTTGGCTGACATGTGGGAATGGCTCGCCACTAACAGGGGGTCGCATACCTTCCTTGAATTTCATGGCAAAGATGGCTCGCAGCGCGATTTCACCTATGCCGAATTCAATGCATACATCAATCGCGTTGCGAATCTTCTTTGCTCGGTCGGCGTGACCGCCGGCCAAAATGTGGGCGTGCAGCTCTACAACAGCCCCGAGCACATCGCATGCTGCATGGCGTGCGCCAAGCTCGGCGCGGTGGCGGTGCCCATCAATATGCAGCACACGCTTGCCGAATGCGTGTACGTGTACGAGAAGTGCGACATTTCGGTGGTTATCGCCGAGCCCGATTGCCAGTGCTACTACTGCGCGGGTGTGGAAAGCTGCATTGCCGGTCCGCTTGGTGGAGAGCCGCACAATGTGCCTACGCTGTTCATCGCGCACGCGGGCGACGAGGGGCTTTTCGGCACGGCGCGCGACTTCGACGTGGAAGTTGCCGAGCAGGCAAGCGAGCTTTCGGTTTCTGCCTGCATCGACCCGCTCGATACGGCTATGATCATTTTCACCTCGGGCACCACGAGCGACCCAAAGGGTGTTGAACTTACCCACGCCAACATGCTCTATGGCGGCTACTACGGCGATTGGCAGTGCAATCTTTCGCCCGACGACCGACTGCTTACGACCATGCCGGCGTTCCATTCCAATTTCCAAACCGCGGCGCTCATGCCCGTGCTCACTTGTGGCGCGACGCTTATTTTCGTCGAGAAATACAGTGCTCATCGCTATTGGTCGCAGGTGCGCGAATTCGGCGCCACCGCGCTGCAGCTCGTCGCCATGATGGCGCGCACCCTTATGATGCAGCCCGTGGTGGAAGGCGAACGCGACCACAACGTGAAGTCGGTACAGTATTACCTGGCCATCGAGGAGTCTGAGAAAGACGAATTCGAGAACCGTTTCGGCGTGCGCCTGCAGAACTGCTATGGCCTTACCGAGTCGGTGTGCTGGGTCACGACTGACCTGCCGTACGGGGAGCGCCGCTGGCCGAGCGTGGGCCGCAGCGGCCTGGGCTATGACGTGCGCGTGGTCGATTCCGAGGGCAACGTGCTTCCTGCCGGTGAGGTGGGCGACATCGTCTTCCATGGCGAGATGGGCGTCTCCCTTATGAAGGGCTACTACAACGACGAGGCCGCCACGAATTCCTGCGTTGACTGCAAAGGCTGGATGCGCTCGGGCGATAAGGGCTATTTCGACGAGGGCGGCTGGATGTATTTCGTCGATCGCAAGTCCAACATGATCAAGCGCGCTGGCGAAAACATTTCTGCCTCTGAAGTTGAAGAGGTTCTCAATACATTCCCCGGCCTTGCCGAGGTGGCGGTCATCGGCGTTGATGACCCGGTTCGCGACCAGGCGGTGAAGGCGTTCCTCGTGTTCGAGCCGAACGTCGAGCCCGATGTGGAGGCCGTGCTTGAGCATTGCCGCCACAACCTGGCCCATTTCAAGGTTCCAACCATCGTAGAGGTGGTGGATGCACTGCCCCACACGAGCGTGGGGAAGTGTGCGAAGAAGCTTCTGCATTAAATGGGTTTCTTCATATAGATCAGTTGTTTGCTGAAAGGGGAGGACATTGGCTATTTCAACTGAAATCGTAGGTAAGACCTTCGGGCCCTTCGTGCGTGACTACACCTTCAAAGATTTGGAGATTTGTGCGCTCGGATGCGGTGCTGGCTGGGACGGTCGCGTTGACTTGGAATATGTCAACGAACACGACGCGAAAAACCCCGACCTGAAGGTTCTCCCGATCTTCGCCGTGCCGCTGACCGTGAACGAGGAAATGACGACGACGCTCGACTACGGCTTCGATTATTCCGGTTCGCTGCATTACGGCATCGATGTGCATTTCCATGCTCCGTTCAAGATGTCTGACCACATTGAGACCTATGTGACCCAAGAGGCCATTTGGGACCGCGGCGAGGGTCGCGGCTCGCTTTCGAAGCAGGTGGGTAAGTCGTATTCCGCCGACGGCACGCACCTGTGCACGGTTGATACCTACGACTGCTGCATCTACGACGGCGGTTGGGGCGGCGAGCTTCCCCCGAAAGACGCTGTCGATTACCCCGATCGCGAAGCCGACTTCGCTTACGAGGAAACCTACGGCTACAACTGGCCGCTCGTATACCGCATGATGGGCGACTGGCATCAGCAGCACATCGACTGGTCCTACACCGAGCAGACCGGCCTTGAGCGCCCGATCGCTCACGGCGTGAGCAGCGCCGGCGTAGCGATGCGTCACGTGATTTCCCTGCTGTTCCCTGGTCATCCCGAGGCTATGACGCGCTTTAAGTGCCGCTTTACTTCACCCGTTCTGCCTGGCGTTCGCCTGCGCACCGTGGTATGGAAGACGGCCGAGGGCGAGGCAAGGTTCCGAATGGTCAACGCCGACGCTCCCGAGTCGAAACCGTTCCTCAACAATGGTATCGTTGAGTGGGACCCCGAGCGCGCATAGCATTCGCGCACAGCATTTCTAGTTAGTAGTGGGGCTCGCTGGAGTGGTTCAGCGAGCCTTCTTATAGGCGATTACGTTTCAAAGGAGGAACAATGAGCGCTATTAAGAAAACGACTCAAGTTGTGAGTCCGCCTAAGAACGACAGCGATATGGCCTGCGAAGGCAACGATATGGCTCGCGAAGAGATTCTGCATCAGGCGAGCCCCGACGTGCGCACGCAGCGCGCGTATGTTGAAGAGCATGGCAAATGGTCGCCCGAGCGCGTCGCTCGATATGTGAAACGCAAGGCGAAAAAGACCATTGACGACGTTGCGATGACGCCGTTTTTGCGCAAGATCGCGATTTTTTCGAGTGGCGGTTCATTTCTGGACGGCTACGTGCTCTCGCTTATCGGCGTGGCGCTTACGCAAATTACCCCCATGTTCAACCTCACCGCGTCCGAATCGGCCGCTATTGGCGCGTCGGTTATGCTGGGCATTCTGGTGGGCACCATTGCCGGCGGCTATCTGACTGATGCCATCGGCCGTAAGAAAATGTTCATAATCGACCTGGTTGCCATTGCCCTCTTCTCGATTCTGAGCGTTTTTTGCAGCAACCCGTGGGAACTCGTCGCGGCGCGCTTCTTCATCGGCGTGTTCGTAGGCGCCGACTATCCCATTGCGACTTCGCTTATCGCCGAGTTCACGCCGAAGAAATACCGCAGCATTTCGATGGGCGCGGTGTCGGCGGCGTGGTATTTGGGCGCTACGGTGGCCGCGTTCGTGGGCTACTTCCTGTATACCGTGCCCGATGGCTGGAAGTGGATGCTCGGTTCGGCGGTTATTCCCTGCATTATTCTGTTGGTTGGCCGTCACGATATTCCCGAATCGCCTATGTGGCTCGCGAAGAAGGGTCGCAAGGAAGAGGCTGACGAAATCGTGCACCGCGTGTTCGGCGAAGACGTCGAGCTCGAGGATGAGGAAGAGCAGTCGAAGACCTCGCTGCGCATGTTGCTGCATTCCGGCTACATGAAGCGCATGGTGTTTATGGGCGTGTTCATTCTGTGCCAGGTGGTGCCGATGTACGCCATTTACACGTTCGGCCCCGATATTATGACCGCGTTCGGCTTGGGCGAGGGCCAGGAGTCGATTTTGGGCGAGAGCGTCGTGAGCTTGTTCTTCCTGATCGGTTCTATTCCCGCGATGTTCTGGCTGAATTCCATGGGCCGTCGCAAGCTGTTGCTCATTAGCTTGGTATTCATGGGTGCGGGCCTTACCATTCTTGGCGTGTGGCCCACGGCACCGATTTTCGTTGTGATTCTTGCGTTCGGCATGTACGCATTCTTCAGCGGAGGCCCGGGCATTCTGCAGTGGCTCTATCCCAACGAGCTGTTCCCGACCGAGGTTCGCGCTTCGGCTGTGGGTATCGCCATTGGCTTCTCGCGCATTGGCACCATTGTGTCGACGTACGGCACGCCGCTGTTCTTGGCTGCGTTCGGCGTTGGCCCCACGATGCTCGTGGCGGCGGTGCTTGTGGGCATTTGCCTGGTTATGTCGTGGTTCATTGCTCCCGAGACCAAGGGCAAGTCGCTCGCCGAGACGAGCGCGCTCGAGGGAATCGATTCGGTTTACAAGGCACGTTAATTCATGGACAAAGTTTTTTCGAACCCGGACGTGTATTGCGTTCGGGTTCCTTTCGTTAATTTAGGCTCGGGCGAGTCGAATTGTTACATCGTGCGCGACGACGGCGATTGCTTGGTGGTTGACCCGGGTGCGGCCAATGAAGTGGGTATGCGCCGTGTGCGCAATGCGCTCTTCGAGCTTGGCGTGGCGCTGGGGGAGTGCAAGGTGTTTTTGACGCACACGCACTTCGACCACGCCGAGGCGGCGCGCGTGCTGTTTCCCGAGGGCACGTGCGTGTATGTGTCCGAGGTGGGCTTCGAGGAGCGCAGCCCCATTCGCGCCGAGGCCGCGCGCGAGCTGTTCGTGCGGCGCATGCTGAAGATGGGCGCGACGCTGGCCGATGCCGAGGAATATTCGCGCAACGATTACGAGCCCACGTTTCTGCCGGCGGGCGCGTTCGATTATCGTTTCGTGCGCGAGGGCGACGAGGTGCATGTGGGGCGCTTCGTGTTCGACGTCGTTGAAGTGCCGGGGCATACGCTCGATTTGGTGTGCTTGGTGGGGCGTGACGGCGCGCCGTCGTTTACGGGCGACGAGGTGATTTTCGGCACCACGCCGAGCGTCGATGCGCCGTTCGATGGCGAAGATGCGCTTGCGCTGTATATGGAAGGACTTGGCCTGAGCGGCGATGGCCCGCAGCGGCTCGCGCTGTGGCGTTCCGACGGCAAGCGCGTGTTCGGCGCGAGCGGCATGCAGTCGGAGCGCTTCGGCGAGAAGCGCTTCTTCGGTTCGGGCGGGCGGCAGCTGCATGGCCCGCGTGGAACGCGTGTGCAGGAACCCGACGAGCTGCAGCTTGGCAGGGTCGATGCGCGCGTGCAGATGGCCGATGGGGCTGTCGGTGCCGGTGTGCATGAGCGCGACGATTATCGGCCGCATGGCGTTGATGGAGAATGGCTCCAGCACGTGCGCTGGACGCTTCCCGGGCATGGCGAGGGATTCGGCGGACAAACGCTGCGTTCGCGCGCGGCCGATATCGTGTCGCGCAAGCTGCGCCATTGCGACCGCATGGTCGCGACCGCACGCGAGTGCCCCGGCATTGGTGGGGAAGAGCTGGCGCGGCGTTCGCTCACGCAGAAAGATGAGACCGCCTGGCGTGCGGCGCCTTCGATTTCGCGATATTACTCTATGCTCGAAGCGTTCGTTGGCGTGCGCTATCTGGAAAACCAAGGCAAGCTCCGCCGTGAGGAAGTCGACGGCACCTGGCGATTCTATGCGTGCTAGTGCGGGCTTGGGGTTGGTGTCTGCGGGAACCTGTTAAATGCTCGCAGCGTTTAACAGGTTTTTGCGCTCCTGGCGTGGGGACTGCGGTGGAAATCCTGGACCGTTTCGGGTTAGGCGATTAGCCCCAAATCCCTCCGATATTGCATCGGGCTTTTGTAGCCCAGGTCGCTTTTCAGCCTGACGTCCCTATACCATCTGAGATAGGCGTCGAGCATGTCCGCGAACTCGTCGAGCGTGACCCCGCTCCAGTCCCTGCCGTAGAAGAATTCTATCTTAAGCCTTCCGAAGAAGCCCTCGGCGCGCGCGTTGTCCGGGCTGCAGCCCTTCCTCGACATCGACCTCACGATGCCGTGCTCGTCGCATATCCCTATCCACCCGGGCCAGCGGTAGTGGCAGCCCCGGTCGCTGTGCCCCGTGGGGTGCTCGCCCTCCTTGAGCTGGGAGCATGCGCCCAGAAGCGACGAGTTCGCCATCTCGGCGCTCGGGGACGTGGAGATCGCCCAGCTTATCGGCATGCCGTCGAAGCAGTCGATTACCGGGGAGAGGTAGGACTTTCCCGCGGGGATGCGGAACTCCGTGACGTCCGTTACCCAGAGCTCGTTCGGCGCGTCCGCCCTGAAGTGGTGCTTCCCGCGCTCGTCCCGCAGCAGGTTGTCCGGCGCCTCGGACACCTCTCCCCGGTAGGAGCTGTAGCGGCGCTTCTTCTTGGCGGCGCGGGCGACGAGCGACTCCTCGCCCATGATCGCGCGCACGGTCCACTCGCCGACGCCCGTCTGGGCGGCGATCCTCCGATAGCCGTAGGCGCCCCCGCTGTCGCCGAACGCCCTG